>Ga0073928_10007712_pt1 | contig 13823 bp, 10 predicted proteins | sample PaiPotPPA55metaG_FD_76969 | JGI IMG/M metagenome (GOLD analysis project Ga0073928, IMG submission 76969) | Iron sulfur acid spring bacterial and archeal communities from Banff, Canada, to study Microbial Dark Matter (Phase II) - Paint Pots PPA... ... | reverse complement strand
TGCATGGGCTGACCTTTGCCGCAATTCGGGGTGCCCCAGAGCGTCCAGTAATCGCGCGAGCAGACGGCGTCGCAACTGTTCCAGAATTCGGTGGTGATGCCGCTGTAGCTCGGATTTTTCAGCATGCGGCCGCGCTTGCCACCCTTGATCTCCCAGCCGATTTCGGTGGAGAACTGGAACTGGTAGCGGCGATCGTCGATCGACCACGAGCGGTTCGTTTCCATCAGGATCGCGTCATCGGTATCGGCGATGAGGTCTTCGTATTTCCACTCGCCCGGAAGAATGCTGATGTTCGTCATGCGGATGATCGGCAGGCGGTTCCAGCTTTCAGTACGCATGGTTCCGTTCGAGCGCGTTTCTCCAATTGCTGATGCCGTTTCGCGATTGCTGAGGTACCCGGTGAAGAGTCCATCGGTGATGATCGGCGTGCACTGCGCGGGGACGCCTTCATCGTCGTAAGCGAACGTGCCAAGGCCGGGGCCGTGTTCGAGGCGCGCGTCGGCGACCACGTTCACGATCTCGGAGCCGTATTTCAATTTGCGCAATTTATCGACGGTAAGAAAGCTCATGCCCGCGAAGTTTGCTTCCTGCCCGAGGACGCGGTCGAGCTCGATGGGATGGCCTATCGATTCGTGAATCTGCAAGCCGAGCTGCGAGCCGCCAAGAATAATTGTGCCCGTGCCCTCCGGACATTGCGCCGCGGAATGCAGCGCGACGCATTCTTCCGCGACTTGTTCGGCATGACCTGGAAGGTCGAGCGCTTCGACCAGTTCGTAGCCTTGCAACGCGTGCTGGCCACCGAAGCTGTTCGGATAAGAGCGCTTCTGAATTTCGGCTCCGGCAAAGGCCGTGGCGCCGATCCCCGCGCCTGACTGCATTTTGATCTGATGGATCGAGGAGCCGATGTTGGAGACAAAAAGCTGTTCGATCCGCTTGAAGCTCATCGCGCCTTCGGCAAGGGTGACGCCTTTCACGCGGCGCATCGCTTGGTCGGCGGCGAGCAAAACGTCAATTTGGCGCTCGACGGGAATTCGAAATGGATCCTTCAGAAATGGATTCTGCCAGGTGTCGACATACGCCTTCTCCGGTGCCATCGAGACGCCTTCGCGCTTCGCCAGTGCAGAAGCCTTTGCGATAGCCACGGCTTCAGCGGCGCAGGCCTGGACGCCTTCGCGCGTGAGCCGGTCGGTGGACGCGAAACCCCAAGCGCCACCCGCGACGACGCGAATGCCGATGCCGAGCGACTCGGATTCGACCAGCGTGCCGACTTCCCCGTTCTTGGTGCCAATGTCGCGCTGGCGAATGTCCATCACGCGCGCGTCGGCGTAGGAAGCGCCTCGGCGCTTCGCCGTGTCGATCGCCCAATTGGCCCAATCTTGCATCATCTCAAGCTCTCTTCACCCTCTCGGCGACGCTGAAGAGTCCCGCTCGGCGCAAATCGCCGAAAGCCTGATTCAGCGACGATTAGAAATAGTCGCCGATCATTCTTTTCAACAACTTGCCGCGATTTCTAATCGGCGCCCTCTGTCGATTAGAATCGCTCTCCTCGCAGCCCCGCCAGTTCGACGGCGACCCTCTAATCGCAACCAACAGCACAAAAGAAACGCTCGATGTTAGCAAGATTGTTCGCGCGAAGGCAAGCAAACGGCAGCGAAGTGGGAAAAACAAGAGTTGAATTGCGTTATGGAGTACCGAAAAAAAACGGGCACTAAAACAAAGGGTTTAGGGGTGAGCGTTGGCGAGGGTCGCGCTCCGGCAGGTTGCGACTTTAGATGTGCTTTCTTTTCTGCAAGGCAAACAAAGCGACGAAATAGCAGAACGCCGACAGAGCAATGGCGTAGCCCACGGAATAGAGCAGATACTTCCAGTCAGCGTGGGAGACACGCAAGGACGTATCCACGTCCTCCATTTTTTCTCCAAAAGCATGCATCATGGGAAGCAGGAGATAGAGAAAATGAAAGAATTTCTCGAGGGCACGCAGATACAGGCTTGAATTGCCTGACTGAATAGCGCCCTGGGTCCAGGTTGTAAGACCGTAAAACGTTTCGGCGTTGAAGATGAGAATGAACGTCACGGCGATTGCAGGATGCAAAATCGACGCGAGAAACATTAAGTAAGAAATTATCCCGACCGTGATGACAAAGTTGTCCGCCGATAGAAAGACGAGGGCCGCGCGCACGTGAACGTGCCAGAACAGCGACAACGCCACCGAAACACCCAGGATCACGCCGTTGAGCAGCAAGGAAACAAACACCGCCGACAAGAACGCGGATGCCAACCACACGCTCGGCCGACATGGCTTCGTGAATACCACCTTCAGACACCTACTTCGTAGATGCGACGAAACCACAAAAAGTCCCATCGCGCCAGCTAGAAAGCGGAGGCACCAGTTCAAGGTCGAGAAGATACTGTGCAAGGTTCTGAAGCCCTGAACGCCCGAGCTGAAGAACAGCGCAGGCAGCGAACTCAAGGCGGTTATCACCAGAAAGACGAGAGCGAACGCCAGCAGCAACCGGCTGCGCCGATAGAACGCAAGATTTGCCTGCAGATTCGCCATCACCAATTCGGACATGATTTACGCACTTCCTCTTCCCAGCGATTCGAGCTGGACCTTCACTCCGGGTTCCCAGCCTGTTTTTCCGACGCGTTCGCCGCTCCCGCATCCTTGACGATCTTGAAAAATGAGTCTTCGAGAGAAACCTTGTTCAGCGAGCAGTCGTGGACATGCAGGCCTGCGTTGCGCGTGTAGTCCATAAAGTCGTAAAGCCTTTCCTTGGGTATGCTCCCCTTCACAAGACTTCCCTGGCGTTCGATCGAGGCCAAGTAGTCCGGCACGCTGCCATTCCCTTCAAACGTGACGCTGTAGAGTTCTCGATCGGCGGTCAAGAATTTGCGGAGGTCATCCTGTGCGATTACTTTCCCGTCGGCCAGAATGGCAACACGATTGGCGAGCATCTCAATTTCCGAGAGGACATGCGTGTTCATCACGATGGTCGCGCCGCGCTGATGAATCTCGCGGAGCGTCTCACGGAATTCCCGAACGATGAGCGGATCAAGGCCTCGCGTCGGCTCGTCTAGGAAGAGCAGTTTCGTCTCGTGAATCAGGCACTGTGCGATTCCCACCTTTTGCTTCATGCCTTTTGAACACTTGGCCAGCGGAAGCGATTTGTACTGTGCCATGCCCAGTCGCTCGAGCGTATTGTGTATGGTCTGGTGCGAAACGCGTTTCCCATAGAGTTTGGCGTAGTAGCGCGTCGCCTCCTCCACGGTCAGGTAGAGATGATAGTGAGGTTCCTCGGGCAAATAGGCGACGTTCAGGTTAGAAGGCGAACCGAGTTCAGGGACTTTGCCCATGACTTCGATCTTGCCCGAGCTGGGTTTCATCAGGCCCAGGAAGCAATACATCGCCGTGGATTTTCCAGCACCATTCTGTCCGACAAGCGCAAAGAAATCACCCTCGCGCACTTCAAGACTCAATCCTCTAAGCGCATGGATGCGCTTGCGGAAAAGACCGCGGCGAAATTGCACGTGGACATTGTCCGCGACGATCACATGCTCTCCATGCAAAAGCGCTTGTTAAGCGATTTGATTACTTCGGCGTCTGCCTTGCCTTCCATGTTGTCGGTCGCGAGGGCCTTCTTGATCTTGGTCGAAGCATTGCACGTGCAAGCGTGAACTTTCTTATCGCAACCGCAGGTGCAGTCCATGCGCGCGGCAATATCCTTCGCGCGCGGAGTGAGTTTGGATTCCTCGTCATTGGAAACCGGAGGATCCGGCCGCGAGAGCGGAAGCGCTGGCTGTTTTTGCGCTCCGAGCTTGTAGGCTTCGGTCGAGATGACCTTCCCGGATTGCAGCAGCCGGCGATTCTCTTCAAGCAAGCTGTCGAAGGCGACTTCAGCGTTTGCAAGCGCACCCGACTCATAGAATTGCACTTTGCCGTCGACGCCGATTAAAACCGTGGTCGGGAACGAAACGACGCCGTATTGCTTTTCAATCGAACCAGCGTCGATCCCGGCAGGAAAGTCAATTTTGAGATCTTTTAGAAAATCTCTCACGCTGGACTGATCTTCATGCGCGTCAATTCCAAGGAGCACGAACGAATGGTCCTTGTTACTGTTGAAGTAGCGATTCAGTTCTGGCATCTCGGCCCGGCACGGTTCACACCAGGTGGCGAAGAAGTTGAGAACGATTACCTTCTTGCCTACGTTGCCAGCGAGCTGAAAATTCTCGCCGCTAGTGGTCTTGATCTCAAAATCCGGAGCGATTTGGCCGCGCCAGGTCGCGCTGTTAGCGAAATTCTGCGCGAGTTGCTGGACTTGTTTGACGTCCACCGCGGGCTTCAATTTGTAGTGGAGAACTCCGAGAAGAATTCCGGAGAGGATAATCGCGATCGCTAAAGCGTTTTTGTTCACGTTTGCTGTCGTTCAGCCGAGGATCTCTGTTTTGCCACAGGATGTACCGACGATGCTTTCGTACGGTTCAATTCGAACATATCGGCACTGATTCTACACCCTGACCGCAGGGACAGGTATGATGCAAAGGTTAAGGCAATGTGTAAGCAGCATCTCTTGGAATGTTGCTTTCGATTATTGCAGCGGGCGCTGCTGTTGGGTGTAAGACATGCTACTTAGCGAGGAGCTTTGAGTTCGAGGACTTCCGCGAGAGTTAGTCCCGTTGAAAAGCGTATTTCCACCTCGAATTTCAGCCAGTCGATTGTGCCCGTATCGCCCCCGTTTTTTCCGGGCGTGGTGCGGGAATCGAGGATGGAGAGTTCAGCGGTGCCTAGCTGAATCTTCGCGGCGCGGCGCGCGAGGCGATCGAGTTCCTGCCGGGAGGCGTGATTGGGATAGATCTCGCTGTTTACAATTTCTAATGCGGCGCGGGCATCTTCGGCAGACTGCACGAAATTAAATCTACGGGGCGAAATTCCGACAGACTCCTTGGCAGTCGTGCCGTAAGACGTGTCGAGATAGCGGAGATTGAAAAAGTGGTAGGGAGGAGTCGCGATAGCCGAAAACTCGTCTTCGTTGCTAGAACCGCGCGACTTCGGAACGATTTCGATCGTCCAACCCGTGTCGGGCGCATCCGCATCTGGGGTAAGCTGAAAGACTAGGCCGTGGCCGATGTCGTGCTCGAATTTCTTCCCGCGCCCAACGTCACCTGCAAATTTGAGTGCGGCTTTCTGCTCGTCATGAGATGAAACCTGCGCCGTTGATTGCGAACCCGATTGCGCCGCGGCAATGCCAGAGAAAAGAAGGAAGAGAACGGAGAGGTGCGTGCGGTGAAGTTTGGGCATCGGATTTCCTTTGAAGCATTAGACGGCGGCATGAGGCAAAAGTTAAGGGCGATGGCGCTACCGGAGTAAGGAGATGCCGGAATTGTACGCTGAGATCCTTCAGGCATCCCGGTCGGCTGCCTTCAGGATGGCAGAACTGGGAATGCGGCAATCGTGCTCATGGGCAGCACTTAGGAAAGCGCCGCGGCGGACGCCCCTACGGGAAAAGGCAAAAGAGCCGGCGAGACGCCGGCGCTACAATACCCTTCGAGACTAGGTGCCTTCGTTCCAGCTGGCCAGGTAGTGCTCTTGCTCGGGGGTTAGCTTGTCTACGTGGACGCCCATGGATTCTAGCTTGAGTTTCGCAATTTGGCGGTCAATTGGCTCGGGGACGGAGTAGACCTGCGGTTTTAGCTGGCTCGCGTTCTTGACTAGATACTCGGAGGCTAGCGCCTGGTTGGCGAAGCTCATGTCCATGACGACGGCGGGATGGCCTTCGGCGGCGGCAAGGTTGATGAGGCGGCCTTCGCCGAGGAGGTAGATGCGGCGGCCGTCTTTCATCACGTATTCATCGACGAACGGGCGCGCGATTTTTTTGGCGCTGGAAAGCTTTTCGAGCGCGGGGATGTCGATTTCGACGTTGAAGTGGCCGGAGTTGCAGATGACGGCGCCGTCCCGCATTTTTTCGAAGTGCTCGTGCGCGAGAATGGATTTGTTGCCGGTGACGGTGATGAAAATGTCGCCGATTTTGGCGGCATCGCCCATGGGCATTACGCGGAAACCGTCCATTACGGCTTCGAGCGCGCGCGTGGGATTGATTTCGGTGATGATCACGTCGGCGCCGAGGCCCTTGGCGCGCATGGCGACGCCGCGTCCGCACCAACCGTAGCCGGCAATTACGACGCGCAGCCCGGCGATCAGCAGGTTTGTGGCGCGGAGAATGCCGTCGATCGTGGACTGGCCGGTGCCGTAGCGATTGTCGAATAGATGCTTGGTGAGCGCGTCGTTGACGGCGATAACCGGATATTTCAGGGTGCCGTCTTTGGCCATGGCACGGAGGCGGATGACGCCGGTGGTGGTTTCTTCGGTGCCGCCGATGACGTCTTTCACGAGTTCGGTGCGCTTGGTGAGCAGCTGGGTGACGAGGTCGGCGCCATCGTCCATGGTGATTTGCGGGCGGTGGTCTAGCGCTGCGGCGATGTGCGCGTAGTACGTGGCGTTGTCTTCGCCCTTGATGGCGTAGGTGGGAATGTTGTAGTCCTTCACGAGAGAGGCGGCTACTTCATCCTGCGTCGAGAGCGGATTCGAGCCGCAGAGAACCACTTCGGCCCCGCCATCGCGCAGCGTGATGGCCAGGTTCGCGGTTTCGCTGGTGACGTGCAGGCAGGCGGACATGCGGATGCCCTTGAGCGGCTGGTCTTTGATGAACTGCTTGCGGATAAGCTGTAAGACGGGCATTTGCTGGTTGGCCCATTCGATTTTGCGCTTACCTTTCTCTGCGAGGGCAATATCCTTCACATCGCCATTTAACTTGGTTGCCGTTTCCACGATTGCTCCCTTTTAATTTTTGCGTACTGAAATTTACGAGCGCGATGCAGCAACCACTCCGCGCGAGCCGGCCTCTTTGCGGATGGCGTCGGCCTTGTCTGTGCGTTCCCACGTGAAACCCGGGCCGGTGCGGCCGAAATGGCCGTAGGAGGCCGTTGGGCGATAGATCGGACGGCGAAGGTCAAGTGCGTCGATGATTCCTTTCGGCGTGAGCTTGAAGAACGCGCGAATCAATTCGGTAATGTGCGAATCGGGAATCGTGCCGGTGCCAAATGTGTCTGTCATGACGGAGACCGGTTCCGCGACGCCGATGGCGTAGGCGAGCTGTACTTCCACTTTCGTTGCGAGGCCAGCGGCGACGATATTCTTTGCGACGTAACGCGCCATGTAGCAAGCGGAGCGGTCGACCTTGGTTGGATCTTTGCCGGAGAGAGCGCCGCCGCCGTGACGGCTGTAACCGCCGTAAGTGTCGACGATAATTTTGCGTCCAGTTAAGCCGGCGTCACCCATAGGCCCGCCGACTACGAATCGGCCGGTGGGATTGATGTGGTACTTCGTGTTCTTGTCGACCATGGATTTCGGAAGAACGGGGTCGATGACTTCTTTGCGGATGGCAGCTTCCAAATCCTTGTGCGAAACCTTGTCACTGTGCTGCGTCGAGATAACGGCGCAATCGACGCGCGCCGGGCGTCCGTCGATGTATTCGATTGTGACTTGGGATTTGCCATCGGGGCGGAGGAAATCAACTTTGCCTGACTTGCGAACTTCAGCGAGACGGAGAGTGAGCTGGTGCGCGAGTTGGATGGGCATAGGCATCAGCTCGGGCGTTTCGTCGCAAGCGTAGCCGAACATCAGCCCCTGATCGCCTGCACCGCCGGTATCGACGCCCATGGCAATGTCGGGCGATTGTTTTTTGATGGCGGAGATTACGCCGCAGGTTTCGGCGTCAAAGCCGTATTTCGCGCGGGTGTAGCCGACGTCGCGGACGACGCCGCGGGCCAGCTCGCCGATGTCCACGTAGGTCGTTGTGGTGATTTCGCCGGCGACGACGATTAGGCCGGTGGTGACGAGCGTCTCGCAGGCGACGCGGCCCTTTGGATCATCTTTCAGGACTGCGTCTAGAACGGCGTCTGAAATCTGGTCAGCAATTTTATCGGGATGACCTTCGGTTACGGACTCCGAAGTAAACAAGAATCTCTCGTCTGCATGCGCCAAAACAGTACCCTCCGGGGGGACTAAAGGCATTCTTGAGGCCAAATTCGCCTTCTCTTGATTAACGGATATCGAGGCTAGCATCTGCCTCCGGTGCTGTCAATTGGTTGCATCGAAAGGCGTTAAATCGAAGGTGAACGGCGCCAAACGGGCGCGGAACGGCATTACCTTGGAGAGGGTTGGCGACCTGAGGAAAGGGTGTTCCGTATTACTCCTCTGCGCTGCTGCTGGAACCGCTAGCCGTCGTCCCAGTGCGTCGGAACAGCAAATAGGCGCGGATAAACGGATCGAGGTCGCCGTCGAGGACTTTCTGGACGTCGCCGCGCTCGAATTTGGTGCGGTGGTCCTTGATCAGCTGGTAGGGCTGAAGGGTGTAGGAGCGGATCTGGCTGCCGAAGCTGATTTCGGGCTTTGAGGCATCGAGCTTGCGCAGCTCTTCGCGGCGCTTTTCGATCTCACGTTCGTAGAGCTGAGATTTGAGCAGCTTCATGGCGATTTCGCGATTTTTGTGCTGGCTGCGCTCGGCCTGGCACTGGACCACGATTCCGGACGGGATATGCGTGATGCGAACGGCGGTCTCGACTTTGTTCACATTCTGCCCACCGGCGCCACCGGCGCGAAATGTGTCGATGCGCAGCTCGTCGGGTTTTACATCGATTTCGATTTTATCGTCGATTTCCGGGATCACGAAAGCAGAGGCGAAAGACGTGTGACGGCGCGCGGCCTGGTCAAAAGGAGAAATGCGCACCAGGCGATGGACGCCGCTCTCTCCCGCCAGGAGGCCATAGGCGTTCTCGCCCTCGATTTGCACTGTGGCAGTCTTGATGCCAGCTTCTTCGCCCGGTGTGGAGTCGAGAACGGTGGCGCGAAATTTTTTTTGCTCGGCCCAGCGCAAGTACATGCGAAGGAGCATCTCGGCCCAGTCCTGAGACTCGGTGCCGCCCGCGCCCGGCTTGATTGTGACGATGGCGTTGAGGCGATCGCTTTCACCGGCGAGAAGAGTCTTCGTTTCGAGTTCGGCTACGTAGGTGTCGGCTGCGGCAAGTTCCTTCGCGACGTCCTCGAGAAGCGAGCTTCGCTGCGCGTCGTTCGATTCTTCCTGTGCGAGGTTGAAATACGTTTCGATGTCGCTCATCTTGCCGTCGAGAGATTTCTCGGCGTTGATGCGTTCTTCGAGGCGTTTGCGTTCCTGGAGGACGGCTTGGGCTTTCTGTTGATCTTGCCAAAAGGCTGGATCGTTTGCTTTTTCTTCTAGCGCGGGGAGTTGCTTTCGGGCTGAGGAGGCGTCAAAGATAGCTCCGCACGAGCTCGATGCGCTTCTTAAGCTCGTCGTAGCGATGCTTTAGATCTTCGACGTGTTCGGCCATGCTTGGATTTTACAGATGAAAAGCGAAATCGCAAACTCAGAAGGTGAGTCTTGTCTCTCGCGAGCGCAATTCCTTGTACACCGCACCCGTGTAGGTCCCGGCGGGTGTACACTCCTTCCGTTTTCTAAGCTAGAGAGGAAATTCCGAACATGAAAACACTCTTGTTTGTGCTTTGCGCCGCAAGTCTCGTGGCTGGATTTACCGTTGAACTGCGCCCGCAGTCGGATGACTTGCACAAACTTTTCGCCGACTACTACGAATTCAAGCTACGCGAAGATCCGCGTCAAGCCACTTCGGTTGGCAGAAACGACTACAACGATCGCTGGGATAATCCCTCACCCGAGCACGAGCGGCAACGTCGCGCGGGATTGCAGAAGATGCTCGATCGTTTGTACGCGTTTCCCGAAGCGCAGACGGCCGGTCAGGACCGGCTGAGCTACCGGCTCATGGACTGGATCGTTAAATCAGAAATCAGCGACATCGATGTGGTTTCGACGTACACCACCATCGACCACTTCCACGGCGGCCATTTGAATATCTTTAGCACGATGGCAAAGGCTCCCGCGCATACGATGAAGGAGTACGAGGATCACGTCGCTCGCGTGCGCGCTTTGCCCGAGTGGGTGGACCAAACGATCGCCGCAGCGAATCTTTCGATCGAGCAAAAGCGCACTCAGCCGCGCCGGGTGGCCGAGCTCGTGGTGAAAGAGCTTGATGGACAAATGGCGCCGGATGCGTTGCAGAGCCCGTTGCTGAAGGCGTTTGCGAGCTTTCCTGAATCGATTCCGGCTGAGCAGCAAAAGCATCTTCGAGAAGCCGCGGTCGATGCCTACAACACTTCATTTCGGCCGGCGTGGAAGAAGTTCCGCGACTACGTTGCAAATACCTACGTCCCGGCCGCGCGCGAATCGATCGGGCTTTCACAAATGTCGAACGGCGCCGACCTCTACGCCCATATGGTGAAACGGCGGACGACAACGAATTACACACCCGAGCAGATTCACGAACTCGGGCTGAAGGAAGTGGCTCGCATTCAAATCGAGATGGCGGCGATTCGCAAGGAATTGAATTTCACGGGAAGCATCCAGGAATTTTCCGACCAGGTGTTGAACGCGCCGCGATTCATGTTCCACAGCGAAGCAGAAATTCTGGCGCACGGTCGCGACATCGCCAAGCGCATCGATCCAGAACTCCCGCATTTGTTCAAAGTGCTTCCCCGAATGACTTACGGAGTGGCCGCAATTCCAGCCGATCGCGCACGCACGGCTGCGCCATATTACGAAGGTCCGGCGCTGGACGGCTCGCGGGCCGGGTATTTCTACTTGCGGACGGTGGATCCCGAAAAGGCGTCAAGCTGCTGCATGGAGGCTCTGATTCTGCACGAATCAGTTCCCGGACATCACCTGCAGATCGCGCTGGCGACCGAGATTCCCGGCATTCCGGAGTTTCGCAAGATTACCGGCTTCACTGCGTACTCGGAAGGCTGGGGCCTTTACGCCGAAACGCTCGGCGCGCAACTTCACATGTACGAAACGCCCTACGAGCGCTACGGGCAATTGCAAAGCGAATTGTTTCGCGCGGCACGGCTGGTGGTCGACACGGGCTTGCACACTCAGAACTGGACGCGCGATCAAGCGATCGACTACCTGTATTCCTCCGGCGCCAATCCATCGCGCGATTTCATGGCCAGCGAGGCCGACCGCTACATCGCCATGCCCGCGCAGGCGCTGGCTTACAAAATCGGCGAGCTGAAGATCATGGAGCTGCGCGGACTGGCGCAGAAGGAACTAGGCGCCAAATTCGACATTCGCGATTTCCACGACGTGGTCTTGCACAATGGCGCGCTTCCACTCGATTTCCTCGAGGAACAAGTGAAGGAATGGATCGCGCAAACGCGGTAGGTGAGAGCGATAGACGCGAACCGGCAATTCGCGATCAGAAGACGGCAGTTTTTCGTTTTAGAGCTAAGAAGAACACTGCAACAGACACCAGACCGGAGAGCCACGAGAACCAATCGCCAAAACGTGCGTAGGGAGTTAAGTCGCTGCGAAAATCGTATGGCGCGTCGAGTTCCCCGCGAACATCTGTAGCCATCGAGGCAACCACGCGTCCATAGGGATCCACGCTAACCGTGTAACCGTTGTTGGTGTCGCGCAGAAGCCAGCGGCGGCTTTCGACCGCGCGCACTCGCGCCATCATCACGTGTTGCGCGGGCGCCGCGGAACGCCCGAACCAACCATCGTTCGAAACGTTGACCAGCAACTGCGCGCCTTTCGCCGTGAACTCCCGCACTTCTCCCGGGAAAATCGCTTCGTAGCAAATGAAGACGCCGAATGTAGGGCCAGCCGAGGGCACATCCGTTTCGACACCGTGCAAATGTCCGACGACATAGATCCTGCCCGGCGTGAAGTCAGAGATGTCTGCGGTAAGGCGACTTGCAAAGGTGAGCCATCGGCGCAGCGGCACGTATTCGCCGAACGGCACGAGATGAATTTTGTCGTACGTGAACGTGCGCCGGCCGTAGCGATCAAGCAACACGGCGCTGTTGGACGCGATCCCCTGGCCATCGGGGCCGCGCTTCCAATCCACAACGCCGACGAGGAAATCGTTTCCGGCTTCGCGCGCGATGCGTGTGGCAAGCGCGGCGAATGTTGGCTCTTGAAACGAAAATGGAGCGGGAACTTCGGGCCAAACTACTAGCCCAGGGGATTTTTTGGCGGCGTCGACGCTAATGCGCTCAAGTTCCTGAAGCTCGCCCAGATGGATTTCGAGCCAATTCCCGGGATATTGCTCGGATTGCGGAAAATTTGTCTGCACGAGATGCGCGATGAACCGCGGAGCTTGCTTTGGGACAAGGTAGCCACCAGCCGTGGCGACCAAAATGAGCACGACCGTAGCGACAATCACGGACGTCCACACGCGTCGCGCGCGCGCCATCACCGCGTAGGCAAGCAGCGAGCTGCACGCCGCAATCAAGAACGACAAGCCGTAAATTCCCGTCACCGCCGTCAATTGCAGCAGCGCCAAACTTCCGCTCGCAGCGTAACCGGTAAGGTTCCAAGGGAAGCCAATAATCGGAAGATGCGTGCGCAGGAATTCGAGCGACACCCAAAGAAACGGCGCCAGCAGGCACGCAAGTGCCGCACTCTTCCGCGCCGCAAGCGCCACGCACAAAGAAAACATCGAGCAGACAATTCCGCCAGCGATGCCAATCAGGCTCACGATTCCCGCCGACATCCATGGGTCAACATTGCCGTACTGATGCATCACCACGGCGATCCAAGGAAGGCACACGGGATAAAACACAATGCCGTGCAGGAAACCATAAAGCAGGGACTCAAAGGACCGCGCTCCGGCCGAAGCCAAGACCAGCATGCCCACTGCGAACCACGCAAGAAGCGGCAAATTGTAGTTCGGGAACGAAAGTGCGAGAGCGACGCCGCTCGCGACGGCGAGCAGCACTCGCACATAGCGCGGAAAATTCATTCAGCGCTTGATGATAGCCTTGAAACCTTCGCGGTCAAGCGCTGCCTTGGCAGCCTCGGCGGATTTCACGTCGGAGTACGGGCCCACCTGAACGCGGAAGAATGCATCGCCCGCCGGCGTCACGACGAACGATGGAAACTTCTTCTGCTGTAAGGCGTCGGCGAGCGCGAGCGCGTCGCTTTCACGGGTCAGCGCCGCCAGTTGCAGTACGATTGCACCCTTGCCCATGGAAGGAGGCTGAAATCGCGCCGATGACTTCGGCGTTGCGGCGACTGTTTTGGTAGCAGGCGGCGCGGACGGCTCATTCCTCTTCACCGCCGGGACCGTTGCGGGCGCGGGGGGAGCCGGCTTCGCTCCAGACTCCAGGCGATCGTTCGGACTTTTCTTGGAGTAAAAATCCCATTCGCCAGAAGCCGGTGCGGGAGCCCCTTCTATTTCCTTGCCTTTATTCTTGGCTTTCGCAGCCGCGGATTCCGGTGGCGCCGGCCTCAGGCTCCTTGCCAGCGATTCCGAGGCCTGCACGGGCCCGCCAAATTGCGTGCGCCCCATCACATAGCCAAGGCTGAAGAAAACCCCGCACAAGAGCACAACGCTCAGAAATAGTCCCACGAGGTGCCGGCTTTCAAGAACCCGGTCGCCACCCCCGCGATTTCCTTTTCCTCCCGCCATTCCGTCCGCCCTTTTCCTATACTTTATTTCTTGCCGGCAGCAGCCGCCGTCACCCACTGCGAAATGATGTCGACCGGCAGCGGAAACACAATCGTCGTGTTTTTCTCGACGCCGATTTCCGTCAGCGTCTGCAAATAGCGCAGCTGGATCGCGGCCGGCTGCTTTTCCAGCACCTCCGCCGCGTCTGCTAGTTTCTGCGAGGCCTCGAATTCGCCCTCGGCATGAATAATTTTCGCCCGTCGCTCGCGCTCGGCCTCCGCCTGTTT
>Ga0073928_10007711_pt1 | contig 13823 bp, 12 predicted proteins | sample PaiPotPPA55metaG_FD_76969 | JGI IMG/M metagenome (GOLD analysis project Ga0073928, IMG submission 76969) | Iron sulfur acid spring bacterial and archeal communities from Banff, Canada, to study Microbial Dark Matter (Phase II) - Paint Pots PPA... ... | reverse complement strand
TCGCCCTTGATGGTTTGATACTGAAGCTGCAGATCTGCGAAGGGTACCGGCATCCTTGATATTCCTTATCCGCGCGACGGCAGCCGGCGCGCCGGGTTGCCCACATAGGTGCCGGCGGCCGTGATGTCCCTGGTGACCACCGCCCCCGCTCCGATCACGGCATCGTCGGCGATGCGCACCGGCATGATGGTGGCATTGGAGCCGATCGAAACCCGATTGCCGATCACGGTCTCGCGCCACAGCTCCTTGCGGCCGCGCGCAGGGCCCCCGGTCGAGAACGTATCATTGATGAACATTACGCCGTGACCGACAAAGCAATCTTCGCCGATCGTCACCAGCTCACAGATAAAGGCATGCGACTGCACGCGGGTACGCGCACCGATGCGCACGCCTCTCTGGATTTCGGTAAAAGGCCCGACAAAGCAGTCGTCGCCGATCTTGCAGCCGTAGAGGTTGCACGGCTCGACGATCTTGACCCGCGCGCCGAATTCGACGTCGCGAACGCCGGCCTGATGGATTTCTGGTTGGTTCACGACGCCACACCGAGCCGGCACAGCCGGGGCGTGAAATGCAGTGGCACTTCGTGGCCGGTCTCGATCGACTCATAGAGCGCGGAGATCAGCTCGAGACTCTTGCGCCCTTCGAGACCATCCACCAGCGCGGCGCGCTGGTGCACCAAGCAGTCGATGACGTGCTGATAATAGGCCTGATGGCCGAAGCCATAGACGTTCGGCGGATTGACGGAAAATTTCTCGATCACGTCCTTGTCCGATGGAAGTTCATCGACAAAGCGCCAATGCCTGATCTGATTGACGGCGAAGCCGGCAATTTCGACTGTGCCCTTCTCTCCAAGGATCGACAGCGATCCTTCGAGATCCGTCGGCCGGGCGGCCGTCGTCGCTTCAATAATCCCCAGCGCCCCGTTGCGGAACTTCAGCGTCGCCACAGCGGTATCTTCAGTTTCGATTTTCGCAAGTGCAGTGATCGCGCGCGCATGAACGCTCACCACATCGCCAAAAAACCACTCCAGCATATCGACATGATGACTGGCCTGATTGGTGAGTACGCCGCCGTCATAGGCCCATGTGCCGCGCCAATCGTCCTGATCATAATAGGCCTGGTCCCGGCACCAGCGCACGCGCACCGTGCCCAGAACAAGCCGCCCGAACCGGCCTGCCTCCAGGGCCTCGCGCGCCTTGACGACAGGAACGTTGAAGCGATTTTGCTTGACGACGAACAGCTTGACGCCGGCTTCGTCGCAGGCGCGGATCATGTCGTCCGCATCCTGGAGCCGCAGCGCCATCGGCTTTTCAACAACCACATGCTTTCCCGCCCTCGCGCAGGCGATGACATGCTCGGGATGCATTCCGCTTGGCGTCAGGACTGCAACCGCATCGATGTCCTTTCGCGCCAGAAAGTCATCGATATCGTAATAGGCCGGCACGCCGAACTTCGACGCGATCGCATCGGCGCGCGCGCGGATCGGATCGCAGACGCCCGCAAGGCTTGTCCGATCGACGTGGTGGCCACCCAGCAGATCGGAGTGGCGCTTCGCGATGCGTCCGCAGCCGAGCAGGCCGAATCTGATCATGGAGGTTCCCCCTTTTTGCGGAGATGCCTGGGAAAAGGAGCCGCATAAGGCCCGGGGCGGCTAACACGGTGTGTCTATATTCGCAAAAGCCCTTATAAATCAAGTCTCTTGGAAGCCTATTCCGGTCGTCAAAACACAGGGGATGATCGGAAAAACAAGCCGAATGCAAGTGGGAACAGCTTCCCCGCGACGTTGGGAAGACTCTCCGGATGCGCACGGGCAAGCTTCGCAGAACTCAGTGGCCTCCGGTGGCGCTTCCGACGTTGCACTTCGAACACGTCAGCCGACAAAAGCCGGAAAGTTGGGCGCGGCGGCGAGCGGGCGATGGACTTGGCTTGTTGTTTCCCCTAACGTTTGCAACCATTGGATCTCGCCATCGGGATATTCAATCCGCGCCCATTCGCTTTCTGGTGGATTATGAACCTAGCATGATGATAGCTCCGATTTTGCAGATCTTTTGGTCACACCGATTTTCATTTCTTTTTGTGGTGTGTTTAACCTTCGTCGCCCTCGCGCTTATCATTTTCACATTGCCCATGCGTGCAACGGTTCGGTCATCGATCGAAATCGGCTCTATCGCCGTCGGAGACAGACTGGATGCGATCGAGCCGCCGGAGAATGTCGCAAGACAGATACCCAGCATCTACGGTCCCGGCGCGCTGCTGGCGATGGCAAACAAGGGTGTTTCACCCGTGATTCTGGGCGCACTGCAAAATCCGAGCGTCGAGAGTATCGGACACTCCGTGGTGATGGTGAGCACCATCGACCCCGGCCTCGAAAAGGAGGCCAAGGAATTTCAGGAAACCACCGCCGACCTCGTCATCAAGGAGCTGGCACCACGCGCCAGGGCTTTGCGCGAAGGCATCGAGACCCGATTAGCCCTGGCCACCAAGGCCGCCAACAACCTCGAACAACAGATCAAGGACGACTCAAATGAGATCGATCGCATCGGCTTTCTCGCCGACGATCTGAGCATTCAACTCGGGAAGCAGCGGGAAAATCTGGCTGCACTGTATCAGCGCACCACCACGGCGCTGCCAGCAGGCGAGAGCGCCACGCTTGAAGCCCAAATTCGGGAATTACATGAGCAAATTTCAGGCCAGACGAATCTGATAGGCAGATTGATGCTTGAACGATCCCGAACCATCCGCGACCTTGCGGCGACGCGCCACCTGCGTGAAGCGCAAGGCAAGGCCGTCGCCGATACGCAATTTGAGAAGAACGGCTTCAGGGAGACGCGCATCTCGCTGCCACCGACACTGATGCCGGCAATGGAACCGACGAAGCGCCGACTCACCCTCCTACTTGTCGCGTTGGCGGTATCGCTGCTGGCTGGCTTCGGAACAGTCGGCATGTCCCACAATATGGGCACCAGAAAGGTTTGAGCGTCAGGCGAATTTTGGAATCCGACCCCGCCGAAGCAGCGTTTTGGGCACAACGAGCATGACCGACTTGTCCGACGATCTCCCGCATTCGGCCTCGATATGGTCGAATGTCCGGCTTGGGCCGACCTTCCTCATATACTTCCACATCGCCGTTTGCTGCTTTTCACTGATCTACGTCGCGGATATCTACACTAATCTCAAGGTCGTCATGTTCGACCCAAACCGCCTCTATGCAGCGGTACTCAACATTTTGCCGATTGCTCTGGCATCGGTTCTCTTCGCATTCAGCCGATTCAGCTTCGGCTACGTTTTGGGATTTTATTTCTACACTATGATTCTTGGTTACCTCTGGCTCGTTGCCTTTTCGCGATTCAACTACGATCACACATTGGCCACGATTTCAGCTTTCGGCTCTGCCCTGGCATTCCTCGTGCCCGCATTGTTAATCACATCGCCGATCAGGCAGACGTATACCCTATCGGTGCGGGCGCTCGATAATCTGCTGTCTATAATCTTGATCTTTGCGGCGCTCATCGTCGCGGCTGGTGCTTTCTACAATTTCAGGCTGATCGGTATCGCCGATATCTACAGTTTCCGCAATGAACTCCAGTTCCCAACGTGGCTGGCATATGCAATGGGTGCAACGTCGAGCGCGTTGTTGCCGTTCGCATTTGCATGCTTCATCGCGCGTGGCCAGCGGTGGCGCGCGGCATTGGCGCTGGTGCTCTTGTTGCTGTTTTATCCGGTTACGCTCACCAAACTTATGCTGTTTGCTCCGGTTTGGCTACTGCTTCTGACGCTACTGTGCCGCTTCTTCGAAGCCAGAACTTCCGCGGTGCTGTCATTGTTTCTGCCCATATCGGCTGGAGTCGTGTTAGCGCTGCTGTTCAAACTGGGCTTGCTTCCATACGAGCTGATCAGGAACTATTTCGGCGCGATCAATTTCAGAATGATCGCCATTCCATCCAGTGCGCTCGACTTCTATAACGACTTCTTTTCGACGCACGATATCACGCTGTTTTGCCAGATCTCCTTTCTCAAGCCGCTCGCCGGCTGTCCCTACAACGATCCGCTGTCGATCGTGATGGAGCGGACCTATAAATTGGGCAATTTCAACGCATCGCTTTTTGCGACGGAAGGCATTGCATCGGTTGGACAAATCCTGGCGCCAATTTCCGGGCTCGTGTGCGGGCTCGTGATAGCGCTCGGCAATCGGTTGTCGGCCGGGCTGCCATCAAGATTCATCCTGTTGTCGGGCGGCATTCTTCCGCAGATCTTTCTCAATGTGCCGCTCACAACGATATTGTTGACGAACGGCGCCTTCATCCTTTTCCTTCTGTGGTATGTCACGCCGCGCGAAATATTCGAGCCCGATCCGTCGGACGATTCGCAAATCGACGACGGCACCCGGGGCCGATCGACCGGCCCGATCGCCTGCGGCCCCGCCACTCTTGACGGCCCAAATCCCGCAGACTATCAGAGTTGGTCGTCTGAAGTCACGGTTACTCGCCGCGGGTCGCGCTTTTTGCTGCATTGATCCCCTTTCATTCCCGCGCGACGGCGACGTTCCCTCCAACAGAAACACCTTCGGGTGTCAGGCTTGCCAGAGGTTCCCGATGCAGAGCGTTCTGATCACCGGAGGCGCCGGTTTCATCGGCCAGAATCTGGTGCATGCATGGCGCGCCGCGCGTCCGGACGACCGGCTGACCGTCGTCGATGCGATGACCTACGCGGCCAACGTCCGAAGCCTGGAGCCGCTGATCGCCGATCACAGCATTCAGTTCGTCAAGGGCGACATCCGGGACCCGGCGCTGATGCGGCGGCTGTTCGACGAGCATAAGTTCACGCGCGTCGCTCACCTCGCCGCCGAATCCCATGTCGACCGCTCCATCGTCGATCCCGAAGCCTTCCTGCAAACCAACGTGCTCGGCACCTTCACCCCGCTCAAGGCGGCGCTCGACGCATGGCGCGCGTTGGGCACGATCGATCGCGCGCGCTTTCTTCACGTATCGACCGACGAGGTCTACGGCTCGCTCGGGCCGGACGATCCCGCCTTTTCGGAATCCTCGCCGTACCGTCCCAATTCGCCTTACGCCGCCAGCAAGGCGGCGAGCGACCATCTGGTACGCTCCTTCGTCGCGACCTACCGATTGCCAGCCCTCATCACGAATTGCTCGAACAATTACGGCCCCTACCAGCATCCGGAGAAGCTGATTCCGCTGATGATCATTCATGCGCTGGAGGGCAAACAATTGCCGATCTATGGCGACGGTTCCAATGTCCGCGACTGGCTGCATGTTTCCGATCATTGCGAGGCCCTGATGAGCGTGATCGAGCGAGGCCGCATTGGGGAGACCTATAATATCGGCGGCGGCAACGAACGGAACAACCGCGACGTCGTCGGCCTGATTTGTGACACACTCGACAACTGCTTTGCTGCCGATCGAACCCTCGCCCCGCGCTTTCCATCCTGTCCCGCGGCTTCAGGGCAGAGTTGCCGTTCGCTGATCGGCTATGTAACCGACCGACCGGGTCACGATCACCGCTACGCGATCGACGCCACCAAACTCGCAAACGAACTCAACAGGCGATGCAACGTCGCATTCAAGGCCGGACTTGAGCAGACCGTTCATTGGTACCTGGACCAGGAACATTGGTGGCGCGACGTGACCAGCGGCGCCTACCAGGCGTGGATCGACAAGAATTACGGTTTCCGGATCGCGGTTTAAAGCACTCATGCGCATCCTCGTGCTCAACGCGGATTATCCGCGCTTCCTGGCTTGGCTTTATCGGCGTCAGCCCGGACTCGAGAACGCCCCCTACACGACGCAGATGGCCGCGCGCAACGCGAGCCTGTTCGGGGTCGCTGATTTCTACTCGAAGAATTTTGCCGCGTTGGGCCACCCGGCCGCGGAAATCCACGTCAACAATCCGTGGCTGCAGTCCGCCTGGGCGCGCGAACACGGCATGGCGGACGAGGCGCCGGCGGCGGCAGGCGTTGCCGAGCGCCGCACACTGCCCGGTTGGCTGCAACGCGCCGTGACGCCGTTCAAACCGATGCTGAGGCCGCTGGTCCGCAAGGTTGGATTGAGCCCCCGGCTCGACCCGCAGACCGAGCAGATCCTGCTGGCCCAGATCGAAGATCTTCGTCCTGACGTCGTGCTCAATCAGGACGTCTTTCATGTCGATACCAGCGTCATGCGGCGCATCAAGGCTGTTGGCAACCCGTTCCTGATCGGACAAGTCGGGATCGAACCCTCGCGCGGCCAGGATTGGACCGTCTATGATCTGATGATTTCGCAATTGCCAGCGACGGTGACGCTGTTTCGGGCGCTTGGTGTGCGCGCGGAAGTCAATCATCTGGCGTTCGAGCCGACCGTCCTCGACGTCTTACCTCGAGAGCCCGCAGCCGACGTCGACGTCTCTTTCGTCGGCTCCGTTTCGGCCGACCATCGGCAACGGATTGCGCTACTGGAAGCGGTCGCGGAACGCTACGATCTCAAACTATGGGGAAACCGGCCGCAGGCGCTGCCCGCGTCCTCGCCGCTGCATCGCTGCTTCCAGGGCGAGGTGTGGGGCGCCGACATGTATCGGGTGCTCCGCCGCTCGCGCATCACACTCAACTCGCATATCGATCTTGCCGGCCGCGAAGCCGGAAACATGCGGCTGTTCGAGGCGACCGGCGTCGGCACCTTTCTGCTGACCGACTTCAAGGACAATCTGCACACGCTGTTCGCCGGAGATCACGAGGTTGCGGTCTGGCACTCGATCGAGGAATGTGTGAAGCAAATCGAGCATTATCTTGGATACGACGGCGGCCGTGCCGGGATCGCGCGCGCCGGCCAGGCGAGGACCATGGCCCAGCACACCTATCGCCATCGCGCCGCCGAAATTCTCGGCTTCATCGAGGGAGTGCGAACGCCGCGATGAAGCTGCCCCGCATCATCAGGCGGATCGGCAAGCGTGTTGTCAATGCAACGCCCGTCCTGCGCCGTCACATTTTGCCGTCAGCCGACTATCGCGTGCTCGGCGGCATCGACGAAGCGCGCGGTATGACCGCTTCATCGACCGGATGGCTTGCCGCACGTACGGTGATACGGCAGGAGCGCGCCTATCAAGGATTGATCGCCGCCATGAAAGCCGGCGAGCCCCGGCTCGACTTCAGGGTCGCCGCGCAAGCCGTAGCGGCTACAGGTATTGTCCATCCCAGACTGATCGAAGTCGGCTGCGGCAGCGGCTACTATTCGGAAGTGCTGGCGACGCTGGTTCCCGCTGGCGTGCAGTACACCGGAATCGATTACTCCGACGCCATGATCGAGCACGCCCGCGCGCATTATCCGTCCGCGGCCTTTGAAGTTGCTGACGCCACCAGACTGCCTTACGCAAACGGCGCCTTCGATATCGTCTTCAACGGCGTATCGCTGATGCATATCGTCGACTATCAGGCAGCGATCCGCGAGGCCGCCCGTGTCGCGGCGCATTACTGCATCTTGCATACCGTACCGGTGTTTGATAATTATCGAACGACGTTCCTGACGAAATACGCCTACGGCGCTCCCGTCGTGGAGATGGTCTTTGGCAGGCAGGAGCTGATGTCGCTGTGCGATGAAGCCGGACTGCGCCTTGAACGTGAATGGGCGTGCATTCCCTACGACGTGTCAGAGGTTACGGGCCATCATTCGACGACAGAGACTTACCTGTTCTCGAAGCGCAAAAAATCCTGATCGGCTGGACCGCGCGTACGATTTGCCGGCTATACCGGCAAAAGAATAGTCTTCACGAATGGACTGACCACATTGTCCATCAAGGCGAGTTCCTTGATTTGACTGAGACTGGCCCAGCAGAACATCGTCATGTCGGTTTCGATGACGCTTTCGTCGTCCAGAAAGGCGATGATGTTTTCGTTCGATTTGCGCCAGAACCGACCGCCCTCTTCATTGTGTTCGGCCCGGTAGACGATACGCACACCTGCTTCGGCGGTGAGGACTTCCACCATCGGCGGACGCTTGCCGGCATGTGCGCGCCGAATGTTTGACCACGTGCTTTGAATCGTGGGACAGAGCTGAAGCACCCCGATATTGCCCGGCTCCGCTTTCGCCTGCAGAAGAAATTCGACGCCGTTTTTCGCATGCTCGCGCGCGATCAGGCCGAGGATCCCGCCCTCTGGTTGCGTGTAGATGGGCTGGTCCCACGAGGCGACTTCGCGCAGATTGCCGCTTTCGATCCGCACGCCCTCGACGCCGAAGAACTGTCCGCTCTTGTGCCGTACATTACCCTTTTCGTCCCGCGACCAGCCTCGGACATCGTCAAGCCCGATCAAATCCGCTTTGAACGTGATCGAATTGCACTGTTGCTCGCGCCACGCCAGCACCGGCGCAGGATCCTTTGGCTCGATTGCCCGGGTAGCTGAAAGTCTCTGACGAAACCAGTCGAGGTGCGCGCGCTCTGCCATCAGATCACTTCCCTCAGCACATTAATCACGGTGTCGACTTCCTCGTCCTTGAGGTGCGGATACATCGGCAGCGAAAATATCCGCTTCGCCTTGCGCTCCGCCACCGGGAATTGCCCTTCTCGATAACCGAGATCGGAGCTACCGCGCATGATGTGGATCGGCCAGCGGTAGGAAACATTGCAGTTGATGTCCCGCTTGGCCAACCGCTCCAGCACGCCGTCGCGGTCGGTGGCATGTTCCACCACATAGACATAATAGGTGTGGCGACTGTGCGCGTTCTCGCGCGGCAAAACGAGGCCGCTCCCCGCGAGACCCCGGTCGTAACGCGCGGCGATTTCGCGTCGGCGCTCGATCCAGTCATTAATCCGCGGCAGCTTCAGCGACAGTATCGCGGCCTGCACTTCGTCGAGGCGCGAATTGTAACCGTGTCGTTCGGAATAATACTGGGTTTCCATGCCGTAGAAGCGAAGACTGCGCGCAAGCTTTGTTACAACTTCGTCGTTACTCATCACCATGCCGCCGTCACCATAGGCGCCCAGCACCTTTGTCGGATAGAACGAGAAAGACGAGGCGTGACCGACGCTGCCGGTCTGGTGATTCTTGTAGAGTGAACCCTGCGACTGCGCGCAATCCTCCATCACCTTCAGCCCGTGCCGCTGCGCTACCACCATCAGCGGATCGAGATCGACGCACTGGCCGTAGAGATGGACGGGGATGATTGCCTTGGTCTGCGGCGTGATCGCCGCCTCGACCTGATCCACGTCCATCAGGAAATCGTCGTCGCGTACGTCGACGAAGACCGGCCTGGCGCCAAGCGTGCGGATCGCCGAGACCGTCGGCACCGCGGTATTGGGCACCGTGATGACCTCGTCGCCGGCTTTCACACCCAACGCCGCCAGCGCGATGTAAATGGCGTCGGTCCCGCTGTTGACACCCACGCCGTCGGCGACGCCGAGATAAGCTGCCATCTCGCGCTCGAATTTGACGCCTTCCTGGCCAAGAATCAGCCGGCCCGAACGGAACACGCGATCCACCGTCGCGAGGATCTCCTCGCGCAGCTCGTCATATTCCCGAAGGTAGTCCCAGACATTGATCGGCATTATTATTCTCTCACAGGCGTCGACGCGCCGGCTCCTTATGTTGCGAGCGCCTCGGCGATCCGCGCCCGGCACTCGGCGTCACTCAACAGATCGCGATGGAACCCCTCGTGGCCGCCGTTCGCAACCGCGCACGCCACCGATTCCAGAAAGCGGGCGAATGTATCGGCAACCTCGAATGTCACGACGCTTTCGACGTTGTGGACACGCCGGCGCCATTGCATTCGATGATCGGCGGGTGGACTGAAGACGCGTTCTACTATCACAGACCCTGAACGCGCCACAATGAGCAGGCGATTCTGATATTCGCCCTCGAAGCTGAAATGACCGGAAAAGACGCCGCCATTGGCCAGCCGCGCCTGCACCGAGAAGCCCATGTCGACGCCGGTTTCGGGATGCCGGCCGCCGGCCAGTGCCGCGATATGCGACGGCGAGCCAGCGCCGAGAATCCGCATTACTCCAGCGGCATAAGGCCCCATGTCCAAAAGACAGCCACCGCCAAGTTCGCTGTGGTTGCGAAAATTGGCGATCGGCAGCGGCGGAATGATGAACTGCGCCTCGACACAGTTGAGCGGGCCGTTCTCGGCAACAAAATCCGCGAGCACCTCGAACTGGGGATGAAAGCCGAATACCGTGGCCTCCGCGAGAAGGCGGTTGTTGTGCCTCGCTTCCTGCACCGCGCGCTCGGCCGCCTGAAGCGCGATCATGGCCGGCTTGTCGACGATGACGTGCTTGCCGGCGGCAAGCGCCTTCATGACCCAGTGTTCGTGCATCGCGTTCGGCAGCGATAGATAAACGATATCTGCATCGTTTTCCCGCAGCGCCGTATCATAGTCGTTGAAAAAGCCTCCGGCCTTTGGCCAGCCGTTCGGCTGCGGCCGGCTCTTGCTGGCGATCGAAATCCGATCAATCGCCGTGACCCCGGCAGCGGCGGGAATCACCCGCCGTTCCGCGATCGAGGAATAGCCAAGGATCAATAACCGCATTCCGGCTCTCGCAAACAGGGACTGAATCTACCGGGCGGAGGCGCTCGGCAAGGCAATGGCGCGACCGGTGACGATATCGAGACCGCGAAAAACCAGCGCCCGCATCCGGCGGAACACATTGAACACGTGGTCCAGATGGCTGCCGATCGCCGGCTTTCGAATGATCTTGATCTCGTCACCCTGGAGATAGGGCCTGGCTTCCGATTCGGCGGCGTCGAGCGCGATAACATAGGGCTGATAGATCCGATGCCGCATCAATTCGGGAAACGGCGCGTGAAATACGCGGTGGCTGTTGAAATAATAGCGCCCCTCACGCTTGACGCCGTGAAAATGAAAAAACAGGAGCGGGTACCGGCCCTCGACCAAGACGGAGCCGTCGTGCCACTCCACGCGAAGGTCCGCGAAGTTCCACGGCGCCAGATTGGCGCCGAGATGCTGGATGATGTGGATCTGCGGAAACAATCCGGGCAACCGGTCGAGATAGCGCTGGTCGGCGAAGCGGTCGCCGTCCACATCCACATAATCGTAGCACCATTCGATGCAGCGCTCACGCCACCAGCGCAGCGCGGCGATCCCCTCCTCGCAGCGACGGACACTGACCCAGCCGACGTTATAGATTCCGAAGCGCCGCCTGTAGGCTGTGCGCTTGGTGAAGTGGTGCGGGATGATGCCGAACGACGCATCCTTCATTTCGGCATAGATCGGTTCGGGCGAGGCGAAGAAGAACAGATCGCTGTCGAGATAGGTTACCCACTCTGCATCCGGCTCGTTGTTGAGCACGTGGAGCTTCCAGGCCGGCGAGCAGGTAAAATAATATTCGATCAGGCTTCGATCCGGCCGGGTCGCAGCGACTTCCGGATCGGCTGCTTCGAAATCCGCCAGCCGCCGCGGCACAAGATCCGGCAGGTCAAGCGCGACCAGAGCCCGGTAACAGGCGTCGCTCAGACAGAGCACCCACAGCCGCGCGCCGGGTGCGTGCTGCTGAAGCGAATGAAACAGTGCAAGTCCGCGCGACAGGTAGTTGTGATCGAAATAGGTGCAATAGACGCGTTTTGCCATGATGCCTTGTCAGTCAGATCGCGGAATGCATCGAGCGAACGCGGGTATCGTTGCCAAAGCGTCGCAACGGCTCATTCCTATAGCAGCCGCCCCGGAGTCGCAATGCGGTCCATCACGCGAATTAAGATATTGATTATATTAACTAAACTCGAGGATCCGGGATTGAAACCATTCCGACGGCGCGAATGGCAGCGCAACCCGCGTCTGTATCGGAAGGACCGGACGCCATTCGAGGTGAAAGCGTTTTGAGATGTCCAATGGTGCGTGTTAACGAGATCGCCTCCAAATCGAGCACCAAGAGCAGCACACATGAATCGCACGGGAATTATTCTGGCGGGAGGCCGCGGGACCCGCCTCTATCCGCTGACCTTGGCGACATCGAAGCAGTTGTTGCCAATTTACGACAAGCCGCTGATCTACTATCCACTGACGACCCTGATGCTGGCCGGCATTCGCGAGATTCTGATCATCACGACCCCGGAAGAGATCGCGCAATTTCAGCGTCTGCTCGGTGACGGACGGCAATGGGGGATCGAGCTTTCATTCGCGATCCAGGATGAGCCCCGCGGCATCGCCGAGGCTTTTCTGATCGGCCGGGATTTTCTCGCCGGCAGTCCAGCAGCGCTGATCCTCGGCGACAACATTTTTTACGGCGACAATTTGCGCGCCTTGTTGCGGGACTCGGCGCAGCAACAACGCGGCGCGACCGTATTCGCCTGCTGGGTCGACGACCCCGAACGCTACGGGGTCATCGAGTTCGATGCGGCTCACCGTCCCCTGCAGATCGTCGAAAAGCCGAAGGCGCCGAAATCGAACTACGCCGTCACAGGACTGTATTTCTATGACGAGCGCGTGGTCGATATCGTCCGCGAGCTGAAACCATCCGCGCGGGGCGAACTCGAGATCACGGACGTCAACCAATGGTATCTCGAGCGCGGCGAACTTCATGTCGAGCGCTTCGGCCGCGGATATGCATGGCTCGATGCCGGCACTCACGAATCGCTGCTCGAGGCCTCGCAATTCATCCACATTGTCGAGAAACGGCAGGGCCTGAAGATCGCCTGCCCGGAGGAGGTCGCCTTCGCCCAAGGCCTAATCGATGCCGAACAGCTCTTGCGGCTCGCCGAGCCCATGAAGGGCACGGCTTACGGGCAATATCTGATTCGCCAGGCGAGCTTGCTATCCTGACGGTCGGCGTTAGCGCGGGATCGCCGCAATCAGTCTATCACGCAAGCCCTTCCTCGTAAGCGGACTTGCAACCAGCGCAACGGCGGCCAGCCAAAGCGTGCATTCAACGACAAAGCGCATGAGCCCGGTCCAGGGGGCAAGCAGCAATCGTATCGCCGTTCCCACCCCCCATCCCGACAGCGTTACGATAGCCGCGATGATCGCCAGGAAAGCAACGTGCCGGAACGGGTGCTGCAGTGTCTGTCCTATAATAATCAGCCCTAACAAGCCAAATTGAACTAGCAGATCGCTCGCGACGATTGCGATCGCCGCACCCAACGGCCCCATCGGGTGGATCAACGCCGCCGAAAGAACTAGGAAAACAGCAAGCTGAAGTCCCTTAGTCCGTACCAGAAGCTCTCCGCGATCGCTGTAATTCGCGAAGTTGAGGGCCAAAATCGATGGCGCCATCGCGCCGGTGCCGATCAGCAATGTAAGGGTAAGCACCCCATCGTAGGGTACGGAGCCGTGGGTCCAGAGCGCAAAAAAATCGGACCAAAATGGCAGGAGACCGGAGACAACTCCGCTAGCCAGCAAAGTGATAAACACCGATCCTCGGGCATAAAGATGTCGCAACTGCTCCTTCAGGCCGACGGCATAGTCGTGGCCGAGTTCGGCGGCGAGCGGCAATGTCACCTGATAGCAAAGCGTCCGCAATAGCCCGACAATGACCCGCGTAAGGCCCCATTGGGCAACAGCCACGCGATCGCTAACAAGGGCGCTAACCAATAGAACCGGCGAAAATAGCAATGCCATTTCGGTAGCATTCGCAATCGCGAATGGAAAGCTACGACGAAACTGACCGACAATCCAACGCCGGGATTCCTTCGCACGCGCCCCTCGCAAGAAAGGAAACTGCCGGGGAGCATCGACTGCGAGAAAGAAGAATGTCACCAGAAACTGCGTTGCAACATACATGAAGGTCACGACCAACAGACTTTGGGTTGTGGCAACGGCCACCAACTGGCTGAGGAGTGTACCTACCATACCCAAATTCACGAGCTTGACCGCCCGCCCATAGAGACC
>Ga0073928_10007709_pt1 | contig 13826 bp, 13 predicted proteins | sample PaiPotPPA55metaG_FD_76969 | JGI IMG/M metagenome (GOLD analysis project Ga0073928, IMG submission 76969) | Iron sulfur acid spring bacterial and archeal communities from Banff, Canada, to study Microbial Dark Matter (Phase II) - Paint Pots PPA... ... | reverse complement strand
GCAGACTCCTTGGCTCGGCTCCGCTACGCTCCGCCTGGCGTCAGCACGAATGCGCCGAATACTATCCGCCGCAACACGTAGAGCAGCATGGCTCAACTGTTTTAATGCGCACGTCGCGGACTCCTGACATTCGACTGCGCTCAGGGCTTCGGCTGGCTTCGCCCCGCCTGGGCTCACCCGCTCCGCCTGGTGTCAGGTGCGCACCACTCCTTTCGTCAGCAGGAGCCGGCGCAGCTTAAGCTGAGCGCGCTCCTGCTGACGCCGTGTTTCACTGGGTACGCATTTTCCATCGGTACTCGCCGTATCTGCTAGTAGCAGGCTGCGTTCCTCCGGCGTGAGGGCTTCCATCAACAGCTGCATCGCGTCCAAAGTCTCATTGTCGTGCGCTGACAATTGATCGATACCGCCGCGTCCAGTGGCGGCATTGCTCAGGAGCCGATAATGGGCGAGGAACGCCGTGGTCGAGGAGTAGGCGAGTTGCTTCATTTTTTCGTTACGGGGCGGCGGCGCCAAGCGGGGAAATCGCAAGGCCGATCACATAACCCAACGCCGCGGCGCCGAGCGCAATCGCCAGAAAACGCGCTCCCGCGAGCGAAGGGTAGCGATTGTCGGCGAGCCGTCCTTCGACCATGTAGCCGACGCCGAACAGGACCAGCGCAGTAGTCCCCAACCCGGCCAACAGGCCGGCACGCACCGAGGAAAACAACATGAAGGGCAGCAAGGGCACCACCGCGCCAGCCAGGAACGCAATCCCCATCAGCAGGCCATCGACGATAGGATTGCCAAGGGAACCGCCGGTGAGGCCGTAAATCTTTTCTTCGGCGGTGGAATAAAGCGCTTGCGGAGCCGAACTCAGCAGCCGCACGACCCGGTAACCGGCCTCGCGCGAGAGACCCTCTTCGGCCAGCGCATCCAGCAGACTTTCCTGCATGACGTAGGGCTGGCTTCTCGCATGCTCGCGGGCGCGCCGCATTTCGGTGCGAATCACCTCGGTTTCTGCCCGGGTGCCGAGATAAGCCCCAGCCCCCATCGAAAGCGCTCCAGCAGCGGTCGACGCCAGCGCGGCCAGGATAATTTGCGACCGGGCGGAAACCGCGCCGCTCAGGCCGGCCAGCACACCGGCGGTCGTCAATACGCCGTCTTGAACGCCGAACACAATCTCGCGAACATTGGCGAGGCGCTCGAAAGTGCGCCGTTGTTCTTCAGTCTTGAGGACAGCCAAGCGACTTTCTTTTCACCGGCCTAGCATGGGCCGCGGCAGAGCCTGCCCTGGTGAGGGTCGCAGCGCTGTTCCTGCTAGTTCTTGGAACCCCGCTGTCGCATTAAGTACAGAGTACCACTTAAGCTAGAGTTTCTGATCAGCCGCGGCCAAATTCGTCGCCCGGCTGCCAATCCGCCGGACAGAGACGGCCGGACCTGAGCGCCCGCACCACGCGCAGCGTCTCGCTAACGCTGCGGCCTATGTTGATCGAACTCGCGACCGCGTACGCGACGGTCCGCTGCGCATCGAGGATGAAGGTGGCGCGCATCGCGACCTTTTCACGTTCGTCCAGCACTCCGTATTGGCGCGCGAGGTTTCCGCCTTCATCCGCAATCAGTGGATAGCTGATTCCACCCAGTTCATGCGACCAGCGCAGATGTGACTCAGCGTCGTCAACGCCGATACCGACGATGCTGGTTTGTTCTTGTCGGAATGCGGGCTGTGCCTGATGAAAACCAGTCACCTCCGTAGGGCAGATGAAAGAGAAATCACGTGGATAAAAGAACAGCACAACCATTTCGGAGCGGACCCGATCGAGGCGCAGACGACTTACGCGGCCGTCAAACGCGCACGGCAGATCCCATCCCGGGGCGGCATCGCCTGGCTTCAGCATCTTCTTTTCACCGACGTTTTATATGCGCACCTCCAACAGGCCCCTTACGGGCCGTTTGGCGGACTCGTTTGCTCGGCTCCACTTCGTTCCGCCTGGCGTTATATGCGCACCTCCAACAGGCCCTTACGGGCCGTTTGGCGGACTCGTTTCCCTGCGACTCGGCTCAGGGCTTCGGCTCACCAGGGCTTCGGACGGTCGTTATCGCGCTGCTCTACATTTTAGTACCTTGACCGATTAGTCGCGCGCGGGCGGGAGCCTTTTGACCTGATAATTTCTAGCAGACTACTCGATGCCGTAGGTGAGCGAAACTGTTGCAGGGATGGTCACTTGTCCAGCGGTTATCGGCGTCTGCACGTTCGTGGCCATCGCTGCCGAGCTGGCGAACCTGGTCAGCGGGACAGGCTGGACTTCGGATTCGGTCGAAGCTTTGATTATCGGACCGAGCTTGACGCCGAGCGCATCCGCCAACGCGGACGCCTGCGTTTGTGCGTCGCGTGCAGCTTTGCCAATAGCTTCGCTGCGTGCGTTGGAACGCGCCCGGAGACTGTAGTTCAGCGAACTGATGCGGTTAGCGCCAGCTCCGATTGCGGCGTCGATCAATGGTCCGATGAGGCCGAGTTCACCAGTCTGTACGGTTATGGAATTCTCCGCACGGTAGCCGGTCACGGTTGGCTTGCCCTCGCGTGGTTCATTGTACTCGGGGAAAAGAGAATATCCTCCGGTCCACATCGTGCCTTTGTTGGCCAGCTTTGACGTGAGCGCATCGCGGACTTTCTCGGCCAGCTCGCCGTTCAAGCCTGCAGCGTGATCGGCGGTCGCTGCGTGGGTTTCGATCGCGATTTCGAGCGTCGCAAGGTCAGGCGCCGCCTGAACTTCGCTGTTGCCGCTCACCTCGATTACCCGCACCCCAGTCAATGTTGATGCCGGCCACGGCGTGCTCGGCGTTACAGGCGGAACCGGCTTCATCGGTGCAGGGGAGAGTGTCTGCGCTCGCCCATACGGGGGAAAAACGACCATGATGAACCAGGAAAAGAGGATGAGCTTGATTCGCGGCATCGCTCCGCACGAAAAACGAGAAGACATACGCACTCGGCTGATGATCTGAGTTTATCCGATCGAACGGTTGGAATCGTGTTCGCCGGTTTTCGGGCCGACAGTGAATGCTACCTGCTGCTGCGCTTTTCGGCCGACGTGGCCTTCGCGATGACGTATGCCAGCCGCTTTGCCTTTCTGCCTGAGCGGCTGGCAGCTATTATTCGTAACGCCTGCGCCACGTGCAGCCTACACCACGCGCTGATCGAGCTGAAGGATAACCCCGTCCGGATCCTCGAACAGGCACGTTAGATACTTGTGCGGGGAGGTTTCGCCAAAGCCGGCCGGGTCAACCTCGCTCGGCGGCACCAGGATTTTGACCCGTGCTGCCTTGAGTTTGTCATGCAGGGCGCGAAGATCGTCGACCCACCATGAGAAATGCGAGATACCGACCTGATCAAGCTTGATCGCCTCGCCGGGCGTTCCTCCCGGCCTCTCCGACAAAACCAAAAAGCCGCGGTCGCTGCCCTTGCCGTAGCGAAGGTTAACAGCGCGGCGCTTGCCGGTCTCCGGGTTCGCATACAGCGTCGGCATCCCGCCGATGGGCTGCATTTCGTCCGATCTGACCTCCAGTCCCAGCAAATCGCGATAGAAGTGCAACGAGCGCTCCATGTCGCGAACGCCGATGGCAACGTGTGAAATTCCGTTCATGGCTGTCTCCTTGCGTAACGGATGACGCGATTAAACCGCCTGTCAGAGCAATTTCGCAAGCACATCGCTTCCTCCACTCGGACCGAGGGGCTGGCGGCACGCGAAATCGCTGATAGAATTGCGCGCTCATGGAAAAGCGAGCAGCCTGATAGAATTTCCTTATGGCCGAGAAAATCGACGAAAAGAAAATCACCCCGCGCAGCCAGGATTTCGCCGCCTGGTACAACGAGCTGATTATCCGCGCCGAGCTCGCTGACTACTCGCCCGTACGTGGGTGTATTGTCTTCCGCCCCGACGGCTTCGCCATCTGGGAAAACTTGCGTGATGAGCTCGATCGCCGAATCAAGCAGACGGGGGCCCGCAATGCCTACTTCCCGCTCTTTATTCCACAGAGTTTTTTGCAAAAGGAAGCCCAGCATGTCGAGGGCTTCGCACCCGAAGTCGCGGTCGTTACTTACGGCGGCGGCAAGGAACTGGAAGAGCCGCTGATCGTCAGGCCGACCTCCGAGACCATCATCAATTATATGTTCGCGCAGTGGATCCATTCGCATCGCGACCTGCCGTTAATGATCAATCAATGGTGCAACGTCGTGCGATGGGAAATGCGGACCCGGCCGTTTCTGCGCACCACTGAATTCCTGTGGCAGGAAGGTCATACGGCCCACGCGGCCCGCGAAGAGGCCGAGCGCGAAACCCTGACGATGCTCGAGGTATATCGCTCGTTCGTCGAAGACTTTCTGGCGATTCCGTTAGTCGCTGGCCGCAAGAGCGCGGCGGAACGTTTCCCCGGCGCCGAAGAGACATACACGATCGAATCCCTGATGCCCGACGGGCGAGCGCTGCAGTGCGGCACCTCCCATTACCTTGGCCAGAATTTTGCGCGGGCATTCGACATCCGCTTCCTCGACGAAAACAATGAGCTGCAGCATCCTCATCAGACCAGTTGGGGCGTCTCGACCAGGCTCCTAGGCGCCATCGTGATGAGCCACGGCGACGACCAGGGCCTGCGATTACCACCATCGGTCGCCTCGACCCAGGCGGTGGTGGTGCCGATTTGGCGCAAGGCCGACGAGGCCGCGGGCGTGCTCTCCTCCTCGCGCGAAGTCGCGGACAAACTCACCGAGGCAGGCCTCAGGGTAAAGCACGACGAGCGTGAAGGCGTTACACCAGGGTTCAAGTTCAACGACTGGGAGATGCGCGGCGTGCCGCTGCGAATTGAGATCGGGCCGCGCGATGTGGCCGCCGGTGAGATAGTGCTGGCACGGCGCGATATCAGCGGGCCTGCCGGCAAATCGAAAGCGCCGTTGGCGGAAGTGGTGCTCCGCTCCAAGTCAATGCTCCAGGAAATCCAGAGCAACCTGTACCGCCAGGCGAAAGCCGCAGTCGATTCGAACAGCCGTCAATTCGACGACTACGGGAAACTACGTGCGCAAATGGCGGACGAGGGCGGGGGTGGCTTCGCTGATATCTATTGGTGCGGCAATCCGGCCTGCGAGACTAAGATCCGAGAAGAAACTCGCGCAACCTGCCGCGCCATCCCGCTTAATCAGCGCAAAGATGGCGGCGTCTGTATAGTGTGCGCGGAACCCGCCGCCGAGCGAGCCTTCTTCGCCAAGGCGTATTAACCCTCGCCAAAAAAATTCAGCTGAGACAGTGTTAATGGTTGAGTAACGAGCACAGAAACCTGAAACGCGGCAGTCAAGACGAAATACTAATTATGTGCGCCCGGTAGCGCTCTTGAGGAACGCGTGGGCGTGATGGAGCGCGGCGATGGTTTTCGCATCGATTATTTCGCCCGCTGGCACCATCGCCAGCGCCTGATCCAAATCGATCCGCTCGATCTTTATAACTTCATCAAAATCGAGCTGGGCTGTGGACGGTGAGAGTTCGCGGGCCAGGAACAGTTCAATTCTTTCATCGCAAAAGCTCGGGATGGTGACGATCGCGCCGAGACGATCCCATCGTTGCGCGCTAAGCCCCGCCTCTTCGCGTAATTCGCGCTTAGCACATTCCAACGGCGATTCCTCTCCGTTGCGGCAGCCTGCCGGCACTTCACGCAGCCATCCGCTGATCGCATGGCGATATTGCGTAAGCATCGCTATCCGGCCGTCGTCATCGAGTGCGACTATCGCACTAGCGCCAGGATGCCGCAGGATAGCGAGGTCGAGAGTCACACCGTTGGGTAGAGCGGCACTCTCCACACCGATATCAACTACGCCCATTTTCAACACAGGGCGGCGTTCCGGAGGCATGCATTAAGCATGCTGGGTGGATCGGGATAGCACAAGGCCTCGCCTCTTCGACAGTGGAGTCGGAGAAAACGCATCTCCCGCGATCAGCCCCCTCCAGGTTATGGTCAGTACGCGCTAATCCCGGATGCCAGTGAGTTTTACAAATCCAAGAACAAGTTCGACGTGGTCCGCATGCCAACGTGTTCCCGGTTGATGTGTTTGGACTCGAAATCGCGATGACGAACACTGGATGCTTTAAGTGGAGCAGTCACGCCATTCGCGAACCGAACGGGTGCAGTCGCCTTCAATCCTCGTGCTGACGATGTTCGTCCGCATCACCTGTGCCGCTCGAGGGAGGCCATCTACTTCAACGGTAAGATCGTTATTTCGATGCCAGGGTTCGAATGTCAAGCGCAGTTGCCGTCAACCGTAGTGTCTGTCCGCTACGCATTTATAACAAAACGTTATGACCAATCTGCAAAGGTGAAGCGACAGAGATCAGTCGATCTGAAGATAAGAAATCTTGCCCGGGTTTAATGCCTCGATTGTGCTGTTAGCTGGCATTGGCGGACGGGCTCGCCAGCGGCTCCTGCCAAGCGTCGTATCCGTATACCCAGTCGGGATCAGTCCTCGCACGCATCCAAGTATTCTGACGCGAAGTGAGCTGAATTTGCGAAGTGCGCGGCCGGCGTGTCTGTTCGTAGCGCCGAAATGCTTCCGCGACGCCATCAGCGTCTATTCGATCTAGACATCGCGACAAGACGGCCGCATCCTCCATCGCGGTGGCGGCGCCCTGCGCCATATACGGCGTCATCGGATGGCAAGCGTCGCCGAGCAGCACCACCCGTCCCTCGCTCCATCGGGGCAGTGGGTCGCGCTCGACCAGCGCCCACTTGTGAACCTCCGGACAGGCCGTAATCACTGCGCCCACGTGCGGATGGAATCCGGCGTACGCCTCGCGCAACGTCTCGAGGTCTCCCTTCGCTGACCACGACTCGACTTCGAACTCCGGCTCGGGGGTGCTGGTGACGAAATAGATCTCCTCCCGGTGGGGTCTCACGTAGTAGACGACGATATGGCGATCGGGTCCCCACCATTTGGTATTGTCCCCGACCGTGAGGCCGCCGAGCCGAGAAGCCGGATAGGTGGTGCGATAAGCCACGCGTCCCGTGAATCGCGGCTTCTCAGCTCCGAGCATAATCTCCCGCACCAGCGAGTGAATCCCGTCCGCGCCGACCAGCGCGTCTGCCAGCGCGCGAGCGCCATTGGCGAAGAATAGCCTGACACCAGTGCGGGTTTGCTCGACTCCGACGAGCTTGTGATTGAGGCGAATGACCTGCCTCGGCACGATCGCGGCCAATACGTCATGCAAGTCCCCCCGATGCAGCAGCAGATGGGGAGCGCCGAAACGCTGCTCGATTTCGTCGCCGAGAGGGTATTCGTTGGTGAGCGCTCCCGTATCCCACTCCTGGTTGAGTGAGGTTAACGGACGAAAGGCGACGCGGCGCAGTTGCTCCTCAAGCCCGAGCACGCGCAGTACCTTTATCGCATTTGGCGTCTGTTGGATTCCTGCGCCGATACGTGTGAACCTGCTCGCCTGCTCATAGATCTGAACCTCAATGCCGAATCGTAGCAGGGCCGAAGCGGTAGTGAGGCCCCCAATGCCGGCGCCAATTATTGCGATCGAGAGCTTGCGTCTGGTCATTGCCGCTTTCCGATCAATTCCCCATTGTTCTGCTCTTCAGAATCGTGCCTTGCAATTGCTTGGCCGAACTCGAGTGAGCCGGATTCCCATTTCCTGCCCTAGCCTATCGACAGCGTCCTGCTCAGTGAGCTGCTGAAGCCGGGCATGAAATTAAGAGCGCTTCATATTTAAAGCTCACGCGTTCCGGAAGATCTCCTCGAAGAACGACGTCATTGCCGTCCACGATCGTTCGTCGGTCGACTGGTTGTACTCGATCCAGTCGATCGTGCGCGACGCCGCGTCCGGATAAGTGAAGCCATGTTTCGTCCCGCTGTAAGTGACTATTTGCCAGTCGGCGGCCGCCTTCGTCATCTCCTCCGCAAACGCGTTGACGTGCGTGACCGGAACAGTTGGATCGTCAGCGCCGGTCAGGATGAGGAGTTTCGCCCTTACCATCCCCGAAGTCGCGGGGCTTTTCGTCTCGAGTCCGCCATGGAAGGTCGCGACTCCGGCGATTGGCGCGCCGTCGCGGGCGAGTTCAAGGACAAAGGTGCCGCCCAGACAATAGCCGATTGCCGCGACGCGACTTGGATCGACCCACGGCGTTGCGATTAGGCGATCGAGTGCCACTCGGGCGCGGCGGCGAAACTTCGCCGTATCCGCTCGTAGGTCAGTGACCCGCTTCATCACTTCCTTGAGGTCGTCGATCTCGATTCCGCCGCCATAAGGGTCGCCAACCAGCGCGACGTAGCCCATCCGCGCCAGCATCTCCGCACGTTCCTTGGCATTGCGGCCGAGCCCGAAGCCACCAGGCATTACCAGCACTCCCGGTCGCTTTCCCGGCAGGGTATCGTCGTAGGCCAGATAGCCGAGCAAGTCTACCTCGCCGTCGCGATAGTCAATAGGTTGTGTTTGCATCAGCCCCAAGGCTCCTTTGCGGTATCGAGGGTCAGTAGAGCTTCGCACATTGATCCGGGGCCGTCAGTAGGTTCCTTGGTTTCGCGCTATCATTCTAGCGGATCATTCTTCGTGCTAGCCTTGCAGCCGTTGTTCGCATCCAAGTTCGGACGAGGGACTGCGGTGGAACTCAAAGGCAAAAATGCGGTGGTGACCGGTTCAGCTCGCGGCATCGGCCGCGGGATAGCACTCAAACTAGCGGAGGCCGGCGCCAATATCGCCTGCATTGACCTTGGCAACCCCTCCGATAAAGCGCTCACATATAACCTCGCCGTGCAAAGCGATTTGTTGAGCACTGTCGAGGAAGTCAAGCGCTACGGTGTAAAGGCGATGCCGATACTCGCGGACGTTACGAGCTATGCGGACTGCGAGCGAATGGCGGCGGAAACGGTGAAGCAACTCGGCAGTATTGACGTGCTGATCAACAATGCGGGGATCATCGCGGTAGGCCTCGTCGCGGATTTTTCCGAAGAGCAATGGGATCGGGTGATGGCGGTTAACGCCAAGGGGCCGTTCCTCTGCTCCAAGGCCTGCATCCCGCACATGCTGCGAAACAAGGAAGGCGCGATTATCAATACCGCATCAATCGCGGGCAAGACCGGACGCGGCGGCGCCGCGGCCTACTGCGCAAGCAAGTTCGCGGTGGTCGCTTTCACCCAGGCGCTCGCCGAGGAGCTGGGCCCGTCAAATATCAGGGTTAATGCAGTGTGTCCAGGCTTCTTGCGGACCGCGATGTGGACTGACGTGCTCAACAAGATTCGGGGACTATTGGGGCGCGGCGAAGGCGACAGCGCGGTTGACAATTTGACCCACGTCGCGATGCACGGTACTTATTTGCGGCGCGAACAGACCCCGGACGATATCGGCGAAGCGGTAGTCTATCTGGCCCGCGCCGACAACATCACCGGCGAGACGCTCAATGTAGCGGGCGGTGCCGAAGTTCACTAATTCTTATAAAAATAGATTCGCGCAAGAATGCTGGAAGAACGAAGATGCCTTTCCGCAGGTGACAGCGGAAAAGATCGACCCCTGGTCGAGACCGTCGATTTTCTCGCCGGCCGTCTCAAATGACCGAAAAAATATCGGGATTCTTCACGCGCGGCAGCCACGCGCACGAGAATGACAAAATGAGAGAATGCGCGCCTTTTTCTGTCATTCTCGCGCGTGGCTGCCGCGCGGAGAACCCGATTCTTCTCTCGCAACAGTATGAAAATCGACAATCTCCGGTCGGAGAGACCGGCGCGCGCCGACTCAGTGAGCCGAGATCTAACGCTGATTTATGTCACTAAGTAGTAGTGCTGCGGTCTGTCGCAGAAAAAATTGGTGAAATCCGTACCTATCCTGGCTAGTCCGGTATGCGAAGCGCACGCCCGAAAAGCTTTTCGGCGCGCTTGGCAGCCCCTGGGCGATACACTGTCACACTTGTTCGGCTAATACAGTTAATGCTGAGTGGAAAAGTTAAGATACTTAGTGGCCCCGCAGGGCCGGGAAGTCGCGGCCGCGAGTCCAGCTTTTGAATGGTCCGGGAATCCATCTGAGGTAGCCTTCGCGTGCGAACGGCCGGGCGACGAACGCGCCGACCAGCAGCGCGAGGCGGATTAGCCGCGGCCATCGCGCCATTCGCGCAAATCGCCGCATCCCATTGCGCGACCGAGCCACCTCGCCGGGAAACTCGACGCGCGGCGCGCCGATACCAAGGTTCTCTTTCCACCGCAGATGGAGCAGCAGTCGCGGGATATCGATGCTAACCGGACAAATGTCGCGGCATGCTCCGCACAGCGTAGACGCGAACGGTAACTGGGCCGCGGCGCTACCGAAGAGGCTGGGACTGACGATCGAGCCGATCGGTCCCGAATACGTTACGCCGTATGCATGTCCGCCAATTCGCCGATAGACCGGGCAGACGTTCAGGCAAGCGCCGCAGCGCAGACAATACAGCGCCTCGCGCAGCACCGGATCGGCCAGCATCGCACTGCGGCCGTTGTCGAGCATTACAACGTGCACCTCGTGCGGACCGTCAGCGTCGCCGTCGCGGCGCGGACCATTAATGAAATTCGTGTAACACGTGAGTTTCTGGCCGGTCGAAGTGCGCGCGAGGATTTCGAGAAAATGTGGCAAGTCATCAAGCCTGGGGATAACCTTCTCAATACCCATCAGCGCGACCAACGTCTCGGGCAACGTGCTGGACATGCGGCCGTTGCCTTCGTTTTCGACCAGCACGAGGGTGCCGGTCTCGGCAATCGCAAAGTTAACGCCCGTGATCCCCATCTCGGCGGTCAGAAAAATCGAGCGCAGCCGCTCGCGCGCAACCGCGGTCAATTGCTCCGGCTGCGGCGTGTAGGCAATATTAAGCCGGTCGCTGAACGTTTTGCCGATGTCTTCCTTTGACAGGTGTATCGCCGGGGTGATGATGTGCGACGGTTTCTCGCCACGGAGCTGCACGATGTATTCGCCAAGGTCGGTTTCAATCGGCTCGATTCCGGCCTGCTGAAGGGCAGGGTTGAGCTCGATCTCCTCAGTGGTCATCGACTTGCCTTTAACTACGCGTGTTACTCCGCGCGCATGGGCAAGTTCGATAATATAGTCGCGCGCCATTTTGGCATCGCCGGCGACGAATACCTTGAAACCATTGACTTCAAGGCGTTCCTTCAACTGTATCAGCAATTGGTCAAGGCGTCCGATGGCGTCTTGCTTGATTCTGCGAGCGATTTCGCGTTCCGCGTCGAAGGGTAAGAACTCGGACCGCACTGCGGCCGCATGTTCAAAATGGCGGCCGGTTGCGTTGTCGAGCTTGCGGCGCAATTCGAAGTCGGCGACTCCGGCTTGAGTTGCCTTGAAGAACTCACTGCCGCTTTGAATTGCCATTCTTTTTAAGTCGGCATAAAAATCGCGCCGCAGCTAGTGGTAAAAGGACCGGGTTATGCCAGAAACAGCACCGGCGGTTCTCAATCACCGCCCGCTTGTTCTCTCACTGCCTTTAACTCGACCGGGGTTTCGCGCACCAGCATTACCCGCGGGCCCCGAAAATAGCGTGAGAACTCACCACCGGCGAACGTCCAGTTATCTGACGGAACGAACCAGGCGCGCAACTGCGGAAAGAACGGCGTAATAACTGCATCCAACCAACCGAAATCCGGTTTAATGTCCACTTCCACCGTTCGGCCCGGGTAATGACTCCAGCGCGACGGCTTCTGAACGCGGGCTTTGACGGCGATTAAGCGAGGCTTTGGAATACAATTAAGCGCCTGCAGTTTGATCGGCTCCTTAGGGTCCTGGGCGAGATAATGCTCAAGCGGGAGAACGACGGCCGAGCCGCCATATGAATCCTGGGTAAAGTCGAGCTTTGCGCGGTCGGTCTGCGCCACCCCTTTTTCGTAGCGGGTGCACGACGCCTGGCCGGTGCGGAAATCGGCGGCAGTCACCCGCTGCATAGAGCCGTCGGCGTTATAGAACTTATGATCGAGCGTAAGCATTGCGGGAGGCTCGTTCGGCCGCGCCTTCAAGATGTCGTATTCGACATCGTGTTCGCCATTTTTGAACCATGCTACGCCACGGCCAATTAACAGGTTGTGGTCACCGCGGCTCAGCGCGTAGCGGCTGTGGCCGATTATTTCACTGCCGTCGGCGTTCAACACCTTGAAGCTGAGAGCGCCAAGGTGAGGCAGTGAAGCAGCAGCGCCCGGCCACCTTCCCAGCATCAAAAGCGCCGCGGTTATGAGCGTGACTCCAGTGGCGCGCCAAAAAACGTCATGAGTACGCAACCGACTAAGCGAGCGAATCTCGTTTCTCCTTTAATTAATCGCTGATGTCAACGATATACCGAATTGCGTTGCCGCATTGTCCCCGAACATTCGGGCGAGGGTGGCTTCGTCCACATGCGCCCCGCTAAGCGTTTCGATCGCATCCCAGGCGGAGGTTGTGTCGTGATGGGGATAACGTGAACCCCATACTATTTTTTCCGCAAAATCGTCCGGCAGTCTCTGGATCAGCCGTTCCTCGGCGTCGAATCCGAGCATCACGCTGCCTTCCTTCCACATCTCTTCAGCGTCGGTACGGACTGGATAATAGTGCAACAGGGGGATCGTGCGCGTCGAAGCCTCCATTTTCTCCAGCACTTCTTCCATCCAGGAAGCCTTTCCATGAGCGACGACAACCTTCATCTTCGGATAACGCTGCATCACGGTAAAGCCGATCAGCGTGGATGCGACGAACATGTGATTGTCGAGCCAGTACGACAGGATGGGAGCGATCGGATGTCCCAGCGGAGGCGAGGCCGAGAACGCAAAGCCTCGGGCGGTACCGCCGCCGGCGAACGGGCCACCGCCGGCCACCGCGATGAATTGATGATGATTGAGTCGGCCCTTCACCTTTTCCATGAACGGACCGTGCGAGGTCCACTCCGGATTCCATAAACCAGCGGTCGGGTGAACGGCCGCTGCCAATTCCAGATTCTCAAGTTCAGCCCATAGCGGATCGTAATAAGGATGCGTGAAATAGCGCCCCTCGAGGAACATCGGCCGAATAAAGGCGCCTCGGAAACACGCGATGCGCCGAATCCGCCGCATCTCTTCGATTGCGTAATCCATATTCTGCAGCGGAAGCATGGCCGCGGCAAAAAGCCGCTGCGGCGCCGCCCTGCAAAAATCAGCGATCCATTCGTTGTAGGCACGGGCGAGCGCGTATGCGACATCCGGGTCTTCAACCAGATGAAATCCCTCGGCGAACCAGGTTGGGTAAAGCAGCGCCTGGTCGACGCCCATCGCGTCCATATCTTTGAGGCGAGCTTCCGGGTTCGAAGCGCCCGCTGTCATCGTATGGCGTATATTGGGGTTGAGTTCGCCAATCTGATCCCAGGTCAGGCCGGGGCGCCAGATCGCATGGCGTGGGATGTTCGAGTTGATGGTGTCTCGAAACAACTTGCCGTTGACCTTCAAATAGCTGCCGAACTTTCCTTCTTCACGCCATAAGGCGTATCTACCCAACGTGCGAAATTCGGGCTCGAGGTATGTGGTCCACACCTCCGGTGGCTCCACGACGTGGGAATCGCTATCGAATACGACAAAGTTCTTGCGGGCCATGATCGATTGTCTCCGTGGTCGGATCAGTCGGATCAGGAGGGACCAATAAGATTCCTGCTGCGTCGATCACCGGAGGACGGACGCTTCAGGCCTGAGCGACTTCCTCACTTCCTGATCGGTTGGCCACCAGTCAGGGCGCTCGATTTCAGTGACGCGCTCGCGGATAAATTTTTGGGGAGCCTCAATCTGGTACAGCTTGCGCGCATTCTCACCGAGGAACTTGGCTTGATAGCGATCGGGCAACTCGCATTTGCGCATG
>Ga0073928_10007706_pt1 | contig 13828 bp, 12 predicted proteins | sample PaiPotPPA55metaG_FD_76969 | JGI IMG/M metagenome (GOLD analysis project Ga0073928, IMG submission 76969) | Iron sulfur acid spring bacterial and archeal communities from Banff, Canada, to study Microbial Dark Matter (Phase II) - Paint Pots PPA... ... | reverse complement strand
GACCAGGACTGGACAGGCCCAATTCCGTATTCGCTCTCTGGAGGATGCGATGGATTTCGACAAAGACAATTTCGAAGAAGACAATGAACTGGCGCCTCTGGAAGAGGAAGAAGCCGGGGACGTGGAGGAAGTCGCCGGAGTCGAAATAGACGAGATTGTCGCGGAGGATGACACGGAAGACGAGTCCGAAGTGCCCAAGCGCGCTCCCAGCGGGCCAAAACGTGGCTCGGCCGGCTCAGCGGGTTCCTCTGCAGGATCGGGCAGATACGGCAGCAGTGCTTCCACCGGAAAAATCGCGGGCGGCAAGAAGGGACCTGCGAAGAAAGCGTCGGCTGGCAAGAGCAAGGGCTCTCCCAAGAAATCAGCGAAGAAGAAATCGGGCAGCTCGCGAGGCAAGGCTGCGAAAAAACCGGCCAAGAAAGCGTCGCGCGGCAAGAAAAAGAAACGCTAGCTTCGACGTTCATCCGCGGTAATGTTCGGGAAAGGAGGCCCGGAAATTCCGGGCCTTCCTTTTTTGGGTTAGCAACGCGGCGCGCCGCTGGCGGCGCGGTTCTCGCTGGAATTCGACGCAAGAACGGCGGCTTGCATCTGACGTCACCAGGTACGGCGATCCTGCTATTCACGCTGCTGGGAGTGGCGTGTTACGGATGTGCCAGCGCCGTCAAAAACCGTAACTATGGAACTTCAACGGGAGCTTACAACCTGACGGTCACGGCCACCGGGGGAACGGTGCAGCACTCCATTCAACTTACGCTCACGGTACGGTAAATAACAAAATGAGCGTGTAAAGAGCCGCGCGAAGAGAATGCGTGCCGTTGCGAGTAAGAAACGTCAGCTACAACAGCGGTTCTGCCCAATTCTCGAGAGTCTCTTTAACCTTATGTAGAAACTGGTGTGCGATGGCCCCATCCACGACACGATGATCATAGGACAACGTGACGTAGCACATCGATCGTATGGCGATGGAATCGTTGATGACCACCGGCCGCTTTTCAATCGCGCCCAGGCCAAGAATGCCAACGTTGGGTTGACTGATGACCGGCAAGCCGAACAGCCCGCCAAAAACTCCAGGATTGGTAATCGAAAAAGTGCTTTCCTGCACTTCTTCGGGCTTAAGTTTCTTGGAACGCGCGCGCTCCGCCAGGTCGTTCATGGTGCGTTGAATTCCCAAGATATTTTTTTCGTCGGCATGTTTCACCACCGGCACCAGCAAGCCCCAGTCGAGAGCCACGGCGATGCCGATGTTGATTTCCTTATGCATCACGATGTTAGTGCCGTCGAGAGAAGAATTCAGCGTGGGATAAGCGCGTAAACCGGCCACCGCGGCCTTCACAAAAAAGGGCATGAAGGTGAGCTTGGTGCCATTGCGCTTTTCGAATTCGTCCTTCGATTTGGCGCGAAGGGCGGCCACTTTGGTCATGTCGATTTCGTCCACGGAGTACACGTGAGCCGATACGCGTTTGGAAGCCACCATGTGCTCGCCGATGCGTTGGCGCATCACGGTCATGGGTTGCACTTCGTAATCGCCGAAATAAATCTTCTCGCGAGGCACTGCCGATTCGAAGGCGGCGTGCACCTGTCCACCATGTTGGCCGGCTGTTTGCGCTCCGCCTTGCGAAGAAATCTGTGCGGGAGCTTGCCGCGGCGGTGGTGGCGGCATCGAAGGAGCCGGTCGTGTCGGCGCGGTAGCCGAAGTTGCGTTGAATGCTTCCTCGAGCTCTTCTTCGACCTCGCCGCTTTGGTCTGCCGGATACTCAATCACGCCACGTTGCTGTCCGCCGGCAATGAGCGCTTCGATGTCCTGCTTGCTGATGCGGCCACCCGCGCCGGTTCCGGTAACGCCGCTGAGATCAATCCCGTGTTCCTTGGCCATACGGCGAACCAGCGGCGAGCTGTGAATGCGTCCGCCGCCGTCTCTCGCGCCGGTTGTGGGAGCTCCTCCGGTAGCGGGTGCACCGGTTGAGCCTGCAGATGCCGACGCAGCCGTAGGTTGAGGTCGTGCCTGTGGCTGGGCCGCTGGCGCACCTTTGCCGTTGGCAGGGGTTTGCGGTGGTGCTGTGCGCGAAGGAGGCGGCTGCGCTGCCTTGGCTGGCTGTGCTTCGCTTTTCGGACTGGCGGCCGGTTGCGCGGGCTTCGCGGCACTCGCATCGCCTGCGGCATCAATTACCCCCACCACTGTTTGGATAGGTACGGTCTTGCCTTCCGCAACCTTAATCTCTTTCAGCACACCAGCCGACGGGGATGGAATTTCCGCATCCACTTTGTCGGTGGAAATTTCAAACAAGGGCTCGTCGCGCTCCACCTTATCGCCGGGCTTCTTCAGCCACTTGGTGATGGTGCCTTCAAATATACTTTCGCCCATCTGCGGCATTACGATGTCTACGGCCATGTCGATCTCCTCTGGAAACCAGTTGCTTATTGGACGCCCGCTAATACGCCCATTAATTCTTTCCTCGCCGCGTTTTTTCTCGCCGCGTTAATACCGCGCCAGCTCTTTCGCGACATCGAAAATTTTCTTGGCATTCGGCAGAAAATATTCTTCCAGCGGCGGAGAATAGGGAACTGGAGTATCCAGCGCGGTCACTCGCAGCAGCGGCCCGTCCAGATCGCCGAAAGCCTTTTCACAAAGTATGGCGGCAATTTCGCCGGCTATCCCGCCGGTCTTGGTGTCTTCGTGAACCACCAGGCAGCGGTTGGTTTTCTTCACCGATTGCAGGATGGTTTCTTCATCCAGCGGCAAAAGCGTGCGCAAGTCAATCACTTCCGCTTCGATGCCTTCTCTAGCCAAAGCGTCCGCAGCTTCCAGGGAAGTATGCATCATGGCCGCGTAGGAAATAATGGTCATATGCTTGCCCTGACGCCGCACGATGGCTTTGCCAATGGGCACGGTGTAATCGCCCGCTGGAAGTTCTTCCTTGATGCGGCGATACAAATATTTGTGCTCAAAGAACAACACCGGATTATTGTCGCGAATGGCCGCTTTCAAAAGGCCTTTGGCGTCGTACGGTGTCGACGGATAGATAACCTTCAGTCCCGGCGTATGCACGAAATACATTTCCGGATTCGCGGAGTGGAATGGCCCGCCATGAACCCCGCCGCCCGATGGCCCGCGAACCACGATGGGCGCAGGCGCGTTCCAAAGATAATGTCCCTTGGCGACGAAATTCGTCAGTTGGTTAAAACAGCAGGCGATGAAATCTATAAATTGCATTTCGGCGATTGGCCGCAGTCCGAGGTAACTCATGCCACAGGCCGCGCCGATGATGGCGCTCTCGCTGATGGGCGTGTCGATCACGCGCTCCCAGCCAAAGCGCTGAAGCAAGCCCTCGCTTGTCTTGAACGCCCCGCCATAGACGCCAACATCTTCGCCGAGCAGCACCACGGCGGGATCGCGTTCCATCTCTTCAAACATGGCTTGCTTGATGGCTTCCAGAAATGTGACCGGCGCTGAACCCGTGGTCTCCGCTGCCCCGTTTACTTTCGCCTTCTCTGCTACCGCTGTGTCGGAACCGGCCATGGCTATCTCCTTTTCCCTGCTGCAGCCGTTGCTGGTTTCTTGCCGACGCGAGAGGCTAGCGCGTTCGCTACTTCTTTGCGTGAAGCGCCATTCTTCGTGGCCGGTGCGTGAGTCTTGCCTTTCCCGTTCGAACCGGCAACTTTCTTGACCACCGTTTTAGCCGGAGTTTTTGGCGCCAGTTTGCTTTCGTTCTCGCCCAGTTCCGGCGAAGCTGGCGCGGTGTCACCGAAATGGATGGGCGCATTCTTGCCGGCCGATCCTTTGCCTTCCCCAAAACCTTCCACCGACCACACCCCCGCAATGCTCGACCTTGGCGGGGTGACCTCGGCTTTCGATCTTTCCCATTTGGGCGCGATTTTGTGACAACTGTCGCCGGTGCAGTACACCCCCTCATTGGCAAACTCAGCAGGCGGCATCGGGGAATTTTCCGCGAAGTCGCGTTCCTTGGTCAGCAAAGTCTCGATGCGCTCTTCAATTTCCTTTTTACCCTTGACGTCCAACAATTTTTCGCCGGTCAAAAACTTTTCGTACAAAACTATGGGATCGCGGGCCTTCCAGTATTCAAACATTTCTTTGGGCACGTACTCGGCAGGGTCATGCTGCGCGTGTCCGCGCATGCGCATCGACTTCGCTTCGATCAAAATGGGGCCTTCGCCCGCCCGCGCCCGGTCCACTGCTTCCTTGGCGGTGGTGTACACGGCTACAACGTCGTTGCCGTCCACTATGTAACTCGGAATTCCATAAGACTTGGCACGATCCGCCAGATCCTTCACCGGTACTTGCCGTTTCACCGGCGTGGAATAAGCCCACTGATTATTTTCCAGAATCAAAACGAATGGCGCTTTTTGCGACGCCGCGAAATTCAATCCCTCGTGGAAAACTCCCGTTGAGCTTCCGCCGTCGCCGATCCAGGTCATGGCCACGATTTTCTGGCCCAGGTAACGGCCCGCCATGGCCACCCCGGTCATCACTGGAATTAAATCCCCAAGCATGGAAATGGGCGAAACAATGTGCAGGTTTTCCAGATCGCCAAAATGGCTGGTGCCGTCCTTACCGCGCGTCGGCGAAGTGTACTTGGCCATGTGCTGCGTAAAAATATCGCGGGGGGGAACACCTTTCACCAACAGCGCCCCGATATTGCGAATCATGGGCGCCATCCAGTCTTTCTTTTCCAGCGCGTAGGCGGTGCCTACCGAAATGCCCTCTTGGCCCTCGCTCGAATACAAGCCGCCAACAATTTTGTTCTGGCGGAAAAGCTTCACCATGGTGTCTTCCACGGCGCGGTTCAAGCGCATGTAGTAATACAAGTCCAGATATTGCTGCCGCGTCAGTTGTTTCTTCATCCGCGCTCCCTGCCGGTCACACTGATCAAGTATTACGAGGCAATTTAAACTGCTTGCCCATGGACCAAAACCACTTCGCTACTGAGCTCTTGCGCCTGCAACTGGGCAAGCAAATCCTCACGAGACGTTTCGCACATCTCCAGCCCAAACACTTCGCCAAAATTGCGCACCACCGGTTGCACCACTTCCTTGCGGGTAACCGCGCGTCCGAGAATCTTCTCTAGCGAAGTGGCTTTGCGCCCGGCAATCCCGCAAGGCACGATTAAGTCAAAATTACGTAAGTCCGTCGACACGTTGTAAGCAAATCCGTGAGACGTGATCCACCGGCTGATGTGCACGCCAATGGCTCCAAGCTTTTCTTCGATCAGGCTCGCCGCATTCGAATCATTCGAGTCTCGTACCCAGATCCCGGTTTTCCCTGTGACACGTTGAGCACTGATTCCAAACTCGGCCGTCGCGCGAATCATCGTTTCTTCCAGCATGCGCACGTACCACACCACGTCTTTGCGGATCGCGCCCAAATTTAAGATTGGGTAGCCAACCAGTTGCCCCGGTCCGTGATAAGTAATATCCCCACCCCGATCAGAGGCGTGAAACTCCACGCCCTTCTGCCGCAATACCTGCTCCGAAGCCAGCAGATGTTCGCGTTTCCCGTTGCGTCCTAACGTAATCACATGAGGATGCTCGCAAAGCAGCAGAACATCCTCGATTGCGCCAGTTTTACGAGCGGCCACCAGGCGCTTTTGCAGCACCCACGCTTCCGCGTAACCAATCAATCCCACATCGACGATGCAGCAGCTTTTCATTTAGGCGTTTTCTAACATCCCAAATCTGCTTAACAACCTAACCAATCACTTACACATTGATCTGTAAGCCACGCACGGAAGCGAACGCATCGCCCATGCCTTCCCATACTGTGGGATGCGCATGCATCATGTTCATCATATCGTCGATGGTGCCTTCCAGATGCAGCACCGCCGCAGCCTCCGCCAGAATTTCCGTGGCGAGCGGGCCGATAATGTGGATGCCCAACACTTCACCAAATTTCTCGTCGGAAACCACCTTGATAAATCCACCGTGATTCCCAAGAATGGTGGCTTTGCTGTTGCCCACAAACGGGAATTTGCCGGTCTTCACCGCATGCCCCGCATCGCGGGCTTGTTTCTCCGTCAATCCAATAGAACCAATCTGCGGTTCACAATACGTAGCGTTAGGAATGCGCGTTTTCACAATCGCATGAGTCGATTTTCCGGCGATGTGGGTGACCGCCACAATCCCTTCCATCATAGCCGCGTGCGCCAGTTGCGGCAGGCCCGCCACAATGTCTCCGATGGCGTATAAACCTTTTTCTTCCGTCTCCATGTAAGGACCCACGAGTACAAAGCCGCGGTCCATTTTGGCCTTCGATTTTTCCAGGCCGCAATTCTCGGTCATGGGCTTGCGGCCAACGGCCAGCAAAAGTTTCTCAGCTTGCAGCGTCTGCTTTTTTCCATCCTTATCGGTAAACGCCACAGTTACGCCCTTGGCGTCCTTCTTTACGGACTCCACTTTACTGCCAGTGTGGATCTGAATATTTTTCTTGCGGAAAGCTTTATCCAACTCCGCGGAAATTTCTTCGTCTTCCACAGGTACCACGCGCGACAGAGCTTCCAGAATGGTTACTTCGGTGCCGAACGAGTTATAGATGGAAGCGAACTCCACGCCTACCGCGCCTGCTCCCACGACAATCAGAGTTTTTGGTATGGACGGAAGTTCCAGTATCGAGCGATTGGTCAAAATAGTTTTGTGATCCGGTTCAATTCCAGGCAAGGCGCGCGCTTCCGACCCACTAACCATCAGAATATTGGACGCCTCGATTTCGGTCTTCTTGCCGTCTTTTTCTACACTGATGCGGCCGGGCCCCTCATATCGTCCCCAACCTTGCGCCCATTCCACTTTGTTCTTCTTAAAAAGAAACTCGATGCCCTTGGCGTGCTTCTTGACGATTTTGTCTTTGCGCGCCAGCACATTGCCCCAATTAATTTTTAGTCCGCTGACTTCGAAACCCAACTCGGCGGCATTTTTAAAATGATCGTAAACATCCGCATGGTGCAGAAGCACCTTGGTGGGAATACAACCGACGTGCAGGCAAGTGCCGCCAAGATAGGGGTCTTTTTCGACTACCATCGTTTTCAGTCCAAGTTCACCGGCGCGAATGGCGGCTACGTAACCCCCCGGGCCGCTGCCAATGATCGCAACATCGTACTTAGCCACACTGCTCTCCTTCCGCAGGCCTCAGGACCGCGGGCTACCAACGCGTGTCGCCAGCCGCGCAAATCATTTATGGCGCAGCATTTAGCGGAACGTTCATCTCCCGATTGGCGGTCTCTTAAGATCGCCCTTTCACGCCGCCTTACAGGTGGAACGGTGAAGACCCGGCAAATCGCCAATTTTAGCAGCCCGTCAGCATGCCCGCAACTTGGCTGTCCCGGCCGCCCGGCCTGATGTTTTCAATGCTTTGCCCACCAGCGATCAGCGTCTCGCCATCCAGCGAGTTAGCTACATAATATCTGTTGCTATTTAGTTTACTCATGTGTAATCTTTAACCCTCTCTCATGGTATCTAGTTACTTATATAGTTACCTAATTAGTTACCATGTGCGGGCCGCGCCCCTCGCAAGAAAGGCTGAAACTCATGCTTGTGCGATCTGGGGACCTGTGGCATTGCGCCAATCCCGCTTGCCTCTCGGAATTAGCCATCGGAACAACTAGGGACACTGAAGTGGACCGTGTCTACTGCGTCTGCGGCGCGATCATGAAAAAGCACTACCGCCCGCCGGGCTTTCACTACCTCGATTTTTTCGGGGAACGCGAACAGGACGCTCTGCAAGTACTTGCGCCGGATCTAGGGCGCCTGCCGCTGGTCTCCAGGTCTACGCTGGCACCGGCCAAAGAGAGCGCCAAGAACCTGGCTAGCAATATCGCCAGCGCTGATCGAACGGCCCTAATCGATCAGGCTCTGGGGATCGCCGCGAAATAGCGCTCTTCCAATATGCCCTGGTGATGCAGTTCGTGCCCAGCGACCATAAACGCGAGCGCGCGCACCGTGACTTCCTTGCCGCTGGCTATCCCGCGGCGCGCCCAGGCCGCGTCATTCAGGGATCGGAATAGCGCGATGCTGCCGCTCCGCACCGCTGCGAATTCTTCCGCAAGATCGGCCAGGCGCCGTTCGCCAAAACCGCCGTTCTTCACATAATCGTCCTGCTCGAATCCCGGCAGCGGCGTTTGATCGCCACGCGCGATGCGCATGGCGCGGTAGGTAAAAACCCGCTCGGTGTCCGACAGGTGACCGACGGTTTCCTTGACGCTCCATTTACCGGGTGCGTACCGGAAGTTACCTTCGCGTTCGCTGCGTGCCGTTAGCATCTGCAACATATGCAGGCGTTGCGCTTCCAGCGCGGCCATGACGTCGTCGCCGGGTACCAGCGCGATGTAGCGCCGGTAAAAAGGTGCGTACTCGTTTTCTTCAGGCCTGCTTGGTTTCATTGATCCCACTGACCTCATGCGTTCCTATTTGTTGCTGCACTTGCCGCCGGAATTCCTGTGGATTCGAGATCAGCACGAACGACTCAGGCGTTCCACCTGTTCCATGAACCACTACGTCGCCGTAGCCCAGCGTGCGTCCCCACATCGTTTCATGGACGGCGATGCTTTCCACTCGTGACAGCATTAAATCCAGGGTTCTACGGTTGCCCAATCCGGTTTTGATCAGCACGCGGCGGTTGGTCACTGCCATTTCCGTAGCGTTGCGCTTGGTCATTCCCCAAGCCAAAATCGCCAGCCCGATAACCACCATGACGCCGCCGGCAACGACCAGCGTCTCGGCTCCGCCCGGCATGCGCGTAACATAATCATAAATTTCCGGGCGCTTTGCGGCGACTTCAAACAACAGGAATAATCCCGGCAAGCCCACCAGCAAGGCAATCAGCAGCGGTCCAATCAGTACGATCCAATGATGTCGCGTCTGATATAGCAACGTCTCGCCAGCTACTAGATTTTTCTCTACGTAACTCATCTAATCCTCGCCACTACCGGCATGTCGTTTTCCTGCGCTGCGCGAAATCATACTTGATACTCTAGGGCTCATCAAAGCGAGGTAGCCGCACCCCCTCGCCAATTCGGACTCCTGAAACGGTATGGACATGGTACTCCAGAAAACGCGCGTCGCATTTCAAGGTGAGCCCGGCGCTTTCAGCGAAGCGGCCGCCTTTCAGCTTCTCGGCGATGCCATTACGACAGTTCCGCGAGCAACGTTCGATGCCGCATTTGCAGCCATAAAAGATGGGGCTGCCGACGCGCTGCTAGTTCCCGTCGAAAACAGTCTGGCGGGCTCGGTAGTTCGAGTCTTCGATTTGCTTCTGGAAAGTTCCTTACAGATTGTCGCTGAGACAATTCTGCCTATCGAACATCACCTTATCGGTTGCCCGGGTGCTTCGTTGGCGGACGTTCGCGCGGTAGCTTCGCATCCCATGGCGCTGGCGCAGTGCGAGCGCTTATTCAATGACCACCCTTCGTGGAAACGCGTGCCGGCCGAAGATACTGCGGGAAGCGTGCGCGAAGTTCTTGCGCGTCAGGACAAATCTGTCGCCGCTATTGCCGGGCAACGAGCCGCCGATCATTACCGTGGGGTCGTTCTCGCTAAATCTGTTCAGGATAATGCCGAGAATTTTACGCGCTTCGTTTTGCTCATCGCTGAAAGCCAAGCAGCCGCTGCGCTAGCCGCGCCCAGCGCCCACAAAATGTCCATCGCCATGCGTCTCGCGCATCGGCCCGGCGCATTGCTCGCTTCTCTTGAGCCATTCGCGCGCCACCAAGTGAACCTGTTAAAAATCGAGAGTCGCCCGATCCATGGCCGCCCTTGGGAATATCAATTTTTTTTGGATGTGGAATCAGACCGCCCCGGCCATCTAGAACGTGCTCTCACTGAAGTTCGCGCGGCTACTGCGGAGCTTCGCTCTCTTGGCCGTTACCCCGCTGCTAGTGCGCTGAGAGATCCGGCGCGCAAAGCGGAAACACAGCGATGAATAAAACTGGGAGACGCGCCGCTATTCTTCTCGTAACGCGACCATTGGATCGACTCGAGTTGCCCTCCACGCCGGAATGACGGTCGCGGCAAACGCTACCGCCGCCAGCAGCGCCGGCACGGTCCCGAAAGTGAACGCATCTGTCGTACTGACCCCGAATAGCAAGCTGGTCATCACGCGAGTCAATGCGGCTGCGCCGACAACGCCCACTGCGATTCCAAGCCCCGCCAACTGCATCCCCTGCCGCACCACGAGGCTGATGATATTCCCGGGCCGTGCGCCCAGCGCCACTAGCACACCGATATCGTGAGTGCCCTGCGTCACCAAATGCGACATTACGCCGTAGAGTCCCACTGCCGCGAGCAACAACGCGAACATCGCAAACACACCCAGCATGGTGCTCGAAAAGCGCTGGCGCGCCAGCGAATCATGCAACCGTTCCTCCATCGTCCGGATTCCATAAACCACCACGTCCGGATCAACCGCATGGATTTCGCTTACGACCGCGGAGGATAATCCTGCCGCTTCCGTCGAGGTGCGTACCACCAGAAACATTCTAGGATCGGGCTGCTGCTGTTGCGGGAAGTAGGTAGCCATCTTGCCGTCCGTTTCCAGCCCGTATTGCTTGACTACCCCCACCACACCCACGATCGTCATCGGCTTCTTAGGGTCGAACCACAAGTGTTTTCCGATGGGATCGCTGTCCGGCCAGAAGCGCTGCGCGAATTTCTCGTCGATGATCACCGCTTGCGGCTTATCTGCGTTATCGTCCTCGGTGAAATAGCGGCCCTTGCGCAGAGGAATCTCCATCGTCCGAAAATAATCCGTGCCAGCGACGCGAATATCCGCTTGCAACTCCTGCCCTGGGGGCGGAGTGTAACCTTCCACGTTGATGCCTCCCCAACCTACCTCGCCCGCCAGGGGCAGTACCGAAACCACTCCTTCCGCGACCACGCCCGGCAGGTGGGCGACACGGCTCTCGATTTCTCTGTAGAAATTGATGATTGGTTTACCGCTTTTATCATTGAGGTACTTCCGGCCCGCTGCGACCACCTCCATCGTTAACACATGATCAGTGGTGAATCCCGGCGGCACGCTTTGCAATCGCACGAAGCTGCGGATCAACAGCCCGGCTCCGATCAAAAGCATCAACGAAAGCGTTAGCTCGGAAACGACCAGCAACCCCCGCAAACGGTGGCGACGCACGTGCAAACCACCGTCGCTCTGTCCGCTGCGCCCACCTGCTTTGAGCGAAGTATTCAAATCCACTTTGATGGTGCGCCATAGCGGTGCAACGCCGAACAGAATTCCGGTCGCCAGCGAGACGCCAAATGTGAACGCCAGGACCGCGCTATTGATTGCAATGTTTTCCAGTCGCGGAATGTTTCCCGGGTTCATCGAACGCACCATGTAAATACTTAGTTGCGCGACCAGCAGCCCGGCCGCACCGCCGAGAAGTCCCAAGAGAACACTCTCGGTTAGTAGTTGTCGCGCAAGCTGCTGCCAGCCCGCGCCCAAAGCCGTGCGGATCGCTACTTCTTTTTCTCGCCCTGCGGCACGCGTGAGCAATAAGTTTGTAACGTTCGCGCACGCGATCAACAGCACCAGCCCGACCGACCCCAGCAACACCAGCAGTGCCCGGCGTACGTCCCCGACCACCTGTTCCTGCAGCCCCACGACATGCATGCCGAAACTGGCGTCACGCTTGTCCTTCTCGCGGATGTGACTGGCGATCACCTCAATATCCGCCTGGGCCTTTTGAACTGGCACACCCGCCTTTAACCGCACCATAATGTTGTAGTTTTCGTCGCGCCTGTTTTTAACCGCATCGGCTGCCAGGGGCAAAGGCGCAAAGATATCCATCTTGTCCATCGGTGTTTCCGACGGCATCACCTCTGCGTCAAGCATAAAACCGTGCTGCAATACGCCCGCTACGATGAATGGGTTACCGTTGAGCACGATGGTCTTCCCGACGATCGCTGGGTCTGAATTGAACAGGCGTTTCCAGACTCGTTCGCTAAGAACCGCCACATCCGGTTTGCCTGGCTTGTCCTCCTCAGGCAGCAGCAAACGGCCAAGCAGAGGCTTTGCGCCGAGCATCGCTAAGAGACTGGACTGCGTACGCGCTCCAAAAAGCCGTTCCGGCTGCTCGCGGCCCGTCAAAACGAAGGTCCGACTCTGTGCCAGCGCCATCTGCTCGAAGGAATGATTCTCGTTCTGGATGTCAACGTACTGGCCCGGAGACGGCCAGTCGCGCAGGATTCCAATTGCGGGAGAATGCAGCCACACCGCAGCCAACCGGTCCGGATGAGGATAAGGTAGCGGACGCAACAGCAACGCATCTACTACGCTGAAAATAGCGGAATTGGCGCCGATTCCAATTGCCAACGAAGCGACAATCACCGCCGTCAGTAGGGAGTGCTTGCGAAGCATTCGCAAGGCGTACCGAAGGTCTTGGAAGAAGGTGTGCATTATCCCTCCCGGCTATGAAGGAATGATTGTATGACCTGTGCGGCCTTCCGGATAAGAGGGATTTTCGCTGGCGTACAGCCGCCACTCCCTCCGGCACGCCCCACGCGGATTCGGGCGGATGACGGGTCGCTCGGAAACAAACGCGTTACCGCTGCGGCTCTTCCTTCCCAAACTAACTCGTGCCCTATACCTGAAATGAAAAAGGGGCCAGCGAAAAGCCGGCCCCCTTCGCTGCATTATTTTCGTGGTTATAGATTTGTCATCAGCAATAGCTGCAAGCCTCGCCACCCATCATCGTCGAGCCCTGTGCATCGCTTCCGGTTACGTCCGCCTTGATGCGACGCAGGCGCCGGCCCAGCCGTTCGGCAAGCTGATGCCGTGCGCGCCACAGACGCGCCTTCAAAGTGTTCTCGGTAACTCCTAGCTTCTTGGCAGCTTCCCCGGTGGAGTAGCCCTGTACGTCGCGCAAAACAAACGCGGTGCGCAGCAGAGGCGAAAGCTCATCCAAGTTTTCGCTGATAATTTCGCGAAGCTCGGTGCTCACGAACACCTGCTCCGGATTTGGCCCGCTATCCGCGAACCGTTCCGAGGCTGGCAGCTCATCTTCGCGAGGTGTCTCATCCAGCGACACCGCTGGGCGAGCTTTGGCACTTCTCCGCCGCATCAGCGCCGCGTTGATCACGATGCGCGTCAGCCAGGTGGAAAATTGCGAGCGCCCTTCAAATCGCTTCAAGTTGCGGTACGCCGACAAAAGCCCATCCTGCAAAGCGTCCTCAGCGTCCTCAGCGTTTCCGAGCACACGCAACGCAGTCTGAAACAACGGGCGCTGATAGCGGCGGAATAGCGCCTCCACCGCTTGCGAGTCGCCACGCTGCCCAGCGCGAATCAGCTTTTGCTCGTCCCATTGCCCAGCTACTACTTGCGCGTTAACCAGTCCTGCGTTTGGTGTTACAGCTTGTGTAGCCATCGTCGTCCCCCATTTACATTAAAAACTCGTCGCCCAAAATCTTCTTAATGCACCGGCACGGCGCCCGCCCGCGCCCGCGGTTTTTTCATCATCAGCAGAATCGGAATCACCGCGAAAAATACGACTCCCAGCATTTTGAAATTGTCGATAAACGCCATCATCGCGGCCTGCCGCTGCACGGTGTTGTAAATCATGGTTTGCGCCTGCGACGTGGCGTGCGACAGACTCGAACCAGCAACAACCAGCTTGGTCTGCAGGCCACCCAGCATCCCGCGATACGCTGAGCCGTAATCATTCACGCGATCCATCAGCTGCGCCTGGTGAACCTGAGAGCGCCGCTGCAGCATGGTCGTGACCGTGGCGATCCCCACGCTGGCCCCGATGTTTCGGGCCAGGTTGATGATGCCCGTCCCCATATTTGTTTTTTCGCGGGGCACGTAGGCGAACGCCGCCACGTTGATAGGAAT
>Ga0073928_10007705_pt1 | contig 13829 bp, 19 predicted proteins | sample PaiPotPPA55metaG_FD_76969 | JGI IMG/M metagenome (GOLD analysis project Ga0073928, IMG submission 76969) | Iron sulfur acid spring bacterial and archeal communities from Banff, Canada, to study Microbial Dark Matter (Phase II) - Paint Pots PPA... ... | reverse complement strand
TTTGATTTCGCCGTTGTACTCGACGAAACCTAGCTTCCTGAACTTGTTCATGAACATGTTCACTCGAGAGCGCGTTGTACCGATCATTTCCGCTAGCGTCTCCTGCGAAACCTTCTGCAGTACTCGCTGGGGCTGGTCTTCCCCTCCATAGCGAGCAAGCAGCAGAAGCGTGCGGGCCAATCTCTTCTCCGTCGAGTTGAATAGCTGATCGATCAGGTCCGCCTCCACTCGGATGTTTCGTGCAAGCATGTACGTGATGAAACGATCCGACAGTTCGTGTTCCGCGTGGAGCACGCGCATCATTTCGTCTTTTTCAATCATGAGCACGGTCGTCGGTGAAATTGCTGTCGCGGTCCCCATGCGTATCGTTTGGCCCGCCATGCCTCCTTCTCCAAAAAAGTCACCTGGACCAAACATCGCCACGACCGCTTCCTTCCCACTCTCATTCACCACTGTGAACTTCACGCTGCCTTTTTGGATGTACATGACCGTATTTGCGGTGTCGCCCTGAGAAAAGACGACTTGTTTTTTTCGGAACTCCGCAACCCTTCTCGATGCTCCGACCGACTCGAGAAAGACCTGTGCATCGAACGCGCCCTGATTCTTAGGGTTCATGCCCGACCGCGGGACCTTGCTAAATACTGTACTAGTAGCCATAAGGTCTCCTCCAAGTAGCGAGGGACATACAATCCGCCATAGCTTGGCATTCGGAAGGGAGCGAAACTGTCTCAAAAGGGACACTTCATCATTTTGGGGGACGCAGCTAACTTGCGCGCAGATCGCAGGGAGCAAGGTCGTTTATTCGATCGTGTTGACGGAAGCAAGAAATCCGATGAGCCGTAAAGATGTAGAAAGCCATTTAACGTCGAACTTTCAAAGAAGTAGCAATCGGACAAGGGTTGCGCCCGCGTCCTTTGAAGGGGTCAATCCGCCGCTTCCCGAATCCAATACCGCGCCGTCCGGCTGTCAACATGTCGCATGTTCATTAACGCATTGACAGCCATCCTTACGAGCAGTCGGGCCGACTCCCACATTGCGTCATCGCTAACCAAGACATCAATCTCGTGTTCTGCTTCTCGCTCCGTCTTGAACGCGGCGACCCTCTCACCAGCGTCATCGATGATTTCAAACTGTGCGCCGAACGGCCGTATTCGATATTCGTCAGCCATAACCGCCTCCCGAAGCAATATACACCCTCCGCTTTGTGGGTCGGTACGGTGCGCTGGCGGACAAATCCCAATGTCCGGTAACATCAGAGAACAGGGTACGGTGATTGCCGCGCTGGGCGCCAAGGGCGTCGGCCGGAAGCGGATCGCCGCCGAGATGGAGGTTGGAGTAGTCCCGCGGACGCTCTATTTTCAGGCCGCCACGGTTCCCCCGCGCACTGTCGGGCGAAAAGCGTTGACCGAACCACTTTCGGCTGGAAGGATTCAGCGAATCGGAGGAGGCCTTAAGAGAAATCCCTTCCGGTATTTTTGCTTAAGAAGACCTTGAAAGTGCTCTCGATTCAGCTACACATAACACCCGATTGTTTTTGGCCGCTCTATTGGTACGGTAGCGTCAGTCGTATGGATGCTCTCCAGCTTTTTGGCTGTCACCCGTTCGAGGTGACAGATGCCCACCTGGATTCTTATTTGCGCTAAATGCAAAGCCGAGTTTGAGCATTCATGGGTAATAGACGTAGGCATGGGCAGTCTACTTGAGCCTGCCAAACCCGCGTTTGAGCCGATTGGCAACGAACGCGTATGCCCCGAGTGCGGCTATAGTGCGACCTACTTTCGAACCAATCTGCTGTACCGAGCCTGACGTTTATCCTCGCTCAGCCTTTAGCGCCCGTAGCCCTCGCTCGGCATCCTCTAATGCCTGACGCTCCTCGCCGTCAATCTCTAGGAAACTGAGCCGTCGTTGCTCAATGGCGGCCAGTGCTTCATAATTTCTAAGCGACATGGCAACATCGTCTGTCCCCCAAATCGCGGCCTTATACGCAGCCATCCAGGAATACTTTTCGTTCACGCTGTCCTCGTCTCAGAGCTGGGCGATTGAGCTAATTGCGGAGGGTTTTCCAGACACTGTCCGACATTTCGGACATCGCACTCACCGTTGCCCGCCTTCCAGGCCCGCTATTTCCCTCGGATGGTTGTTAAAGTTGCAAGATTAGCTCCAACCGAATGCCGGAACCGTCGGCTTTTCCAGCCATCGCAAATCCTTGGAAGTTACGATCCTTCAATGACGTTCTGCGTTGAGGTACAATGGTGCGCATCCGACTATTTCCCGGCCACGACGAGGGACTCCATGATCATTACGATCCGGGGGGACTCCATCAACATCACTGAAATTCCATTGCACCAGTATATTGATTGGGAATCTCTGCTCAACGAGCTAAACGCCGAGCATATTCCAGGCTGGTATCAGAACGGAAAGCGCATGGACTCAAGCATAGTTGAAGGGAAAGCCCATGTCTTTGTCTACCGAACCGCAAAGACGCCGCCCGATCCCCAAATTCTGGAAATCCTCAAGCGTCACGGAATTGCGTGATTGCTTAGCGGCTGTTCCATAGCGACGAATAGGCCCAATCATGACGACGGGACGCCCGGAGAGTTATCCACCAGCACAATCGCTATTGGAAGCTGTTTGGTGTATTAGTCATTTCAAATACGGTTTGCCAATTCCCTCGTGCCGATTCTGCCGCACGAGTTTCCCGCAAGTGGAAGGATTATGGAAATACGCAGTGGGACACTACATCTGCGGCGATTGCCGAGATAGTGCATTGAAATTACCCAAAAAGCCGTAAGGGATGCACTCCACTGCGCTTCTGGCGGGTGATCGTAGGCATCCTTGGCGCGGTGGTCAGGACTTTAAAGGGGCTCACATTGTGTTAGAATTTGGCTGCCAAGGGGTCGTACCCATGACTGCCGAGGGAATCGCTAAGTGGATGGTTGAACAGCTGGCGAAGGAGGGTTCTCTCTGTCAAGAAACGGCGGTCTTTAAGATAGCAGCTAAATTTGGCGGGGAGTTCACGCACGAAAACGAGAATTGCAATCCCGCCATCCGGAGAGACGGGCTCGCCGCCTTTCATAAGCTCACCGGCGACTCCGTGGTCTGGGACCCGGACGGCCGATGCTGGCGAATTGCGCAATTCGCACGATGGGCCGGGCAGACGGCAGCACTAAGGTGACGGCATATCAGTGGCTTACGCTTAGCCCTCTAAAACCATGGGCTCTTCAAGCCATCGTAAATCCTTGAGTGCGTACTTGTGCTTTTGATGGCAAATGGGACAGGTCAAGAGGCATGGAGTCGGAACATCAATGTTTTCGAGAATCTTGTCCATAGAGACGGTATCTTTTTTCTCACCCACGTCGGCCCATTCAATCACAGACTTGCATCCGGGCGTCTTGCAATCCATCACGATGTGCCAATGATTTGTGCCCATGCGCTTTCACCAGCTTTCTGATAAAGCGTTCCTCGGGCTGATAACCGCTTTAAGATACGCCGAAACAAACCGCCAAGGAATCGGGTCCGACACGGTGGCCTCGAAGGTCATCTGGCGGGCTGGCTCGCGGCTCCGGATCGATCTGTGGTCTAGGACTGTCCGCGGCGCCTTCGATGGCTGGCTTTGATTCCTTTTGATTTTGCGGGGTATCGGGCGTAGCGACGGCGAGCTTCCTGGTGATCGCAGAAAGGGCCTCCATCTCATCCGGAGTCATCGCGACTTACACTGTTTCCTTTGCCGCGTTGGCAGCTAAATGGAGAAACGCCACGTCGAAGATGACGAAGAATTCTCCCCAGGCAACCGCGCCCGCCCTTGCGAAGCAAAGGTGCAAACACCTGGCCTTGCTCAATGGAGTTGAGCATTAATCTGCAGAGGCGGATTTTGCCACACCCGAAAAGTGCACGGTGATCAGAAACCCGTTCGTGCCGTCATAGGAAAACTTGTGGCCGTCGCCCTCAAAAGCTTCGTGTTTGCTCTTCCACATTCGGAAGCCATCGTTGGACTGGGCGCCCCAGTATTTCAAGTTGTGAATAACAACCTCGTGGGAGGCATTATTACCGCTGACACGCTCCAACATGACCTCGCCCTTGCCGTTATCCATCTTGGCGTGGGCCAGACCGCTTTTCGAGTCCACGTCCCATGAAAACGCAGCGGTATTCACTGCCTTTTTCTGCCACGGAATCGGATAAAGTTGGCCGAGGATGTCGCCAAGGGCAGCCTGCTGCTCCTTGCCGACGCTGGGATCGAAATTTACCACCAACCAGGAGTCCTTGCCCGTGCTCCAGTCGCTGCCCAGATCAGTAGCGATCCATACCTTGGCGCCATCGAGCTTGGTGTCTTTGTAAAAGCCCTTGTCCACTTTGAGGACGAGATTAGCGCGGCAAAAATGCTCATCCATATGATGCTCGCTCATATGATTTGTGGAATGGGTGTTGAAGTAGCACGGACAGAACATGTCGCAGCTGCACGCTTCGATGTAGCTAGCGGTCATATCAAAATCGGGTTTGGAAGATTTCTCCTGCGCGGAGGACGTGAAGTAGATCAGACTGGCGACGAGCGCAAGGAGAGGAACCAAAAGGAGTCGAGGCAAGCGACGCATGATCCCTCCTATGGATTCGTTTTGGAAATGGGACCCAACCGGGAATTAGGCAACTCTACCCCGGGAGTTTGGAGAATTCAAACGAATTTCGTTTTGATCTCGAAAATGACACCTTTGTGCGGCCATCTCGAAAGTTCCGGCCAACATATGCGGCTCAGTGCCTGGTAAACGCTGCGTTAATCAGGCATGTGGATTGCTTCCGAGAGCGTCGTGATCCAAGCGCAATCGCCAAGCCGACAGGCGGATCGCATGTCTGCTTACTGATTGTCCGTCGCTGGCACCAAGCAGACTCTAATGCCTCGTTAGACCTGCAAGCACTCCGTTCAATGAATCCTGCCATGCATGGGCGATCATTCCAGGGCGAACGCTTCCGCGCCAATGGGCCAGAATCCCAAACATTGCTCCGTACAGGCCGATCAGAATTACCATCCGGAAGCCCTGGTATGCGTGAGCCACACCGAATGCTGCGGCAGAAAGGATAATGCCGGTGGGAACGTTCTTAGTCAGGGCAATGAACTGCCGTTGCAAGTACCCCCGGAAGATCGTCTCCTCGCAAATACCCGCTGTAATCGAGAGAGCTATCCATAGTGCTATTTCGACACCCGCATGTGGGAGTATGAAGTCCATCTTAGGACCGAGGGTGGCGACCCGCAGTAGCCAGGCCAAGACAAAAAGGATGCCTGCCGAAACTATCCAGAACGCCGCAGCAATTCCAATATCCCGCAGCGCTTGGCGGACCGAATGCCACCGGTCTCCTAGAACAAGGAGGATAGGCGCGCCGCTATGCCGCATGCCCGCCACTACCAGAACGAACAAGAGCCATTCAAAGAGAAGAGTGAGCACATAAAAGCGCACTCGGTTCGGATTCGCTGCCGCGCTCAGATGATCTGCAAGAATCTTTCCATAGAACGCCCAAATGCCCAACACGCCGAGCACAAAAATCGTGTGGATTGGGCCAGCGGCTCGGGGGTAACGGTTTGACTCGGACTGAGCATGATCAGAAGCGTCCATGATTACTCTTCTAGCTAGAATGCCACTTTCGCAGAGTCTAGCAGGCATTGGAGGCTGAGACCTTGCGTTTCCGCAGTGCGATGGGTGCAAGAACTCGGCTGTACTTAGCAGCCCCCGACACGTTCCGGGTTGTATCGTCGAGCACTCGGAAGGCATCTCGCCTATGCTGTGCGGCGGAAATACGAGGCTCTGATCCTACCGTTGGCAACCCTTCTCGTACAGATTATGGAAAGGTTGTCCGTCGCTCGTCCAGAGTGCTGCATCGCCACTGCAGATTGGATGACAAACAGTACGACAAGGCAGAGTCATCTGCGAGGTATGAAGGAAATTCCGGGAAGTCGATTCCTTCTCATCGACAAGCCGGTACGAATCAAAGTGTCCTGCCGAGCCCTAGCGACCCAAAAAGCCCTTGACATAATATATCTGCGACTGATATATCTGTTTCTGACATACCCCATGCCTGCCGCGAATCGCATTCCGGATGATCTGCAGCACCTGCTGCCCCTGACTCCTGCGGTTTTTTTTATTCTTTTTGCGTTAGCCGACGGAGAAAAGCACGGCTATGCGATTATGCAGACTGTCTCCCGAATTTCTGACAACCAGTTCCGTATGGGCCCTGGCACGCTGTATACGACGATCCAGAGGCTATTGGATCTGGACTTGATTGAAGAAACGGAGAGCTCCGGAGGTCAATCCGACCACGAAAGCCGGAGGAGGTATTACAAGCTAACCCGTATGGGGAAAGCAGTACTCGCCGCTGACGTCAGCCGGATGGAATCCGTAGTGCGCTTGGCGCGTGACAAGAAGCTACTGCCGATGACATCGGAGTGATGTTATGACCAGCACTGTTCGAGCGAGTCGTGGTCTTTACAAAATGCTGTTGCTCACGTATCCGCAGGATTTCCGCCATCGCTTCGAAAGCGAGATGTTAACCACGTTTCCGATCTGATTTGCTGTGAGTGGGAACAGAACGGTCTGCCGGGAGTAGCGCGAGTGCGGCGGTCCGCAGTAGGGGAACTGTTTTCTGTTGCCGTGCCGCTACACCTGCAAAACCCAATCGTGCTTGCGATAGCGCTGTCGTCCTCTGTTCGTCTGCCTTATTTATGACGATATATCGCGCAATGACCCATGTGTGCAGCAAATAGTTAACTGGTTGAAGTTTGCTCGCCGTCATGGGCTGAATGGTTCATGTCTCGATGAAAGAGCACGCAACCACGTCCGGACTGATGGACCGGCGACGCCAATTCCGGTTCCGGCGTATCTGCAAATGGCTCATCATCTCAGTGGCATTGATTGTTGCTGCCGGAGCGGTATTTCAGTTTTCGATGACGCAATGGGAAAGCCATCGCTATCCTCCGCCAGGTAAACTCGTGGACATTGGTGGGCTGCGACTGCACATCAACTGTACAGGCGCGGGAAGTCCCGCTGTCATCATGGAGGCTGGTCCAAACAACTCCTCGATTATTTGGCAACTGGTTCAACCGCAGATCAGCAAATTTACCAGCGTATGTTCCTACGATCGCGCTGGTTTTGGTTGGAGTGACGCGCCCAATGAGCCGCGCAGTAGCTTGAATATTGCCAACGAACTGGCCCGGCTGCTCACCCGTGCTGCGGTGCCCGGCCCTTACGTTCTGGTTGGGCACGACTTCGGCACACTCGACCTTCGTGTGTTCACCGCTCGACACCGCCAGGAAGTCGCGGGCATGGTGTTCGTCGATTCAGTTCATCCGAACATACACCATTATCCGCCATTCAACGTTGCTGCTCAGTCCACTATTGCGAATTTTTATTACCGCGTTATACCTTGGACCGTGCCACTAGGACTGCCGCGAATTCTCGGCTGGTGTCGCAACAATTTCACATTTCCCAACCAGTCGAAGCAATGGGACCGGTTCGTGCCCGAGGCAGCTGCTCAATATTGTCGCCTGCAATCCTGGCGCGCCGAGGAAGCACAAGTAACAGATGAGAATGGCTCCTTTTACGCAAACTCAGGCCCGCTCGGCGATATGCCGCTTATCGTGCTCTCTCACGATCCGCAGGTTAACGATTTCCGGGGCTTCTTTTCTCCGGCCGATTTAACCAAGGCAGAGCGCGCGTGGAAGGAGATGCAGGGGGAATTACGAACTCTCTCATCAAGAAGTAAATGGATTGAGGGAAAAGGAAGCGAACACTGGATACAAATCCATCGCCCTGAGCTAGTCGCCGCCCAAGTGCAAGAAATCGTCAACGATGCCCGCGGGACCACTCCATTTCAAGCTGACCCAAAGACAGAGTACAAGTAAGCCCGACGGCGAAAGGAGCACCATGAAAAAGACATTCCTTTTGCTAATCCCGTTTTTCGCGCTTGGCGCGGGGTTGGCGCAGCGCCAGAACACTGCGGTACCGATTGTCGGTATAAGTGTTGGTTTCCGACCCGTATTTGTGTTCAGTCCTAAGTGGCTTCACAGGAGGGCACCGTGTGGCGAGAACGGGCACTCATGAGATTTCTAGCTATGCACGCACTCTCTGCCGTTGCCGTCGTCGCACTCAGCACAGCTAATCATGTTGCCACATGCGAAGCGCTAGCACGCTTGTCGCTCCCAAATACAAGGATCACCCAATCGCAAATCGTGCCTGCCGGCGATTTCAAAATTCCCGGGGTGCCGCCGACGGTACCTCCACTGCGCCAGCTCCCGGCGTTCTGTCGCGTCACGGCGCACGCAGTCGGCAACGGCCTCGCGACCACACCTGCTCAACTCTCTTGCTAGACTGTCCTCGATATGGATACCACGCGTGCCGCATACGACGAAGTGTACGCCTACACGATGGGACGCCCGGGGTTTATCCTGCAGCACGTGGTGGTCCCCGCTCACCCGTGCGGTATTTCCGCCAGCGTCAGGGCTACCTTCGACCTTGTGAATCTGCGGACGCCGGCGGAATCGAGCCGGAGAGTTCCTACCAGTCGCAGCGTGGTCATGCAACAACGCACAAAGCAATGTTCTGGTCTGAGCGCGTGGCTGGCACAGCTCACATCGCGCATCGCACCGCAACGTCGCCGCCGTAGCGTTAGCCTAACAAACTCGCCCGAATCGCCTGGGCCGTGCTCGCGAAGAATGAACAATATCGACCCTCAGTGGTGGCCGATGTAGCTGCAGCTTAGCGACGACTGCGGAGAACATGATTTCTTACCAGGTCTGCTGGCGAATGAGGAGATGGCACAACGGTCGAACCCGGCGCTCTTTAAACCCGTAACCGGAAGAAGTCTCTTAAGACTGAATAACTAATGGGGAAAAGAGCGCAGCGCATTCCATCATGGCCAGGAGTGATTCACTCCAACAAAGGTCGTATACATTTGGCGTAGACCAACTTGTGACATCCTCACCCTGCGGCGAAGCGGCGGACCATACAATCCGGTTGGCCGTCATCCGCCTGCAATTGGCGATACGCTCCAAACAGAGTTGCCTACTTCCCACAACGGCAGTTCGGGGAGTCTGCAAGATTTCATTTGTCCGACTAGCGCGTTTGCCAGATGGGATGAGAAGGCATAGGCCCCGCGGCTTGCGATACTTCCGAGCTGCCGATTCCCCCCTGACCTCTCCGTTGGCTCGGGGATTGCGTCTTCATGAATCCATTGGAGCGACGCACACCGAGGGATGCTCAACGACCTACCTATTGCTAGAGAGTGAGCAACGAGTCGATCTCCCGCGTCTCTGTCGAAAAAGACTTGGCGCTTAACATCGCTTCGTATAGCTTAACGTAGTCGTGGGCCATCCTCGATGCGGTAAATCGCGTCTCAAATTCGTGGCGGCACGCGGCGCGACTCAGTGCAGATGCTTCTGCGACTGCGCTCACCGCTTCCAGCATGTTGTTCACAATCAGGCCGCTCACGCCGTGGGTGATCACCTCTGGCACGGAGCCGCAATTGAATGCAATCGTCGGAGTCCCACATGCCATCGCCTCGATCATGGCCAGACCAAACGGTTCCGGCCAGTCGATCGGGAAAAGATGCGCGTAGGCATTCCCAAGAAACTCGGCCTTTTGGTGTTCTGTGATCTCTCCGATGTACTCAACATTCGGATTCGCCAGTAGCGGCTTGATCTTGCATTCATAATACTCGCGATCCACGCGGTCCACTTTGGCGGCGATCTTCAGCGGCATGCCCACTTCCAGTGCGATTTGGATGGCGCGATCGACCCGTTTCTCGCGACAAATTCTCCCCAGAAACGCAAGATACTTTCCACTCCCATCGCCGGGCGAAAGAAAATAGGGTACACCATGATAGATATTGCCAACCCAGTTTGCCCAGCACAGCGGTTTGCGCTGGCTCTGAGAGATGGAGACCACGGGCATTTCTCGAAACTTTCGATACAGAGGAACTAAGTCCGGAAGATCCAGGCGTCCGTGAAGGGTGGTGACGTGCGGGAAGCCGGTAATTTTCGAAAGGGGAAAGTGCAGATAGTCCACGTGGAAATGGATGATATCGAATTCTTCGGCGCGCTCCATTACATCTTGGAGCATCAGGTAGTGATGAGCGAGTTGGTCGATGCAGTCTTTGTCCAAGCGCAGAGAACTTGGGCAGGCGGGTATGAGACGCGCGGCGGTCTCAGAGTCGCCGCTGGCGAACAGTGTAACTTCGTGTCCCATTTCGACTAGTTCTTCGGTCAGATACGACACCACCCTCTCGGTGCCGCCATATTGTTTAGGGGGGACACTTTCATAGAGTGGCGCTACTTGGGCGATCTTCATTACGTTCTCACCGTATCGTCGAAGCGCTAATTAAAAGGTTCGGACCGCCCCGATTTTTTAGCATGGGGCAGCCTCCGTAAACTGTCTTGTTCCGCACATATCTGGAACCCGTTCTATTTTGTAAAATATATTTGTAGATGTAATTCCGGCGATGCCACTCTGCCAAAACCCGCTGACTTAAACCGAGTTTCTAGAATGGACCGAAGCGGATCACCTCAGGCATTCGGTTTGCAGACTCACCCCAAACTGACCCGCTACCGTTGATTGACACCGAGAGTCCGGCGTTCAGTTTTGTGGACAATTTCATTTCGGCAAATACGGTATCCAGTCGCGGCCAACAAACCTCCAACGGCAATCGAGCCTAGAATCGCAAACGTAAGCATAAGGTTGACTCCATGCGAACTTTAATCTGCAGGGACCAGGAGCTTCCTTCGCAACTTATAGACCCTAGTATCGTTCTTCGCGATTCTGAATACTGTCCGGTAACGTACGTTCCGGGAAAGGTCAAGCAGGTTATGCAGCGGTCTGCAAGTTGGGATTGCAGGCCTATGATCGACCCTGCTCCAGAGAGGGACGAGATACCCAACCAGGTTGGTACTCTCCGTGTGCACCGCCGCCAACTACAGCTGCCCCGCTACGTAGTACCCACTATTCCAGGATGCAAGGGAATGGCGGATTCGGGGCAGGAATGGAAGATCTTGAGCGGAAAAAAGATGGAAAACAAAGCCGGGCTCAGAGCAAGCCCGGCTTTGGTCGAGTTCGGTTACTTCTGCGAAGAAAGTGAAACAAGAGGTGATGCGTTGGGCGCGACGATCTGCGCGCCGATCACCTCCCCGGAGACGACCAACTCAACGCGGCGGTTTTGTTGACGGCCTTCGGCGGTGTTGTTTGAGGCTATAGGCTGATTTTTGCCGAAGCCAGCTGCCGTAGTCGACGATTCTGGAACACCTTGCAGGGTCAGGTAACTCCTGACGCCCTCCGCTCGCTTTTCTGAAAGATCCTGGTTGAAGGCTTCTGTGCCAACGCTGTCGGTGTTGCCCTCGATAGCGAGCCTCAAGCTTGGATACGCAAGCACGATGCCGGATATTTTGGCGAGCTTCTCGCGAGCCAGCGGACGGAGAGTGAACTTGCCGCTGTCAAAGAGGACGTCGGACATGTTGACTACGAGCCCGCGCGCCGTATCGTGGGTTACAAGGATGGCGTTGAATTGCGCAAGTAGACGGGCGCGAAGTTCTTCGCGATCGAGTACCGCTTGTTGGAGCTGTTGATTCGATGACGCTGCTGCGGCTCGATTGCGGTCGGAGTCCGCTTGCGCGGCCATTTGACCTTGCTCGGCGGCGGCGCGTGCTCTTTCCGCTTCAGCCTGGGCGCTGGCAGATTTTTGGGCTCCAGCCTGAGCATCGAAATTTGCACTTTCCGCGGCCATGCGGCGCTGTGATTCCTGATCGGCTCTCGTCCGAGCATCCTGCTCGCGGCCCTCAGCATCCCGGCGCATAGCGTCGGTCTGTTGGAACTGCTGGTCCGATGCGGCAGCAGAGGCTCGGTCGCGGTCGGATTGTGCCTGGGCATCGAGGCTCCTGCGGTTGGCGTCATTCCGTTGGTCAACGGCGTCGCGCGTTGCGATTTCGGCTGCGCTTCGACGTTGTGATTCACGATCGGCGTTTGCGTTGGCGGTTGCTTCACGGCCCGCTGAGGCGTCGCGTTCGGCTTCCCTGCGCGCGGTCTCGATGTTCTTCATGGCGATTTCGCGGGCGTCTTCCGCGGTTTGCACCGCTTCACGCGAAGCCGAAATGAGAGACTTTTTGTCGGAATGCTTTCGAATCGCCAAGTCGTCGGCGTTCTTCATCTGAACGACGGCTTTGTCATAGCTTGGCGTTGCGTAGTGCTGCGCTCCCGCCGATTCGGCGATTCGCATGGCATTACGCGCTTCGTAGAACTCAAGCGGCAATTTGGCGTTTAGAACGACGGGGTCAAACTTGTAGCCGGTTGGAATATAGCCGCCACGGTCGATCAGCTCATATTTGGATTCCACGGCTTCGGTCGATCCGATTGTGTCGGAGCGAACCTCATTTTCGAGGACGACGAGATTGCTTGGGCGGCGCACGGCGTAGTACGGCTCCGCGGTCACAATGAGGGCAAAGGCCTGAAGTTGCGAGGCAGTCTCCAGTTTGCTGCGGTTGTTGCCGCCGACGAGTACCTCGCCCAGATTCACGGGCCTTCCTTCGGGAGAGATGGCCCACAGAACGTAGGTCAGATATTCGTTACCGAAACTTGTAGGATTCTGCAAGCCTTGTAGTTCAATGACGATCTTCGTGTCGCCGCGCTTGCTCTGTACCTTGGCTTCGCCCTGCGCGCCCGGCATCAGGTCCGTACCCCTAAAATTGATCTTTGTGAAGCCGCCTCGGTGACCGTAGTTCACGGCACGCGCCGTGCGGCTAACCACATTGACGCGGAACGGGGGATTGCTCGGCTCGGCGGGCATATTTGTTTGGGCTTGGGCAAGCGCGGAAGCGCTAAGCGCCAGCAGAACTGCTAAGGCAACTCTTGAAGTCTTCAACATAAGTCTCCTTCGACAAACTCCGAAACCAAACTATCGTTCGTCGCCACTCCGAATACTATCCGTTAACGCACGGTATCGTGAGAAAGATGGAGCAATCATGTAGCGGCCTGTTCCTAGGGTCTCAAATCGGGTTTCGCGGTCATGAGTTCGTCCAGTACGGAATCCGTCAGGGACGGATTTCAAAGAAAGTTGCTTTCCACTCACGCACAGAGTCATTTTGCGGTGTGAGTGGTTCCGCTAACAGAAAAGTACCGAAAGTGTCCCCAATTGAACAGTTTTACGGCTGCTTTTATAGCAACCTCATCCGAATAAGAATCGGACAACTGACCAAAAAACAGTTCTCCTCCGTTCCTTGCCCAACGTGCGGCGTTGCTGCCGGGCAGCGTTGTATGTTGCAGGCAGGTGGCCTGCGCCTCGAACCGCACACGGATCGGAAGCTTTCTGCGGCTGAGGCGATTGAACGGAAAAACAAAATTCCACAAGGTCTTAGAGGTCGATAAACCCTGTTCCGACCAGCAATTCCGAGATGGCTGGTGATAAGCCCTTGTTTCCAACAGTTAATCCGGGAAAAACGCCGCTTTCCGATCAGCGCGGAAGTTAGTGCCCTTACTCGTGCAGGACGATGGTCAGAAGTGACTTGTTGATCTTGATCCCGCCGTTGTATTCGATGAAGCCCAGCTTCCTGAACTTGTTGATGAACATATTGACCCGCGAGCGCGTCGTGCCGATCATTTCTGCCAGCATCTCTTGAGAGACTTTGTGAAGTACGCTCTCGGGTCGGTCTTCCTGACCGTAGCGAGCGATTAGCAGTTCGTTGAAAAACCCCGTTGCACAGCAACTTTAGTGTAAGAGAACTCGTCTGAGAGAAGGAAGGCGAAGGAGGCGAGTGAATGCGCGGCGACGATGATCTGCAAGAAGGGAGGTTCAGTTACATTTCTTTAGAG
>Ga0073928_10007704_pt1 | contig 13830 bp, 9 predicted proteins | sample PaiPotPPA55metaG_FD_76969 | JGI IMG/M metagenome (GOLD analysis project Ga0073928, IMG submission 76969) | Iron sulfur acid spring bacterial and archeal communities from Banff, Canada, to study Microbial Dark Matter (Phase II) - Paint Pots PPA... ... | reverse complement strand
TTCCGAAGGCGTAGGCCTCCGACGCGCCAATAAAGGGGGGCGTTTGACGCGTCGAGGGCGGCTCATGCGGAACTCCAGTCGTAGGCGGAGCTGACGGCGGGTTGTCCGGTGTAGTTGGGACCGACAGTGTCATCAGCGCCCAGATAGACCCCCGCGAATTCCAGCTCACGGGGTCCGACGCAGCGCACGCGCTTGCGTCGGGCGTCATACTCCCATCCGGCCGCCCGCAAGATCGAGATAATCTTCCGTGCAACGGTACGGCCCCGGGCGTCCCGGATGCTTTCCGCGTCGAAGTCTGCGACGAACACTCCCTCCGGGGCGAGCCACGACGCGGCGCGCGTCAGGAGCCCCAGTTTGTCGCCGACGTAGTGCAGGCCGTGCACGCACGTGATCACGTCGAACCTCCGCAACGACGTCCACTCGGCCACCGACGCCGCGATCAGCTCCAGCCTCGGCGGTCGGATGCCGCCAAGGAAAAGGGCGACCAGGTCGACTCCGACGAGGGCGACATCCACATCCGGTTGTTCGGCGGCGAACCGTCCCGCGGCGTGGATCAGGGCTTTGCCGGACCCGCAGCACAAGTCGAGCCACGCCCGCGGGCCTTCGCGGGCCGCGAGGAACTCATACGGGTCGAAGCCCAGCTCCTTTGCATAGCTGTTGACGCCCGAGAGCCCGCGCTCGCGGTTCATCGTGTTGTTCGCGACGACCGGCGACGCCTCCAACGCACCGTCGTCAAGCAGCTGCACGGCTTATCTGCTCTGTGATCGTAGGATCGGTGATCCGGTCATCCGCCACAAGCATCAGAACCTTGCTGAGGATGACGCTCGTCATCACATCCTCGTCCGCGAACGGCAGGAACAGCTGCTGGTTCTGTCCGGTGACCGCCGCGTCCGGAACGACGCACAGATAGCCTCCGGGCTCGATATGGATCGAGCCGCTGCCGAGGTGCACGCGGTAGTCCGCGCGCTTACCGTGGACGCGAGCGAACGAGCCGTCGAGCGTGATCGACGTCAGTCCCAGGTCTTCGGCGAGCGCCGTGAGCAGTTCGCTGCGGGATGCGACGGTCGCCGTCGAATACGGCCGGTCGGCGGAACCGAGCGCTGCCACCGACACCACCAGGTCCACGTCCCGCATGGCCTCGGACAGCACCGTCGGCGGCACATCCGCCAACAAGATCGTCGCAGCGCCCTTGCGGAAGCTGACCTTGCCGGTGACCGCCTCGCCTTCGCCCAGGAAGTGCCCCATCTCATCGAACGCGAGTCGGGCCTCGAAATCCCCGAACCGCCGCGTCGCGGTCCCCTCGAAGTAGCCGCGCTCCATCCGCCACGACCGGGTCGCGAGCAACCGGTTCGCCCGCGCGCCGCTGACCCGGTGCCCGGCGAAACGCGCGGAATGCGTGCCGGACTCGACCTCCGCCGGCGTGAGGACGTAGAGCTCACGGAACACCTGCCGCACCGGCTGCACGATTCGGCGACTCACCACCGCCCGCTGCCACGCACTGAGCGTCCCCGCCGTGAACAGGTCCCAGGGGTGCGCCGCGTAGAGTTCGCCGTCCACTGGAGCCGCGACGCCGTCGAGCCCGCGCAGCAGCAAGTCGTCATCCGCATCGGTCTCTAAGAGCCCTGTCACGCTGTCGGCCGTGCGCCAAAGCATCGCCGGGATCAACTCTCGCCCGGCTGGCAGGCGCAGCAGCGCGACCACGTCGTCGGCGGCGGCTATCGGCGTGCCCTCCGTCACCAACTGTTCGAGCAGCCCGAACCGCAGTCTCCGCGCCTGGCCACGAAGCCGCTCCTGCAACTCGCGCGCCTCGGCATAGGCCGGGGCGGAGCGCACCGCCTTCGGCACCGACTTCAGCCGCTTGCCGCCGCGCTCGATGACGATCGCGACCTCCATCCCCGTAACAGCCAGGCTCAGCCGGTACTCCCCCGCATCCCAACCCGCGGCCGGGTCCGTGGCCTCCGCTGCGAGGTCGGAGTCGAACGCGAATTCCATGCGTACCGCGTCGGGATACCCTCCCACCTGCGCCAAGTGCTCCATCGCGGCCCGAACGCAGGTGAGCTGGTTGGCCTTGCGTTCCGCTCCATACTTCGAAGCCTGCTTCACACTCCACTGCAACTGCCGATAGCGGTCCACAACCGTCTCGCCCTCGGCCAACGGCAGAGCGCCGAATGCCCTTATCGCGGCGTGCGCGTTGTTTCCGAACCGTTTGGAGATCCGATGCCGCTGGTAGTCCATGACGGCCAGAACGGTCTCCATGTGCGCGGAGTAGGACTCGCGCGTCTCCCGCGAGTACATGAGGATGAGGTCGTCGGACTCCTCCGCGACGAATCGCAGGAGCTCGGCGGCATCGTCCTCGCCGAGCGCCTCGACACTCCCCTTCAGCGCGGCCAGATCCATCGCCCCGGACTCGGGATCCGGTGACGTCTGGTACCCGCGGTTCAGGATCATCGTCAACTGCCCGGAGACCCGGCTAATCCCGGTCTTGTCCGCCCACCCCTCCACTGTCAGCCCCCTGCCAGAGCGGTCAGCCGCAGGAAAACCACACGGTCGCCGTCCCGCAGGCGGACGGTCTCATCGACCCCGCCGACCTGACTCGACCCTGCGAACATCACGAACACCCCGCACCGGAAAGCCTCCACGGCTCGCGCGGTCGCAGCGGTCACCGTGGGCAGCACCTCACCTGTCCTGACCGAAGTCTCGCCCGGGACGCCCAGCCGCACCGCCCCCTCAGCCGCCATCGCCGCGATCTCCTCATCGGTCAGATAAAGCCGGGAGCAGTCCGACCACACCACAGCCCCCTGCCCCGCGAGCTGCGCGGCCACCACCGCGCCTATCAGCTCTCGAGCCGTCGGGGCCGGCGCGACGTCCAGCATCATGTTGCCGATCCCGCCCCGCCCCAGTAGCCGGCCACGCACCACCACAGACACCACGTGCATCTCCTCCCGGCCACCGCACCGAACGAGGTCGAGCATAGAGATGCGCTACGACAACGGCGGATGTCGCGCAGGTCTGCTTGGCCCGGTGTCAGTAGCCGTCTGCGGCCAGTCGACTGGCCTCGTCCGTGGACCTCAGTAGCTGAAGCTTGGCGAAGTACGGCGCTGATTCGGCCGGACCCAGCTGTATCAGCGGTGGTAGACCGGAGGGTCGAGCACCAGCTGGCGGATCCCGTCAGCGACAGATATCCGGTTGGGCGTGGTCTCGCTTCAGATCCACCGGCCGGAGGGCTCGGCGAAAAGGCTCGGCGACGTTGAAGCACTCCGCAGCTTGCGGCAGTTCGCTCAGCCGGCTCATGTCGATCACGGCGGTACTGCTGTTCGCCGCGGCCTCGGCGCTCGGGGCCTGCCCCGGCAGGTACCCGCCGCCGACCAGGATCCCGGCTAGCAGGGTCTGGAGCTTCTGCGCCTGCTCCTCGGGCATCGCCGCCGGGTTCGGCGGGTCCTCCTCATCGCCGTATCGTCCCCACCACAACCGGACGAGCTCGGTCGCTCGCGTCAGGTTGTGCTGCGAGCCGTTGCGCGCCGCGATCGCCGCATCGACTGCGCGGGTGAGTTGCTCGACGCCCACATGCGGCGTCGAGCAACTCTGATTCCGCGTTCGAGCCCGCCGGTCCGGCTACGGGTTCGAGGTGGCGACGGCGAATATGTGCAGTGCCGAGTTGTCGGGGAGCCTGATCGAGGACACCTCCTTGCCTGGTTCCAAGGCCACGGAGTTGTAGAAGACGTCGTATTCGACGCCGTTCTGCCGGTTTCCGGTGGGCGCGTTGTTGCCGACGGTCTTCAGCGCGACCTGTGCGCCGAAGTCCGTCTGCGCCTCACAGCACCAGTTCGGTACACCGAAGGTCGCTGTGGACGACGTGCCGTCGGTGTAGTTGACAGTGAGGGTCCCGGATTGCTGGATTCCGGCCGCGGAGGCGAGGAATCCGAGCGTTCCGCTGCCGGACGCGCTGATCAGCTGCCCTTGGGCAGTGGTGTTGTCCGGCGTGCCGCTCGCCACGTTCGGCCAGGTGAAGTTCGTCCCGCTGAAGGGTATCGAGGCACCGGGGGTTGCGCCGTCTGCGGCGAGTTCCTGGGCTGAGAAGCTGTCACCGCCGCCGTCGAACGAGCCGGCGGCAGGGTCCGCGTTGTCGGTGATGCCGACGTTGTTGAACGTGGCCGCCAGGTTCGCGTACGCGGCCTGCGCGTTGGTCGTGCCGGTGACGGCGTCCTGCCTGCCGTTCCAGATGTATGTCGCGTGCGCGGACAGGACGTCGGCCTGGCCGGCGGCGTCAGAGCTCGGCGTGACCTGGATGGTCTGGACGAGCTTTCCGCCCGCGGCAACGCTGGCCGCCGTCGCGTTCCCGCCGGTCGCGGTCCATCCGGCGGGGATGGACGTGGCCAGATCGACGTTCCGCTCCGCCTCCGCACTGGTGTTGGTGAACGTCGCGGTCACGGCGGCGGACTTGCCCGGTGTGACGATCGGGGCGTTCACCGTGAGGGTCGAGAGCGATGTGCACTGGTCCTTCGCGCTGGGTGCGGGTCCGAGGTCGGTGACGACGAGGTTGTCGATGACCGCGGTTCCGTTGTCATTGTTGTTCTGGTTGAGGCCGAGGTATGCCGAGCCGCAGGAGCCTGCGGTGAAGGTGGTGTCGATGCTCGCGTGCGGTGCCGAGTACTGCGGGGGCAGGCTGTCGGTCCAGCCCTTCGGCACCGGGTCGGTGGCGGGCGGCGGGCTGTTGAGCCCGCGGCTCGTGGTCTCGCTCAGCGGGATGTCCGCGATCGGCTTCGCCGCGCCGTCCGCGTCCACCTGGAAGTCGTAGAGTCCTGCGGTGTCGGTCTGGTAGTCCAGTTGGACGCGGTAGGCGTGTCCGGGTTGGAAGTCGATGGTTCCCGGCCAGGTGCGGTACTGCAGGCCCTGGCCGTTGTCTATCGTCTGCAGCGAGTACTCCCCGCTGATGGTGTCCCGCGTGTAGCCGGGGTTGAGCTTGGAGAGCATCGCGCTCTGCTCCCCCGCGGTGCCCGGGATGAACGGGCCCCAGCCCTGCGCGACATGTTCGAAGTCTTCGGCGTAGAACACTCCGCCGGGGTGGTTGTTCGCGCCGGGGTCGGTCTGGCCGTGCACATCGGTCCAGGAGACGGTGTCCCCGGAGGTCGTGTCTGCTCCGCCGATCAGCGAAAGCACTGCGGTGGTGTGGCCGGCCGTCGGGGTGAACAGCACCTGCAGGCGCTGGTAGTTCTGCCCGTACAGGCGGCTGTCCCCGTCGTCCTGTGGCGGGGTCGGCGCATCGATGGTGTTGCCGACGGCCGCTCCCCCGAACCCGCTGACCTGGATGGACGCGGTGCGGTGGCCGACGACCTTGACCCAGGCGCCGACCGCGTAGGTCATGCCCGGGGTGAGGCCGGTGAGCGTCTGGCTCGCCTGGCCCTCGCCGCTGCCGGCGATCTTGAGCAACTGGAAGCCCTTGGCGTCGGTCTGGATCGAGACGCCCGCGGTCGAGCCGGTGGACGAGGACGGGTTCCAGTCCTGCCAGGAGCGCGAGTAGAACTCCGCATCCTTCACGATGCCGCCCTGGCCGTAGTCGACGCTGCTCGCGGTGGCCTTGTTGAGCTCGGGCGTGCCGTCCACACTGGCCGGCTTGAGCAGCGCGCCGCTCGGGTAGACGACGTACGGCGTGTTGGCCTTGAGGTTCAGCGTCACCTGGTGCGCGGCGTTGACGGTGAGCTTCACCGGATCGGCCTTGCCGGTCTGGGTGAGCCGGTAGAGCGTCACCGACTTCTGGCCGTCCCAGGTCGTCGGCAGGGTCCAGGTGCGTGCCTTGCCGTCGCCCGAATAGGCGTAGATCTTCGCATCGGTGGTCGGGTCGTAGGGCAGGAACTCGTCGCTGCCGTCGCGCAGCAGCACGCCGTTCTGCCAGATCTCCGGGTTCGTCCCGTCCATCGTGGTCTTCACCCCGCCGGTGAAGTCGATCTCACCACTCTTCCAGTCGGTGATCTGGAAGTTCTGCAGCCATTTGGTGGGCAGGTTGTTGGTGAAGATGTTGGCGAGCGCAGCGTTGTAGTCGGTGCCGGTGCCGCCGTGCCAGCCTTCGAAGCCGACGTTCTGCTCGCCGCCGAGCATCGGCTGGCTGTTCTGGATCCACGCGTCGGCGTCGGAGTTGTAGATGAAGCGCATGATCTGGCTGTTGATGCCGACGTCGTTGTACTCGTTCGAGTCGTGGTACCAGTCGACGTACGGCCAGACGTAGGTCGGGAACTCGGTCTCGATCGGGATGGCGTAGGAGTTGACGACGTTCGCCTCCTTCCACGCGTCCCAGTCCTCGCTGAAGAAGGCGTCAGTGTAGATGAAGCCGAGGTCGGGGATGGCTTTCATCAGCTGGGCGATGCGGGTGGCGAAGTCGCCGGAGGCGAGGTCTTGGTCGGTGTTCATCATGTAGCTGGTGTCCTGGAACACGTACGGACCGCTGGGGTCCGTCGGATTCGTGGTCTTACTCCAGCTGAAGGCGCTGGCGTCCATCGACTCCATCGCGTCGTTGATGTGCACGCCGACGGCGGTGTTGTACTCCTTGGCGTCGGCGACCAGGGTCTGCAGGTCGGGCAGCCCTCCGGCCATCTGGTTCCAGTCGTCCGCATAGTCTGGATGGCCGGTGTCGTGGCCCTGGTTCTGGTAGCCCTTGACCTCGATGGACTGGCCGAGCCCGTCGGTGTTCAGGCTCACCTTCTTGATGTCGTCGAGGGTCTGGATGAACGGGTGCTCGGCCTGGCTGGACATGTCGAAGGAGATCTGCGAGACGACGTTGTCCTTCACGTCGGACGCGCCCACCGGTGCGGTCATGATCTCGCGGTAGGCGATGGCGCCGTCCTGCCAGTCGACGTTTCCGTCGCCGTTCCGATCGCCGGTGAGCACGACCTTCGCCTCGGGCAGCGCGACGACCTTGCCGTCCGGACCGCGATAGCTCCAGGTGTTGCTCCACGCGCCGGTGGTGTTGACGCCGCCGGAGGCGGTGGTCTGCACGAGCAGATTGCCGTAGGACTGGATCGCGCTGCTCCACAGGGCTGAGGAGACGCCGTCAGCGGAGAGGATCGCGACCTCGTTCTGCACCGGCGAGGCGTCAGCCGACAGGGCACTGACGCTCTTGATCGTGTCCAGGCTCGGGCCCGGTGCGTAGTAGGTGCGGTAGATGTTCGCGTCGGCGAGCTGCGCGCCCGACTGACTGCCGGTGACGGACACGAGTTGCTGGCCCGGGATCGCGACGGTGGTGATCGGGGTCGCACCGTCGACGATCTTGGTGATCTTGAAGTCGAGGATGTCGTCGCGCACGGACAGTTCGGCGTCGAGGGTGGCGCCGAGTGTGGCGACCTTCATCGTGTAGTCGACGTGGTCGCTCGAGACGCGGGAGGTCACGGCCGGGGTGTAGGCCTTGCCGTTCAGTTCGAGCTGCGGGGTGGCGCCGGCGTGGCCGCCGAGTACCCCGTCGTCGGCCTTCCACTGGTAGCCGAGGACGTCCGGGAACGTGGTGTCGACCAGCACGTCCATCTGGTCGGACGAGATCACGGCCGTCGTGGCGTCGGTGGTACCTGTGGTTCCTGTGGTGCCGGGAGTGGGACTCACGGACGCGCCCGACGCGGCCGCGGCCGACGGTGCGCCCTGGAGGGTCAGCGCGGAGAGAGTTACGGCCGCGGCGGCTGCAGCGAGCCGCTTCGGTCTGGATATACGCATCTTTGTCGACTACCTCACTTCATCGTGGGTGGGTTTCCATTCGAGAACCAGCCATCCGCGGTGGCCGAGCTCCGCATCGGCGTGCACGCGGGGTCCGTCGACTGAGGCTGATTCGGCTTCGGGAACGGCCAGGGGCGCGAGGGTGGTGGCGCGCAGCCGTGAGGCAATCGCGGCCGCTGGGAAATCCACGACCGGGCGCGCCGGGTCGGCGCTGCCGTTGGTGATCGCGAGCCGTGCGATGCCGCCGGCCCGAGAGAGGTGGGGAATCAGGAACGGGCCGCCGCCTACCAACGGCAGCTCAGGGTTCGTGCCTTCGAGATAGCGCACAGTCTGGTGCAGGAGCGCTTGCGCCTGATCGCTGCCGGGCATCTCGTCGGGGGCGGTGGCGGCGAGCACAGCGACGCGGCCGCCCAACTCGTTGCGAAACACGGTCCGGCCGGTACCCCAGCGGGTGCCGTCGGCCCCGAGGACCTCGGTCCAGATCTCGGCTCCAGGCAGCGGCTCGATCCGGGCCATAGCGGGCTGGACGTTGACGCTGAGCATGGTGTGTTCGAGGTCGAACTCACCGAGCAGCTCCGCGGCGACGACGCGTTCGCGGGCATAAGGACCCGGTTGCGCAGGCTGTTCGCGATCCACCAGTTCGGGCACGTCCACTCCGAGCAGCGGCCCGAACCCGCGGCGGCACAACACGTGCGCCGCCACGCCGTCGAGCAGCAGACCGCGCGACAGCAGTTCGCGCACCTCGTCGTCGGAGAAGGCCCAGGCCTGCGGGCCGAAGACCGCTTGCACCGGTGCCGGATCCGCCGTGATCGGCACGCCATAGCGCAGCAGGAAGTTCGCGGCAGGCGAGGGGTCCACCTCCAGTTCCGAGAGGCCGCCTCTGTGCGTGTGCAGATGCGCGGAGGCGTCGGGTCTGAAAGGCAGCCCCACGCCCCAGGACTCGAACTCGCGCGGGTAGTGCTCGGCGATCCAGTCCAGTGCGGGCCTCGAATCGCGCAGCAGCCTCCCGATCTGCGGGTATCGCTCCACGACGTGCCGCTCGTGGTTCGGGTAGACGTTGAGCAGCAGCGCGTCGGAACCGGCGAACTGCGCGGTCGTCATCTCCGACCACGTCTGCACGTCGGACTTCGCCCACGTGGTGTACGGCCAGTTCTCGATCTCCGGTTCGCTCTGTACGGAGGCAGGTCTCACCCGACGTTGCCCCTCGAGCAGCCACAGCTGCCCGCTCAGCGCGTGCCCGGGCATGTCGTTGTACCAGGCGAAGTGCGGACGCTGCGACACCCGCCCCCTGATCGACAACGCATCGAACAGCGCCGCCCAGTCGCGCCCCTCGACGGCGTGCGTGTCGAGGCGCGAGCTCATCAGGCCAAGCTGAGAGCGCCCCGCGGAACGCCGCTCCACCTCCGTGCTGAGGAGTTCGGCCACCTCGAGCTGCGCGGTGCGCCAGACCTCCTGCATCAGCGCACGCCAGGGATGCGGCGGGCCGGGCTGGGTCATCGCCTCCACTGCGCGCTGCCGGATGACGGGTTCGCCCGCGAGCTCAGAGAGCCGCTCAAGCATCAGCGGTTCGAAGCCTCCGCCCCAGTCGAGCGGCGAGTGATTGTGGTAGCGGAAGTCGTCCTCCAGCCACAGGACACGGAACCCGAGCTCTGCGAAACGCCCGTAGTGGCCGGCAACCCATGCACGCCAACGCGGGCAGGCGAACGAGGCCTGTGCCGCCGCGACCCGACCTTCCGGCGACACCATCGGGGCGAAACCGAGCCGGTCGAGCCTGCCGCGGTCGGCGTGCCCCACGGTGACCCACGGATTGAGGCTGACCTCGATCCCCGCTCCCCCGAGCATGGTCTGCGCGAGGGCGACGGTCTCGAACCAGCGGTCCTCCTCGGCGCCGGCGGGATGCCCGTCGTGGACGTCCTCGGCGGCGAGCAGCAGCACGACCTCCGCGATTTCGAGGTCTTCGCAGGTCTTCGCGAGCTGTTCGACCTCAGCGCGCGTCTGTGCCGGGTCGTGCGCCGGATGGATCTGGTATCGCAGGTGGTAGCGGGCACGGCGGTGCCCCGCCGTGTGGTGCTCGAGCACTTACTTCACACTCCCCGCCGCCAGGCCGGAGCGCCAGAAGCGTTGTAGCGAAAGGAACAGGACGATCAGCGGGACCACGCACAGCGCCGCACCGGTGATCACGATGTTCGTGGGTACGGCATTGCCGATGCCGCGCTGCTGCTCCCAGCCGACGATGCCTACGGTGACCGGCTGAAGCTTGTCGTTGGCGAGCATGAGCGCGGGCAGCAGGTAGTTCGACCAGATGCTTACGAACTGGAACAGATAGATGGTCACCAGTGCCGGGGACATGACGCGGAGCGCGATCGTGAAGAAGGTGCGCAGCTCCCCCGAGCCGTCGATCCTGGCGGCCTCGAGCAGCTCGTCCGGGACGGAGGACGCGGCGTAGATCCGCGCCAGGTAGACACCGAACGGACTGACCATGCTCGGTATCAGCACACTCCAGTACGTGTTGACCAGGTGGATCGGCGAGAAAAGCAGGTAGAGCGGAATCGCCAGCAGCGCCTGGGGAACGAGCACCGCGGCGAGCACGATGTTGAAGACGAGCTCGCGCCCTCGAAAGGGGAACTTCGCCAGCGCGTAGCCGGCCAGCGCGGCGAACAGTGTGCTGAGACCGGCGCCGAGCCCCGCGTAGACGACCGTGTTGAGCAGCCACAACGGATAGATCCCGTTCTGCTGGTCGAACAGGCCCTGCAGATTGCTCACCAGGTTGAAGTGGCCGAACCAGAAGCCGTTGCCGGTGAACAGCCCGGAGTTCGTCTTCGTCGCCGAGACCAGCAGCCACCAGACGGGCGCGAGGAAGTAGACGACGCTCAGCGTCATCAGGGCGAGCACGACCCAGCGCGTCGGGCGGGAGACGAGGTTGTTCATCGGGCCACTCCCCGGCGCTGGACCAGCCGCAGGAAACCGAAGGACAGGACGAAGGCGAGCACGGCGAGGATCACCGATTCCGTTGCGGCGTAGGGGAAGTCGTTGTTCGCCACCGAGTCGTAGGCGGCGAAGATCGGGGTGTAGGTGCTGCCGAGGTTGGGAGCTACGGCCTGCAGGGTGGCCGGCTCGTTGTAGAGCTGAGCGGTGCCGATGATGGAGAAGACTGTGGTGAGGACGAGCGCGGGCCGCACCATCGGAACCTTGATATGCCAGGCGATGCGCCAGGCGGAGCAGCCGTCCACCGTCGCCGCCTCGGACAGCTCCGCCGGGATCGCCTGCAGCGCCGAGTAGATGATCAGCATGTTGTAGCCGGTCCAGCCCCACGTCAGCATGTTGCCGATGGTCGGCGCGAGCATCCCGTTCGACGTGAGGTTCAGGCTCCAGCCGAGATCGTGCGCCAGCGAGGTGATCGGGCTCAGCCCCGGGGCGACGAGGTAGGACCACATGAGCGCGCCGATCACGCCGGGCAGCGCGTATGGCAGGAAGTAGGCGAACCGGAAGAAGCGCTTGAGCAGGGTGCTTTTCGCGTCCAGCAGCAACGCGAGCAAGAGCGCGAGGCCGAGCATCACCGGCACCTGGACGACGCCGATCAACAGCACCCGCAGCAGCGAGGCTCGGAACGCGGAGTCGTGGAAGGCGTCGACGTAGTTACCGAAGGCGGTGAACGTTTTGGTCGGAGCGGACAAGCCGAGACCGCTGTGGTGGAGTTTGTACAGGCTCTGATCCACCGTGTAGACGATCGGCGCGACGTAGACGCCGATGAAGAGCACTGCGAAGGGTGCGAGGAAGCAGAGCGCGGTGCGGCGTATCCGCCGCCGCGTCGCGCGGGCCGCCGACGGCGGGCGGGCGGTGGCCGGAGCCGGACGGCCGGCGGCCAACGCTGGGGTCTGGGTGGTCATGACGGGATGGCCTTTCGCCGTCGCGGTCGTGGTGGGCTGGGGGCCGGTGTGGCGGCCCCCAGCCGCCTTTCACCTGATTACGGGCTACGGGCTACGAACCCGAGACGGACATTCCCTGCGACTTGAGCTCGCTGACCGTCTTGGTCTGCACGTCCGAGAGCATGCCGGTCAGCGTCTGCGAGCCGGTCTCCACGTCGCCGAGGTCGTTGCCGAGGTCCGTGGCGGTCTGCGTCATCGTCGGGCCCCACAGCCATGAGGTGTTGATTTCCGGCATCTCGGCCTTGAAGACGTCGTAGATCGTCTGGTCGCCGAAGAACTTGTCCGGCGCGGAAAGCGCGGAGTTCGTCAGGCCAGAGGTCGCCGCCGGGTAGATGCCGGTGACGTTGATCAGGTTCGTCACCGACTGCGGGTCGGTGCTCATCCAGTCGGCGAACTGCGCGGCCTGCTGCGGGTACTGACACCCCTTGAGCACGGCCGTCGAGGAGCCGCCGTCGTTGCCGTAGGCCGGGGACGACGCGTTCCACACCGGCATCGGCGCGACAGCCCATTGACCGGACTGGCCGGTGTCGCTCGAGGCGAGGATCGGCGCGTCCCACACGGCGTTCACGTCCGAGAGGATCTTGCCGGCCGCCATGTCCTTGTACAGCGTCGCGGAGTAGCTCTGGTCGGTGCTGAGCAGGTGCTGCGCGACCAGGCCCTGCCAGTAAGCCGCGACCTTCTGCCCGGTCGCGCTATCGACGCTCACCTGCCAGGCGTCGCTCGCGGTGCCGAACCACGGCGCCGAGGCCTGCCAGTCGAGGCCCGCGTAGTTGTACGCGTCGTTGCCCAGGTAGCCGATGGAGACGCTCGGGTCGGCCTGGTGGATCTTCGCGGCGTCCGCGGCGTAGTCGGCCCAGGTGGCCGGGGGCGTGGTGACCCCGTACTTGGCGAACAGGGTCTTGTTGTAGAGCAGGCCCATCGGCGCCACGTCCACCGGCACGCCGTAGGTCTTGCCCTGAATGGTCACCTGGTTCCAGGTCCAGCCGGCGAATTGGCCCTGGTCGGCGGAGAGGTACTGGGTGACGTCCTGGAGCGCGCCGGCCGCGGCGAAGCTCGGCAGCGTCTCGTAGCCCACCTCGGCCAGGCATGGCGCGTTGCCCGCCTGGGCGGCCGTGAGCATCTTGGTGTAGCCGCCCTTGGCGCCGGAGGGCACCTTCTCGAAGCTCACCTGGATGTCGGGGTGGCTCTTGTTCCACAGTGCAACAGACTGCTGATAGCCAGGGGCCCAGCCCCAGAACTCGAGCTTCACCGGTCCGCTCGCCGTACCGCCGCCACCCGCGGATCCGCCGCTCGAGCCGCATCCCGCCAAGGCCAACGCCGCGGCACAAGCCGCCGCGGCCGCCGGTATCCATCTCCTGCGCACCATCTGACTCCTCTTCGAGTGATTCGTGCCGTGCCGCCGAGTGGCGAGCCCTTGCCCCGGGCTCGATTTGTTAATGTAGGATCTAAACTATTGGTGGTCGTGTCAAGGGCCCGGTCCCGCCGGACGGCGGGACCGCCGGAGCCCGGCGGCGACGCACAATGAAGCAGGAGAAGCAGGACTCGTACCCGGTCGCCCCGAACAACCCGTGCCGGGCGGCGGCAACGAAGGAGATGACGCAACGTGAAGGCAGACCTGCGCGGCGCGGCCGCCGGCGCCATGGCGCTCGCGGGCCCGTCCAAGCCGAGCGACCGTGCCTCGATCCGGCGCACCAACCTCGGCGTCGTCCTGCGCCTGCTGCGCGACGCGGGACCGCGCTCGCGCACCCGGATCGCCGCGGACACCGGCCTGCCCAAGCCCACGATCACCGGGCTGATCGGCGAACTGGCCGGGCTCGGCCTGGTGCGCGAGGACCGCGAGGAGCGCCTTGGCGCGGTGGGCAGGCCCGGCCTGCTGGTGGAGATCGACGGGCACGGATTCTGCGGGATCGGCGTCGAGGTGAGCGTCGACTACCTCAGCGCCGTCGCCCTCACCCTGCGCGGCGACGAGATCTTCCAGCGCCGGATCGCCCTTGACGTCAAGGCCGCCGGGCCCGAATCCGTACTCGACGAACTGGCCGTGCTGGTCCGCCAGGCGCTGGTCGCGGCCGACGGGTTCGGCGCGCGTTGCGTGGGGCTGACCGTGGCCACGCCGGGCGTCGTCGAATTCGCGTCCGGTACCGCCGCGTATGCGCCGAACATCGGCTGGCAGAACGTGCCGGTGCTCGAGGCGCTGCGCACCCGGCTCGGCCCC
>Ga0073928_10007703_pt1 | contig 13830 bp, 13 predicted proteins | sample PaiPotPPA55metaG_FD_76969 | JGI IMG/M metagenome (GOLD analysis project Ga0073928, IMG submission 76969) | Iron sulfur acid spring bacterial and archeal communities from Banff, Canada, to study Microbial Dark Matter (Phase II) - Paint Pots PPA... ... | reverse complement strand
TTCATCGAACTGTACAGATCGGGCACCTCGGTCGTCATTGCCACTCACGACATTGCGCTGATGGACGAATACGACGCCCGCCGCCTGGTCCTGCACGAGGGGCGATTGCATGTCTACGAGTGAACGCTTCGATTCCGTGTCGGAATCCTGGCCCGAAGACGAGGCCGCGCCGGACAGCGCGGCGCACCGGGCCTCGACACCGATCGTACCAAGCGACTCGATCGCCGGCAGTTCGCTGACCGCAGTGGTCGCCATCATGACTTTTCTGGCGACTCTGGCGACCGGCGCGGCGATGCTGGTGGTCGACGCCGCCAGCGATTGGCAGTCCGACGTGGCGCGCGAAGTAACCATCCAGGTTCGTCCCGTTTCCGGACGCGATCTGGATGCCGACGTGACCGCTGCCACTGCGATCGCGCGCGACACCGCGGGCGTCAGCGATGTGCGCGCTTATAGCAGGCAAGAATCCGCAGAGCTCGTAGAGCCGTGGCTTGGCTCCGGCCTTGCGCTCGGCGGTTTGCCTATTCCGCGCATCATCGTGGTCAAGCTCCAGGGCGGCGCCAGTCCCGACTTCGCCGATCTGCGCAAAACGCTTGCGGCACAGGTGCCTGCTGCCAGCCTCGACGATCATCGCGGCTGGATCGATCGCATGCGCACCATGGCAGAAACCGCGGTCGCCACCGGCATAGTCATCCTCGCGCTCGTTATTGCGGTAACCGTGCTGTCGGTCACCTTTGCAACGCGCGGAACGATGGCGACAAATCGCCCGACCATCGAAGTCCTACATTATGTCGGCGCGACTGATGGCTTCATAGCGCGGCAGTTTCAGCGGCATTTTTTAGTGCTTGGTTTGAAAGGCGGCGCCATCGGCGGCGGCGGTGCAATGGCGCTGTTCGGTCTTCTGCAAGCGGCCGACGCCTGGCTCGTGGGCACACCGGGAGGCAATGAGGTGAGCGCGCTGTTTGGCAGCCTCGCGATCGGCCCCTCCGGCTACATCGCCATGTTTGTTGTTATCATGCTGATGGCGCTGGTCACGGCCGGGGCTTCGCGCCGCACCGTTGCGCAGACGCTGGAAAATATCGAATGAGGCGCTACACACGCTCCCATGAGCGCGCGAATGGCGGTTATGACTTCGAGACCGTTGGCTGGCGATGACGGTGCTGAACCTGTGGTTGGGGAGCGCGGGCATGCCTAGCCTTAGAAAGGCGGTCAAGAGACGGCGGATCGGATCAATCGGGCTCAAGCTCGGGCTCCTGATCGTGATCTTGCTCGCCGCCGGATTCGGTTATTTCATTTGGCAGCTGCCCAGCCGCGAAATCGCCCTCGATCGCAATGCCGACGGCATTGTCGTGCTGACCGGCGGCGACTCGCGCGTCACTGACGCGCTTGAACTGCTCTCCTCCGGCCGCGGCAAGCGGCTGTTGATCTCGGGTGTATATGCCGGCACCACGGCAAACGATATTCGCCGCCAGGTCGTCGATTACAACCGCGTCTTGTCTTGTTGCGTCGACTTGGATTATTCGGCGGTGAATACAGTGGGCAACGCAGTCCAGGCTCGGCAATGGGCGCTTAAGAACGGTTTCCATTCATTGATCGTTGTTACGTCCGCCTATCACATGCCCCGGGCGCTTGCCGAACTATCCAACCAGCTCCCCGATGTCGCCCTGATCCCCTATCCGGTCGTCTCCGACCGGTTGCGGATCGAGCCGTGGTGGTCAAACACCGCGACGACCAAAGTCGTGTTGTCGGAATACTTCAAGTATCTTGCCGCCAAGCTGCGCATGCAATTCGATCCCGCTCCGGCATCGAGCTGATCGCGAACGCGTGATTCAACCGTGGCGTATTTTCGCAAATCCCCCGTGTCTCGATCCACCTGGATTCTCGCCCGATCGCTTCTGTTCAACACGCTGTTTTACGTCAATCTGCTCATTCATATGATCGTCGCGCTGCCGACGCTGGTACTGCCCTATCGGGTCCTGCGCATCTTCATTCGCTCCTACGCGCGAACGAGCCTTTGGTTGCTGCGCGTGATCTGCGGTACGAAAGTCTCATGGCGCGGCACGCAGAACATTCCACGCGGCTCGTGCATCGTTGCCTGCAAGCATCAATCCGCCTGGGAAACATTTGCGCTTTACGCCGTGCTTGACGATCCGATTTATATCCTCAAGCGGGAATTGATGTGGATTCCGCTATTCGGCTGGTACACCTGGAAAGCCGGCCTCATCCCGATCGACCGCAGCGCCGGGATGGCAGCGCTGGCGCGCATGACCGCGCGCGCACAAAAGGCGCTGAACGGACCGTATCCGCGCCAGCTCGTCATCTTTCCGGAGGGCACCCGTCGCACGCCTGGCGCCGCGCCAAGCTACAAACCGGGCATCGTGCATCTTTATGCCAGGACCCGGCTCCCTTGCGTGCCGGCCGCACTGAATTCCGGCTTGTTCTGGCCGCGCCGGTCGCTGCGCCGGTTGCCGGGTACGATCGTCATCGAATTTCTCAATCCGATCGCGCCGGGACTCGACAAGGACGCATTCTTCACTGCTCTGCAAGACGCAATCGAACGGGCAAGCGCGCGCCTGATTCAGGAATCGGGAGTCGGGCATCAGGGATCAGGAGATCAGGGATCAAGCATCAGGGATTAGAGCTTCCTGTTCACTAATTCCCGATTCCTGGTGGCTCATTCCCGATCCTTGGCCCGCGAGCCGCTCCGCCAGCAAATGCAAATCGCTCTCGCGATACCCCAGAGCTTCGAGCGCGCGCACTGTTTCCAATACATAGTCACAATTGGCGCCGGATTGGCCGTGCCCCTGCCGCACGTGATGCAGGCTTTCGGCGAGGGTTAGCCGGCCGGCATATTGCACATGGCTGCGATCGACGACGTAGCAGACCGCCCGCACGCGGTGCCGCATATGATCTTCAAGCTCGATCTGCCGCATGGTTTCCAGATAAACCGTTGTGACCTGCTCGCGCCCACGCAAATAGCGCAACGTTTCGGCGCGTTTCGCGGTAGCGACGCGATAGGCAATACCGCGGCACATGCCGCCGCGATCGAGTCCAAGAACGAGGCCGGGCCGCTGCGGGGTGCCGCGATGGAAGAACGAAAATACGCAAAGCGCCCGATGCAGGCCGATGAGCCGGGCGGGAACGCGCTCAAGATAGGAAAAGCCCGGACGCCACATCAATGAGCCATAGGCGAAGACCCAGAGGTCCTTGTCATCGTGCTCGGCGGTCTTAATCATTAGGGCTCGTTTGAGTTATTCGCCCGCGAGGCCGGTAGTTCGGCAGTTGGCGCGAAACTGTGGCTGAACTTTGGGGTGAAACTTCGCCGGTTCGGAATGGAACGAGAAGCTGTCACCTTTAAAGGCCATCTTTGAAATGACACGGCGACGGGTGAAAAAGCGTAAATGTCCGGGCAATCTCCGCTGAACATAATGCGATCGGACCCGCGGCACCTACGCCGTCCCAATAGCGCGCCCCGGCGTCGGCGGCTATGGCGGCTTCTGGTCCTAGCCGCCGTGATCGTGGCGCTCCCGATCGGCTGGACGATGCTGTGGAACTACGCGGCCTCGATCGCGAGCCGGGCCTTGTCCGGCTGGATCGATCGGGAGGTGGCGCTCGGCCGCGTTTACGCCTGTGGATCTCAGACAATCGGCGGTTTTCCGTTCGGCATCCTTATCCGTTGCGACCAGGCGGCCGCCGCATTCAACAGCAATCGCCCGCCGTTCGATGTCAGCGCCAAGGACATCACGTTCTCAGCGCAAGTATTTCGTCCGACGCTGCTGAATGGCGAAATCACCGGTCCGGTCACGCTGGCCGATCCGGGCCAACCGCCGACCTTTACCGCCAACTGGTCGCGGGCGCAGCTCACTCTCCTTGGCCTGCCGCCCGAGCCGGAACGCGTGACCGTGAGCGTGACTAAACCTCGGCTCGACCGCAGCGCCGGCTCGGCCGCCGGCATGATCTTTCAGGCCGACCAGGTCGAGGTCGACGGTCGCATTATCCAGGGTTCGGCGCGCCGCAATCCGGTGATCGAAGCCAGTGCCCAATTCACCGCGGCACGCGCGCCGAGCTTTCATCCGCTGCTTGCCGAGCCGCTCCAGGGCGGGATCGACGCGGTGATGCGCGGCTTTAAGGATTTCGCGCCCAAGCCATGGCCGGTCCTGTTCCGCGAATTGCAAGCCGCAGGCGGCGGCATTGACATCAAGTCGCTGCGTATCGCGCGTGCCGACGCCATCGCGGTCGGCAGCGGGACGTTAACGATCAACGTGCGTGGCCGGCTCGATGGCGAGCTTCAGGTCACCGTGGCCGGGGTAGAGAATATCGTGCCGCTGCTTGGCGTTGACAAACTGATCGGACAGGGCGTTGACCGGCTTACCGGTGGAACCGGATCGCCGACGCAAGGCCTTGGCGCGCTTGACCGTTTGCTGCCTGGCTTAGGTGGAGTCGTGCGGGAGAGCGCCAATGTCGGCCTGATCGAGACGATCAAGAAAATGGGCGAGCCGACCACGCTCGAAAAAAAGCCGGCGGTCGCTCTGCCGCTGCGCGTCGCCGACGGCATTGTTTATGTCGGCCTCATCCCGGTGGCCGAGGTGCCGCCGCTGTTCTGAGCGAACTGCTGCGCACAATCTTGCGTTCAGACCGGGTTAAGCCGGCTTGCCACGCCGCTTAAGCATGAGGATATGCATGCCTTCGAGCACCACCTCGTTGCGCTGGTTGTGCAGCGCGATCGCCAGCCGAAGGATGCCGCGGTCCGCGCCCTTTGGTTCGACGGCAACGACGGTAAATTGCGGCGTCACCGTATCTCCCACAAACGCCGGCCGCTTGTAGCGCGCCTCGTTGCCGAGCATCGCTACCATCGACTCGGTGAGTTCCCCGCTGATCGGCGCGGCGCCAAGGGCGCATAAGCCAAAAAGCAGAAGGCCGTGCGCCAGCGGCGCATCCCAGCCCTTGGCGCGCGCATAATCGGCATTGTAATGCAGCGGATGCGCATCGCCGGTCATCGCGGCGAAAGCGGCAAAATGCTTGTCGCTCAAAATGTGCGGCGAGGATTTGAAGACTTCGCCGGGCGTAAAGTCGTCGAGGTAACGCTGGGGCATGGAAGTATCCTTTTTCCTCCCCCGCTCGCGGGGGAGGGGACCGCACGAAGTGCGGTGGACGGGACGAGGGCGTCCGCCCCCTCCGGCTCGCTTTCGCTCGCCACCTCTCCCTTGCGGGGGAGGATGATATTTTACTCGATCACCTTATCCGCGCGCAGCAGCAACGATGATGGCACGTTCAGGCCAATGGCTTTGGCGGTCTTGAGATTGAAGATGAGCTCGAACTTCGCCGGCTGCTCGACCGGAATGTCGGCCGGCTTCGCCCCACGCAGGATTTTCATGAGCAAACGAGCGCGCAGACGATACATTTCGCTATAACGCGGGCCATAAGCGCTGAGCGCTCCGTCCTCTGCATCCTCCGGCCACTGATAAATCGAGGCGAGGCCCAATTCTCGGACCTGCAAGATGAAATCGGCGGCGTTGGTCGAAAATAGCGGCGTTGCCAGAAAATTAATGCCCTCTGCCCCCGCTGACTTCACTTCTTTAAGCGCCGCAATGACATCCTGACGCTTGGCAACGCCACGAACTAATGGTTCGACGCCACGGCTACGTGCCGCCTCCTCAAGCTCTTTCAGGTGAGCGGGCTTGGTGACATTGGCGTCCGCGAGGATGGCGAGCTTGCGCAGGCTGGGAACAGCTTCGAGGAGGATTTCCTGGCGTTTGCCGTCGAGTTCCGGCGACAGAAGGCTGATCCCCGTCGTATTGCCGCCCGGCCGCGCCAATGAGGCGACAAGCCCTTCACCAACCATATCCTCGGTCATGCCTATGAGCGGAATGGTTTGGGTCAGCTTCTGCAGCGCCCGTATAGGCAATTCGGGACCGCAGATGATCACGTCGGGAGATGCGGCAACGAGGGATGCTGCGACGGTCGGCAATTGATCGTTTTGCACCGCGAAGCTGCCGGGAATGACCTGCAAATTTTGACCTTCGACCAGGCCGTTGGTGCGCAATTCGTCGAATAGCGCATCGACCACCGGTGTTTTGCGAGGCGTGGGAATCAGAAACCCGATCCGATAAACCCGATCGCGTTCCCAATCCTGCGCGCGCGCCGCGCGCGGCCGCACAAGCGCTGCGCCGGCGAGCAGCGTGAGGAATAAGCGGCGGGGGATGCTCTTCCCTCCCCCCTTGAGGGGGAGGGATAGGGAGGGGGGTGTTTGGACCAAGGCTATGCGGCCAAAGTGACCCCCCTCCCGATCCGCTTCGCGTATCGACCTCCCCCTCAAGGGGGGAGGTGGGTTCATTTTCCGTTGCTTCATTTGCTCCGTCTCAGACGCGTATCGTAGCGGCTCAAACCGGGCCGCTGGAAGTGGGCATGTGAAAATTGTTGGAAAAAGCGATCGCAGAGAGCGGTTGGAATTTTGAACGCTAGATCGGCAGGTAGCCGAACCGCTCCATCTGCTCTTTATTGGCGTCGACAATCCGCGCAATCTGCGCGGACGTCAAAACCTCTTTCCATTGGCCAGCGCGGCCGTCGCGGAAAAACCGCTCGGCTTCTTCGGGGCGTTCCTTGAAGCCGGCCTTCTCTTCTTGCTCACGCAAGCGTTCGAACGACGAGCGGTTGATAGCGTCGGCGAGCTCGCTTTCGCTCGGCTTGAAGAGGAGATGCCGTGCCAGAGCGCCGAAGGTCTTTTGCGGCTCCGCCAGCATGTCTTCGTAGCGCATCACATAGATCGCCCGGTGCGGTTTTCGTGTCCAGCTTAGGACATGCTGGCTCCATGAGCCGTAGAGCTCGTAAACTTGTTTATCGCTGACCGCGGTTTCCGCGTTTTTCCTGTTCATTAAATCGATGGCCTCGTCGATAGACCTGGCAAGATGATGGGCATAAGAAATTGCCACATCGAGCGGATTGCGAATGATGTAGATTGCTCCCGCGGTGACGGAAAAATTGATCGTCGGGTGCCCGCGGTCGAGCGCGAGCGCCTGGTGGGTTTTGACGAAGATCAGCCCTTCGACCAGATCGGTGAGATGCTGCTGGACGCGCCCGCGGGCCGCCGCGATTTGCTCGAGATGTTTCTCGGTTGCGGAGAAACCAAGAATGTCGTCGAACAAATATTTGGCGGCGCTCCCCATGGAAAACTGGTGGAGTTGATTAATCTGTTGAACCTGCGCCTCGCCCGAGGTGACGTGGACCAAATTGTGAAGGAAGGTGCGCGTCCAGGTATTGCCTGATTTCGGATAGGACGCGAGCCAGACGATTCCCGAGCGCGGCGCCTGCACGGCCTGGCGCTCGCGTGATTCCTGTGGGTTTTGTAGCGCCTCAGAACTCACTTCAAATTCCCCTGCGATGAGAATGGCTTAGTTCGAGCCATCTGTGACCTATTGGACACAGCCTACGAGATTCGGATTCAGGCGTATTTTCCACGATGCATCCCAATAGTAGTGTCCACGTTCCAATACAAGCTATAGTTGAATGAGATTCACCACAGGGATGAATAAAATGCGTCACAGCAGCCGTGGACTTCGTCTAACCCTCCTCGCCGGCGCTTCGGTTGTAGCACTCGTTGCCGCCGCCCCAAATGCCGGCGCCGCCGATCTTTCCAAGCCGAACCTCACCAAGGCGCCGCCGCCCGCGCCGGTCGCCAAAGACACCTGGACCTGGTGGATCGAAGGCGGCGCTTTTAGTACCGGCGGCAAGGTCCTCGGCGTGCCGGCGTTCGACCCGAACTGGGGCGGTGAAGGCGCCGTCGGCTTCGACTGGAACGCGCTCCCGCAAATGCATGTCGTCGGCCAGTTCCGCTATGGTTCCGCGTCGAAGAGTACACCATTAGCCTTTCACAACGCCTCCGCGGGCGGCACCACGGTCACAGTTAACGGCAGTCAAAGCTTGCGCGAAGATCACTGGCTGATCGATTTCGGCATCGGCCGCGACTTTGGGCTCGGCAATAGCCATGCGATGTGGACCCTTGGGGTCCGCGTCGCCGATCTGCGCTCGAAATTGTCCGCCAACGCCAACTTTACCGCGAAGACGACTACGCCGGCCGCCATCTGCTGCGCTACGATAGTTAGCATCACCAAAGGCGCGTTCTCTGCTCAAGAAAGGAGCACCTTCGTGGGCGCCGGGCCGCGGTTTGGCGTCCAGGGTGACATTCCGCTTGGCGGCCAATGGAGCATCGATTGGCTTGCCGGCGCCGCGGTGTTGTTTGGCGAGCGTAACTTTCAAGTAACAGCAACGACAACGGCCGGCGGGGCGACAATCCCAATCGCCGGAACCGCCTCCGACAGTCGGGCCGTCTTCAATGTGGACGCGCAAGCCGGCCTATCCTACTGGTTTAGTCCCAACATGAAATTCACGGTGGGCTATCGTTTTGACGACTATTTCGGAGCTCTCAAAACGCTAAGTTCCGCCTCGCTGGTAGGTACCACCCTTGTGACAACTACTTCAAACGTTGATCGGTCTTACAGCGGGCCCACGGTGCGGCTGACGACGAAGTTCTGATCAACGACGCGACGCATCTCGTTCATTCTTAGGGGAGGCAGTTCGCCTCCCCTTTTTTCTTTCCGGCGTCATGGCCGCGCTTGTCGCGGGCATCTCGCTTAGGCGGGTACTGCCCTGGCAACATGATCGGGATGGCCGGAACAAGTCCGGCTATGACGAAAGCAAAACGATCGACTTCGGATCACTTGCACAAATTGGCCGCGCTGACGCCGACCTGCACGATGCGCGGTTTGTCGACGCCCGCCACGCCGACATATTTGAAAATCTTGTTGTCAATCTCACGCTTGCGCGCCGCCTGGACGACGACCTTTTTCGCCCCGGTAATGAGCGGCCAGAATGCCGAAGCCTGCGGTTGCTTGGTTGGATCGGCACTGAACGTGAAGTCGACCTCGGAATTGGTCAGATAGGCTCTGCCCGAGGAATCGGTAATCCAGAATTCCTGAATGGCGGAATCGGCGGCGATGTCTTTGAGAGCCGCATTGATCGCGTTTGCGGTCATGCCGTTCTTTTCCGCCGCCGCTACGAACTGCGCCGCCAGCATCGCTTCGCCGACCATGTGACGAGCAATCTTGTCCTCGCAACCGGCGGCGCGCGACGGCGCAGCGCTGCTGAACAGCAACAAAAACGGCAAAAGGATCGACCCGAGCAGTCCGAGCACTCGCATTGGAAAATTCAGCATCGCGCAGCTCCTGTGAGAGGTCGAATGTATTGTCACGACATCATAATGGATTACGAACGCGGCTGTTTTGATAGGGCCGCCAGCGACTGGCCACCTGGCCGCGCAGCGCGATCGCTTTGCTCGGAAGCGCTCGCTTAACGCCCGCGCCGGGCGTGCCAGCCGACCACGGCTTCAGGAACGGAATCCGTCGAAGCAAAATACGGCTTGATGTCCAGAAGCGGCGTGTTGTCGAGGCAATCGATCCCGGCGACCAAAAGCACGCTGCCTTCGACGCGGACAAGCCGCGCCACTGAAATCGCAATCGGATTGGGTCGCGCCGGCGAGCGCAATGCAAACGTGCCGCGCTGTTCGCCATAATGCCGCGGCCATTGCAGCACCAGATCGCGGCGCGTGCGATTCATCCAATAGAGCAAGAGAACGTGGGTGACGGTCTCGAGCCCCTGAAGCCCTCGCGTCCAGCGTGGATCGAGTTCGACCGTGCAGACCGCGTCGGATTCCCGCGGGTTCTTCGGACATTGCTCGCGGCTTTGCCACGGCGTGCGAATGCGCCCGATAAAGTAAAGCGAGGCGTCAAACTGCGCCGGCAAGGCGGCGGCGACCTCCCCTTCACGGAGCGCGAGGAATTCGTCATCGCGCGTGGGCGCGCCGGGGTCTTGTGCAGTCTCGTCGATCATCGCGCGGACCGTGGCACGCGGCCGGACTGATCGCCAGTGCTCACCTGTCACGAATGCGTTTTTCTCTGCAGCGACTATCCGCAGCAATTTGGCGGGCAATGTCCCACGGAGGCTTGGGCAAGCTCCCCCTTTCGTCCCTTGCGTCCCATTGATTAAGGATATAAAGATATCCTTATGTCAACTATTGAGCGCCTCTAGCAAGGCCGGCCATGGATCATCAGCAACTCAGTTTTGCCGGTCTCACAGCCAGTTTGAAAGCGGCGGGCGAAGCGACGCGTCTGCGCATCCTGGCGCTGCTAGCCGAGGCCGAACTGACAGTTTCCGACCTCACCGAAATTCTGCGCCAGTCGCAGCCCCGCCTGTCGCGGCACTTGCGGCTTCTTGCCGAGGCCGGCCTGGTCGAGCGTTTCCGCGAAGGCTCCTGGGCCTTCTTTCGTCTCGGCGAGCGCGGCGGGCCTGCCGATCTGGCCCGTGTCGTGATCGGGCGGCTCCAAGCCGACGATGCGATTGTCGTTCGCGACCGCGAGCGGCTCGCCACGGTACGCGCGGCGCGCGCCGCCGCCGCCCAGAATTACTTTCGCCGCCACGCTGCGCAATGGGACCGTATCCGCCGGCTGCATGTTGCCGATGCAGCGGTCGAGAACGCGATCCGCGCCGCGCTGGCCGACAAGCCGATCCGCGCGCTCCTTGATCTCGGCACCGGCACCGGCCGCATGCTCGAATTGTTCGGTCCCGAGATCGAGCGCGGCCTCGGCCTCGATCTATCGCTCGACATGCTGGCGCTCGCCCGCGCCCGGCTCGATCGTGCCGGGCTCAAGCATTGCAGCGTCCGCCACGGCGATATTTACGATCTGGCGCTGCCGCGCGATTCGTTCGACGTCGTCATCATCCATCAGGTCCTACACTTCCTCGACGACAGCGCGCGGGCGATTGCCGAAGCCGCACGCGTATTGCGGCCCGGCGGCCGGCTCTTGGTCGTCGATTTCGCGCCGCACGATCTCGAATTCCTACGCGAGGAGCATGCCCATCGCCGTCTTGGCTTTGCCGCCGAAACCGTCACGCAATGGCTCGAAGCCGCCGGCCTCGATGTGCTGCGCCAACAGACGCTGCCGCCCGATCCGGACGGCAAGATCGCGGTATCGCTCTGGCTTGCACGCGATCCGCGCATCGTCCTCGCCGCCCCGGCGAGCCGCGAGGTGGCCTAGCGCATGATCCCGAAAAGTGGAAACCGGTTTTCGGATAAGATCATGCGCAAACAAAATGTTAGGAACGTACGGTGATTCAAACGAATTGGATCGCATACTGATGAGCGCGCTCCGCCCCAGCCGTTTTGTCGCCGGCGCCGCGCGGCGCGGCTTGCACGTTTCGTTTGAGTTCTTTCCGCCAAAAACAGCGGAGATGGAGCAGTCGTTGTGGGACTGCATCGCCCGGCTGGCGCCGCTGCAGCCGAATTTCGTCTCGGTGACTTACGGCGCTGGCGGCTCGACGCGCGAGCGCACCCACGCCACGGTCAAGCGCATTCTTGCCGCGACCTTGCTGACGCCTGCAGCGCATCTGACCTGCGTCGCCGCCACGCGCGCCGATATCGACACGGTGATCGAAGCCTACGCGGCAGCCGGCGTGCGCCATATCGTGGCGCTACGTGGCGACCCGCCAGGCGGCATCGGTGAGCGCTACACCCCTCATCCCGGCGGCTATCGCAATGGCGCCGACCTCGTCGCCGGCATCAAGCGTATCACCGACATGGAGGTGTCGGTTTCCGCTTATCCGGAGAAGCATCCCGATAGCCCGTCGGTGCAAGCCGACATCGACATGCTCAAAGCCAAAGTCGATGCCGGCGCCAGCCGCGCCATGACCCAGTTCTTCTTCGAAAACAACCTCTATTTCCGTTACCTCGACCGCGTGCGCGCGGCCGGCATCGACATTCCGATCGTGCCCGGCATCCTGCCGGTGCAGAATTTCAAGCAGACGAAAAACTTCGCCGCGCGGGCCGGCGCGTCCATTCCCGGCTGGCTCGCTGAGCGGTTCGACGGTCTCGACGACGACCCGGCGACCCGCAAGCTGATCGCTGCTGCGGTCGCTGCCGAGCAGGTCATCGATCTCGTCGATCACGGCGTCACCGATTTTCATTTTTACACCATGAACCGCGCCGATCTTGTCTACGCGATCTGCCACCTGCTCGGGCTACGGCCGGAGCCGCTCCCTCTCCCCGTTGGGCAGAGGGAGAGCGCATGAGCCAGTCGAGTTCTGTAAAGGCGAGTCCCGTGTCCGAACAAGTGTCCCCATCGCCGGCCGAAGCAGCGCTGCGCCGCATCGCCGCCGAGCGCATTCTGGTGCTCGACGGCGCCATGGGCACCATGATCCAGGCGCTCGGCCTTGACGAGCAGGGCTATCGCGGCGCGCGCTTCGACGCTTGGAATCGCGAAGTTCGCGGCAATAACGATCTCCTCAATCTCAGCCGGGCGGACGCGGTGCGGTCCATTCATCTGGCCTACTTCCGCGCCGGCGCCGACATCGTATCGACCAACACGTTTTCGTCCACGCGCATCGCGCAAGCCGACTACGGCATGGCGGAAATCGCCTATGAGCTCAATGTCGAGGGCGCGCGGCTCGCGCGCGAGGCGGCATCGATCGCGCAAGCCGAGGACGGCCGCGAGCGTTTCGTCGCCGGCGCCATCGGGCCGACCAACCGCACCGCCTCGATCTCGCCCGACGTCTCCAATCCCGGCTTTCGCGCCATCAGCTTCGACCAGCTCCGCCTCGCTTATGGCGAACAAATACGCGGCCTGCTCGACGGCGGCGTCGATGCGCTCTTGATCGAAACAATTTTCGACACGCTCAACGCCAAGGCCGCCATCTATGCCATCGTCGAGGAGCTCGCCGCACGTCAAACGAACGTGCCGGTGATGATCTCCGGCACGATCACCGACCGCTCCGGCCGTTTCTTGTCGGGCCAGACGCCGGAGGCGTTCTGGAACTCAATCGCGCATGCGCGTCCGGTATCGGTCGGTCTCAATTGCGCGCTCGGCGCTACGCAAATGCGCGCCCACATTGCCGAACTGGCCCGTGTCGCCGACACGCTGATTTGCGCCTATCCCAATGCCGGACTGCCGAACGAATTCGGCCACTACGATGAGGGGCCCGAAGAGATGGCGGCGTCGGTCAGCGAATTCGCCGCGGCCGGCTTTGTCAACATCGTCGGCGGCTGCTGCGGCACGACGCCTGAACACATTCGTGCGATTTCCCGCGCGGTCGCGGGCAAGCCGCCACGTCCGTTGCCGCAAATTCCGCCGCGCCTGCGGCTATCCGGTCTCGAGGCGTTTACGCTCACGCCGGAAATTCCCTTCGTCAATGTCGGCGAACGCACCAACGTCACCGGTTCGGCGCGCTTTCGTAAGCTCGTTACCGCCGGCGATTATTCCGCGGCGCTCGCGGTGGCGCGCGATCAGGTCGAGAACGGCGCGCAGATCATCGACATCAACATGGACGAGGGCCTGCTCGATTCCGAAAAGGCGATGACGACGTTCCTTAATCTGATCGCGGCCGAGCCCGACATCGCCCGCGTGCCGGTGATGATCGATTCATCGAAATTCTCGGTGATCGAGGCTGGACTGAAATGCGTGCAGGGCAAGCCGGTGGTCAATTCAATTTCGCTGAAAGAGGGCGAAGAAGCGTTCATCCGCCACGCCGAGCTGGTACGCCGGCACGGCGCGGCGGTGGTGGTCATGGCCTTCGACGAAACCGGCCAGGCCGATACGCTCGAGAAGAAACAGACGATTACGGCGCGCGCCTACGACATTCTGGTCAATCGTGTCGGCTTCCCGCCGCAGGACATCATTTTCGATCCAAACATTTTCGCCGTTGCCACCGGGATGGAGGAGCACAACGGCTATGGGCTCGCTTTCATCGAAGCGGCGCGCTGGATTCGCCAGAACCTGCCGCTGGCGCATG
>Ga0073928_10007701_pt1 | contig 13834 bp, 10 predicted proteins | sample PaiPotPPA55metaG_FD_76969 | JGI IMG/M metagenome (GOLD analysis project Ga0073928, IMG submission 76969) | Iron sulfur acid spring bacterial and archeal communities from Banff, Canada, to study Microbial Dark Matter (Phase II) - Paint Pots PPA... ... | reverse complement strand
TTCACATCGCTACTCCATCCCCAAGCGCGAAACCTACCCCGTGACCGGACGGCGATCAACGTGGCAACTCAACATTCTCGACCTTCCATTCCCGGCGAGATTTTGGGAAGTTGCCCGAAGTGACCTGCAACCTCTCCAACACGATCATGGAAGCAGCGACTGGATGATACGAGCTTGTGGGAGAGCCACGGCGGCTAAACCATGCTCTAGTCTTAACTAACCTTGTCGGATTTCTTCCTCGACCTGGATCAAGCTGGAACTACAGAAGGTTGACATCCAAAGATCGCGCCGATAGTTGTTCGGGCGCTTGGAAACTCGGGGTGGCCGACATTACGGATTTACACCATATTGATCGCAAGGTCGGAGTTGTAGGTCTTGGTTATGTGGGATTGCCCGTGGCGATTGCGTTCGCCAAGGCACGTGCTCTGACCGTGGCTTTCGATATTGATCGCCGCCGGATCGAAGAACTCCATCGGTTTTTCGATCGCACGCGAGAGACCACCGAAGCGGAACTGCGTGTCCTCAACATTCGAATGAGTTCGGACGTCGCCGATTTGACGGATGCGGATTTTTTCATTGTTGCGGTACCGACGCCGGTCGATACGACGAATCGGCCCGACATGTCGATGGTCCTTGCGGCGTCTCGCACGGTAGCCAAGGCTTTGAAAAAGGGCGACATCGTCGTTTATGAGTCGACGGTTTATCCGGGCGCCACGGAAGAAGAATGCGTTCCGGTCCTCGAACGCGAGTCGGGACTAAAGAACGGGGTGGATTTTTTCGTCGGCTACAGCCCGGAGCGCATCAACCCCGGAGACGCACAACGTCGCTTTGAAAACATCGTCAAAGTCGTTTCGGGGCAGGATGCCGCGACCCTTGAGACAGTAGCCAGGGTCTATGGCGCCGTCGTCACCGCGGATTCCTCGCGCTAAAGCCGTTCTTGCGACAACGCCGCAGTTTGCGTAAGCTTCGGGTCGCGAAGGCTTAGTCTCGCTGAGCGCGTTGGTTATTCTGACCCATCGAACGAAATGCGGACGAGATTCTCCTTCTCGATCGTCCTTGTCGGCCACGCTTTCTCAACGCCACTATGGAGATTCCATGTTCGAAGAACCTAAGCGCCACGGGCGACTTTCTTGCAGGCTCCTCGGTTCTTTGGACGTCGCCTGATTTTTCGACGGGAATGCCGCGGCCCGTGCCGAAGCAGGCCAGAGCGTAGCGGGTTCACAGACGAGCCCCCATCAATTCGGTAACGGCGTTAGGTTACGACATGCGAGTTCTGGTCACCGGCAATGCCGGATTTATCGGCTTTCACACCGCCGCGCGTCTGCTGCAGCGAGGAGATTCCGTCGTTGGGATCGACGTCGTCAACGACTACTACTCCCCCGAGATCAAGGAGTCCCGGCTCGAAGTTCTGGAGCAAATAGCGTTACAAAGTCCCGGGGACTATTGCTTTCACCGGGCCAATCTGGCCGATTCTGCGGCGGTCAAGAGTTGCTTCTCCGATGGCCCTTTCGACAGGGTCATTCATCTCGCGGCTCAGGCCGGGGTTCGCTACAGCCTGGAGAACCCCCACGCCTATGTCGAAAGCAACATCATAGCGTTCACCAATATCCTGGAGGCTTGCCGATATGCAAAGGTTGATCACTTGACCTATGCAAGCACGAGCAGCGTCTATGGAGCGAATACCAACATGCCGTTCAGTGAACACCGGGGCGTCGACCATCCGTTGCAGTTCTATGCCGCAACCAAGCGCGCCAATGAACTGATGGCCCACAGCTACAGTCACCTGTTCAAGCTGCCGACAAGCGCGCTTCGATTTTTTACGGTCTACGGGCCCTGGGGGCGGCCCGATATGGCGTTGTTCCTGTTTACCAAGAACATTCTGGCCGGCCAGCCCATCAAGCTTTTCAACAACGGCGAACACATTCGCGATTTCACCTTCGTCGACGATATCGTCGAAGGCGTGATCCGCGTGAGCGATGATATCGCGCAGCCCAATCCTGATTGGGATAGCGACAATCCGGACCCGGCGACGAGCAATGCGCCCTTCCGCATCCTCAATATAGGCAACAATGCCCCGGTCCACCTCACTGCATACGTCGAGGCGGTCGAGCACGCGCTCGGCAGAAAGGCTATCCGCGAATTCCTGCCTTTGCAGCCTGGCGACGTCCCGAATACATCCGCGGATGTAAGTTCACTCGTCAAGGCAGTAGGCTATCAGCCGAGCACTCCGGTCCGCGAAGGCGTGGCTCGCTTTGTCAATTGGTACCGGGATTACTTTAAAGTCTAGAAATGAAGTCATGAAGAAAGCGCTCTGCCGGCAGCGTATTTCGGCCCTAAAAAAAAACGTTTCCCACAATGCAGATTTGTCCGCTTTCTCTTGGACGACCGACCGCGGTTCGAACGACGAACGAATTGAGCAAACGCACGCCGGCGCCCGTCCAGTGCTGAGAACGCTGATACGACATTCGTATTGGAATGCGGTGGCGACATTCAGCCACCAGGGCTCAACCTTTGTGAGCAATTTTCTGGTCATCAAGCTGCTGGATCATGCGGCGTATGGGAAGTTCTCGCTGGTCAATTTGACGGCGTTTTACGCCGCAGCGATCCTGCAGTTCGCGGTTGGCTCGACCGCGTCGAGGTTTGTCGCGCGCTATGCCGATGATCGTGTGCGGTTGTTCTCGGTGATCTGGATTTGCGGCGCATTTTCCTTCGCAAGCGGACTGTTGGGTTTCGGCATCCTTGTTCTTGCATCGGGATTTCTCTCACGTAGCGTATTTATCGAGCCTTCTCTGCTGACGCCGATCGCGATTGTTTCTCTTTCTGTGCCTAGTCTGGTTGGCATGGTGTTTCTGAGCGGGCTGCTGCAGGGACTGCACAGCTTTCGAACGCTGGCCGTTTCTTCGGTCGCTTCCGGAGTTCTTTTCGTTGCGGTTGTTGCGGGTGGAGCTTGGGCGGATGGTTTGAACGGCGCCATCATCGGTTTTGTGGCAGGCTCAACATTGCGCAGCTTGATCATGGGCGGCCTTGCCCTCTTGGAACTAGGACGGAAGGAAACCGGAGGGGTGTTATCCTGGCGCAGCATGTTGAACCGGCCAATCAGGCACGAACTCTTCAAATTTCAGGTTCCGGCCGGTTTGGCAGCATTTCTCACAGTCCCGACGCTTTGGTTGATTCCGACAATCCTGACGCGAAACACCCAGAATTTTTCCGAGGTGGCATCGTATAGCGTGATACTGATGATCAAATCTCTGATCGTATTGCCGGCATCGGTCATTGCTCTCGCGCTGCAGCCATCCGCTGAAAAAGCCTTGGGAGCCGCTCAGGTAAATATGGCGTTACGTGTGTTCCGGACCGCGTCGGTTGTCAGCCTTGCCATCGTCGCCGCATCAGCCTTGCTCTTTGCTGTGTTCGCGAAAGAAGTGATGGCGATCTTTGGCCGTGACTTCATATCGGCAAGTGGCGAACTACAGCTGATGATGCTTGGAGCAGTGGCGGAGGCGGCCGCCGTTGGGCTTTACATGAGGGTCCAGGCGACGAATCGGATGTGGGCGTCGATTTTCGCGACCCTTCTGCCGCGCGATCTGGTCATGCTGGCCATCGCCCTCATGTTCACATCCAGTTACGGCCTGCAAGCGGTCATTATCGCTCACGTGGTGGGAGCGGTGGTAAATCTCGCGGGCATATATTGGCTCAGCTACAGGGCCATTAGATCCCTGAAAATGAGCTAGTTGGTTCTTTGGAGAACTGGTGATGCGCGGGAATGAGCGCTTTGAACTTGAGAAAACAAGCTACCGTATCAGAATTTCGGTCGATTGATTCAGGTCAATCGAGCGAACCTTGTCCGCGCGGTGGCTCGTCGGCCAAGCCTGGTTTGCTGCCGCGGCCGAGCGCAAACTGACCGACCGGGCCCTCGACGTGGAATTCCAGCCCGGTCATTTTCGCGAACAGGTCGATATTGTTGGTCCCGATCGCACATCCGCCGAGCCCCATATCGGTTGCCATCATGTAGAGCGTCTGGAGCAATACACCGACATCCTTGAGGATCAACGAGTAAGCGACCGAGCTGTACTTCCATGAAACCCGGCCAAAGCGCGCGGCGATCGTGATCAGGATCTGGGGCGCGGCGGCGGCTCCCATCGCAAATTCGGCGGCCGCCAGCTGCGCTTCGAGTTCTGGCGCCTGTACGCCGATCTGCGCCAGCGCATGGCGGTCGGCATCGTAATGATAGAAGCCGCGGGCAAGCCCTTCGCAGTTGGCAACCGCCAGATAGAACTCAAGCTCGTAGGCGCCGCCTCCCGACGGATACGGCCTGGCGGCGTACGAAACTTCAGGACCGCCGTTACCGAGGTCGGCCTTGTCTTTCCACTTCGCCTGGATCCGCGCGGCGCTGTCGAGAAACCGTGCAAGCTCGGCGAGGGTGATCGGTTGGGTGTCGTCGAAGTCGCGTGTCGAATGACGTTCGTGCAGAAGCCTCGCGAACGACGAGGGTGCTTCCGAGGGCGTGGCCGAGACCTTGCGCAGATCGATTTTCTTGCCGGGCCAGCGTGGTCGCACCGCCGGTTGCGGAGGTATCAGACCGGCATATGGATATAGTCCGCCGAGCGGGTTGGCCTGGCGTCCTTCCGTGCTGCGCGCATGGAACAGAAGATCGTGAAAATCCCAGAGAACGAGGTTGTCGTCGCCCTCGGACGCTCGCAGACCATCGCCGTTTGCGGCTTCGAGTTTGAAGAGGATCTGGCAACCCACCAGCAATGCGAGAAGCTCGGTTCCGGGAAAGCCGGGCTGCCGCCGGAACCGACTGAGTTTTTGCGGTGCGGACAACAAGGCGAGGGCGGAGGCGATCTTCGGATCGCATATTCTGAACAACGCGCCGGCGCGGGGTGATTCCAGCACCATTTCCTTGCCGCGCCGCCGCAAATAGGCAAAGCGCGACAGCGCAATCACGTCTTGATTGCCGAGCTTTGGCGCTTGCGGCCAATAATCGGGTATCTGCGGCTCAATGACGACCTGATCCCTGCCGGCGCGCCCATGCCCGAAGCGATACTCCAGGAGGCCGCGCCGGGCCAAACGCCGGACCAGCACATCGATTTCCTGGTCGGCTGTGCGGCCGGCCGCCAATGAAGCGATTGCCAGGCCGGTGCGCAACTCGTGCATACGATCCACGACGCCGGGACTGAACTTCCCCAGGCCGACCGAATAGCCATCGAAGCTGGCGACTATACTCCCGTCCGCGTCCGCTTCGAGCGCGATATGGGCGCTCAGCCGAGCGGAAATGCCTGGTGGCGCGATCCGCTGCGGTTTCTTTTTTCCAGGAACGCGCAAGCCGGACGCTCCCTCAGGAGTGTGGAAGGAACGGCGTAAGTTCGCTTTCCGGCAGCGGCCGATCCAGCCATCCGAGCTTTACCGGAACATCGTAAAGCCGGCCCGGTCCGAAGCGGCGATAGAAATGCCGCAGTCCCGGAACGATCACTCTGACGACGTTGACCTCAACGTCGGGCCGCGTCTGATTGAGGACGAGGAAATCGAGGCCGGCTCGCCTGGCGATGTCGACGCAGGCGTCTACTTGCGCACGCGTATTGTCGATAGGGCCGAATTTCGCGCCGAAGCCCGATGGGGTCGTCGGATCGCCAACCGGCGTCAGGAAGGGATAGTCCTCCAGACGCAACGGAGTGATGCCGTCGAGGCTCGATTTTTCGCCGGTTCCACCTCCCATCAAGCCGATCGACAGGAACTGGTTCAGCTCCGTCAACGTCCGCAGCATGGCAATGCGGGGATCGAAATGCGCGCCAGAACCGAACTCGATGTTCTCCTGTCCGTTTTGCATCCAGTGCAATATCGCCACGTAGGTAGGAATACCGAGATCGCTGGTGACGTCGAGCACCCAAAGCCGCCGTCCGGTTTCGGCAAGCTGGCTTTGCAGATCTCGAACATAGGAATCGTTGAAATGGGCGAGGTCTACTTCCGGCCGTCGCAGTCGGTTGTACCACCAGATCGCGTACGCATCTCGTTCCACCAGTTCGAGGAATCCCTGGACGATGGCTTCCTCGATCGTATTGCCAGCCGCGCAACCGTTGGAATCCGCATGGAAGGCGGCAGGACCGCTGTAGAAAAAATACAGCAGACTGGTCGGAATATGCTTGAAGCGGTTGTCGCGCAGAGACCAAACCGGCGACCATTCGATCTTGGCCGATGGATCGAATGGCGCCGGGGACGCTTGTGTCTCCTGCGAATCCTCTTCGCCGGTCTGCTCGGGCAGGGATTGCGCATCGCTGAACAGCAGGATGTCGTTGGGACGAATCGCATCGCCCGGCGCAAAATCCGAAAACCGCCGGGTCATTCTGATCTCGTCGCCTTGAAAAATCCCCGAATAGCGCTCGATAGCCTCCATCAGCGCGCTGGCTTCGGCCTGCTCGGCATTAGAGCCCTTGCCGAAGCTGCCGCCGGTCAGTCCCGCCCTGAGTTCGTCGAGGTTCTGGGCGGGCGCCGAGAAATTGTGCGCTGCATGGAAATTGGTGTTCATGGGCAAATCGGCTTCGATTCGCTCGAGCCGCGTGACCACGCCGGTGAGGGGGCTCACGTGCTTTCGAAAGCGCGCCACGGTCGCCCGCGACGACACGGTCCGGTATCCCCCACTGGTCATGACCAGCTTGGCACCGGGGCCCAGCTCGATCGGCACCGGCGCTCGGCGCGGATTCCGCAGCTTCTTGCTGCCGCAGGTCGGACACTGCGGGCGTGTCGCAACGTAGTGCTTCACAACACTCGATCCCAGCAAATCATGACTTATGATGTGATCGTTCAACTCGGTGCGAAAGCCGGTAGCGATGGCCTTGGCAACTTCGAGCGCGGCAAATTGGATGGCACCCTGTCCGAGCGTGTTGCGGGCGAGCGGTGAAACCGCGACAGGGCGCGCCGGCCCGCGGTCGAGGAATCCCTTGATCTCACGATTCCGTATCATCCGATCGAACAGACAGGTCCAACAGGCACCGTTACCTGGGTTGAACACCGGTCCTACCAGAGGGAAGGCGCCGGACGGTTGCACCAGCAGCCAGGATGTGCGGTCCGATACCCGCTGCCGATTCAATTCAGCAAGCTGTCGTTCGAGGTAGTCATTCACCAGCGTGACTGTCAGGTCAGCCGCGCGCTTGACGACGTGGACGCCGAGCTTGCCCAGGGCCGCACCGAACTCGGTCGCACCTTGCACGTCGATCGATTCGACGCGGACACGACAGTTGGCGAGATTTTGCTCCGCGATTCCCGGCGGCAGGCCGAGGCTCGCCCAATAACCGGCCACCACTCCGGCAGACGATGGCGATGCCTGGACGATGTAGCGGCGCTCGATCAGCCGTTTGAGAGCCTCCTCGACCTTGTTGGGCGGAAAATGCTGCCCGAGCTCGCGGGCGAGCAGCGGAAGGCTCTTTCCGCCTTTTCCGATCGCGGAGGCGAGGGCGCAATAAAGCTCGCCGTGCAGGAAAAACTTGCGGTCCTCGGAATAGAGACAAACGACGTCGGGCGGCAGGACGTAGACGGTGAAATTCGGCGCGAACTGCGGAACGTCCTTGCCGACGCGCCGCGCCGAATTGGTCTTGCGATCGCCTGTCATGATGTAAACGCGGGCGCGTTACCCAGCATCCCAGTCTGCCCGTGCAAGGCGTATTCTCCGATCAATGGAATCCCTCGTCCAGCTCACGCGCTGGCATTTCTCGACAATATTGGGCCAACTCGGCCGTCACGCGCGCCTGCGGACGCCCACTGCACCGCGAAGAAAACATGGATTGGCCGGGTCGATTGTATCGAGCCCGGCCATGATGACCTGCGTTTGTCGACGCAATCGGAAAGCGCTCTGGTCTAGCAGATGCGGCAAGCACCCCACGACAAACAGCAACCGCCGCCGCAGCCGCCGCATCCCCAGCCGACGCCGCAGCCTCTGCAGCCTCTGCAGCCTCTGCAGCCTCTGCAGCCGCCGCAGCCTCTGCAGCCGCCGCAGCCGCGCGCCAGCTGAACACCGCCTTGAGCCGCTGCGGCGTTCTCCTTGTCGAAGACATAGAACGTCGCCAGACTGACGTCAGCGATTTCCTCTTCACCGAGCGTGAATGCTTGACTCGGTGAATAATTTGGCGTCTGAGGCACGTCAGTTATCGGTGCGACCGCTGCTGAAGCGCCTCCCACCAGTGAAAAAGTCAACCCGGCCGCTCCCAACGCCGGCATAGCTTTCGTCACTCGCTTGCGCTTCGAAGCCTGCTTCACCTGTGGCATAGTGGAATCCTCCATCAGCTTGCAAAATGGTTCGAGTTGGACGAGTCTACTTCAACGACTGATCACCCGCAAGGTGACGACCATCTGTGGACGTGCCGCGGGTCGATAAACAGCGAAGATTTCATCTTCATGAACGACGCCGATGTTGCCTGTCATTCATGCTCTATTCATCATTCCGGTCGACGGCGGAGTCGTGCCATCCAGCAACCTGAACGCGAGTGGAATCAGAGCAGCCTGGTCGTGGGCGCCTCGCCGCTCTGGCTTTCGTTGCGTTGGCTCCTGCCAGAACCAAAAGTGGTGTCCAAACTTGCATTCGCTCCCACCCGCCATTATTGAGGCCAAAAGATCCGGCCTCTCGATCGTGCGCCGCAAAACGAGTCGAACAGCCTCAATGCGGCGCAGCGAAATTTTGCAGGCGTAACGGAGAGACCGGCGTGGTCGATTACCCCGGATATTTCGCCTGGTACGAACTGATCACGACAGATATGGCGGCGGCCAGGGCCTTCTACACTGAGGTGGTGGGCTGGGGCGCGCACGACGCGTCGACGCCGGATCTGGCCTACACCTTGTTTACCGCTGGAAAGGCCTCGGTATGCGGGCTCATGGACCTGCCGCAGGAGGCAAGAAAAATGGGCGCGACGCCGAGGTGGATGGGGTATGTCAGCGTCAACGACGTGGACGTCGCCGCCGAGCGGATCAAGCGCCTTGGTGGCGCCGTGTACGTCCCACCGACAAACAGCAACATCGGCCGCATTTCTGTGGTTGCCGATCCCCAGACCGCGACACTCGCGTTGGTCAAGGGATTGAAACCCGGCCGACAGCGACCGGACGATTTCGCCAAGCAGGCGCGCGTGGGCTGGCACGAGTTGCTGGCCGCCGACTGTGAGAAGGCATTTGCATTCTACGGCGAGCTTTTTGGCTGGCAAAAGTCGGGCGCAGCAATCGGCCCGACCGACACCTATCAGGTGTTCTCCGCGGGCGGGCAGACGATCGGCGGCATGTTCACGAAGCGTCCGGAGGATCCGATCCCATTCTGGCTGTTGTACTTCAATATCGGCGACATCGACGCGGCCGCGGAGCGCGTAAAATCCGGCGGCGGCCAGGTTTTGAAGGGTCCGGTTGAATTGCCGGGTGGCGGCTGGGTCGCCCGATGCAGAGACCCTCAGGGCGCCGCGTTCGCGCTGCAGGGAACGCGGAGCCTGGATGGCTTCGGCTGGTCTACCGAGTGGGCCGGGTTTTCATCGAAAGGCAGGTTGGTCACCAAGCCGCGCGGGTAGGGCGCGAAGTGATCAGCAGGTCCAACAGCTTCCAACCGGCCGAAGACCTGACGCCCGCAAACCCGCCAGAGCCGGAATCAGACGGCCTTGGCCGCCGGCCTCGGAAGCGGCTTGTCCTGCCTCTTCGACCAGGAGATGTAGTAGGCGACGATGGTCATGATCGCTATTCCCGTCACACTGACGAAGATCTGCGCGAACAGCGTTCCAGAGCTCATCATCAGTTCGAAATGTCCGACAAAGGACAGGAATACGCCAACGCAGAACACCGCGAGCGATTGCTGACCGCAGACGATCACGGGATCGAATATCTTCCATTCCAGGCCCGGCCAGTCCTTAGGCACGAACCGGATGATCACAATCACGATCGTCGCAAAATGCAGGAAACGGTAGGGCGCGAGATTGGTCTTGTCGTTCGGGTTGAAGGCCGAATAAAGCCAGTCCGGGAACATGGCGCCGAAATCCGGAAACTTGCCCGCCATGGTCATCACCATCGCAAAGACGAGGTAGGCGATGCAAAAATACAGGGTGTAGGGGGAATCGATAATCGAACGGGATCGCTTTGCTCCACCCAGCGCGCACCATGAGCCGAACACAAACAACACCTGCCAGGAGTAGGGGTTGAAATACCAGGTGCCCCCGGGGTAGCCCCTGAAATTCCAGCCGAACTGCCGTGCAGCGAGCCACAGCACAATGGATGCAAGCATCGTCCAATTGGGCTGGCGCAGCATGATCCATAGCACCGGCGGGAAAAACCCCATCAGGACGATATAAAGCGGAAGCACGTCGAGGTTGACGGGCTTGAACTTGAGCATCAAACCCTGCCGCAGCGTTTCGGTCGCATTGTCGACCAGACCTGCGACATTGAACTCGTTGATAATCTCGGAATCGCCGAACCGCAGCGCGAGGTAGCTGATCGAAGCAATGTAAATGACGAACAGAATGATATGGGCGACGTAAAGCTGCCAGACCCGCTTGGTCAAACGGGTGGCGCCGACGACGAAGCCACGTTCAATCATCATCCGGGCGTAAACGAACGAAGCCGTGTATCCCGAGATAAACACGAAGAGGTCGGCGGCATCGCTGAAGCCGTAATTTCTCGTGGTGATCCAGTTCACGACGTTGTCGGGAATGTGATCCAGGAAAATCGCCCAGTTAGCGACTCCGCGGAACAGATCGAGCCGGAGATCGCGTCCTTTTTCTGGCAGGGTTGCGTTGATTTTCATGGGTGCCGTTTCGATATGGTGCGTCCGAAGGGTCTGGCAGCAGGGCTGGGCGTCAGTTACGCAGCGGGGCAACATTGTAACCGCGCCGCATAATGATTATACAATTCCGGGAGTTGCATCCAAGGCTGGGAATCACCGATCAGATTTATGAATGGTGTCTCTATACTATCCCGGCTGTTTCCACCACGCGCTTCCGTGCCGCATTTCCCAAGGGGGGGCTGACTATCCATGACCGCACGCATCTTTAAGCCCGCCAAAAACGCGATGCAATCGGGGGCCGCCAAAACCAGGGAATGGCAGCTCGATTATGAGCCGGAACAGCCGCGCGTCATCGAGCCCTTGATGGGCTGGACCAGTTCCGGCGATATGAAGCAGCAGCTCACCATTCGCTTCGATACCAAGGAAGACGCGGTGGCGTATTGCGAGCGCGAGGGCATTCCCTATCAGGTATTTGAACCGAAGGAGCCGGCGCGCCGGCAAGCCGCCTACGCCGACAATTTCGCGTTCCGGCGCGGCGAGCCTTGGACCCATTAGCCTTGGACCCACTAGCCTTCGACCCATTGGCCCTGAGCTTTGAGCCTTGGACCGACTAGGCCTGGAGCTATTAGAACGGGCGATCCCGGCGGCCGCCTGGTTCAAAAGTTCTGGGTTGCCTAAGCCGGCGGCGCAATGACACCATGGCGCAAGCCCGGTGCGCAGATTGCGGCGCACCATAGGAACTGCTGAAGGCCATGCCGCTTCATTCCAGTACTGACCCGGCCTCGTCTGACTTTGCCCGCAATGCCGAGGCAATGCGCGCGCTGGTCGCTGAGCTCCGCGAGAAGCTCAATCAGGTCGCCGGCGCCGGCGGGGAAGCGTCGCGCGCCCGGCATACGTCGCGCGGCAAGATGCTGGCGCGCCAGCGCGTCGATCTCTTGATCGATCCCGGCACGGCGTTTCTCGAACTGTCACCGCTGGCGGCCTTCGGCCTCTATGGCGGCGATGTGCATTCAGCGAGCATCATCACTGGCGTCGGGCGAATATCGGGGCGCGAATGCGTGGTTGTCGCCAACGATGCGACCATCAAGGGCGGCACCTACTACCCGATGACGGTGAAAAAGCATCTGCGCGCGCAGGATATCGCTCGGCAGAACAATCTGCCCTGCGTTTACATGGTCGATTCCGGCGGCGCTTTTCTGCCCCAGCAGGACGAGATATTTCCCGACGAACGACATTTTGGCCGCATCTTCTATAATCAGGCGCAGATGTCGGCGTCGGGCATTCCCCAGATTGCGATCGTGATGGGGTCCTGTACGGCGGGCGGCGCCTACGTCCCGGCGATGTCGGATGAAAGCATCATCGTGCGCAATCAGGGCACGATTTTTCTCGGCGGACCGCCGCTCGTGAAAGCGGCCACTGGCGAAGTCGTCACGGCGGAAGAACTCGGCGGCGCCGACGTGCATTCGAGGCAGTCCGGTGTCACCGACCATTATGCGCAGAACGACAGCCATGCGATCGGAATTGCACGGCGTATCGTCGCCACCTTGAAACAGCCCGCGCGCGCTCATCTGAACCTGCGCGAACCGCGCGAGCCGCTGTTTGCACCCGAGGAGATCTATGGCGTGGTTTCCGCCGACGGGCGCAAGCCGTTCGACGTGCGCGATATCATCGCGCGGCTGGTCGACGGTTCTGAGTTCGACGAATTCAAGAAATTATACGGCCAAACCCTGATTTGCGGTTTCGCTCACATCTGGGGATACCCGGTCGGCATTATCGCCAACAATGGAATCCTGTTTAGCGAGAGTTCGCTGAAGGGGGCGCATTTCATCGAGCTGTGCTGTCAGCGCGATATTCCCTTGGTGTTCCTGCAGAACATCACGGGATTCATGGTTGGCAAGAAATACGAAGCCGGCGGGATCGCACGCGACGGCGCCAAGCTTGTAACGGCAGTGGCGACCGCGGGCGTGCCAAAATTCACCGTCGTCATCGGGGGCTCCTACGGCGCCGGCAATTACGGGATGTGCGGTCGCGCCTACAGCCCGCGATTCCTCTGGATGTGGCCGAACGCGCGAATCTCGGTGATGGGCGGCGAACAGGCGGCAATGGTGCTGAGCCAGGTCCGTCGCGATAATATCGAGGCCAAGGGTGAGACATGGTCGGCAGAGGAGGAGGACAGGTTCCGCGCGCCGATCCGTGCGCAATATGACAGCCAGGGCAGTCCGTATTACGCCACCGCGCGGCTCTGGGACGACGGCGTCATCGATCCTGCCGACACCAGGTTAGTGCTGGGCTTGGGGCTGTCGGCGGCGGCCAACGCGCCCATCGAACAGACGCATTTTGGTCTGTTCAGGATGTGACGATGGATCGCCCCAAACAGTATCGGCGATTTCGCACCCTTTTGATCGCCAATCGCGGCGAGATCGCAGTCCGCGTGATACGCACCGCCAAGGCCATGGGTCTGCGCACGGTTGCGGTTTTTTCCGAGGCTGATCGCGACGCGATGCACGTGGCCTTGGCCGATGAGGCGGTTCTTCTCGGGCCGGCACGGGCGCGGGACAGTTATCTCAACATCGAGCGGATGATCGAGGCGGCGCGCAAAAGCGGCGCCGAGGCCGTTCATCCGGGCTATGGATTCCTGTCCGAGAGCGCCGACTTCGCAGCTGCCTGTCTCGATGCGGGTCTGGTCTTCGTCGGTCCGACCGCGGCCATGATCAGGCTGATGGGTTCGAAATCGGGCTCTAAATTGCTGATGGAGCGCGCCGGCGTCCCGCTGGTGCCCGGCTATCACGGCGAAGCCCAGGACGATGCGACATTGGCCGCCGCCGCCGATGAAATCGGTTTTCCCGTGCTGGTGAAGGCCTCCGCCGGCGGCGGCGGACGCGGCATGCGCATCGTGCGTTCGGCGAGCGAACTTGCGGCCGCCGTCGTCAGCGCCAAGCGCGAGGCCAAGGCCGCGTTCGGCGACGATCGCATGCTGATCGAAAGATTTGTCGAAAACCCGCGCCATATCGAAGTGCAGATCATCGGCGACAGTCACGGCAATCTGCTGTCGCTGTTCGAGCGCGAATGCACGCTGCAGCGGCGGCATCAGAAGGTGATCGA
>Ga0073928_10007700_pt1 | contig 13836 bp, 7 predicted proteins | sample PaiPotPPA55metaG_FD_76969 | JGI IMG/M metagenome (GOLD analysis project Ga0073928, IMG submission 76969) | Iron sulfur acid spring bacterial and archeal communities from Banff, Canada, to study Microbial Dark Matter (Phase II) - Paint Pots PPA... ... | reverse complement strand
GTCGTGTTGAAATTCGCATATACGAGCGATTCGTCTGTGGGCGACAAGGTATTCGGGTTGGTCGTCCCGGTCAGGTCGAAACTCCAGCCAGTGAATATCCAAGGCGTACCACCCGCGTTCGGAGAAGGCGTTTCGGTGTAGGTCAATGCGGTGCCCGATGCATAAAACCCACCGGTGATAGTGGACGTCGGAGTAATCGCTGCGGTGCCTCCGCATGGCGGAAAGTTGAAATTGGTTGCCGGCACAAATTCAGGAGAGATGGTTGCGATGTAGCTCTGGCTAGTCGCAGGCAGAGTAATGGAGAGAGGATTGGTAGTTCCCCCGGGGGTCCAAGTGGAAAAAGCAAATTGGGTGTTCACGCTGAATGGTCCCTGCGGCGAAGTAAATTGAAGCGTGTGCATCGTGCCGGAATTCCACCCCGATCCGTCATAGAACGAAGAGAAATTCTTCGGCACCTCCCAGAAGTTGGTGCTGCCATCCACGTCCACGCCCAGGTTCGAACTGAAGTAGTTAGGTGTCACATCTATGGTGTAGACGGGCGTATTTGTAAATTCCACGCTGGGATTGACCGTAAGACCGGTCTCCGGGACATAGAAGGTTTTCGGATTCGAGCCTAATCCGCCTGCCAGCCAATAAGGCCCATTGTTGAATTCGTAGAAGCTGAAGCCACTATTTGCCGTGGCGGTCAGCGTTGCTTGCTGTCGCGCCACCACGTAGGTTCCGGGAACTCCGTTGACGGTTATGCTTTGTGGTGCGGGCGTGCCCGTGAGAACCACACTCCCACTACCTGACGGGAATACCGAAGGCGTGTAAGGAACGAGCTGAACGAAGTTGGCGGTATAGGTGGCCACTTGCGGTGCGCTCACTGGAAACCCGGCGTCGCCATTTCCCGGCACCACCGTGATCGTGTGGTTTTGTGCTCCTCCATCGTTCCAGCGGCCGTACTCGTAGTAGAAAGTTGTCGGCTCTTGGGGATTGCTGCTGTCTACGATCACGCCGTTCACTGTTTGCACGCCGGTGGCAACCGCGAGCGTGTGCATGGAATTCAGGTTCCAACTAAACGTCATCGGAGTCGTGATGGGCATGCTATCCACCAACACCTGCAGCCCGGGCGGGTTCGATGTGACGGTCACTTCGGTGGGAGCCACGCCGTATAGTCGCATGATGCCTTCCACGTCAGCCGCCGAGTAACCGACTGGATTGGAGAGCGGCATACCTGGCGGAATCGACTCCAGCGGTGGGCCTCCATTGCGGGAAAACGAGAAAGCGGGATATTCCATAACCGACGCATAGTCATAAAAACCGAGGTTCTGCTGGTCGTTGTCCACGGCTGGAAGGAAGTTGCCAATCGAGCCTTTAATGATGTTCCCTTCATTGAACGTTACGTACGCGGACGCATCGGTGCGCGATTGTTCATGCCAAACGCCGGTTACGTGTCCAAACTCGTGGAGAATCGTTGCGATGGTGCAATTTGTGGCACCGTTTACGAACTGCTCGCCGTTGTGTGCATCACCTTCTTCCGCTTCGCACGAGCCGTTGGGACTATCGAATAAGTCTATATCGACGTAGTTCGCTTGCGAGCCACGTGGCACAAACTGGATGACGCCGGCGAAGGTGGCATTGTAAATACTGATGGCGGCCTGAATGTTGGCTTGATCGTCCGAGGTTGGCTCGATCACATAGGGAATCTGGGCCACGCCGTTGACTTTGTCCCAGAGGAAGTTTGAGTTGGCAAGGCCCACAGAGGCGGGATGCACGCCTCCGGCTTGCGGCATAGGCTGCACGTTTTCCAGAATCGTGTCGCCCTGATATATATTTCGGCCGTTGATCACTTGGTAGGTGACCGCACGTCCGCGCCACATGCCCATGCGAGTTTCAGATACTTGGGAGGGAAGTGAGGGAGCTTGACTTCCAGGCGCGGGACGTCCTTGTGGCGGTCGACCTTGCGCGAAGGTGATATTGGAAAGCGCTCCGCCAAATAATAGACACAGTAAGATTGCAAGGGTTCGGCGCGTTGCTTTAGACACAGCTTCCTCCGAAGGGTATTAAGGGAAAGTCGAGCCTAACCAACGTAGCCAGGAGCAGACGATGGGTTGGGGTCCACTTTCTTTTTAGCGGGAAGCTAACGTGCTGTCAAGATGGGAAAAGCGATAGGCCGGAAGTAATGGTAAGTACAGTCCTCGGTTAATCCGTGGTGGGCTTCATCGAGCGAAAGGCTATTCCACCAAGGATGACTACCGCCGCAATAATCGTCACCCACAGAAACGCGGGGTGGCGTTCTGACCACGGCGGATCATCGGGGCGTCCAGTATAGGCCGCGTTCAGCTCTTCGGCACCTAGCTGGACCTGATCAGCGTTCGCGTCTTTTTGAAATAGCTTCGCGTAGTCATAGACCGGCGTTGTGAGTTTTTCGTCCCCGTAATAAAGGGTGAGGTGGGGTTCTGCGTTGGCGTCGAGGTAGATGCGGCGCTCGTACTGCTGCAGATGCACGGCTGTGATTTTCAACGGCGCATCATCTCCATTGTGAAGAATAACTTTGAACGGGGCTGTGCCGGTCCCGCCGAGGGCAAGCGAGGTCTGCTCGACATCAATCCTTTGGCCATTTCGTTGCATGTGGATGCGGCTGAGCTCTCCCGACCCAAACCACATCCCATTGTCGTTTTGAATTTCGATGTCACGCCGGAAATTTCCCTGCGCCGGATCAATGGCAAAGAGGATTCTTTCCATCGGAACATTCTTCGGAACTGAAATAGTGAAGATCGTGTCGCGACCCTGCTGCGTTTGTCCCGGCTGAGCGCTAAGGTCCCGCCAAACTGCCGTTTGTTTCAAATTCATCCCAGCAGTTGCGCCCTCGACGTCGGAAGGCTTCACGGAACTCTCCACCGAAACGCGCAAGTATTTGTAAGCTGTCACTGGAATCTGAAGCGTGCTGTTGTGGCCAAGCTTTTCGTCCGACAGATCGTAAAGCGTGGTGGTACCGAGATTGGACCATTGAGTTCCGTGCGCATCATCACTTCCTTCCGCGCGGGCGTGAGCCACAAAGTTCTTCGTTTGCAGCTTCAATTCGACGCGGTCGTATCGGGGGATATCGGACATATCCAGAAGAAATTCCGTCTTTCCAGCGAGCGTTCCGGGCTGCAGCACGCTTATCTTTTTCTGTTCTATCTCCAATCCGCCTCGCTCTATGGTGAAGGCGTAGGGAATTTCTTTCTCCGCTGAATAAATCCGCAGATCTTCCAACCCTGGCTGGACATGCGGCCAAATGCTTTCATCCAACACGAAGTAGTGCTGGCCGGCGGTGTGTATGGGTTGGAGCCGGCGTTCATATCGAAAATAGGAAATGCTGGGTGTGGCTATTAGAAGCATTGCCAGCATCTTCTGGGCCGTCCTCATCATTCAGTCCTTTACGCAGATTTCTCCGAGGAGTCAGAAGAAAGCTTCAGCCAGTCGCGTTGATAGACGAACGAAATTGCCAGTAGTACGCCACCGAGGGCGATAAAGCTCACAATCCTATAAGTGCCGCCAAGTTGAGAAACGTCATACATAAAGACTTTAGCAATCGTGAAAGCGATCAAAATCAAAGCCTGCCAGCGTACAAAGGCTGAACGTTTTCGAAAGCCGATGGTCATCAGAACCGCGCCGTAAATTAGCCAAATTGCTGAATAGCTGAAATCGCGGGCGATCGCCAGTTGGTTCTGGCGATAAAAGAGGAAGTGGTTTCCGCTAGCAAGCATTCGCCGCGTAAAATAATCCGAAACTTCCAGGGTGAGGGCAATCAGGGCCAGGAAATTTACGCCAACTGCAGCAACATGGATAAGCGGCATTTCGTGTTCCGCTGCGTGCTTCTTTCCGAAGAATGCGATTCCACCCAAAACAGCAATAGCAACCAAGTACGTAGAAAATCGCAAATTAAACAAAAAAGTTTCTGTTCGAAAGTGATCGTAGAAGAGTAATCGGAAAAGACCCAAGATCAAGGCTGCGCTTGCCAAGTAGCGCAAAAAGTTCGTTTGGGTTTTGACGCTAATCCATAGAAGCACTGCCGATTCGACGAGCCAGGAAATAGTGATCCACTGGCCTTCCAGCTTTAACGGAATGGCAATCGTGATGAACGCGATGGCGATGGCCACGTGCAATAAATGGATGAACGTCGTATCTTTCGTCGGGAAACGTATTTTGAATGATGCGGCAATACCTAAATAAACAGCCGCCAGTGCCAGTGCAAACCAGGTGAGTGTAAAGGTCTCGCCCAAATACATCTCGTAGAGGGCCAGGAAAAACAGCACAGCGTTGAACAAAGGAATTATCGTCAGCGTAATGGAAGGCCCGGTGAATCGCTTCGACTCTTCGTAAGGGGATGCCAGCGGAATCGTCGCAAAGATGGCCGCGAACAACGCCGCAAAACAAACGGTCAAAGGCCGTTGGTCTCTGGAGTAGTAATCAGAGCACCAGCCGATATATAGGATGATCGTCCCTGCAAAACTTCCCCAAAGCAGACGACGCCAGGGCTTATAGACAGCCATCGCCAAAATCGCAAGATCCAAGAGGATGACATAGGAAAACAGAACGACCTCATGGTTCTCACCGGTGGAAAGCAATACCGGAGTAGCAAAACCACCTGCCAGCGCAAAACTCGCCAACAATTCGGCATCTTGAGTCAGCGCTAGAACAATGGTGGCCGCGGTGACCGCAACCATCGCAGAAAACGCGGCACCCGCAGGTATGAGGTGGTAAATCTGAAAAGCGCCCCAAAGCGAGAGATATAACGTGCCAATGCCGGCAGCTTTTAACGAATACGAGAATGCTACGTGGCCTCGATCGCGAAACTTTTCACTCCATATAACTAGTCCGATGCCCGCCAGCAGACCAATGGCGACGCGCCCGCCAGGGCCGATCCAATTGTTTTCAAAAGCGTATTTCAGAAAATAAGAAACTCCGACGAGCACCGCGACGATTCCGATTCGGTTCAGCCAAAATTGGCCAATTTTTTTTTCGAGGCCAGTGTCTTCATACTTTAAGGAGGACTGGAAGTGCGGTTGAGATCGTCCGGAGGGTCGTTGTGGAGACGCGATTGTGTCAGGCGAAGTCGAACCGGCTCCAACCTCAGCCGCGGGTGGACGAAGAGTCGCCTTAGGAGCGGGCGGGCTCGGTGGTCGTTGTTGTGCCGAAGGAATTGCTTGTGGCCGAGCCTCTGAGGAGACACCGCTTATTTGTTCTAACTGATAGACCCGCGCAGTTAGAGCGGCAACCTGAGATTTGAGGACATCGATCTCATCCTGGGGGCGGTCCATCCGCGTACACTAACCCATCGATTAACTGCCAGCAAGTCAGTTAGCGGGAATTGGTTTGCCAAACAATGAATGACCCAATAAGCACAATCCTCGCTAATCCGCAGAGTACCTTTTCAAACCGCACTTCTAAGCCTGAATCCAATTGTAACGAGAGGCTCGCTCGAAGCTCTTTATGACCAGTTTTCTTGTTGTCTCTGCTGGCCATGGAATTGTAAGAACTTGAAACGTGGAAAATGTGGTATTTCTTTCCGTTGATTGGCAGTTCGGACGCATCATAAGGCGTAACGCGCGATTTCGTGGTGTCTTGGGATGTTCGTTTCTTCATGTCTGGTCGGGAGACAATATGCGAAATAACAGATGCCGGCGTTTGTTTTTCAGGGTTTGGATTGGCGTGAGCTTGTTTTCCTTGAGCTGCGCCTTGGCCAGAGGTCAAGAATCGGCGGCGGTAGCGCAGACTGCCGCGCTGTCGGATGCGGCGACCGACGTGCGCGCGCTCGCGGATGCGGTGCGCGCTTTGCAAGCGCAAGTGCAAACGCTGAGCTCACAAGTGAGCGAGTTGCGCACCGACGAGCAGCGCTGGCATACAGAAGCTCGCGAGCTTCGAAGCGAGCTGGAAATCACCAGAGCGCGGCTCGCCTCGCATCCAGATGCCCTGGACAATACCGTGAACAATTCGTCGAACTACGCCGAATCATCCACATCGCGCCAAAGATTTGCGGCGCCCTCGCCGGATCCAAACACAAATTTAAATACCCTGGGAACGCGCGAATCTGCTGCGTCCACGACTCTGGAACAGCGCGTAACAAAGCTCGAAGACAGCCAGGATTTGATCGATGCCAAACTCACCGAGCAGAGCCAAACAAAAGTGGAAAGTGGCTCGAAGTACCGGCTCAGGCTGTCAGGAATCGTGCTCTTCAATCTCTTCGATTCGCGAGGACCTGTTGATAATTTGGATTTCCCGCAGTGGGCGATTCCCAGCACGCCGGGTATTCCATCAAATGCTTTCGGGGCTTCGCTTCGCCAATCGCAAATTGGGCTGGAAGTCTTCGGACCGGAGATTGCAGGGGCGCGCACCAGCGCGAATGTGAAGTTCGATTTCGCGGGCGGGTTTGCGGAGTTGCCAAACGGAATTTCCATGGGGCTGGTGCGTTTGCGTACGGGCACCGTTCGAATGGACTGGGCTAACACTTCGATTATCGCCGGCCAGGATTCTCTATTCTTCTCACCTTTATCTCCAGCTTCGTTGTCTTCGCTCGCCGTTCCTCCGTTGTCCTACGCCGGGAATCTTTGGAATTGGACCCCGCAAGTGCGCATCGAACATCGCAAGGAGTTGTCCGACGCTTCGAGTTTGTTATTTCAAGCTGGAATTCTGGATTCGTTTACAGGAGATTCACCGGTTCAGGGTCAGCGCTCTCCTACACAGGGTGAACAATCGGGCCAACCGGCGTATGCTGCGCGGGTGGCCTGGAGCCACCGTTTGTTCGCACAAAATTTCACTTTAGGTGCGGGCGGATATTACGGCCGGCAAAATTGGGAATTTGGCCGCAATGTGGATGGGTGGGCTGGCACTCTGGATGTTTCGCTGCCTCTCGGCAGATTTTTCGCGGTGACCGGAGAGTTCTACCGAGGGCGCGCGGTAGGAGGGATTGCCGGGGCAGTAGGACAGGATGTTTTGCTTTCAGGTCCGGCCACAGATTCGACCGCTACCATTCGAGGCCTGAATTCCGTGGGGGGCTGGATGCAGCTGAAATTCAAGCCGACGGCTAAATTCGAAATAAATGCAGCGGTGGGTGACGATAATCCGTTCGCAGGCGAATTGAGGCGCTTCCCGGCCACGCAGAATTACTACGGGTATTCGATCTCGCGGAATCTGAGCCCGTTCGCCAATTTCATTTATCAGGTGCGCTCAAACGTGCTATTTTCAGCCGAATATCGAAGAATCCAAACTTACACTCCCGACGGCAATCTTAGCGCGGCAAATCAATTCGGCACGAGCGTTGGATACATATTCTGATGAAGTTCTGGGGAATCGCGCAATTCTTGAAATCGTACTGCTGGTTCGTGACGCTCGGGATTTTTCTGATTCCGTCAACTGCGCCGTGGCAGGAGCGCGCGGTCACGATGAAAGTTGTGGAATTGATGCAAGGAGAAGAAAAAGCTTCGGATGCAGCCAACGTGGTGGTTTGGCTTAGTCCGCTCGATGGTTCGAAGCAAGGCCGCGCGTCCGAAGCGGCAGACAGCCAAAGTCCGCAGCTCGTGCAGCGCAACAAACGCTTTGAGCCGCATATTCTTGTAGTAAGGGTCGGCACCGTGGTGCAATTTCCAAATCGCGACCCTTTCTTCCACAATATTTTCTCCTTATATGATGGCAAGAGATTCGATCTGGGCCTGTATGAAGCCGGCACCACACGGTCCGTGCGCTTCGACCGGCCCGGGGTGAGCTTTTTGTTCTGCAATATCCATGCGGAAATGAGCGCCGCGGTGGTGGCGGTGGATAGCCCGTACTTTGCAATTTCCGATCACCAAGGGCGCGTGAACATCGCGAGTGTCCCGGACGGACGCTATGAGCTACACGTGTGGTACGAACGCGGGACCCTGGAAAACCTGAAGAGTTTAACTCATGTGATTGAAATTTCGGAATCGTCCCGTGCATGGCCTCCCCTTCGCGTGATGGACAATCCTGATTTCACTCTGGCGCACAAAAACAAGTATGGCCAGGAATATGTCCCGCCGCCCAATCCTGGGTATGTTCAGCCATAGAACTGTCAATCGCCGGTGAATGACGATTTCGGGATGAAGTTACAAGTTTTTTACAAATTGCAAACAGTGCGGTGACAACGAAGGGGGTGAGTTCTCTCAGACTTCTGGTTGATGGCACGGGGTTTCTGGATTCACCGGATTTTCGCCAGTTCTACTGGTTTTCGTGTGCGCTGGATGCGGGACCGCATTGGCCGTTTTCAGGCAAACGGATTACCATCGGAGAACTCCCCGTTTCCTCTAACCAATCGCACGCAGAGGTTAGCGTGACCGAGGACATTATTATGGATACTGTTCTGATTGTCGAAGACAGCCGTCCCATGCAGCGGACGTTGCAGCGGCTGTTTGAGTCCGACGGGCTGCAGGTAGAAATTGCCTCTGATGGAGTGGAGGGATTGGAAAGCTTTAGAAAGCAGATCCCCACTGTGGTGGTTCTTGACCTGACTCTTCCGCGCCTTCCCGGCAAGGAACTTTGCAGGGCGTTCAAAAGCCATGCGGCGGCGGTGCCCGTGGTGGTGCTGAGCGCAAATACCGAAGTAGAAGATAAAGTGCTCCTATTGGAACTTGGAGCCGATGATTACGTAACCAAGCCGTTCAGCCCGAAGGAACTTCTGGCGCGAGTGAGGCGGGCAATGCGCCGCGCGAGCACGACAACGGACAGCGCGAGAGTTAGCCAGGAAACTGCGCAGCACGAATTGCTCGTGTTTGGGGACGCAAAGATCGACTTTACCGGAATGGTGGCCACGCGCGGCGGTAAGCCCCTGACCCTCACGGCACAGGAATTCAAGCTGCTTAAGTTTTTTGCGCGGTCACCGGAAAAGGCTATTTCGCGCGAAGAGCTCCTGAACGCCGTATGGGGATATCAGAACTATCCGACGACCCGAACGGTAGACAATCACGTTTTGCGTCTGCGGCAAAAGCTCGAGCCCGATCCCGGCAATCCGCGATATTTCCTGACCATGCACGGCACTGGCTACAAGTTCTCTCCCGGAGACTTCGTTGCGGCGGGAAAATAGCGCGAGCACCTGAATGGCCCGTCTTAGACTACGCACGCAACTTCTGATCGCAACCTTCCTGATAATCTGCGCGCTCACAGGCGCTCTGCTTTTCATCGTGCGATACACAGTGCGTTCGGAAATTGCCAAGCAGGTGCGAGAGAGCACAGATGCGTCACTACTGGCATTCGAGAATGTCCAGCGCGAGCGCGATCTTCAACTGTCGCGCACCGCGGCGCTCTTGGCGGAACTTCCCACCTTGAAGGCTGCGATGACGACGCAACACCCGCTGACTATTCAGGACGCGTCAGAACCTTTCTGGAGGCTCGCGGGCAGCGATCTTTTCCTGCTTGCCAAACCGGATGGAGAACTGCTGGGCTTTCACCTCGCGAAACCGGGTTGGGAACCGGATGTCTCCACGCATAACTTGAAGAACTCTCTGCAACGGGGAGAAGATGCGGCATGGTGGTACGCCGACGGCCAACTTTATCGGGTTTTCCTGCGGCCGGTCACCGCTGGAATTGCGGAGAACCAGAGGCAACTCGGAATCCTTGCGATCGGCTACCAGATCGACTCCACCGTGGCCAAGCAGCTTGCCATTGTGTCCGGCGGCGAAATTGCGTTAGCCACTGGAGAGAAAATTATCGCCTCCACCTTCTCGAAAGACGCTGAGGCGGAGTTGCAGCGGTGGATTCAACGAAATCTCAAGTCAGATACCGGCACAGGGGAACTAGCCTTAGGGCCCGATCAATATCAAGTATCTTCAATTTTGATCCAAAGCGGACCGCCAACGCCCGTGAAGTGTTACGTGTTGATGTCATTGCAGCCTTCCAACGGCTTCATCCAGCGGCTGAATCGTACAATTTTTGTACTGGCGATTTCTGCAGTGGTTTTGGCGGCCTTGCTCTTAGGTTTCGTCTCCAGAACGATCACGCACCCCCTGGATGATTTGGTTTCGGGTGTTCGAGCGCTGGCGGCCGGTGACTACACATACTCCATTACTCCACGTGGGAGCAGTGAGGTTGCCGAGTTGAGTGAGGCATTTTCAAAAATGCGAGGCGAACTGCGCACTTCGCAACAACAGCAGCTGGCTACCGAACGCATCGCGGCCTTTGGAACGGCGGCCAGCTCGATTTCCCACGACCTGCGGCACTATCTCGCGGCAGTGGTAGCCAACGCGGAATTTTTGTACGAAGCGGAGAAACTGAAGCTTAATAAAGACGAAATTTATGACGAAATCAAAACTGCGTCGGAACAAATGATCGATTTGCTGGATTCGCTGCGTGAGCTTGGACGGGAAGATGGCTACATTGCCCCGGTTCCCGGCTTCCTGGATCAGAGCGTTCGAAGAGCGATAGAGTCTGTGCGAGCGCGGCCGGAATTAAGGAGCCGGGCGATCTCCATTAGCACTTCTGGAGATATGAATGGGGTATTCGACCCCAAGAAGTTGGAGCGCGCATTTTTCAATTTGCTGTTGAATGCGTGTGAAGCGACCGCGCAATCTCAAGGCCAGATAAAAGTTGAAGTTGCATCCTCGGAAAAGTCCTTTGAGATTCGAGTGGCGGACAACGGGGCCGGGGTGCCGGATTCCATCCGCGGCACGCTCTTTAACCCGTTCGTCAGTTCGGGGAAATCGAACGGCACGGGTTTAGGACTCGCCATCGTGAGTAAGGTCGTTCACGATCACGGCGGCCGCGTCACCGTGGAGCATACCTCAGGCGCCGGAACAATCTTCTTGGTAAAACTACCGCGATCCACCAGTGGGCCGGTCGTGACGGACCGGGCGACAGCCCATCGATGAATTAAATCCGATTTGAACGAATGGACAACTTCTTGGTCGCTTTTCGGGACGCCCGGGGGAAATGCCTTCGAGTATAAGAACACACGAAGGCTTCTTGACGAGGGTTTTCAAGTATGTCGCGCCAATTAATGGCCAATTCACACATACACTAAAAACCCGATTACCCCCGAATGGTTTGGCAGCGAACATGTAGATGGAGGGCGGGCCATGTCAAATATTCGAATCCTTGTCGTGGACGACAAACAGCTGGTGAGGAACGGTTTGCGCATATTCCTGGAATTGCACGATGGCATGACGGTTTGTGGCGAAGCTTCCGACGGGCTGGAGGGTATCAAGAAAGCCTTTGAGCTTAGGCCCGACGTGATCCTGCTGGACTTGAACATGCCGACTCTGGACGGTTTGAATGCAGCTCGGCTGATACGAGAGGGCTCGCCCAAAGCGGAGATCCTGATCGTTACAAGCTATCATTCGCTCGAAGCGGCGCGCTTGGCAGCCGAGGTAGGAGCAAGCGGTTACGTCACAAAGTCGCTGATCGCAAGCGACTTGGTGCCAGCTATTGAGGAAGCGGTCAGCAGACACGCCGCTTGATCCGTGGAAGCCGGCGGATGAAATGGGCTCTCCTTAACTACAGGAGTTGCAAAAAGAGTTCAACACTGTACGGAATAAGAAATATTCGATCGCCTAAGCCAGCGAGAAAGCCAACCGAGGCAGCTCACCAGAAGCATGCGGAAACTGCAAGATATTGTTGTGAGGTTGGACAACAGTTCGCAGCGCAAGAACCCCTAGCAGAGATAACTCATACCAATTCCCTACATCCAGGCCTCCTTGCGACAAAGTGGTGCAAGAACGACAGTATCAACCCGAACTGAAGTGTTCGCGGTGCACCCAGGGCAAAAACACCGGTACCCACGCCGACCCGTACGGAATTAGCATCCGCATAGGTTGTGCCATTGAGCGATCCCGGGCTGCCCGTAAGGATTCCGCTCAGGACGTTACCGGGGATGTTAAAGTTCGCAAAGTTGAACAGGTTATAGAAGCTGACGCTCGGCTGCAGCGAAAGCTCTCGTTCCTTGACGCTAACCTTGCCCGTCCAGGTCAGACTCATATCGAACGTCTTCAGCCAGGTCAGTCCGACTTCGCCGGGTACAACCGGCGAAAGCGCCGGAGCAACTCCCCCGAGAGCCTGGAGTTGCGCGAGTGTAAATAAACCGTCGTTGATAAGGACATTTCCTGCTGGGGTGGGGTTGTTGGCCACCGTATTGTTGTAACTATTCACAACATTAGGCAGATCACCCACAGATACGCTGCGCATGAATGCTCCCTGCTTGGTGCCTGGGATCGGATCTCCGACAGTGCCGTCTCCATTGAAGTCGGTGCTGAAAATCTCGCCGGCTCCATTGCCTGTTACGGGAACTGCAAGTGCGCTGGCGAGCGGGCTGTCAAAGTGGAAAATCGTTCCCACCCGGAAATGCCCGGGCAAATCGGCGTAGCCTCCAAACGAAAACTGATGGGTGCGGTCGAGAGCGGAGGGGCCGCTGAAGCCGCACGGCTTATTGTTATCGATTGTCGGATTGACGAAGTCTTGATCCGCCGCAGCCGGAGAAGTACCTGCGGAAGTGGTCAGGGCTGCTCCGCAATTTGTAAACCGTGAAAGAGAATACGCGAACTGGAAGTTTAGATACTTCACTCCCCGCAACGGAGTTTTTACGTTGTCGACCAACTTTACATCCATTGCGTTGTAAACCGAGCGTCCTATCGGATAAAGAAAGGTCACAAGCCCGAGGTCCGGGTTAACTCCGGTGAAGGCGCACGGGTAGCTGGTGCCCAAACCAGTTTCGCAGCCGCTGATTCCCAGATCAGCAGCGGAATCGAGGCCGAAGCTAGCAAAATCCGACATAGTGGCGGGCCCGGCCGGATTCCCTCCCGTGGGGGGATGTAGCCCCGGACAAGCGGCGATGGCGGCATTAATTGTTGGAGAACCGCAAGCTCCTAATGTCGCAGCAATCGCTTGTTGGGCAGCGGATTTATTGAAGAATCTAACATCGCCAGTGTGATTCGCATCAAGTCCGATCAAATACCGCAGATTCACATTGCGAACGTAATCAACGCTGAGTACCATTCCTGGTATTATCTCTCGCTGAATCCCGGCATTCATTTGGACCGAATACGGCGTTTTGTACTTGGGCGCCAGCGCGCCCAAGAATATCCCGGATCCGCTGGAAATCAGATTGGGTATGTAGGAAGGGTTCGGAGCGCTTGCGCCTACCGCCTTTGACGCTTGTTGGTAAGTTGTTTGGAAGCTTGCGATGCACTGCGCCGAAGTCATACCGCTACAAGTGCCCGCCGTCGGTCCTAGTGTGGCGCCGATCAGCGAAGTGCAGATAATACCCGCTGTCGTTGGGTTACCCCCCAAAAATTCTAAGGGCCCGGTCGTACCGGCAGCGGGAAAAGGAACTCCAGCTGCGCCCGCGTTGAAGCAGGGAGTCGGGTTTGCGAGGAACGCCCCGGTTGCGAGCCTTTCCGGCCGATCAAACTCGGCATTGTTCCAGATAGCATTTTCGTAGAACACGCCGATGCCCGCCCGGATCACAGTTTTGGAGTCTTTTCGCGGGTCCCAGGCAACGCCCAGTTGCGGCCCAAAATTATGGTTCGGCTGGTTTACGCGATTGGCTAAGCCAGGCATTACGGCATTGAGTTCAGTCGCCGCGGAGCCAGTAAACGCCGGCAGGTCGCTGTCTGCCCGCCCCGTATCGCGGGAGTAGCGCACTCCGTAAGTCACCGTGATGTTGGGCCTGACCTTCCAACTATCGCCCACGTAGAGGCCTAGACGATTGTCTGGAGGTGTGCCGCTGCAAGGCGCATTAAACGCCGGGATTTCCGTGTCACACTCTTCGCCGTTACCGAGTGTGACATTGTCCACCGGATAGTTGAGCGGGCAGGACCCGCCGGTCATCCCACCGGGACAGGTAAACAGGTCATTGAATCCGCAACCTGG
>Ga0073928_10007698_pt1 | contig 13839 bp, 10 predicted proteins | sample PaiPotPPA55metaG_FD_76969 | JGI IMG/M metagenome (GOLD analysis project Ga0073928, IMG submission 76969) | Iron sulfur acid spring bacterial and archeal communities from Banff, Canada, to study Microbial Dark Matter (Phase II) - Paint Pots PPA... ... | reverse complement strand
TCCGCGAGACATTCGGCCGCATGGCGATGAATGACGAGGAGACCGTCGCACTCATTGCCGGCGGGCATACCTTCGGTAAAGCCCACGGCGCCGGCGAGGTGGCCAAGTATATCGGCCCGGAACCGGAGGCCGCCCCGATCGAGGAGCAAGGCTTAGGCTGGAAAAACAGCTATAGCACTGGCAACGGCGACTACACTATCACGGGCGGGCCGGAGGGCGCCTGGACCACCAACCCGACCAAGTGGGACAACAACTACCTGGAAAACCTGTTCGGCTATGAGTGGGAGCTTGGGAAGAGCCCGGCCGGCGCTTACCAGTGGTTTCCGAAGAATGGGAATGCAGCCGGCACCGTTCCGGATGCCCACGATCCATCGAAGCGGCACGCTCCGATCATGTTCACCACGGACCTCGCGCTGAGGTTGGATCCGATCTATGCGCCCATCACGAAACGCTTCCACGACAATCCGCAGGAGTTCGCGGACGCTTTCGCCAAGGCGTGGTTTAAGCTGACGCACCGCGACATGGGTCCTCACTCGCGGTACCTTGGCCCGCTCGTTCCTTCCGAGCCGCAGTTGTGGCAGGACCCTGTACCCGCGGTGGATCATGAATTAATCGGGGAGCGGGACGTTGCTGCTCTGAAGGCCAAGATCCTGGCATCCGGATTGTCGATCTCCCAACTGGTGACGACGGCCTGGGCGTCGGCGGCGACTTTCCGCGGCTCCGACAAGCGCGGCGGCGCGAACGGCGCGCGCATTCGCCTCGCGCCGCAAAAAGATTGGGAAGTGAACCAGCCGGCCGAACTCGCGAAGACCCTGCAGAAGCTGGAGGCGATCCAAAAGGATTTCAATAGCTCGCAATCCGGCGGCAAAAAAGTCTCTCTCGCAGACGTGATCGTTCTGGGCGGATGCGCGGCCGTCGAGGAAGCGGCGAAAAAGGGCGGACATGACGTGAAGGTTCCGTTCTCGCCGGGGCGCACGGATGCCTCGCAGGAGCAGACCGATGTGCACTCGTTCGCCGTGCTCGAGCAGACCGTGGACGGATTCCGCAACTACCTTCGGAACGGGCAGCAAAAACCGGCGGAGGTACTGCTCGTGGATCGGGCCCAGTTGCTCAGACTGACGGCTCCCGAGATGACCGCTCTCATCGGCGGACTGCGGGCGCTGAACGCCAACGTGGGACAATCCAAACATGGCGTTTTCACCAAGCGGCCCGAAACGTTGACGAATGATTTCTTCGTCAACCTGGTCGACATGAAGACTCAGTGGCAGCCCTCGTCAACCGACGGCGTGTATGAGGGGCGCGATCGCGCGACAGGCGAAGTCAAGTGGACCGGCACGCGGTTCGACCTGATCTTCGGCTCCAACTCGCAGCTCCGGGCCATCGCGGAAGTCTATGCATGTAACGACTCAAAAGAGTTGTTTGTGAAGGACTTCGTGGCGGCTTGGAATAAGGTGATGAACCTGGATCGCTACGACCTGGCGTGAGCTTCGAGTGCGCGCGGGTGTAGTGCAGATGGGGGAGATTACAATTGGCGTGGAGCCGGTGGGGCTGTGCGCCAGTTGTGTCTATGCCCGAGTGATCCACTCCGATCGCGGTTCAGTCTTCTGGCAGTGTCTACTCTCCGCGCGTGACTCACACTTTCCGAAGTACCCACGGCTTCCGGTACTCTGCTGCGACGGTTATGAGGAGCTTAGCGCCCCGGTTCAAGGTGATTCATCCGCGGACGACTTGCCGGGTGAAACCGCCAATGCCGACGATGAGGTAGCGGCTGACTCCGGGCGCTGAGATTATTCGGACGGTTGGCGGCCACGCGAGCGGATATGGTTCCGCTCCCCTTCCCAAGTCAGCGACTACAAGCGGGCATCCCAAAGCAGAATCCACGCTGCTTTATAAGCTATAATGTTCTTCCAGCACTGGACGATCTGTGCAAGTATCGAGACGGGCTGTCATTGACCGGCCGGCGGATTTGGCTGAGCATTTCAAGTAAGGCTCTGGTTCTCTCGTCGGAGGTTGGCGCGAACGGATCTCATGGGGCGGATGTTATCAGCGGCGGCGAATGCTCTATGGTCATCGACGCGTTGTCTCAGTCGATCAAGCGTGCGAGGGTGCTACCGCGATAGAAGTGTAAGAGAGTGCTACGTCCTGACATTTCACAAATCACCATGCGAACCATAACTCTTGAAGAGCATTTCGCAAGTCCGAGCTTCCTCGATGGTCCGGGGCGCGAACTCAAAGCACAAGCTCTGAAATTTGGAGGGGCCGCCGAAAAGCTCTTTGAACAGCTCTGCGATGTTGGCGAGAAGAGAATCGCGGAGATGGATGCGGCAAGGATTGATATGCAGGTGCTGTCGCTCACTTCTCCCGGTACCGAGCAGATCGAGGCGGCCGACGCTGTGGCGCTTGCCCGTGATGCCAATGATTTCCTGGCCGATGCAGTCAAGAAGAATCCGGCACGCTTTGCCGGATTTGCTGCGCTCCCCACCGCAACGCCGGACAAAGCTACTGGAGAATTGGAGCGGATGGTCCGTGAACACCGTTTCAAAGGAGCGATCATCAATGGCCATAATCGGGGACGCTATCTCGATGACAAGTTCTTCTGGCCAATCCTCGAATGCGCGGAAGCGCTGAACGTTCCAATTTATCTCCACCCCACGCCGCCTCCCAGACCGGTGATTGAAGCATCGTACGGCGGTTTCTCGCCAATAATAACTGACATGCTCGCGGGCGCGGGTTGGGGTTGGCACATCGAGACCGCGATCCATGTCATCCGCCTCATCCTCGGGGGAGTATTCGATCAATACTCAAAACTCCAGATTGTGATCGGCCACATGGGGGAGGCATTGCCCTCCATGATGCAAAGACTTGATGTCATGCCGATGGCTATGACGAAACTCAACCGCCCGATGAGTGCCTATCTTCGCGAGAATGTGCACTACACGTTCAGCGGATTCAACTTCACGTCGACGTTCCTCGACCTGATGCTGCAAGTCGGTATCGGCCGGATTATGTTTTCAGCGGACTACCCATATGCATCGATGGCGCAGGCACGGGCGTTCTTGGACCAGTTGCCTGTAAGCAGCGCCGATAGAGAGCGGATCGCGCATGGTAACGCGGAACATCTTCTTGGGATCAAATGCTGAGTCAAACGCTTTCGGTTCTCACGATTCCAGCGGTAAGCCATTGAAAAGAATGGTGGGCGGTCGCGGGCTCGAACCGCGGACCTCCTGCTTGTAAGGCAGGCGCTCTAACCGGCTGAGCTAACCGCCCCAGGGCGTGACTGATGCAACCATCCTACCACTCCCGCGCCCCGCCCCGCGCGCACCCAAGCAGTCCCCGCGCTACGCTGGCATCTATGCACACCCTCACCCTCACAATCCTCCTACCCGCCATCCTCACGCTCCTCTCCCGCACCCTCCAGACCCGCGCCCGCGCCTGGTTCAAATCCGCCCCCCCCCGCATCTTCCTCGTACCCGCCGCGCTGACCTTGCTCTTCTGCATCCTGGCGACCTCCGCCGGCGCCTTCAGCCTCCCGCTCGCCCTGCTGCTTGCCGCCTACACCTTCGTTCCCACGCTCGCCGCTTTCGTCCAAGGCCCCGGACTCGCCCAGCGCTCCTCCTGGCTGGACTTCACCATCATCCTCATGCTCTGGCTTCCCCCTCGAGTTCTCCGCCGGCCAGCACCTCATCCCCAAGCCCGCCCAAAGCTTCCTGCACAGCGTTGCCTACGCCGTTTCCATCCTGCTGGGTCTCGCTATTTTCCTCTGCTTTCGCGCCCTCCCCACCATGAAATACAACCTGCCCCACCAACGCGACCTGGCCTATGGCGTCGCCGGATTCCTCCTCACCGCGCCCATCCTGATCGCTCTCGGCCGCCTGCTCGACTTCATGCCCACCGCGCACTGGCCGCGACAGCCCGCCCCCGCGATGGCCCTCCAATTCGCCGCCATCTTCTTCGGCACCGCCCTCCCCGAAGAAATCCTCTTCCGCTCTCTGATCCAGAACTGGCTCATGTTACGCTACGGTATTACTACCCGCATGCTGCTCGTCTCCGGTTTCATCTTCGGCGCCGCCCACCTCGATAACGGCCCGCAACCCCTGCCCAATTGGCGCTACATGATCCTAGCCTCTATCGCCGGCGTGGCTTACGGCAAAGTCTTTCAGAAATCCAATAGCGTGTTTTCCTCCGTCACCTTCCACGCCCTCATCGACGGCGCAAAGCACTTCTTCTTCTAACTGGGACCCGCATGACTCGCTCTTACTGGTTCGTTGTCGCCGAAATCACCGCCGTCTTCGTGATGATCATGCTGTACCTCTGGCGCCTGCGCTACACCGCGCCCGCCGCTTGCATCGCCATCCTGGGCTTCATCGTCCTGACGCAAGTCCTGCGCAAAGAGCAGCCCGCCTGCCTCGGCTTCCGCTGGAGCAATTTCCGCGAATGCGCGCAAACCTGGACGCCGCCGGTGGCGCTCCTGGCGATCTCGCTCCTGGTCTTCGGGATCATCCTCCGCACTCTCCGCCCCGTCACCTTCGGGCAGGTCCTGATTGCTCTCGCACTCTATTGTCCCTGGGGACTCCTGCAGCAGTATCTCCTCAATAGCTACTTCGCCAACCGCGTGCTCTCCATCTCGCCCGCGCGCTACGTGCCCTTGATCGCCGCCGCCGTCTTCTCCGCCACGCACCTGCCCAACTGGTTCCTCATGCTGGTCACCTTCGCGCTCGGCTACATGAGCACGAAAATTTTCCTGCGTTACCGCAATGTCTATTTCCTGGGCCTGGCGCACGGCGTTATCGGATCGCTGCTCTGGATCGTCATCCCCGATTACATCAGCCACCACTTGCGCGTCGGCCCCGGCTACTTCCACTAATTCAATCCGTGAGAACAAACCCCGCCTGACCGCACAACACCTATAAAAGGAGAAGTTGTGTCGATCCATCATTACGCCCTGATCACTGCGTTTCTGCTGACCACCGGAGTCGAGTCCGCCGCGACCGTCGCCACCACCACCGCGCACAAACCAGCCGTCTCCAGCACCAAAGCCAAGCAATCCGGCATGTCAGACGCTGAACTGGAAAAAGCGATCCGCGCGCGATTCGCCACTTCCAAGATTTCAAGCCATCATTTTCAGGTGCATGTGCAAGGCGGCGTCGCCACACTGGAAGGCCAGACCGATGTGCTCCAGCACAAAGGCACCGCCACCCGCCTGGCGAAGAACGTCGGCGCCATCCGCGTCGTCAACAAAATCGAAGTGAGCGAAGCGGCCCGCGAAAAAGCCGCCGATAATCTCGCTGGCGGCCGCCGCCGCGCTCAAGTCAAACGCAGCGACGACCGCAGCGATAAGCGCTCGCAATAGGTGCCCCCGGCGCGGAGCGCGTCCCTATGGGCACCCCGACGATCCGAACGTAAAGTTCAAATAAGCCCGCTGCCCGCCCGCCTGCGCCGCACTCAAAGCCGTGCCACCGAAGCTCAAGCCCGTCAACGGCGCATTCAACTCCGATGCGATCAGCCCCGAACCCGGCGTCGGCGAACTCCAGCCGCCCCAATTCCCCATCGCATTCATGTACGCAGTCTGCATCGGCGACGGGCTTTTACTGCTATAGTCATTGCCCATCTCCGCCGTGTTATTCGCCGGCGCACTGTAATCATAAAACTCGTAGTCTTGCGCCAACCCGTCCGGGTACGTCGTGCATTTCGCCCACTCAAAATAGATAGCCATTTTGGCCGGCTGACTAGACCCTGTCTTCCCCCGCAGGCACGCCAAGTGAACCTTGCTCACGCCCGGTGTGTCCACCGTCAGATCGCACGTATGGAAGATATACGGTATGTTACCGAGCTGCGGCGCCAGTCGCGTCTCCCCCGAGTTGTAGTACAGGAAGTCCCACAACCGCTGCCGTTTCAATTGGTCGGGAAACTTGCTCGCGAACGTCGATCCAATACTCTGCCCGCGCGTCCCCAGATCGCAAATCAGCCGGAAAATATCCACGCTCGAGCACATCTGACTCATGCTGATTCCGCCCGTCTGCCCCGGAAATTGCACGAAGAGCGGCACATGCAGCGCTTCGTCGTACGCCGCCATGCCCTTATCGTGCAGACCGTGCGATCCCGCGTACTCTCCATGATCCGAGGTGAAGATGACGATCGTGTTCGAGGCGAACGGCGAATTTCTCAGCGCCGCCAGCACCGCGCCCACCTGCTGGTCCACATACGCTTCCAGCCAATAATACTTATTAAGATAGTCAGTCCAGTCGGTCACAGTTCCAAGAGAGGCATTCAGACCGTTTTGAAAAGCCAGTTGCACGTCCGGCTTGACTCCGCCTCTGCCTTGGCTGCCAAGACTCGGCAGGTCCTCGAAATTCCATGGAGAGGGCAGGGTCTGATTAGGCGTCACGTCCGGACTGTACACCGGCGGCGCTCCCGCGGGCGCAAACGGGTATGGCGGCTCGAACCAAACCCCGCCGGGATGCAGGCTCGGCGGTTGTGGGGCCGGATAATACAGCCACCCTGGCGCCAACGCCATGTCGTGTGGATTGATAAAGCTCACTGTCGCGCACCACGGCTGGCCCGGCGTTTTTTGCGTACCTAGCCAACTCACAAAGTCGTTGGCAATATCGGCATCATTGGCCCAATACAGATTTCCGAACTGTCCGCCATTGGTGCCCTCGTTGGTGCGTCCCGACGGGTCCGGATTGTGCCTCGGACCGCCTGGAAAGTTATTCGTCTTGAAACCATAGTTGGCCAGCGGTGTGCTGCCAGCGCAATTCGATAGGTGCCATTTGCCGAACCACCAGCAGTTGTTCAGGTAGGCCGGGTTGAGCGCCTGTAACCCCCATCCCCACGTCGGGAACGCCGGGTTCAAATTCGGCATGATACCGCCCGATCCGCCCACATACACCGCGGTCTGCGGCGCATACAGCCCGGTCATAAACGTCCCGCGCGACGCCGTACACACCGTGGCTGCCACGTAGAACTGATCGAAGACATACGAACTGCCCACCAGCCCGCTGATGTTCGGCAGCATCGCTTCCACCGTTGCCGCCTGGCTCGGGTTCAGCCACACCGGCGTGCGCATCTGGTCCACCATCACCACCAGAATGTTTGGGTTCGTCAGCACCGGCGGGCTTTGCCACGATACCGAGCCGCGACCGGAGGGAGCTGTCTGCGACAGCATCGCACCCCCCAGCGCGCAAGCACCCAACCGCTCCAAAAACACACGTCGACTTACATCGTTTAGCATCTTTCCCAATCCTACCTATCGGAGCAGTGTACTTGAATTTTCTCGCACGGTCAAGCAGCTTTTTATTGACATGCCTGTCCTACGCGAGCGGATGGGGCGGCATGCTAGACTAGAGGTTCACTCCGCATGAAATCCATCGTATTTACAGCACTTCTGCTCGCCGCCTCGGCCTGCGCACAGACCACCCCAATACCGCCCGCTCCCGGCGCGCCAGCGCCCGCGCAACCCCAACTGCCGCCCGAGACCGTCATCGCCACCTACGGCCAGGGCAGCAAGGTCACCCTCGGCGAGCTGATGAAGTACATCAACGCCATGCCCCCCCAGATGCAGCAGAAGGCCATGCAGAACCGGAAGGAATTCGTCGAGCAGTTCGTGCTCATGCATCACCTCGCCGAAATGGCCGAAAAGGCCAAGCTTGATGAAGTCAGCCCCACCAAGGATTCGCTCGCCTTCAACCGCCTGTACCTGCTCATGAACGCCGAGCTCCACGAGGAGATGAGCCACATCGTCGTCCCGGTCGAGGAAGCCAAGGCCTACTACGACAAGAATAACGACCGCTTCATCCAGGCCAAGGTCAAGACCCTCTACGTTTCCTTCGCCTCGAATTCAGAGCCCGCCACCGATGGCAAAAAGCATCTCACCGAAGCCGAAGCGCAGGCCAAGATCGCCAAGCTGCGCGCCGAGATCGTCGGCGGCGCCGATTTCGTCAAACTGGTGAAGGAAAACTCCGACGACCAGGCGTCCGCCGCCAAAGACGGCGACTTCGGGTATATCCGTCGCACCGACAAGCTGCCCGAGGCCATCCACAAAGCGGTCTTCGCCCTCAAGGCCGGCGACGTGACCGAGCCGATCAAGCAGCCCAACGGTTTCTACCTCTTCCGCGCCGAAGAGATCGGCACCCAGCCCTTCGTTGAAGTCCAGAATCAGATCGTCAACGACTTGAAGACGACCCGCTTCAACGCCTGGATGGAGCAGACCAAGGACGGATTGAAGGTGAAGCTCGAAGAACCGGTTGTCACCCCCAGCGCCCCGCCCGCCGCCACCACCGCACCGCAACCCGCGCCCGCCAAACCGTGACCCGCGCCCAGATCCTCACGAGCATCCGATGCCTCGTACGATCTCTCCTCCGATCATCCTGGCCCTCGCGGTGCTACCCGCCCTGGCCCAATCCAGTGCCGCCGTGCACTTCAAATCCGTCGATCTGAAAACCGGTCTCTCGCCCTACTCCTACGTAGCCGTAGCCGACATCCGCCAACACCGACAGCGTCCTGCTTGGTGAAGGCCAGCCGCTTCCAGACCCATCAGGATTCTGCCACCGCCACAGGTCCGCGCTCCGTCGCCGTCGGTGACTTCAACGGCAACGGTAAACTCGACCTCGCCGTGGCCAACTACTACGGCGAGAATTCCACCTTTCATGGCCCCGGCAGCGTTTCCATCCTGATGGCCCACGACGACGGCAGTTTCGCCCCAAAGTCGATTACACCACCGGCAGCGGAGCCGTCTCCATCATCACCGCCGACTTCAATGGCGACCTCAATCTCGATCTCGCCGTGGCCAACGTCTGCGGCAGCGATAACTATTGCCTGCTGCGCGGCCCGCGTTCGGCCCCAGCCACGCGCGCTGGGCGAATTGGCGGAGCCCCCGTGATGCTATTGAAAATCAGTCAGCGCGCCCCGCCGGCTGTCTCGAACTGGATAGCGTCCCGGTCCTTCAGCGAATAGTAGGCCTTTACCAGTACTCTCTCGGCCTTGCCGTCGACCGTAACATAGTGAGTAACCGCCTCACACACGTCGCAAAGCTCCCGGTTCACTCCGATATTGTCCCTCACCACCCAACCCGTGGGAGGTTCCGGATCCGTGATGGCCTCGACCAGCTCTTCGGAGAGAATCGCCGTAATCTTGTCAGCGCTGGCATTGAGGACCCACCCATAGTACACCCTGCGCTTCTCACCGCCGTAGTCGAAGTAGAAATGCTGGCCGACAGGCGGCTCGCCGTCCTCCGTAATGCTGCTGCACGTCACCCCCGGCGGCATGATTACCATGCACAGGAGCGCCACGCTCGTGTCTACCGGAAGCCCGATCTCGTGTTCTTTGAGGAGGCGTGTGATCTCATCGATCACGTGGCTTGCTCCCGCGGGGTTCCCTGGGTCCGCCGGGTCCGCAAAGTCTTTCGGAGGGTCGTACTTCGCATCCACGTCTGCGTATGCATTCACGGGTTCTATTTCAATACGAGCGCCCTTGTTGTATTGAGCCAGCCCATCGAGATACCCGCTTTTCAGAAGCACGTTGAGTTTGGTTTCGATCGTGGCCCTTAGTTCCGGCTGCACGCCGGTGTTCCAGGCGGAGCCCCAATAGATCAACCGCAATTGCAGACGTGATAGGACACGCGGTCCAAAGCTGGCCAGAGGGTCAAATGGATCGTAGTTGTTGTGATGAGTCGTCATTCGTCTTCTCCTTAGATTCGCGCCTTAGCAGCCGCTACACCCGGACGAGCAGTTATAGGGAGGGTGGCAACCGACATCGTCTGGATTCATTGTCATCGTCATCTTGGACATCTGGTTCGCAGGCATCTTAGCCGCGCCAGCACGTCCGGCCATTGGCATACGTCCCTTTGCCGTTACGCCGTGGCTGGCTATCTGGCTCTCGTCCAGCAGATTGGAGATGGCCAGACTGATCAGTTCGATTCTGCGCAGGCCCTTCGGTATATCGTCGTCGTGATCGGGCTCAATCAGGGGAATCTCCTTGGCGGGGTAGTGAAAGTCGAAATGCCTGCCTGGAAAAGTGGCCGGCATCAAGCTCATGAGCGCCCTAAACGCCTCCTCGGGATGCTTCATCGTCATTCCCTTCATGCTGAGCTGCGACGGAGGATCTGCAAAGAGGTGCAGATTCGCCACACGTGGGTTAGTCTTACTGGGGATCGGCTTCCAGTGAGAGCCTTTCAGTTCTGGTTCCTTGCCCTTATCCACATCGTAGGTGAGCACGTGGATAAGGCCCAGGGACTCAGGCACGTTAACCAAATTAGCCTTCTCCAACTCAGCGAGAAGCTGCCTGGGTCCATCAAAATTGTTCTTTTGAAGTTGTAGGTGCTGTAGCGTTTTCACGTCGGCGTGGAGCGGCAGAGTGATCTTGCGCACCTTAGGGGCGTTTTCTCGGGGAGGTGGTTTAACAATGACGTTGTCTTTCTTGTCAAAACCCGGCCGTGCCCCTTTAGTACCGTGAACGTTTCTCAGTTCATAGACACCCACGTTTTTCTTCTCATCCAGCTCGTCTAGCCATTCCAGCTTTCCGCGCTGCCAGTTTCCGGCGTAGTAGGCGTGCATGTCGACAAAGGGAATCAGTACTTCGAGTTTTTCTTCTTTCGGCCTCTTCCAGAACAAGAACGTCCCGTGAAATACTACATTGAGTTTGTCAAACCTCGGCGTTTCTGATAGTGGCATGTCTTTTCCTTTCTTTTCCTTTCCCGCCTTCAGTGAAGGCTGAATACTTGAAGTCCGGCCCAGTAGTATGGGTGCTGATACCCCGGCTGCGAGCGGACAACGGCCGCAGCCGCGCGCAGGCTTTGTTCCGTAGACGCACCCGATAGGATTGCGCTATAGAGATGGTCGATGAGCATTTGAGAGGCAGCGGAGTTCAAGTTCCAAAAGCTGGCCACCACCTCGCCGGTCTTGGCATGCAGGAAAGCACTTACCAAGCTCCGCGGATCGCCTGGGCCATTGCGCTCGCCGGCGCCGGTTGAACAGCCGGAGAGCACCGCCAACCGGCAGTTTGATAGATGCAAGTCCTTGATCTCGGCCGCCCTGAGTAGCGCCGGTGCGCCGGCGGCGCCCCTTAGGATCAAACCACCACCCTCTCCACCGAAGCCGTGCCCGGCGAAATGGAAGATTTCTGCGTCTTCGATCCGGTCGCGAAGCTCCATCAAGGTAGCCTGTCGTCCTCCCAATAATACAGAACGAGGAAAAAGGGAAGAAACCTTTTTCGCTTCTTCTAAAGCGTCGGCCAGGGGCGGCAAGTCCTGGTTGCCCTCGAGCACCAGATAGTCCGGACCGACATCGAAGATCTGGCAGACGTGCGGATGATTCAGCGCCGCAATGGCGCGAGCCTCCTGCTCGAATCGCGCGCTGTGGACGCCCTTGAGCTGCTTGATGGCCACCACCCGCTGGAGCCGAGTGTCGCGGGCTTTCCACACCTCACCCATGCCACCTGCGCCGATCGGCCCCAGGATTTCATAGGGCCCCATGCGAGTTCCAGGAACCAGAGGCATAATCAGTCCTTCGCCGCCGCTTTCCTTACCACACGCCACAAAAAACCGTCATGAACAAAATGATCGTTTGCATGAAGAATCTCCGATCTACCCCCCACATATCTAAGAACGAGAACGGCAGGCAAAAACCTATCTCGAACGGAGATTTTTTAAGAATAACCTCGCACACGTCTACCGCCGTCTACCGATCGCGACTACTCGATTTTGGATTTGATCGGCGTGTATCGGCGGTTCCAATCCTGCTACCCTACCAAATCATGCTGCAGGAACAGCAGATCGCCGCTCGGCAGGAACGCGCCCGCACCGCCCTCCTGAAAATCCTCGACCAGCCCGCCGCCCAGCCCTGGGGCGACTACCAGGTCGCTTCCGCCAGCGGCCGCCACTACCGCGTCGCCATGCGCGGCCCCGGCCTGTTCGACAACTACTGCTCCTGCCCCGATTTCGCCCGGAACACCCTGGGCACCTGCAAGCACATCGAAGCCCTCCTCCAGCAGCTTCGCGCCCGCCACCGCAAAACCCTGGCCTCGCAACGTTATCAGCGCACCCGCGCCTCGCTTTCCCTCCAGTATGGCGAGAAGCTCGACGTGCGCCTGCATCTCCCCGCCGGCCCCACGCCCGCGCTCTCCGCCCTCGCCGCCAAGTATTTCGATGGCGACGGCCTGTTGCGCACCGATCAGTACTCCGCTTTTCCGCAGATGCTCGAAGAGCTGCGCCGTGTCGATGACACCGCCGTCATCTATAGCGACGTTCTCGAATTCATCGATCGCGAAAATGAATTGGCCGAGGGCCTCGCCACCGAGCGCCGCATGCTCGCGCAGATTCGCGCCGGCCGCCTCTCGCTCCACGATCTGCTCAAGGTCCCGCTGTTCCCTTATCAGATGCACGGCGCGCTGTTCGCCGCTTGCCGCGGACGCGTGGCCCTCGCCGACGACATGGGCCTCGGCAAAACCATCCAGGCCATCGCTGCCGCCGAGTTGCTCCGCCGCTGGCGTGGGATCGAGCGCGTCCTCGTCGTCGCCCCCGCCTCCGTCAAATATCAATGGCAGACTGAAATTCAGAAATTCTGCGATCTCTCCGTCCAGGTCATCGATGGCCCGCTCCCGCAGCGCCGCCACCTCTACGCCCATCCCGCCTTCTTCAATCTCACCAGCTACGAACTGGTGCTGAAAGATCTCGATCACATCCGCGACCTCCGCCCGGACCTCATCATCCTCGACGAAGCCCAGCGCATCCGCACCTGGACCACGGCCACAGCCCGCGCCGTCAAGCAGCTCAAGAGCCGCTACGCCTTCGTGCTCACCGGCACGCCGCTCGAAAACAAACTCGAAGAGTTGTACTCCGTCGTCGAATTTGTGGATGGCCGCCGCCTCGGCCCCGCCTTCCGTTTCTTGCACGACCATCGCATGGAGGATGAGAAGGGCAGGCTGCTCGGCTATCGCGGGCTCGATCAAATCCACCGCAGCCTCGAGCCGATCCTCCTCCGCCGCACCCGCAAGGAGGTGCTGCCCGAATTGCCCCAGCGCACCGACCAGATCTTCCGCGTCGCCATGACCCCAGAGCAGGCCGCGCCCTACAGCGAGCAGAGCGATATCCTCGCCCGCCTCGTGCACAAGTGGGAGCGGCAGGGCTGGCTCTCCGAAATCGATCTGCGCCGCATCACCTGCGCCATCCAAAATATGCGCATGCTCTGCGACTCCACCTTTTTATATGACAAGGAAACCAACGTCTCGCCCAAGCTCGACGAATTCCGCGAAATCATCCGCGAGCTGGCCATCGAGGAAAACCGCAAAGTCGTCGTCTTCAGCGAATATGAGCGCATGACTCACTTGGCCGCGCAGGAGCTCACGCGGCTCAAGATCGGTTGGGTCTCGCTGCACGGCGGCGTGCCCGCTCGCAAGCGCGGCGATCTGCTGACGCGCTTCCGCACCGACCCCGCATGCAAGGTGTTCCTGTCCACCGATGCGGGCGGCGTCGGGCTCAACTTGCAAGCCGCTTCCGCCGTAATCAACTTCGAGCCTCCCTGGAATCCCGCGCGCCTCGAACAGCGCATTGGCCGCGTTCATCGCATGGGCCAAGTCGCGCCCGTGCAGGTCATCCATCTGCTCACCGAAGGCAGCATTGAGGAGCGCGTCTGGGAAACGCTACGCCTAAAAAAGGCGCTGTTCGCCGCCCTGTTCGATGCCCGTGCCGATGAGGTCAGCTTCGCCAAGCTCGGCCGCAAGAGCATGATGCAGGTTATCAAGGATGTCTTCTGCGAATCGCCCGCCGAGCCGAAGCCCGCCACGCCCCCCCCCGCCCCGCCGCCTCCCCCTGCCGCCGCCCCGGCCCCCTCGCCGCCGGACTTCGCC
>Ga0073928_10007697_pt1 | contig 13841 bp, 13 predicted proteins | sample PaiPotPPA55metaG_FD_76969 | JGI IMG/M metagenome (GOLD analysis project Ga0073928, IMG submission 76969) | Iron sulfur acid spring bacterial and archeal communities from Banff, Canada, to study Microbial Dark Matter (Phase II) - Paint Pots PPA... ... | reverse complement strand
TGCTGTGGCAACATTTCTTCTGGCTGTTTGGACATCCCGAAGTGTATATCCTAATGCTCCCGGGATTCGCCTGCGCTTCCGAGATCATCCCAGTATTCTCGCGGAAACCAATTTTCGGACGTGCCGCGATGATCGGCGCTACAGTGGCGATCGGGCTTCTGGCGGTGGGTGTCTGGGCTCACCACATGTTCGCTGTCGGAATGTCATCTTCATCGAACATCTTCTTTGTAGCCTCAACGATGTTGGTCGGCGTGCCAACCGGAATCAAAATCTTCAACTGGCTAGGAACCATGTACGGCGGCAAACTCCGCTTTGATACGCCTATGTTGTTCTGCGTCGCCTTTTTGTTCCAGTTTCTTATCGCGGGCCTGACTGGAGTAATGATGGCGGCGGCCCCATTCGACTGGCAGTTAACCGACTCTTACTTCGTGGTGGCGCACTTTCACTACGTCCTCTTGGGTGGACTCCTGTTCACGTTGTTTGGCGCCATCTACTATTGGTTCCCGAAGGCGACGGGAAGGATGCTCAACGAGACGCTTGGGAAATGGCATTTCTGGCTTCTTGTAGTCGGTTTCCATATGACATTCGACACGCTCCATTTCGCAGGCATTCTTGGTATGCCGCGGCGTATCTACACGTACGCAGCGGGGCGGGGTTGGGAAGGCCTGAATCTGTTGGCTTCGATTGGCGTGATCTTTCAGGCCGTCGCAGTCGCGTGTCTGATATGGAACATCATCCGCTCACTACGACAAGGCGCACCGGCGGGCAACGATCCGTGGGATGCGTGGACGCTCGAGTGGGCAACAACGTCGCCGCCTCCCGAATACAACTTTGCTGTCGAGCCCAGAGTGCGCAGTAGCCGTCCATTGTGGGACCTGAAACATCCGGAAGATCCAGATTGGAAGTACGAATGACACCGACCATCGGAATACAACAAACCGAGTGGACGTTGCCGGATCGCGGCCGGGTTGGAGTAATATGCCTGATCGCGACTGAATTTGCGCTCTTCACGATCTTTGTGGTCGCTTATGTGTTTTACATCGGAAAGAGTCTCACCGGTCCCTCGCCGAGCCAAGTTCTGGAGTTGCCGGTGTGGCCGACACTCTGCCTACTTTCAAGCAGCGTTACGGTCGGAATTGCCGCACGAGCCGTGAAGGGCAATCAGCTACCGAAATTCAAAATATGGACGGCGGTGACCATTCTGCTGGGTTTAGAATTCTTGCGGCAGACTGCACTTGAGTGGCGCCACTTGGTCGCAGATTGGCATTTGACGATCACCACGAATCTTTTTGGCACCACGTTCTACTCATTGGTCGGCCTACACGCTGGTCATGTGGTCCTCGGCTTAACATTGCTGTTGCTTACGCTGGGCCTTGGACTAAGGGGAAGCATGCGGGGACAGGGGCGACGATTCGAACTGTTGGCCTGGTATTGGCACTTCGTAGACGCAGTATGGGTGGTCGTGTTCACGGTCGTCTACGTGATTGGACGTTAGTCTAATGGCGAACGAAAAGGTTTCAAGTTCGATTCCGGTGCCGGCGCCGACGGCCTGGCCGTTTATTGCCGCATTCGGTATCACTCTGACTTTCACCGGGTTGGTTACGCACCCGGCAGTGAGCATGGTGGGAGTAATCGTCCTGCTGCGAGCGGCTGCCGGGTGGTGGTTCGATGTGTTGCCGGAGCAGAAAGAAGAGGCCGCACTGGTGAGAATCAGCGAGCGGAGCTGGGCAGAACCGAAAAGTTCTTCAGCCGTGGATCACCTGGCGGCTGGCGTTGGGAGCCATCGTGTCAGGGTCCCCGTTCAGGTGCATCCGTACTTGACGGGTCTCTACGGTGGACTTGCCGGCGCTGTCGCAATGGCAGTTGTGGCGGTGTTTTTTGGTCTCATTGCACAGCGTAGCATTTGGTATCCCATCAATCTCCTAGCCGCCGGCATTTTACCTTCCCTGGCAGACGCGCCGATCGACCAACTCAGGAATTTTAGCGAAGCCGGCCTAATCGCTGGATCTCTGATTCACGGGACGCTTTCACTCTTCGTCGGATTGCTATATGCGGTCTCACTTCCGATGTTTCCGCGCGGCGCGAGTTGCAGCGGGCTGGTTACTCCAGTGCTGTGGTCGGGGCTGGTGGCTTCGACGCTCAGCGTGATCAATCCCACTCTGAACGAGCGCATCGACTGGTTCTGGTTTGTGGGTTCCCAAATAGCGTTCGGCTTAGCTGCCGCCTGGGTGATCGCGCGCACAGCAAAGATCGAGACCATGCAAACCTGGCCACTGGCCGAACGAGCGGGAATCGAAGCAGCGAGAAGTGATGCCGATCAGGGTCGCTCTCAGGAGAAACCGCGGCAATGAAACGCCATGCAAATTGGTTACCGGCAGGTCTTGCCATTCTTCTGTTCGGGTGCAGCAATCGGCCGGAGCAGTTTATCTTGCCGGACCAGGTGTCAGACTTTTCCGCTCTTTACGAGAGTAATTGCGCTGGTTGCCACGGGCGGGATGGCAATTTTGGCGCGGCGCGTCCACTGAAGGATCCACTCTTCCTCGCTTTGATTGGAAAGGAGAAGCTGCGGGACGTGATCGCAAAGGGAGTTCCGGGGACGGCGATGCCGGCCTTCGCGCAAAATGCCGGCGGCGGGCTAACGGAACAGCAAATCACGATACTGGCTGAGCAGATCGAAGAGCATTGGTCGCGACCGCAAGAATTTGTTGGAATCGCTCTGCCACCGTATAGCACGGATTTAGGCGACGCAAAACAAGGAGAGACAGTCTTCCACGACTATTGCTCCAGATGCCACGGTGAAGACGGGTTGGGCGGCGCTGAGGGCGGATCGGTCGTCAATCCGGCATTTCTAGCACTCGTCAGCAATCAGTCCCTGCGCACTACTGTGATCGCCGGTCGCGCGGACCAAGGCGCTCCGGATTTGCGAAGTTACTCTCCTGGCCACGCGATGACGGGACAGGAAGTCTCGGACGTTGTCGCTTGGATATCCGCCCATCGCGCATTTCCCGGCAACGGAGCAAAAGGAGGAACGAATCTACCATGAGTGGCACGGATCAAAAATCAGATTGCGGGTGCAAGAAACTGGCCCCCACCAAGGATCCATCGGCCTCGGATATGTCGCGCCGCAATCTCCTTCTCAAGGTCGGAGCGGGCTTGAACGGCATTGCAGCTGCGCTTATCGGCGTGCCCGTTCTGGGCTACGTCGTGTCGAGTTTCACGAAGGGTTCGCGGAACAGTTGGATTTCACTCGGTTCTTTGGATCGCTTCCCTGAAGGCGAGACCCAATTGGCTGTCTATCGCAATCCTATAACTAAGCCCTGGGACGGAGACACTGCCGAAGTGCCGTGCTGGGTACGTCGAATTGACTCCGAAAAGTTCCAGGTGTTCGCGATCAACTGCACCCACCTCGGCTGCCCGGTTCGTTGGTTTCAGGAATCGCGACTGTTCATGTGTCCATGCCATGGGGGCGCTTTCTATGAGGACGGATCGCATGCCTCTGGCCCACCGCCGCGTGGACTATTCGAATATCAGCACAAGATCGACAGCGGCGAATTGAAAGTGTTGGGCGGCCATCTTCCAACTCTCGCTGAACCCCTCTGAAGAAGAAACGTGTGAGGAGCAGATCATGTTGAGATCAATCGCGCTCTGGCTCGAAGAACGCTTGCATTTGACGAAACTGTTCGAGTCGACAGCCGGCCACAAAGTTCCACCCAGCACTAATAGCTGGTTCTACGTGTTTGGCAGCGGCACCCTTTTGTGCTTCGTCCTGCAGATCGTGACGGGCACTTGCTTGGCTTTTGTCTACGTGCCTTCGACAAGCCAGGCTTGGACCAGCCTGCAATACCTCAATAATGAACAGTTTCTGGGGTGGTTCCTTCGCGCGGTCCACAACTGGGGGTCGATCTTCATGGTCGCCATCATGAGCTTGCATTTGGTCCAGACGTTCTTGTTTGGGGCTTACAAATACCCGCGTGAGCTGACGTGGGTCAGTGGCTGCGTTCTCTTTCTTTGCACTCTGGGAATGGCGTTTACCGGGCAGATCCTCCGGTTCGATCAGGACGCATATTGGGGCTTGGGGATCGGCGCATCCATCATGGGGCGAGTTCCGTTCATAGGCGCTCGGTTGGTCCATCTGATGTTGGCTGGATCGACGATCGCGAGTGAAACGCTATCCCGATTCTTCTCTCTGCACGTCTTCGTAGTGCCGGGAATGATTATCGCACTTCTGAGTCTTCATTTGAGACTCGTCTTGACAAAGGGCATCAATGAGTACCCGAAGCCAGGCAGCGTTGTGAGAAAGGAATCCTACGCAACCGAGTACGAAGCTATGGTCGAGAAGACCGGCGTGCCATTCGTTCCGAACGTTATTGGCAAAGACCTAATCTTCAGCGGCTTCCTAATCGTCGCGATTGTCACCTGCGCCTTCGTTTTTGGACCACAGGGTCCGTCGGGTCCTCCGAATCCGACACTCATTCATACCGCACCGAAGCCGGACTTCTATTTCCTGCCAATATACGCGATCCTGGCGCTTCTACCGGCCTACATGGAGACCTTTCTCCTGTTGGTGGCACCCGTACTTGCGCTGGCGATCCTGATTTTGCTCCCATTCTATTCGGGAACTGGGGAAAAGAGCTACCGCCGACGTCCAATCGCGGTGTTGGTTGTACTGTTGGCAGTTCTAACAGCCGGGCTGCTCGCCTATCTTGGGACATTCGCGCCATGGTCTCCGCACATGGAGGCGTGGAGCGGCGCAGCCACGCCCGCCGCATACGTGAAAGGGAGGTCGGCTCTTGAACTTCAGGGAGCAATCCTCATTCAGGGCAAGCAGTGCCGGAACTGTCACAGTCTTAGGGGCGAAGGCGGGATGAGAGGCCCGGCCCTGGATACTGTGGCCACGCGTCTCACGCGCGATCAGCTTATCAGGCAAGTCATTCAAGGCAGTGGGAACATGCCGGCTTATGGCAAAAATTTGCGTCCCGCGGAAGTAACTGCGCTGGTCGCCTTCATGCAAACGCTCCGTCCCTCTTATCAGCCAGAGGCGCGGGATTCCACCCAGGCGGTGAACTCGACCTCGGCGGATGCACAGAAAAGCGACGTGCTAGTCAACCGGTGAGGCATTGAAATGGATCCAGTCGCCGCGGCGGTGCTCTCATCGTGGTCGTTGGATTTGAAAACGGTGGGCTTACTGCTTGCCGTCGCGGCCCTGTATCTAAGGGGTTGGCTACATCTTCGCGCCGAACTGCCGCGCAAATACACGGCTGGCCGACTGGCCGCCTTTGCTGGTGGACTGGTTGTAATCTTGCTGGCTCTCGTATCGCCAGTGGATGCCTTCGGGGACATGCTCCTGTCGGCGCACACGATCCAGCATCTATTGCTCATCATGGCGGCGCCTCCGCTGGTGCTATTAGGGCAGCCTGTGCTTCCGTTATTGCGCGGTTTGCCGCGATGGATTTTCAAGGACGCGCTCGGACCATTTCTTCGGTGGCGGGAACTCAAGAAGGTTGGCGGCGCAATCGTGCACCCAATCGTCTCCTGGTTCACCTTCGCGATTGTCATTATCGTGTGGCACTTGCCGCGATTTTACGAGTTAGCGCTCCACTCGCAGGCATGGCACCAGGGCGAGCACGCATGCTTTTTTTGGTCAGCGATGGCTTTTTGGTGGCCGGTGATTGGCGTGTGGCCGACCCATCCAATCCGGCTCAGATGGGCGATGATTCCGTACCTCCTGCTAGCGGACCTGGTTAACACTGGCCTTTCCGCGGTTCTGAGCTTTTCGGACCACGTACTATACGCGAGCTATCAACTAGCACCCCGTCTTTGGGGCATCTCCGCTCTCGGCGATCAATCCGCGGCGGGAGCCATCATGTGGGTGCCAGGATCGATCGCGTTTCTGTTACCAGCGGTGATGCTGGGAATGCGAGCCCTGGACCCGGGAGGCATCCATCCGATTCGACTGAATACGCGCCTGAGGGTTCCGCGTCTTCCAGCAAAAGGGCCGTGGGATCTCCTGCGGACGCCCATCCTCGGCCCGATTCTGCGGCATCGCCACTTTCGGCGATCCGTTCAGTTAGCAATGTTGCTCCTAGCCGCCGTTGTCGCCGTCGACGGGTTCTTCGGGCCACAGATCGCACCGATGAACCTCGCCGGTGTGCTTCCGTGGACTTACTGGCGAGGACTGGCCGTGATCGCGCTGGTCATGGCCGGAAATCTCTTTTGCCTAGCATGTCCGTTCACTCTTCCGCGCGATCTGGCGCGAAGATTCGTTTCGCCTCGCTACCGCTGGCCGCGACGATTGCGCTCCAAGTGGATTGCGGCCGGCTTGCTGGCTGCCTACTTCTGGGCGTATGACGCTTTTTCCCTTTGGGACAGCCCCCGCTTGACTGCCTGGATCATTCTGGGCTATTTCCTCGCTGCTTTTGTGGTCGACACTGTCTTCAAAGGAGCCAGCTTCTGTAAGTACGTTTGCCCGATCGGCCAGTTCCATTTCGTTCACTCACTGGTCTCGCCGTTGCAGGTTAAGGTGCGCGAGCCAGCGGTCTGCGGATCGTGCAGCACGCACGATTGCATTCGCGGAAACAATCGACAGCGAGGATGTGAATTACATTTGTTTCAGCCAAAGAAGGTAGGGAACTTCGACTGCACGTTTTGTCTTGATTGTGTGCAGGCTTGCCCGCAACAAAATGTCGGCATTCTGCACGTGTTGCCTGGAGGGAACATACGTGACGACGGTCGCGCCTCTGGAACCGGGCGTCTGAACCGGCGTCTGGATGTCGCCGTCCTAGTACTGATTCTGGTATTCGGCGCATTCGTGAACGCTGCCGGAATGACGGAACCGGTCATGATGTGGATACATCACTGGCACGCTCGACTGGAATTTCGCTCCATGGGTCCGATCGTGACGGCTCTGTATGCTGGAGGCCTGCTGATTCTTCCTGCAATATTAGCGGCTGCGTGTGGCTGGGTCAGCCATTGTTGGGGACGGGCGGGTAATAGTTGGAAAGACCTGACCTGCAGTTTTACGTTGGCTCTCATCCCCGTTGGTTTCGGCATGTGGCTTGCCCACTTCTCTAATCACTTAGTCGCGGGATGGAGCAGTTTCGTTCCGGCCGCCGAGAGAGTCTTATCCCGAGTTTCGACTGGGATCTATCCGCGAGCATGGATTCCGAGCTGGCTTCCCTCTCTTGAGCTTGTATTGTTGGGTCTCGGGTTACTGTTAACTCTGTATTCTGCCTGGGCAGTGGCATGCCGTGTAGCCGATGGTGATCGCGCGGCGCTCGCAGTGATGTCGCCTTGGGCGATCCTGGCGGGTGCGCTCTATTCGATCGGTGTTTGGATTGTTTTTCAGCCTATGCAGATGCGCGGAATGACGATGATGCATTAGGAGCAAGGATGAGGCCTTCCAACTTTCTAATGCTAGTCGTCATGATATTCGCTCAGGCGACTATCTTCGCCGACGGAGGCACAGTTCAGTTGCGTCAGGAAGCTGGAGCACTTGTGATTACCGTGTTTACCTCACCGGCGCCTCTTTCTGCCGGGCCCGTCGATATAAGTCTGCTCTTGCAGAACCGGAATGGACTCGAACCAGTGCTGGATGCCGAGGTTTCGTTGCTCCTGCGTGCAGACGCTTTGAGTGGCGAAGTCCGAGCGCACGCAACCCGAGAGCAGGCGCAGAACAAGTTGCTGTATGCGGTACCGGTAATGCTAGCGAAATCTGGGAAGTGGCAGGTCGCCATCACAATTCTGCGGAAAGGTCAGCGGACAGACGCAACAGGGACAATCTACGTAGCACCCGCTCCCGAAATGGCGGCGTCGCACTGGAGCTACATTGCGTTTACGCCGTTGATGATCGTGATCTTTGTGGTCCGCGAACGACTGATGCGGCGGAAGCCGAAAGGGTGAAGCGATGCGAGATTTTCTAGAGTTGACCAAACCGCGAATCACAGCACTAATCCTGATTTGCACTGCCGTCGGCTATTTGTTCGGCTGCCGGGCTGTTTTTCATTTCCTGACACTGTTACACGCGCTACTCGGAACGGCGCTAATGGCATCTGGGACATCGGCGCTCAATCAGTGGTATGAAGCGGACTCGGACGCCAGAATGCGCAGAACGCGCGGGCGCCCCATCCCCGCGGGACGGATGAAACGCAGTCACGGATTCTTTTTTGGCGTGTTGTTGTCCACTGCCGGGTTTGTCGAGCTGTGGGTCGGGACCAATGCACTTGCGGCCGCGCTCGGACTGTTCACGTTGATGAGTTACATGTTTGTCTATACACCGTTGAAGCAGCGCTCACCAGTGTGTACAACCGTAGGCGCGTTGCCTGGCGCGATGCCCCCACTGATCGGCTATGCGGCGGCGAGCGGGGCCCTTGATACCTGGGCTTTGGCGTTGTTCCTCATCCTATTCGTTTGGCAGTTCCCTCACTTCTACGCTATCGCGTGGATGTATCGAGAGGACTATGCCCGGGGCGGAATAAAGATGCTGCCCGTGATCGAGCCGGACGGCGAATCGACCGTCAAACGCATTGTGGCCTGTTCGATTCTGCTGATACCGATAAGCCTTCTGCCGCGCCTCCTCGGCATGACGGGATCTATCTACGCGGCTGCCGCAATTGCAGGGGGCTTAGCATTGCTCTACGTTGGATTGCGACTTGGGCGGGAGCGAACCTTCGCTCGGGCGCGCTATCTGCTACTGGCGTCCGTTTTTTACTTGCCTGCGTTGCTCACGGTCATGGTCATCGACCGGCACACTTTCTGAGCGATGAATACGTCGGCGTACCGACGGTGCGAGAAAGCGATAGTTTTGCGATGAGCTCACAGTACCGGCGATTGAATTTGAGAGAACGGGCCTTCGCGCCTTGTCACTTCAAAGCCTTGCTGGCCGGCAGCGGGCGAATCGCGCGTGGAGAGCGGAACGTCGTCGCCATCAATGAGCACGCCGGACAAGTCCTACATGTTTTCCCGGCCATCAAGATGAATATTTCGATCGGTGGATCCCGAAACCATTCGACCCATGGATGTCGTCGAGGGACCGGTGCGAGCTGCGCTGGCGGTATGGATTGGCAAGACCCGACTCATCGATAACGTTCCTTGTGAACCCGGCTCTGCCCAATGAACCCCACAAGAATCATTCGGAATTCGCAGACACCCAACCAAAACAATTGACCACGTCTCTTCCAGGATGTAGGTAAAGCGGACGTCGATCAAAGCCAAACGGGCCGATCCAAAAAAGGCAGCATGTTTCTGCGTCGCTGCCCCCGTTACTATTCCCACGCAGAACGCGTGCGGGTGGCAGGTTCGAGCACCTTCGGACAAAGGAGAACACAAATTATGGCATTGGACAAACCAGTACGGCGTATTGCAATCGTCGGCACCGGGGTTATCGGTGCAAGCTGGGCGGCGCAGTACTTGGCATGTGGCCTTGATGTTATCGCAACGGACCCGGCGCCGAACGCGGATCAGAATCTCCGCAAGTATATCGACGCGTTGTGGCCGGACCTCACGGCCATTGGACTCGCAAAGAACGCCTCACGCGACAGACTCACCTTCACTCCCGACATGAAGAAAGCATTGTCGGAAGCGGATCTCGTCCAGGAAAACGGGCCCGAGCGGCCGGATTTCAAGATCAAGTTGTTTGCCGACATGGACGCAGCTACTCCCCCCGATTCGATCATCGCGTCGAGCTCGTCGGGTCTAACTATGAGTGTCATTCAATCCGGTTGCAAGCGTCCCGAACGCTGCGTCATCGGGCATCCCTTCAATCCTCCTCACATAATTCCGTTAGTCGAGGTAGTGGGGGGGACAAGACATCGCCCGAAACAATCCAAACGGCGATGGCGTTTTATGCGTCGATCGGAAAGAAGCCGATTTATCTCCGAAAGGCGTTTCCCGGCCATGTCGCTAACCGGCTACAGGCAGCGCTCTACCGGGAGGTCATATATCTCATCCAGCAGGGTGTGCTGAGCGTCGCGGACGCCGACGTTGCCGTGTGCTACGGGCCTGGCCTCCGGTGGGGAGTGATGGGTCCCAGCTTGCAGTGGCACGTTGGTGGCGGCCAGGGCGGAATTCAGCACTACATGGAGCACCTCATGGGGCCTCTGACCGGCCTGATGAAAGGCATCGGCGATCCAGATGTTACTCCCGAACTTAAGCAAACAATCATCGATGGGGTGCTACAGGAGGCGGGGGGGCGCTCGGTGGAGCAACTCGCGCAGGACGAAAACGAGGTTTTAGTCGCACTCCTCAAGCTCCGCGCGAAGTATACCGAAGCAGCTAAGTTGACCAACGTGAGCTAAAGGACGGACGAGTATGTCTGAAAGTGTCCCACGTGTCGTGATTGTTGGCGGGGGTTTTGGCGGCTTAGCCGCCGCCAAGGCCCTCAAAGACACTCCGGCGCTAATCATCTTGATTGACCGTACGAATCACCACCTGTTCCAGCCGCTGCTCTATCAGGTGGCGACGTCGGTGCTGGCGCCTGGCCAAATAGGCTAGCCGATCCGGAACATCCTCAGGAGGCAGCAAAACACGACCGTAATACTCGGTGAAGTTACGGGCGTCGACAAAGACAAGAAATGTGTATTCGTCAACGACGCTGACCGTGTGGGAGTACCGATTGGTTACGATTTCCTCGTCCTCGCAACGGGCGTAACCCACAGTTACTTCGGTCGCAGCGAATTCGAGAAGTTTGCGCCGGGACTGAAAAGCCTGGCCGATGCTGTCGCGATCCGGAACAAAATCCTGCTGGCATTCGAGCAGGCCGAGGCCGAGGAAAACCCCGCCCGTCACGGCGACCTGCTGACGTTCGTGCTGGTAGGTGCGGGCCCTACCGGAGTGGAAATGGCCGGTGCGATCGCCGTGCTGGTCCGTAACACACTGAAGTCCGAATTCCGGCGCATCAATCCCGAGTCGGCGAAAATAATCCTGCTGGACATGGCGCCCCGGGTCCTCGGACCGTTCTCGGAGGAGCTCGCACAGGCAGCGAAAGAACGGTTAGTAAACTTGGGTGTAGAGGTCCGGCTGGGTCACGGCGTCGATCAAATTGACGCGGGCGGTGTCTTAGTGGATGGGGCGCGTATTGCGAGCAAGACGGTGATTTGGACCGCCGGCGTGGCTCCATCACCCGCTGGCAAATGGCTGAACGTTGGTACAGATCGCGCCGGGCGAGTACGTATCCAACAAGACCTGACTGTCGCTGGGCACCCGGAAGTCTTTGTCGTCGGCGATACTGCCTCGCTCGATCAGGATGGTAAACCGCTACCGGGTGTCGCGCAGGTGGCGATTCAGCAAGGGCGCTATGCGGGAACCCTGATTCATCGGATTGTTACCGGTAAATCGACCCCTGGGCCGTTTCGTTACTTCGACAAGGGCAATATGGCGGTAGTCGGCAAGGGGTTCGCCGTTTTGCAAAGCGGCAAGGTCCACATCAGCGGCTTCCTCGCGTGGCTCGCATGGGCCGCAGTCCACCTGCAGTTTCTGGCGCAGTCGAGTCTGCGCGCGAGCGTCTTCTTGCAATGGGTCTGGACCTATGCCACGGGACAGCGGGGCTCCCGGCTAATTGTAAATCACCATGGCTCCGAACCCGCGAAGCCCGTTGCCAAAGAAGCGGGATTGGCGCTGACAATTTCAAGCAAGTGAGCAAATTCAAGCTGACGGAAACAAAGATGAGAAGGCAGCAACTGGGAAACATTCGAGAATTAGATCGCCGCTTAGCCGACGGTGAACATTGTATTCCTGTGGCTTCGCACTGGAGATGAATACGATCATCGCCTTTAATGCGATCACCGGTTTCGGCGCTTTCGTGTAGGGCGCTTAGGTCGAATAGGAACCCGAACTCGGTCTTCGGATAGATCGAGGTCGAATCCAAACTCGGAAAAGGAGCAAACGAATTCAAATGTCTTCCACTGTTTACAAATCAGAGCACGCGGAGTTCAGTTCCAGTCCCACTTCGGGACGAGTGATCTTCTTGGATCTGAGCGGGGGCCACGTGGTCTCTATAAATCCTGACGGCTCCGATAAGAAAACCATTGTCAGCGGACAAAGACTACCTGACGGCGTCGCAGTGGACGTCGCGGCAGGTCATATCTACTGGACTAACATGGGCATTCCCAGCGCGAATGATGGCTCCATCGAACGCTCTGATCTCGATGGTGGGCATCTCGCCACCATCGTTCCTCCAGGTGGGACCCATACTCCCAAGCAGCTCCAGCTTGATAAAAAGAACGGAAAGCTCTACTGGTCGGATCGTGAAGGCATGCGCGTCATGCGTTCGAATCTGGATGGCTCAAATGTCGAGACGCTCGTAGGAACCGGCCATGGCGAAGCCAACATGCATGACGCCAGAAACTGGTGTGTAGGTATCGCGGTTGACGCTGGAGACGGAAAGTTCTACTGGACTCAGAAAGGCAATGACAACGCTGGCGAGGGCCGCATCTTCCGCGCAAATCTGGAGACTCCGAAGGGGCAGAGTCCGTCAAATCGCAGAGACATCGAACTCCTCTTCGATGGCCTGCCCGAGCCTATCGATCTGGATCTCGACCTTGCCAACCGGCTGATGTACTGGACGGATCGTGGCGACCCGCCACGCGGCAACACCGTGAACCGAGCACCGATGGATGCCGTGACCGGAAATCGCAAAGACCCTGAGATTGTTTTTAACCACCTAATGGAAGGAATCGGCTTGGCGCTGGACCTGAATCATGGGCGGATGTTCCTGACCGATATGGGTGGTTCCGTTTACAGTGCGAATCTCGATGGATCGAACAGGAAGGTGCTGCTCGCGGGCCAAGGGAACCTAACCGGGATCGCATACGCTGAAGCTCCGCACAACGACGTTCAGCCTGTCGCTCATTGAAGTAGCTTGAAATCCTCGCAGTGACTAGGAGAATTTAATGACTCAAACTATGACTACGGGATTATCTCTCGGAACCGAAGCTCTCTTGACCCAGACTCTCAAGGCGAGACTCACTAACCCGGTCAGCTCGCCCGAGCTTGATCTCCACGCTGGGTTAAATGACGTGCTGAGCGATGTCGGAATGACGGCCGCGGACAGTGGCGGAAAGCTCACGTTTTATGGCCAGGATCCGATTGTGCCCAGCCCCATCCGTTTTGGCAGCATGGCAGCCATCGGCTTGGCCGCCAAGGCCATTGGAGTGGCGGCGCTCTGGAGAGCCCGAACTGAAGAAGGACAGGACATCTCGGTCGATGTCCGTAAAGCTCTGCGGCGTTTCTGCTGTTTCTTTGAGGGAAAGTGGGAAACGATGAACGGACGCCCTCCCGCCATGGGCGCGGATGAAGATAACCCATTCTTAAAGTTGCCGCTCTTCCGTGAAACGCGAGATGGGCGTCACGTGGTGCCGCTGAATTTCTACCCCAGGCTGCGCACACGCACGCTCGACTTCCTGAGATGTAGGGACAGCGCCGAATCGGTTGAGAATGCCATTCTGCAATGGCGCGGGGAAGAGTTGGAGACGGCCGCGGCGGAGGAAGGCATTGTCATGGGCATGGTGCGCACCTTCGATGAATTTCGCAACGAGCGACAGTACGCCGAGATCCTCTCTAAAATGCCGTTGATTACGCTGGAAAAAATCGGAGAAAGCGAGCCCATTCCATTCAAGCGGAACGGAAAGAGCCCGCTGGATGGCATTCGCGCCTTCGGAATGGGACATGTGATTGCCGGAGCAGCTATCGGCCGAGACCTCGCTTACTGGGGCGCGGACGTTCTCAATATCTGGAGGCCCAATAACACGGAGTTGGAGAGCTTCTTCTGGGACGTTCAGGTTGGTATGCGCTCCACAATTCTGGACAACTCCAAGGAAGATCGTGCCAAGTTCGATCGCCTGTTGACG
>Ga0073928_10007695_pt1 | contig 13841 bp, 11 predicted proteins | sample PaiPotPPA55metaG_FD_76969 | JGI IMG/M metagenome (GOLD analysis project Ga0073928, IMG submission 76969) | Iron sulfur acid spring bacterial and archeal communities from Banff, Canada, to study Microbial Dark Matter (Phase II) - Paint Pots PPA... ... | reverse complement strand
TCGGATCTGGGTATGTCGAAACCAAGAATTTGATCGCGCTCTGCCATCGAGTTCCTTCCGGATCTTCTCAAGCCATTCACGGACTGGCGTTCATTAACGCGCTCGTCACAGGGTTGGTCGTCTTCGTCAGCTAGTCCGGAAGAATCAAGCTCCGCCGGACTATTCGTTCCATAGTCACCTCCTTTTGCCGTCACCCGCTCCCGAATGACATGCCAACGCCGGCGTTGCTCCCTGCCCCGCCGGCCCCGCGTCTCCTCCATTAGCGCCAATTGGAACATTGCCCGTATGGCAACTTTACCAGGCAAACCATATGCCACATTAGTGATTTTTTTTAGGCATAAATTGGCTATGCGTTAGTGACGTGCTGGCGACACCCTCTAATAGAAACTGTTGCGATCTTGGAACAGCCCGGACCGTCGCCAAATCATCGCGGACACGAGAGCCAGCGATACTGTGAGCATTTCCCCACGCGCCCCAAATCCGAACTCTAGAACTGCTCCTTCACGTCGTAGCGGAAGAGCTGCATCGCCGGAAATACCCCAATCACCTGTTCCTTGCGCGAGCGTGGAGGAACCTCGACATCCGTACACTCGTCAGTCCCGTGGTAGCACACCTTCGCCTTGATCGGCTCGAAGCAGCGATTGTCCAGAACCACGGAGTGATTCAAAATTTTCGGATTTGAGGCGAGCGCACTCGAGTTCCCGTTTGTTTCCAAGCAGAGCTTTCCGGCGAAATCGCGGTGTTTGCGGTCACCGAGCTCGCTTGTTGTGTAGCCTTGCGCAGACAGACTCTCTGAAAATAGCAGGATGAGGATGACGACCGCCGAACCACTCCACCGCATCTGCATTTCCTTAGGGCTTTGCGGCAACCTGACCGACAAATGTACCTGCATCCCACACCCCACTCGCGAGCTCCTAAATCGGAAGCAAGCCAACGGAGGCCCAGGCCGCGCTAAAGATCGAACGTAGGCCGCGGCGCGTTGAACGGGTAGACCCAAAATTGTGCTTTTTTAAGACGCAGCCGAAGCCTATTGAATATCCAAGCTCACTTAAAATTCAGCATCGATCCACCTCGATCGTGATCAACCTTCAAATGACTCTTGAAGATCCAAATGACTCTTGAAGATATTGCAGTCGTCCTCCCCTTCACCGGGCCCCTTGATTCCCAAGCTCGCAAGCTAGATATTCGCCCTTAGCGAAGGAGGACTGGTGTGGAGAGGGTACAAGAAGGCCGATCTTTCGCGAGCTTGGAGGGGCTTCGACTGATCGCCAGCATTTTGATCGTCATCAATCACTATCTGGAATATCTTCATTTTCCGACCCGTGGATTTCATCTCGCCGTCGACCTGTTTTTCGTCATCTCTGGCATCGTGATAGCAATGATCTATCAAGGCCGCATCCGCGATCGCGCGAGTTATCTCGGTTTTGTGCGAAGGCGGGTCGCGCGGTTATACCCGCTGCATCTGGCGACGCTGCTATTCTACATAATCATTGGCGCATTAGTCGCGACCGGTCGAATCGCCCCCGAGGACACTGAAAAATATAATCCGAACGAGATCATCCCGAATTTGTTGATGATCCATGCCTGGTCACCCTTTGGCGTGATTTCATATAACTATGTGAGCTGGTCCATCAGCGCGGAGTTTTTCGTATATCTAAGTTTTCCGCTGATCTTGTACGTCGTTGCGCGAGGATTTGTCGGCGGGTTTGCCGTTTGTGTCGCACTGTTGCTGACGGCAATTGCGCTAAGCCAGACCGTCGCGGGAACCGAATTGCCGGAACTAAGCTGGAAACTCGGCGCGTTGCGCGCTGTGCCGAGCTTTGCGCTTGGCGTTTGGCTATGGGTCCATCAAGACAGGTTGCTGAAAGCCGGAAGTTTGCATGTGTACGCCGGTCCGGCGATGTTGGTCGGAATGGCAACCATCCTGGGACTGATGGTGTTTTATCCCAGCGACTATTTATTGCTGGCCTGCATATATGTGGTGGTGGTCAGTGCTTTCGTTTGTGATCTTGCCGGCCGCCGCACATTTGTGTCTTGGGCTCCGATCAGCAGTCGCGGGTATCTGACCTATTCGATCTATATGCTTCATACTGTACTCGCGACCATCGTCATCTCGTTTATCTTCCCTCGGATGTTCGGGAAGTCGCCGAATGCAGTTCTTGCCGCTGTCGCCTGCTCGGCCGTTTTGACCTATGCGGCGGCCTACCTTTCATACTGGTATTTTGAGGCGCCATTGCGCTCGTACATCGGTGGCAAACGTCCGTCCAAGACCGTGGCAGCGTCCTTGCCTCGATAGGAAAGGTCCCCGCGGACCCGGCTGATATAGTGAAACCGCCCTCCGAACTGCAAACCGGAAGACCGATGACCTGGGCTTAACCCGCTGTTCGGCCCCTCTCGACGGGGACCCCGCTGTTTGCTCAGTTGCCTGAGCCCGTTGCATGGCCCATGAATTTTTCCAGAACGGTCATTTGAGGCCGGTCTGCGGTACCGTCCGGTTCGATGTTCGTGAAATAGTCTTTTGCCCAGGGGCCCGCGGCCCAATAAGTCCACCCGATCCAGACGTCTCGATTATCTCGCATGAACTCAAGCAGGTGCTGGAGCGCTTCCAGGCAATTCGCGTCCGATCCAACGCCAAACTCGCCGAGGAAGGCCTTCTGGCCGTTCTTCCGCGCCCATTCGGTAAAGGGAGCAATGGCCGCCGTTGCCGATGCAGCGTCGATACAAGTCGCATGGGTTCCCGAGGCGCCGGGGTCGAAGTACTGATGAACCTCGTAGATCATATTGTTCTTTGGATCATTTACCCGCTGCATTACCTTGGCATTTGGCGATCCATAGGATGAGCTGAACCAATCGCGTGCCGAAGACCATCCGTTGCCTGGAACAAAAATAATATTGTCGGCGCCGACGTCTCGGATTTCCTTAATCGCGGCGTTTGCCGCGTCCAGCCACGTTTCCGTGGGTAATTTCACAGGCTCGTTCATCAAACCAAAGATGACACGATGATCGTTCCGGTACCGCGCGGCAATCCGCTTCCAGAGGTCTGCAAAATCCTGGACCGAGACTTTATCTGACCCGATCTTGCTGCCTTTAAAACCTGCATAATTGTGGATGTCGATCAACACTCGCATGTTCTTGGCGGAAGCATTCGCGATGACCTCATCGATTTGTTTCATCTCGGATTCGTTCAGGTCGGACCCCAGGCTGGGTTGAAGCCGTTCCCAAAGCACACACAGGCGAATGATATTCGCGCCCTTGGCGGCGAAGTAGCCAAGGCTGGCATCCTTTGGATAGAAGTAATCCCATCCAGGTCGGCCGGGCAGTCTCTCCGGCGCGAAAGCCGCCCCGGCGAAATTGACGCCGACAAGTGGAAGCGGCTCACCGGCTTTCTGCGCAGCCGCATCCGCGCTCTGGCACAAAAGCAGCAACAGCGTAACAAGCGCGTACACCGCATTGTTTCTATTTTTGTGACTCATGGCTTCGGACCTTCGGCTCGACGAGAGTTCGATTTTCCGCTTCAATGCGCGAGATATCGTTGAATGCGAACCAGCTAGCTGAGGAACTCGTTCGGCAGCACATATTGAGAAGAGCGCTTGACCGCAGGAGACCTTGCCAAATGATCGTGAATATGTGCGGCAAACATTCGATCGATCCATTGCGTGTTTTTGAAAATCCGCTGTGATCGCAAAAGGGTAAAAGGCGCAATTTTGCGCATTTCATTTTCGTCATTGAATTCGCGAACCGCGAGCAGTTCGCCTGTCCAGGGGTTGGAACCGGGAGGACCGATGTCATCCAGATAGGTGGTCACGATCGGAAGGTACGATTGTGGGGGGCCAGTCAATATCTGCAGGACCTGCTTGGCCGAAGAATAGTAGTCGACATCGACTGAAATGAATCCAATTGGCGCGTCTGCCGATAATTTCTCCAGGAACGATGGAACCGTTTCGGCAATATCACCTATGATCAGTTTCGCAAATGGCGGTAGCGATTTCGAAAGCGACTGCAGATCCATCGGAAAGTCTCCCTCCTGGAACTTTTCCGGCAGGTCGCGGTAATCGATCGCCGGCGGCATGCCCCGGCCGGTGTCAAAGCCAAATATCCGAAACTCTATGCCGGTAGCCTTGGTGACCGCATTGGCAATTTGGCACATATTGAGCAGGCCGGCGCCGCTGGCCACACCAAACTCCAGAAGAGTCACGGTGCGTTTTCCGTTTTGCGCCGCCAGGTCCGCGGCATACAAGATCGGAAACGCGTATTGTTGTCTGACAACGAGGTCAAACGCCACCTTTGATCGAAACCCGCCGAAAATGGCGACAAAAATGGACAGGAAGTTCAGATGCAGCGGCTCTGTGAGCCGCTCGACAAATATCTTCTGAAGTTTTCCCCGGTGCAAAATGCGCTTTAACACATAACGAAGCATGACGCTGTGGCCTCCAAGCGTAGGTCTTAGGTTCAAAAAATCTGGCTAGGCGTTGACCGAATGACTGCCGCGGTCGGGATATCTGCTAATTCCGCCAACACGGAGGCTGCCTGGATTCTCGCCTGGATCCGGCAATCGAGCCGCCGCAACGGCCCCAAGCAAGAGCCAAAGCAGAGACGCTGTCTTGATCGTCATCTGGGACTGAGAAATCAGAAATAGGGTGGCAAGATAAGCCCCTACGGCATTTCGTAGTGCGTAGAAATGCGGATTTTGGCCGGACAATGACATCAGGCAAAACCACAAGGCAATCGTGCCTATGACGCCGATGCCTGAAAAAAGATAGCCATAGCCTGCATCGAAAGTTTGCAGAGCAGAATCTGCAAGGCCAATCCAGTTTGAGAAGTCGAGCTCAGTTAGCACCAAAGCCGCATAGGCGAGACGTCCCTGGGCGTCATTTGATGATAAGTCAGCCGGAGCGATTGCGACAAGCAAAAGCAGCACGGCAGCAAAAGGCATCGCCACTACCAGCGGGGTACCGAAAGCCGCCGGTAGAAATACGATCAAGGTCCCGACAACCAAAAAGGCTGCAGCGAAACGCGTATCGGCCAAGATAATGCAGCACACTCCCAGCAGGAATAACCCCCACCAAGGTGTCGCGTCTACTTTAGAACGCAGCGCTGCCCACAAACTGACAATGATTCCAAAATTCCCAAGACTGGACGGCTCCAAAAACATTGAGGAAACCCGGTGCCCTCCGAGTAGCCACGGCAACAACTCGCGTCCCTGACTCTCCGGTCGCATTCCGCTCACCATCAGGCCGCCCGATGACAGTCGTACAGCCTCTGTATTCGCAGTCGTGCCGCGCGCTATATAGAATCCGATCACATTGAAATACTTCAGGAATACATCCAGAAAGAAATACTCAAAAAACCCGAAACACAAGATGGCAACCGTGGCCCAACGCACGATACGATCCGCGTCCTTGAGTGAAATAGTCTTTCCAAGCCAGAAGAATGCGACCGGGATAAGAAAGTCTCTTACAATCTTGATGTCTACGCCACCCGGTGAATTAATCCCTCGTAACAATGCGAGGAACGTAACGTACAGAACCAACACGATTACAAAATAAATTCCGGCCAGGGACGATCCGGAATATGCCAACGAAAAGGTCAACGCCAATATCGCAAACTCGCATCCAACGACGTGCAGATTCGATACTTCAAAAATATTCGTGTTGACAAAGCACAGAACGAAATTGAACGACAACGCTGCCGCAACCAGCAAAAGCGCCCACCGGCCTTGCGAGGTCTCGCTGAAACTTGAGCGATCAGTTGCAAGCGGAACGGTGATCACCGGTGTTTGCCGCCTTCTCGATTCGCGCGCTTGTGCACCGGATCTGGGGTAGTTACGTGACGGGGTCCGCAAGACATTTTCACACTCTCGCTCCCGACCACCACTGACCAAAGACGCGCAACAGGAAGATCGGATTGCCCAACAGGTAGCGGCGCCACAGCCGTCCGGGCTCGCGCAGCAGACGATAGATCCATTCCAGTCGCGTCCAGCGCATCCAAATCGGCGCGCGCGAGACATCGCCCGCCAGAAAATCAAAGAGCGCACCAACGGCGAACCCGAGGCGGCAACCGGTGGCTTCAAGGTTTTCGGCAAGCCACATTTCCTGTCTCGGGTTGCCCATCGCCACCAGCACAACATCCGCCTGTGATGCCCAGATTTTCGCCACGATCGCCGCCGTGTCGCCGGCGCGGAAATAGCCGTTCTGACAGCCCGCGATCTGATGGCGACCGCAAATCGCCATCAGCCGGCTGGCCGCCCGTTCTGCGACCCCCGATGAACTTCCCACGAAGAATATCCGATAGCTATTCCGGGTGTTTTTGAGGTAGTTCGGGACGAAATCGGTGCCATTCAAATTCTGCGGGAAACGCGATCCAAACAGAATGCGGCTAGCGGCATCGACACCGATGCCATCATTCATCACCAAGCACCGTTTAAGGACACCGCGGAACCGGTTGTCGATCGCGGCGACGTTCAGCGCGTTGGCGTTGGCGAAAGCGACAATGGTCGATTTTTGAGAATTGTATTCAGCATCGATCTTGTCGAAAGCTTCGGCCTGGGTCCCGACAAAAATCGGAACGTCGAGAATGGTACGGCACCTTGCACCGAGCACATCATCATAAAGCGATTGATAAAGCCGCGAAACATTTTCCCAGTCATAGCGGGAGGCAGCAGCGATCGACTGCTCTCGCACCGAGGCATAGTCGTCGGCGATTTTTTGCCATTGTTCCAGAAAAGCCGCGGCGGCTGCGTCGGTATCGTCAAAATTCACGTTCAATCCGACGGCGGCATTCCCTACCAACCGTTCAAATGGCGCGATGTGGCTGAGCAGCGGAAATAGCCCCGCTGACATTCCTTCCACCGCTGCGAGCCCAAAACCCTCATAGCCCGAAGAACTCACAATCACGGAGCTGCCGCCGATCAGTCGCCTGATCTCGCCGTCCCCTGGAGATTCAACCACAACGAGCGAATCCTGAACCCCGGCAACGCTGGCCAGTTCCTTCAGTTGCTGTACGCCGAGGTCCCATGGCTGGCCAGCGATCGTCAGCGTCCATTCCGGATCGATCCGCTTTAGCGCCGCCAAGAACAGAATCAGCCTATCGAGCCGCTTGTTCTGAGAGAACCGGCCGATCCAGATCATCGATTTGACGGGACGCCGCGACGACGCGTCGAGGAATTTCGACGTGTTGACTCCATTTTCGATGCAGAGCAGTCCGCGCTGCCGGATGCGGCTAAACTGGTTCTGGTCGGTCAGGCTCACCGCGGCAACTCCGTCGTACCAGCGCATCGACCCGCGCGTCACCGTGGAAAAGTAAAGCCGCTTCAGCCGCGCCGCGAAGGTGGTGTGGAAAAACCCGCCATGGGTTGAAACGACAAGCCTTTTGCCGTGCAGCGGCTTGGTCCAGGCCAGGAAATCGAAAAAGAAATCAATCGCATGCACATGGACGATATCGGCACTTCGGATATGCTTCAAAACCAAAACCGCAATCGGGTAGCGCGTGGATCCAAAGTACGGGATTCTGATAGTTTCGATCCCTGCAACCATTTCGCGGGCCGGAAGCGTTCCGGGCGTGTCAGTTTTGAACAATCGGTCGAGCGTAACGACTCGAACGGCGTGACCACCGGCCACCTGCGTCGCCGCAAGTTGGTACACAACACTTTCAAATCCACCCACTGCGGGATGAAACTGGCGGACCACGTGCACAATACGCATCTCAACCTGCCGTCTTTACCAGTCCAATGGCGAATTGCGGAACTCCCACATCGCCACGCGAGGCAGGTACGTACGCTGGCCAAGATCTGCTCCAGCTAATGGGCGTTTCGATGGCGCATCACTTCCAGGAACGCTCGGACCCAACACCACGAGATCAAGCCCGGGGTTCCAGAAAATTGGACGGCGATCTTTGAATTGGACGCCGATCTTTGAAGAGAAACGCCAGTACCGCCAGCAACAGGTTCGTCATCAGCCACCGCCAGACGATGCGTGAGCCGTTCCGTCGCTGCGGGAAGATGTCGGCGGCCTGGTAAAAAACCGAACGATCTGCCAATCAGCAGATAAAATGCGGCCGCGGCGATCCCCTCTGCCGCTAGCAGACCCGCCAAAATAATCGAGCCGGCGTCCGCGGCAGCGAACACCGCACCAATCTCTGCACAAAGAATCTGCAAACTCGCTGTTTGCCGACTTGGGATCTGCAGACTTGGGATCTGCAGACTTTGGAACTGCAGATTTGATAATTTTTCCCGCGTCAAGTTGACCGATGCCGCGCCGGAGGCGCATTTGGCATGATTTACCAACGCTTCGCGTTCGAATCTTGAGTCAGCAACGGGCGGCATTTCTACCTCCCGCAGTCGAACCGATCAAAATTTCGCGACAACGCTTACATCGGTCCGAAACTCGCAAACGAATCCCCGGCAGCTCCGATCGTGTCTTCACGCGCACCTACCCTTTTTGTTATTGGCGACCGCCTGAAATCCCAAAGCCCTCCAAAGTTGAAATCAATCCCTCAATCAAAGGATAGCTACGGATTTGGTTGCACTCAATTCCAAAAATTGTGCAGAGCACTATTGCTATCTTCCTGGACAGGCGCGCTCGACTTGATGGCTGTGATTGTTGAGTGCGGAGTCAAACCTTCGAAAAAAAATGACAGAACCCCGCCCCACATGTGGCGCTAAAGAGTTTTAAACGGGACTATCCGGGGATTGGCAGTCGCGGATGTTCGGAGATCGCAAAGAATGGGCTCTTGTTCTGTCTTACGGCCTCCAATGACCGTTTGAAGGCTGCGTTTTTTCTGTGCAATAGTTGATCGCGCGAATTCAAATTCAAATCCTCTTGGCGCTGGCGTTTCATCGACATGAACAAAACGACATGAATAAAACCCGCAACCTCGCGATCAACTTTGGACTGCTCATCGTTTTGATCGCCGCGGCGCCGGCTCTTGCGATCACCCGCGGCTGGCTTGGTCCACAATTGTTGACCCTGGCTGTCGCCGTCATGCTGTTGTTGTTACCGAACTCACCGGAGACCGATGTTCGACGCAGTCTTGCGATTTTCGCGCCCCTTGCCGCCACCGCGCTGTTACCGGCGGCGTGGATGCTGCTGCAGATCGTTCCCGTCCCGCTTGGATCGATCGAACATCCCATATGGCGCAGCGCCGCGGCGGCGCTCGCGAAACCCCTTTCTGGTCATGTCAGCGTCGATCTCGGATTCACCCTGCGCGGTCTATTTGGCTACCTGACCCTGATCTCACTCGCGTTTTTAACGTCGGTCCTCACCCGGAACCGCGAGCGCGCCGAAACAATATTGTTTGCGCTTTGCACGATCACCACGTTTGCCGCCATTGAACTGATCCTGTTGCGTGGGTTTACTGCCGTCAAACCTGGCAACTCGCCGAGCGATTTTACCGATTCTACCGTGGCCCTGGCGGCGTTTGGCACGATTTTGAACGTGGCGTTCGTCATACGCACAATAGAGCGCTATGAAACGCGGGCCCAGCGCGAGCCGCAGCCGCAGCGGCGCTACGGCGCCATGATGCTGTTGGGAGCCATGGGCGCCGTCATTTGCCTCACTGCGTTGATCTATTCCACAACTTACGATGTTCTGATCGCGACAGCCTTCGGCTTGGTGGTCGTTGGTCTTGTGGTCTTGATCCGCCGGCTCAGCCTGGCTCGCTGGAGCGTCGCGATCGTCTGTGCTGCTGGCTTTGTGGCATGCGGTGGGGTCATTGCGTTGCGTTTTGCAGCCAATCCCTCCGTCAGTCCACTTTTTCGCTTTTCGAAAATCGAATCGGCGGAAGCGGACGCGGCTACCCTGCGCATGATATCCGACGCAAATTGGGCTGGCAGCGGGGTCGGAAGCTATCGGGCGCTGGCCGCTATTTATCGCGACGCCGCAGGTACACCCGGCGATGCCGCCATCAATACGATTACGTCGATGGTGCTGGAATGGGGCAGCGTCGGCCTGCTGATCGCCACCGTCCTGCTACTCGCACTTTTGGTTGTGCTATTTCGTGGAGCATTGTCGCGCGGGCGAGATTCATTTTATGCAGCCGGTGCGGCAGCTTGCCTCGTAACAGCCTTCTGCGAGGCCTATTGCGATATTAGTTTTACCCACGCAACGATTCAGATGTTCACCGCGATAACGGTCGGACTGGGGCTTTCCCAGACAATTGGTCAGCGTGCTACCTGAAAGCGAAACAAAGACCGATTCACGTCATCCCGCCTCGCAGCTAGTGTCGCCAGCTTGGCAGCCCTAGGATAGCGTGCGGCCAGGGGTCCGATTGACCCGAAACGTCAGGACCAAAGCGGCTACATGTTGGGATCACGTGTCAGGCCAAAACCCAAGCCGAAATTACCCAACGGCGTCCGCATCTATGCGGTCAGCGACATTCACGGATGTGCGGATCTGCTTCTGGATGTGTTCGCCGCGATCGACCATCACCTGGCCCACGCCGGCCCGGCGCGAGCACTGCATGTATTTATGGGCGATTATATCGATCGAGGACCGGCGTCCCGGCAAACCATCGATTTGCTGATCGAACGCAGCCGTCGCCATGAGAGCATCTTTCTCAAAGGCAACCACGAAGCGTTTCTTTTCGAGGTCCTGCAGGATGCCAGCCGCCTTGAGGCCTGGAAGCAATACGGTGGATTTCAAACCCTGATGTCTTATGGGCTCGCACCATCGATGAAGCCGGATCGAGACGAGCAAAATGAACTCGTGCGGGCGTTGCTTCAGTGCATGCCAAACGACCATCGGCGCTTTTTCAGCAATTTGAGATCGAGCTTCTCTTGCGGAGATTTCTTTTTTGCGCATGCTGGCGTCAAGCCGGGCGTCCCGTTACGACGACAGCGCGAAGAAGACTTGCTTTGGATCCGGGATGAGTTCCTTCAAAGTGAACAAGATTTCGGCAAATTCGTTGTGCACGGCCATACCCCCGTGTCCAAACCCGAAATTCGACCGAACCGGATTAATATCGATACCGGAGCCTATGCGACCGGCATTCTGACACTGCTGACGATTCAGGGTGACCGAATGTTCGCAATCTAAGGACACGGCAGCTCCTGTAGTACTGTGGCGTATCAATGAAAAATATCTCGGACCGATTTGGGATCGCAACATTGTTGACAGCCCTCGTGTTGGGTTGGTTCGCAATAACCACGATTCTCGCAGAGGCGTTGACGCCTAAAACGCAGCAGGTTTTTCAACCTCGCACGCTGCCGGATCCGATACCCCACGGATCGCTGACAGACTGGGCGGTCAGGGCAGCACCCCTGAGAGGAGACCTGCTCGCCGGCATCGCCATGGAACGCGCAGCTCCGGTTCTTAACCTTGGCAAAGCACCGCCAACGCCCGAAATATTGCAAACGCGTGAAGCCGCTCTTGCCACAGCCAGGCAATCGCTGTCGCTGGCCCCGCATTTGTCCAGCATGTGGTTGCTGGTGGCAATGCTTCACAGCGGAGGGCCAGGGCAAGAAGCCGCTGCCGAAGCTCTCAAGATGTCCTATCTCACCTCCCCGGCTGATGCGAACTTGATCCCTGCACGCCTTGCCATTCTCTCCACGTCGACAGCCCTTGCAGATGTGGAACTCAAGAACCTGGCACGTGCCGATATTCGTCTGATCCTGACACGCCGCCCCGATCTGAAAGCTGCAATCATTGGCGCTTATCGTCACGGCTCCGCCGACGACAAGGCTTACCTGGCGGAGGTCGTGAGATCGCTTGATCCCGGATTTGCTGCGTCCTTGCAGTGATCGCTTCCCCAAACGGTAAATCCGGCCGAGGCAGCGGTCGCTCCAGAAACGTCATGCGTCGGTAACGCTCCAGTTAATTTGGCTGCGCGCGAGCGAGCAGTAGCAGCGGAGTTAGCGCAGCAATCACAATCAAGGATGCGATCGGAATTCCGGAATTCCGATCCAGACAGCGACTTCAAGGACGATCGAGCAGGCTTGTCCCAGTCGCCGTGACCTTCAGTTTGAACCCTACCACCTGGTCTTTACCGCCGCATTCACGTTAGTCGTCGCGTTGGCTACGGTCGACGCCGTCACGGCGGTGTTGTTGATGAGCGTCAGCAGCTTGTAGTAGTCAACAACCCTGGCATTCGCGACGTACATGACGTCCTTGGTATGAATCTGGAAGCCAGCGGCGAGCAAATAGCCCGAGGGGTCGCGCAGGTTGACATGATAGATAGTCGGTATGCGATCGTAAGTGAATCTTGTCGTGTCGATGCCGAACTTCTCCAGGAAGTGACGGTCCTCATACCGGTAGACGTAAACCTCGGCGGGATCGGACTGCTGATCGTTGAGTCCGCCCGCCTTGCCGATGGCTTGAGCCAGCGTCAGCGTTTCAACGTCGAATGCAATTTCGGAATTGAATCCAAAGACGTTTTGATTGAGCGCTCCAAGCGCGGTGAAGCTGGGCGCCTCATGGGTGAGGAAAATCACGTCGTTCGGGCGGATAAAGATATTCTCGCGAGGGTCGTGGACCACGCGGCTCAACAGGACTCTGACCTGCTTGCCATCTCGCTGCAGGGTCACATAGCTTTCGATCGCCTCGAACCTCGGCCCACCAGCACGCGCGATCAGCGCCAGCAACCGCTCACCGACACTGTTGAGAGCAAGCACGCCTGGAGAAGTCACATCGCCTAGCACGCTTACAACGCTTGCGTGCTGCTGATTAAGACTGACAACGACCTGCGGCTCTATAGCGCGATTTTGGAGGCGGGCGACGACTGCCCGTTGAATTTCCGGTATGGTCCGCCCGGCAGCGGGAATCTCGCCGGCGTACGGGACGTAGACGCTGCCCCTCTGGTCGACGGCTTGCGGCGGCAAATCGACAAAGTTGCCGGGACGTGCGCCAGCGGATTGTCCGGGTGTGAACAGTCCGCCGGGCGCAGCTTCGAAGATCGACATGTTGAGGACATCGCCTATACCGACGACTTGGGTCGGCTTCGGTCGCTTGTCCGAGAACTCGCCTCTAAACGTGATCAAATTCGGCTGCGACAGGAAGCCGATTGTATCGGCGCTCACGTCGACCAGCGCGTAAGGCAGAGCCGCCGTAGACCTCAGGCCGGCGGTGGCAAATCCCTCGACGGCGTCGCTCTTGGGCCCCGTTTCCGGAAGCAGCGCACATCCCGGCAGCAACGCCGCCGCAACGGTGGCAATGAGTGGGGACCGAAGGCGCTGCAGTAGCTCCATACGTTTAATCACCGACCACGATAATTGACGGCCATCGACAGTCAACGCCGGATGAATTGCCCCAACCAAGTTTATGGTTGCAAGCCAAAGTGTGGTTTTGACTTTCACGCCGCCCCTCAGATGCCTGCTCCGCCCACCAAATTTTACGGCCAACTTGACGTCCTTTAACCCGGCAAGTTCCCTGGGTGAGAGCCTACAGGACGCCTCCGCTCGTATAAAGGCGGCGCCGGGTATCGCGGCACTGTTTTGCGGGACAAGTTGCATTTGGAGCACATGTAGGTGGAACCTCTTTTTAGGTCGCATCCCTTTGGGGTACAAAATGCGGCAATTTGACGGTTTTTTTGGGGCGGCTTGAGGCTGGATCAGCCCGATTTTTCCAAATTTCGTTTGATGCTAGTGCTTTCCGGGCGACCACACGCACGTCGATACGATTCGGCGGTTCTCGCTTCATGACCGTATCGGAAGAGATCGATCCTCCTCGACCCATTCCGCGGCATGCCCTTGGCGAAGGCCCGGATTGCAGTTTAAGGTTCGGTCCGCTTGCCACTATCACAAGTCTGAACCTGTTCTCGAGGATTGGCATATGTCGCACGCACCGAAGATCGCCCTTGCTGCATTCGTCGCCGCGCTTGGCGGCATCTCAGATACGGCGTTCGCTCACGGA
>Ga0073928_10007694_pt1 | contig 13841 bp, 11 predicted proteins | sample PaiPotPPA55metaG_FD_76969 | JGI IMG/M metagenome (GOLD analysis project Ga0073928, IMG submission 76969) | Iron sulfur acid spring bacterial and archeal communities from Banff, Canada, to study Microbial Dark Matter (Phase II) - Paint Pots PPA... ... | reverse complement strand
CCGCGCTTTCCCGCGCCAACAGAAGGGCCTCGCCGCCGCCCGGCGCACCGCGTGGAATGGTACGGTGCAAGTCGAGGTAGCCTTTGACCTCGCGTCCCTCTTCGGCGAGCAGCATCGGCAGAAGGAACGCTGGCCCGAACCGGCGTCCCAGCCAGGCCAGCACCCGCGCGCGGGCGCTGGGTTGGAATTGCCGGGGAGGCCGGCCGTACTCGGATAGCAAGCGGCCCCAGATCTCGACGTGCCGGTCCTCGACGACGGCAAGCCGGCGATATATGTCCTGCTTTGCAGGATCCACCTCCGCCTGCGCGAGCGCACGATAAAGAAACGCGGCGTCGGCCTCGTCCTGCCAGTGGTGCTCGAAAGTGTGAACATCCGGCGGAGCAGCCGGACCGGGCTTCGGTTCGAGAGTAGTCGTCACCCCCGAAATATCATCGGTCCTGCAAGACCACTTGGCTTCCCCGTCTTGGCGTTACGCGAGCGGCCACTTGCATTGGCGTTTCGTCCCGCCCCACGCCTAGCCCTCCCCTAAAGGGGAGGGGAAAGCCTTTTCTTCTAACTGGGGGCTTCGCCGCCACACCCTGCAGAACCGCGGAGTTCAGTCTCCGTGCTCAAAGCCGCGCTCGCCGACCAAGTCAAAGCGGCTGCGCCAAGCCGACTCAAGCGCCACAGGGGGTCGAGGGGGCAAAGCCCCCTCGTCATCCAAGCGAAGCTTGAGTACGAACCCCTCTCTGCCTATGGGGATCGAGGGGGGCGAAGCCCCCTCGTCATCCAAGCGAAGCTTGAAAAGAAAGAATTCCCCCTCCCCTGAGGGGGAGGGGGTTAGGGGGTGGGGCGCGCCATTCGCAAACGCAGTGTGATACCACCAGCGAAGCAACATCAATCGGGGTCGAGCGGCGGAGCCGCTCGCCGTGCGCGGGAAGCTTGAAGACAAATCCCCGTTTGCCTGTGGGGGTCGAGGGGGCGAAGCCCCCTCGTCATCCAAGCGAAGCTTTGAAAAGAAAGAATTCCCCCTCCCCTTCAGGGGAGGGGGCAGGGGGTGGGGGGTGGGGGGTGGGGGGTGGGGCCCCAATGAATCGCACAGCTCCTTCTGGGGTACTCGTCACAAAATCGGCTCCGGAGCCGTAGTGAACCTCGACGGCAAGTCCCAACAACTCTCTACGCGAGGTGGGTCCATGCGATTGGATTTGGTGGCGGCAGCCGCTGCCATTGCCGCGCTCACGGTCGGGTCAGCCTCGGCCCAAGACGGGCCGAAGCGCCACGGATGCAGCCAACACGATTCGCGCACGGTCCGCGCATTCGCGTTTCCATTCCACGGCGGCGACCGGCCCGTCATCGGGTTAGCGACGAAGTCGGGCAGCCCTCGCGATTCTCTTGGCGTGCTCATTACCGACATCACGCCGAATGGCCCCGCGGACAAGGCAGGACTGGAGGAAGGAGATCGAATTGTCTCAGTGAACGGCGTGGACCTGAGGCTGACACAAGCCGATGCGAACGACCCGGAAATGCGTGGCCTAATGTCGCGACGCCTTGCCCGCGCGGTGCAAAAGGTCAAACCGGGCGACGCGGTCGAGCTCCGCGTTTACGCAAACGGCCAGACGAAAACGATCAAGGTCACGAGCGTTAAAGCATCGGATCTCGTCAAGGACGGCTTTCAACGGGTAGGGATGTTCGACTTCGATGCTCCGATGCTCGGATCACTCATGCTACGCTACGGCCCCATCGACCCATCGGACGAGGGCGCACCACCTCCGTCATCCATCCACGTCTTGCCGCCCATGCCGCCCATGCCGCCCATGCCACCTATGGCACCCATGGCACCGGGCGGCGCCGGTCGCGAAGACGGTAGCGGCGAACGCCAATTCCCGATCGGCGCGCCCTGGGCGCCGTCGCAGGTCCCGCAAGGCAGTCAGTCCGTAGAGTTGTGAATCTCGCGGGTGCGGGCGTGGGGGCGCGGCGTACCGGTCCCCGCCCCCGCTCCCGCCCCGGCGGCGTCGCGAATCGGATCGTCTAGGGCACGATGTTCAGCAGGCGTCGCGGAACGTAGATCACCTTTTTTGGCTCGCTCGTTAAGTATCGCGCCACCGCTGCGTCCGCGCGAGCAACGGCATAGACCTGATCCTGCGTGGCCTCCGGAGCCACCTGCACTTTCCCCCGCAGTTTGCCGTTCACCTGCACGGCGATGGTCACCCGCTCCTCGCTGGCGAGAGCGGGGTCATAGTCGGGCCACTTGCTCTCGAAAACGCTCGACGTGTGCCCCAGCCGCTCCCACAACTCCTCGGCGACGTGCGGCGCAAATGGCGCCACGAGCTGCACGAGCGGCTCGACCTCTGCGCGGTGAGCCGTCCTCTCGCCAGCTCGGACGACGTTGATGTACTCCATCATCGCCGCTATCGCGGTGTTGTACGAAAGCCGCGGGATATCCGCGGTGACCTTGGCGATGGTCCGATGCAGCGCGCGGATTGTAGCGGCGTCTGGGGCGCCGTCCAGCCGGCGCTCCACGACCGATGCCCACAAGCGGTCGAGAAAGCGGCGCGTGCCCGATATCCCGGAATCGCGAAAATCGCCGCCCTGCTCATACGGCCCCAAGAACATGAGGTACGTTCGAAACGCGTCGGCGCCCCAGCTGCCGATGTATTCGTCAGGCGTTACGATGTTGCCGCGGCTCTTGGACATCTTCGCGCCCTCGCGGACGATGTGTCCGTGGGCGCGGAAGCGCGTGAATGGCTCCTCGAAGGCGAGATGCCCGGCATCGTGCAGCACCATTGTGATGAATCGAGCATACAGCAGATGGAGAACTGCATGCTCGTTGCCGCCAAGGTAGGAGTGCACGGGTAGCCACTTGCGCGTGAGGACGGGGTCGAATGGCACGTCGGCCCGGTGCGCGCTCGGATAGCGCAAGAAGTACCACGCGCTGTCGAGAAACGTGTCTGACACGTCGGTTTCGCGCCGACCCTCGCGCCCACAAGCGGGGCATGGCACACGATACCAAGCCTCATCCCGCGCGAGCGGTGAGACACCGGAATCGTCAGGCCGAAAATTCTCGAGGTACGGAAGAACAACCGGAAGATCGCGCTCCGGCACGGGGACGGCACCGCACGCATCACAATAGATGATCGGTATGGGCGGCCCCCAGTACCGCTGCCTGGAAATGCACCAATCGTGGAGGCGATACCTCTCGACTTCGCGGGCCACACCCGCGGCCACCAGCCGCGAGACGACATTCCAGTCCGGAACAATGTCAACGATTGGCAATCCGAACTTGGTCGCGAACTCGAAGTCGCGCTCGTCGTGAGCGGGCACAGCCATGATTGCGCCCGTCCCATAGTCCATTAGGACGTAGTCGGCGATCCAAATCGGGATGGCAGCGCCCGTCGCTGGGTTGGTCGCATAGGACCCCGTGAACGTCCCTGTCTTGTCGCGCTTCACCACCTTGCGGGCGACCACATCCTGGGCGGCGACCTGTCGGCGGTACTCCTCCATCGCACGACGTTGAGGCTCAGTGGTGAGCGTCTCGACCAAGGGGTGCTCGGGGGCGAGCACCAGATAGGTTGCGCCGTAAATCGTGTCGGGCCGCGTCGTAAACACGGCGATCGCCAAGTCCGCGCCAGCGACTGCTTGATCTCGACCGACCAAGGGGAAGCGGATCTCGGCGCCGGTCGATTTCCCGATCCAATTCCGCTGCGCGGTCTTGGTCGTTTCCGACCAGTCGAGCCACTCGAGGTTCGCGAGAAGCCGCGGCGCGTATTGCGAAATCGCGAAGAACCACTGTTCGAGCGAGCGTTGCTCCACGCGCGTGCCGCACCGCTCGCAGGCACCGTTGATGACCTGTTCGTTCGCGAGCACGGTCTTGTCGAACGGGCACCAGTTGACCGGCGCCTTCCTCCGGTACGCAAGGTTGCGCTTGAGCAGTTGCAGAAAAATCCACTGCGTCCACTTGTAGTAGCCCGGGTCTGTGGTATCGACCGAATAGCGCCAGTCGACCATGAGCCCAGTGCGTTCGAGCTGCCGGCGAAAATTCGCGATGTTGCGGGGGATGAGCTGCATCGGATGCACGCCGACGCGTAGGGCGTAGTTCTCCGAATGGATCCCGAATGCGTCATAGCCAAGCGGCTCGAACACAGTATGGCCGCGCATGCGTTGGAACCGCGCGAAAATGTCGTTACCCGTGAAGGCGAAGAGGTTGCCTACGTGCAACCCCTCGGCCGACGGGTAGGGGAACATCATAAGCGAGTAGAATGGTCGCTCGCCGTTCTCCAGGTCGGTGGCGTTAGTCGCGCATTCTCGCCATCTGGACTGCCATTTCGCCTCTATAGCCGCCGAGTCGTACACAGGCAGCAATCTATATTCCGGCATGCCGCCCCGACGACGCAAGCGCCTCGACTCGTCGGCGTTCAACCTTCCCGTTGATCACCTCCGTCAAGGCGCTTCCATCGATCGGTCGGCGGCCCGCGTCCGCCAAATCCTCATTGCGGAAGGGCGGTCGCCTTTAGTCACGATACAGATCGCCGCGGAGCGCGCCTGCATTCTGGGCGGCACGGATGAGGCGATCGCGTTGCTAAAGGCGTGTGTGGAAGACTGGGCGGGCGGCGCCGTCGTGGTGAGCTCGCTGTACGACGGCGAGCGCGTCGAAGCGGGCGAGACCGTGATGACCGTGAGTGGCCCGTATGAGCGGTTCGCCCACTTGGAGCCACTGCTGCTCGGCATTCTCGCGCGGCGCACGCGCGTGAGCACGAATGCACGCGCATTCGTCGAGACAGCGCGGCCGAAGCTCGTCATGGCGTTTCCTGCCCGGCACGACCATTGGGTACTGCAGCCCGGCGACGCCGTGGCGGCACAGATCGGCGGCGCGCTGACCATTTCGGCCGATGCGCCAGCTACTCTGCCAGCAGGGCGGGCGCCTCCGCCGCACTCGGTGCCACCGCTTGCCCTCGTCCCGCACGCCTTGATCGCCGTATACGGTGGCGACACAGTCGCGGCGGCGCGGGCTTTCGCCGCGCATGAAAGCAACGATGTCCAGGTGGTCGTGCCACTGGACTACGACAACGACGCCGTTCGAACGGCGCTCGACGTCGCCCAGGCGCTCGAAGCGCGATTGTGGGGCGTGCAGCTCGCCACATCGGAAAACTTGGTGGACGCGTCGATCATCCCGGCGATGGGCGGTTTCCCGCCCACGGGCGTAAACCCTCATCTGGTCTGGAACGTGCGGAATGCTTTGGACGCAGAAGGATTGGGAGACGTGCGCATACTCGCCTCGAGCGGCATGACCCTGGACCGCATCCGCGCCTTCGAGGAGGAGGGCGTGCCCATCGATGCATATGGTATCGGTGCTGCGCTACTCGCGGGCCGCACCGGGTTCACATCGACGCTGATCGAGATGGACGCACCGCTTCGGGTGCGCGTCGGAAGCGAGCGGCGTCCGAATGCCCGCCTGGAACGTGTTCGGTAAAGCCTATTAGATTAGCCCGACCTCAGTGACGGAAGACCACATTAGCGCTTTCAATGACTGACACTTCGCGTGCGCGTCGCGGGGCGTATCCACGCTTCGCGTGGATACTGGCCACCGCTGCCGTCGTGGCCACTCTCGCCGCCTGCGGCCACGATCTCCCGAACACGACATTCAATCCGCACACCGATTTCGGCCGGGCAATCGACGATCTGTGGAGGCTGCTGCTCAATCTCGGGACCGCCGTATTCATTCTGGTGGAGGGGTTGCTCGTCTACGCGCTGGTGCGATATCGGCATCGCCCCGGACAGCCAGAGCCGGAGCACGTGCACGGGAACACGACGCTCGAGATCCTGTGGACTGTCATCCCCGCAGTTGTGCTGGCCTTCATCGCCGTGCCGACGGTGCGAACGATTTTTCGCACACAGAGCCCGGCGCCCGCGGACGCGCTGCAGGTCGAGGTGTACGGCCACCAGTGGTGGTGGGAGTTTCATTACCCTCAGTACAAGGTGACGACCGCAAATGAGCTGTATTTGCCGATCGGTCGCACGGTCAACTTCGCGCTGCGCACGAAAGACGTGCTGCATAGTTTCTGGGTTCCGCAGCTGGGCGGCAAGCGCGACTTGATCTCGAACCGGACCAATTATCTCTGGTTCAAACCCGACTCGACCATGCACGCGAGCGTGTGGAACGGCCAATGCGCGGAGTACTGTGGGTCCAGCCACGCGGACATGCGCTTCCGGGTGTACACGGTGCCGAAGGCTGACTTCGAGAACTGGGCGGCACATCAAGCTCGCCCGGCGGTGTTTCCGCCAGCCTCGGGTGCGCCAGGGGATTCGGGGTATGTCTTCCCCGCCGCCATGATGCCGGACAACGCGATCCCGCACACACCGCTCCCGCCAGGGGAGACGTTCGCCACCGGGCTGGCCGGCGACCCGGCCAGAGGAGCGAAGACGTACAACGGGTCGCCGTGCCTCGGTTGTCACACGATCAGCGGCGACCCGATGTCGCTCGGAACCATCGGGCCGAACTTGACGCACATCGCGTCGCGCCACACCATCGGGGCCGGGCTGTATCCCAACGACACCCAGCACCTCGAGTACTGGATCAAGAATGCCCACGCGATGAAGCCCGGCGTTTTGATGTTGGTGCTCGGCAAGGGCGAGGTCGACCCCTTGACCGGCAAGCCCGCCCAGACCGGCATCTTCACCGACCAACAAATCGCCGACATCGTCGCCTACCTGCAGGAACTCAAGTAAATGGCTACTCTCGCCGCACCCGCCATCTACACCCCAGCCGAAAAGCGCGAAAGCACGCTCTACTCGTGGCTCGCGACTACGGACCACAAGCGCATCGCGCTGCTGTACCTGTTCACGGCAATGGCCTTTTTCCTGTGGGGCGGAGGCGAGGCTGAGCTACTCCGCTGGCAGCTACGCGCCCCGAACCAGCATTTCCTGTCGGCGGAGATGTACAATCAGATTTTCACCATGCACGGCACGACCATGATCTTCCTCGCGATCATGCCACTGTCGGCAGCGTTCTTCAACCTTCTCGTTCCGCTTCAGATCGGCGCACGCGACGTGGCGTTCCCTCGTCTCAACGCGTTCAGCTACTGGGTATACCTGCTGGGCGGCCTGCTGATAACGGTGCCGATCCTGTTCAATTCCGCCCCTGACGCCGGGTGGTTCGGTTACGCGCCGCTCACGACGGCGGCGTACTCGCCGGGCATTCACATCGATTTCTGGGTTATCGGCCTTCAGATCCTCGGCATCTCGTCGCTCGCCACCGGGTTCAACTTCGTCACGACGATCATCAACCTGCGCGCGCCCGGCATGAACTTGATGCGCATGCCTCTCTTCACGTGGGCGGCGTTCTGCACGCAGTTCCTCATCATCCTGGCGTTCCCGGTCATTACGGTCGCGCTGGTGTTTCTCCTGTTTGATCGCTTCTTCGGGACGAACTTCTACACGATCGCCCAGGGCGCCGACCCGCTGCTCTGGCAGCACCTGTTCTGGATCTTCGGCCACCCCGAGGTCTACATCCTCGTCCTACCGGCATTCGGGCTCGTGTCCGAAGTGCTTCCCGCGTTCTCCCGCAAGCCGCTTTTCGGATATCCCGTGATGGTGTACTCGCTGATCCTGATCGCTTTCTTGGGCTTCGGGGTCTGGGCGCATCACATGTTCGCCGTTGGAATGGGCCCGATCGCGGACAGCGTGTTCGGAATTACCACGATGCTCATCGCGATACCCACGGGCGTAAAGATTTTCAATTGGATTTTCACGCTATGGGGCGGATCAATCCGTTTCACGACGGCGGCCATGTTCGCCATCGGGCTGGTCGCGATGTTCACCATCGGCGGCATATCGGGAATCATGCACTCGTCTCCCCCGGCCGACCTACAGCAGACCGACTCGTATTTCGTCGTCGCCCATTTCCACTACGTGCTGTTCGGCGGCTCGCTCATGGGGCTGTTTGCGGGCATCTACTACTACTACCCGAAATTCACCGGCCGCATGCTCAACGAGACGCTCGGCAAATGGCATTTCTGGCTGAACTTCATAGGCTCCAATCTCGCGTTCTTCCCCATGCACTTTTCGGGGCTAAACGGGATGCCACGCCGGATCTATACGTATGACGCGGGCCAAGGCTGGGACATCTTCAACGCCATGTCGACGACGGGCGCGATTATTGTCGGAGCGGCGTCGCTGATCTTCGCGTATAACATGGTAATGAGCCGGCGTCGGGGCGCTATCGCCGGCAACGACCCTTGGGGCGGGCCCACGCTCGAGTGGTCGATTCCGTCGCCGCCACCGGTCTACAACTACGCGCATATCCCGCTAGTCACGTCACGCTACCCCATGTGGGACCTCAAGTCCCCGCGTTTGACCGCCGAGGTTCCGCATTCGGCGCGCGCCGACCAAGCCGTGCGCGTGCAGGTCGGAGGCCGAGATGAAGGGGAGATAAGGCTCGGCGCTCAGCCGGAATCGATCGACGACAAGATCGTCAGCCAGGCGGCCGAGCGCGTCGCCACGGCCGAGGAGCTCGGGATCGCTATTCCATATTCCACGAGCAAGCCGTTCTTCGCGGCGCTGGGAATTGCAGTCATGTTCTCCGGCCTGCTGGTTTCACGCCTGGGGAGCGCCGTGCTGGAGTTCGGCCTAATTTTCGGTGGCGCAGCGCTTCTGGTCGGCTCACTCTACTGGTGGCTCACGAGTCCGCTCGAGCCCGAGGTCGCGCACCACTAATGGCCACGGTAATCATTCCGGCCTCCGACGCCGGGCATGGCTACACGACGACAGGGCTCCCGAGCCGGAAAATCGCCATCTGGGCGTTCATCGGGTCGGAGTGCATGCTCTTCGCGTCGCTCATTTCGACATATCTGATATACAAGGGGCGAAGCCTCACCGGGCCGTTCCCGCACGAGGTCTGGAAGGATCCGGCAACCGGCCACGTCTTCAAGCCGATCTTGAACATCCCGGTCACGTCGGTCTCCACGTTCGTTCTGCTCATGTCGTCGCTCGCGATGGTCCTGGCGCTCGCGGCCGTCGAGAATCGCGACATCCCCAAGCACACCTTTGGTGAGCGAGTGCTCGGGAACTCGCGCCTGTGGCTGTTCGTGACCGCTCTGCTCGGCTCAACTTTCCTCAGCTTCCAAGCCTACGAGTTCACGTCGTTCGTGCACGAAGGGCTAACGATCAGGACCAATCTGTTCGGGTCGTCGTTCTTCACGCTGACCGGCTTTCACGGCGCGCACGTGACGGCCGGGGTGTTGTGGTTGCTCACGCTGCTCGGCATTGATTTCAAACGAGGACTCGGTCCAGCCGATGCCCTCAACGTCGACATCGCCGCGCTGTACTGGCACTTCGTCGACGTCGTCTGGATCGCGATCTTCACGCTCGTCTACCTTATCAAGTAGACCCCTGTCATGAGCGCTTCTCCGCACGACGGCACCCAGTCCAAGTTGGCCGCTCAGGCCAGCGAGGGCGCACAGCACGAGCATCCCACGTGGGCGATCTACAAGTGGGTCGCGCTCATCCTCACGGCCGTCACGGTCGTCGAGATATGGTGCTACTATCTGCCGGCGTTCGTGGCGACGCCGATGTTCGTGCCCACATTGCTGGTTCTGTCGGCGTTCAAGTTCGCCATCGTGGTCATGTTCTACATGCACCTGCGCTATGACCACCCACTGTTCCGCGCGCTATTCAGCGGCCCGCTGGCGATCGCCATGACGACGATCGTCGTGCTGCTCTTCCTCTTCGGAAAGCTCGCCATCCGGTAGGAATCGCCACCCTGGTCTTTCACGAGCCCCTCTCGCCGAACGGGCCGACCGGGTTTTCGGTCCACATCAGCACGGTCATTGGCATCGCCGCGCTCGCCGGGCTGTACGCGTGGCGGGCCTCGCGCGCGCGGCGCGCGCACGAGGCTGCCCCGCCGTCGGTTGCTCGCATCGCGGCCTTTGCCGCCGGGCTGCTGGCAATGTTCTTCGCCCTCAACGGCCCGCTCCACGACCTGAGCGACGACTACCTGTTCAGCGCGCACATGGTGCAGCATCTCGTGCTCACCTTTCTCGTGCCGCCGCTGCTCCTCATCGGAGTGCCCGGCTGGATGCTTCGGCCGGCGCTCCGCTATCCGTGGGTGCGCACGCTTGCTCAGTGGCTCACGCGTCCCACTATCTGCTTCGCCGCGTTCAACGTGATTATCGCCGCGTGGCACCTTCCGCCACTGTACAACCTCGCGATGGCCCATCACCCGGTGCACATCTTCGAGCATCTGCTATTCATGGCGTCCGCCACGCTAATGTGGTGGCCGCTACTCAGTCCACTGCCCGAGCTGCCTCGCCTCGCGTACCCCGGACAGATGCTGTACTGTTTTCTGATGAGCATTCCGATGTCGATCGTAGCGATCTACGTCGCGATGGCGGATCATGTGCTGTACCCCGCGTATTCCAGCGCGCCGAGGATGTGGGGACTCTCGCCTTTGGAAGATCAGCAGGTCGGTGGCCTCATCATGTGGATTCCAGGCGGCCTGTTCTTCTACGCCGTCATGACGCTCGTGTTCATCAAGTGGGCCGCGAGGGGCGAAGATTCCGCGGCGGCCGCGCAGGTGGATTGGGTGCCGGAGACCCGGCGGACGCCCCAGCCGAGCATCGGCGTCATTCGGTGACGCCGCGACGGATCGCGGCTGGCGCGATTGCCGTCGCGTGCGTAGCCTGCGCGTCGCAGCACGCGGACGCCGTCAAGCATTACTCCGAGCTCGCATGCAAGACCAGTAGCGACGAATCCGCCATCGCCGCGGCGGTGCGCGGTTACATCCATCAGGCGGCGCCGCAGCCGCAGCGCTTCCTATACATCCCGGGTACCGATTCGTCGCCGCCTGAGCCGGCTGTGCAGGAGCTGCAGGCGACCGGGCCGACCTACATGTATTCCACCGCGCCGGCGCAGCAGGCGGCGGTGGACAAGCAGCTCCAATCAGTCGGAGATTATCCCACTCTCCTGCTGGCATATCACGGCTTCTCGCGTACCGATCCCATTCACCCGGTCGTCAAGCTCAGTGGCCACTTCGTCTCCGGCAGCAACAACGGAACACCGGTCGCCGCGCGCACCATCGCCCTCCAATGCGACAGCGCCGGATGGAGTGTCCCACCCATCCCCGCCGCTGCCCACGCCGCACCAGGGCACACCTAGCGAATCGCTCGCGGCTAGCCGCGGCAGGCTCCTCTCTCTCGATGTGTTCCGCGGCGCGACGGTCGCCGCGATGCTGCTGGTCAACAACCCGGGAAGTTGGTCTGCGATCTTCCCTCCGCTTCGCCACGCGGCGTGGAACGGATGGACTCCGACCGATTTGATATTCCCGTTCTTCCTGTTCATTGTCGGCATCACAACATCGCTCTCGCTCGAGGCCAGGCGGGAGCGCGGCGATTCACCGCCGGCGCTGGTGGCCGGGATTCTCCGGCGTGGCGGCGCGATCGTTCTTCTGGGGCTTCTCGTCAGCTGGTTTCCCTTCTTCACCTGGGGCCCCATCGCGCACGTGACCAGTCCCACCGCATTCGAGCGAGTGGCCGACGGGCTACTTCACGTCAGAATTCCCGGCGTGCTTCAACGTATCGGCGTCGTGTATGCGATCGCGGCGCTGCTGTCGCTGCGCACGACGGTGCGGCAACAGGCCAGCATAATCGCGGTCATACTGATTGGCTATTGGGCCGCGCTGTCAATGACCGGCTGGGCCGCGCCGGCAGCCACCCTGCCAGCGCGCGTCGACCGTGCGTTGTTCGACTGGGGCGCGTGGGGCAATCACCTCTGGGCTGAGACGAACGCGTGGGACCCGGAGGGCGCCTTGTCAACGGTGCCAGCCGTAGCGACCTGTCTGCTTGGAGTCATCGCGGGACGCTGGATCCTCTCACGCCGGCCCTTGGCCGAGCGAATCAACGGAATGTTTGTCGCCGGCGCGATCGGGACCGTGGTAGGACTCGTGTGGAACTGGGCGCTGCCAATCAACAAGAACCTGTGGACCAGCAGTTACGTCATTTTCTCCGCGGGCGTGGCGCTTCTCTGCCTGGCCGTGTGCATGTGGTGGGTCGACGTCCGCGGCGCGACCCGTTGGACTCATCCGTTCATTGTATTTGGCACCAACCCGATCGTGGCGTTCGTCGGATCCGAGATGCTAGCGCGACTCATGTACTCCATAACGCCAGCCGAGTCCGCGATTTATCATGCGGCCTACGCGTCGTGGCTTCCCCCACGCCTCGCCTCGTTCGCGTTCGCGCTCAGTATCGTGCTGGCGTGGCTGGCAGTCCTGACGGTGTTGTACCGCCGGCGCATTTTCCTTAAAGTCTAGCGATTGCATTTGCGGATCAGACTCCTCTTGCCGTTTCGCCTGCTCTGCGCCACGGCGTTGTGCTGCGTTGCGCTCGTATCTGCGCACAGCGCTCGCGCCCAGCGCGCGCATCGCGGTCGTCATCGCAGATGGGCACTGGTTGCCGTCCCTGCCGCGCGCTACGCAACGCCGCGCACGGCGGATGCTCTGGCGGAAGGCCTGACGACAATGCTGCGGCACCGCACCCGCGGAGGCCGCTGGGGAGTGATCGTCGTCTCCCTCACCCGAGGCGACACGTTGTACGAAGTCGCGCCTGACGCGGCGCTGCAGCCGGCGTCGACGATGAAGCTCTTCACGTCCGCCCTCGTGCTCGACCGATTGGGGCCGGATTATCAGTTCAGCACAGACGTTCTCAGAGAAGGTCCCGTCAAGCCTGGCGGCATTCTGGATGGCAACCTTGTCCTGCGCGGCGACGGGGACCCATCGCTCTCCAACAAGTTCTTTCCGGGCGACGCAGACGCTCCTATGCGCGCTCTTGCGCAGCAGGTATCGGCCGCCGGTGTTCGCCACGTGACTGGCGATCTGGTGGGCGACCCGAGCGCGTTCGAGTCCCAGCGGATTCCCACTGGCTGGCTCTCGCGCTACCTGACCGCCGGGTACGCCGCGCGCGTATCCGCTCTTTCCCTCAACGACAACCTGGTTTGGGTCGCCGTGACCCCCGGCGTGGCCGGCCACGCGCCAACTGTCGCGCTCGAGCCCTCGTCCAGCGCGATTCAGATAGCGAACAATGTGCGCATGGTGTCCGGGAGCGGTGGGGCGCGAGTCGTGATCCACGCTCGGCCTGACGGTGTGGTCGAGGCCCGCGGATGGGTGGGCTCGCGGTCGAAGACCAGACTGTACGAGCTCGTGGTCGAGGACCCTGCGCTGTTTTGCGTGGGCGCGTTTCGCGACGCACTGCGCGCGCAGGGTATCACGGTCGATGGCACGATTCGGCTCGCGCAGACGCAGCCAACAGCCACCAAGGTGACCTCTCTTTCGTCGCCTCCGCTGGCCAGAATCGTCGCGGCGATGAACAGGGAGAGCATCAATCACTATGCGGAGCTGCTTTTCCGCGATGCCGTGCGCGGGCCTGATCACGCGCAAATTGGATCGGCGGACCTCGGAGCAGCGTTGCTGCAGCGCTTTCTAACTGAAAAGGTCGGCGCCGGACGCGACGCCGTGACGGTATCGGATGGCAGCGGTCTCTCGACGCTGGACCACATCACTCCGCGCGCCATGGTCCAGCTATTGTCGTATGCGGACCGGGCGCCGTGGGGATCGGCGTTCCACGCGTCGCTGCCGGTCGCGGGAGAATCGGAGCTCCTTCGGAACCGCATGCGCTGGACGCTCGCCCAGGGAAATCTGCACGCCAAGACGGGGACCACCAACGACGTCATTTCGCTCGGCGGATATGTCACGGCCATCGACGGTGAGGTGTTGGCGTTCAGCTTCATTTACAACGGGTACGACCGCTGGAACGCCAAGGCCACGATCGACGAAATGGGTGTCGAGCTCGCGTCCCTCGAGCGGGAATAGGGTTCAAGGT
>Ga0073928_10007693_pt1 | contig 13841 bp, 13 predicted proteins | sample PaiPotPPA55metaG_FD_76969 | JGI IMG/M metagenome (GOLD analysis project Ga0073928, IMG submission 76969) | Iron sulfur acid spring bacterial and archeal communities from Banff, Canada, to study Microbial Dark Matter (Phase II) - Paint Pots PPA... ... | reverse complement strand
GAGCGGCGAAATGACGGCCGGCTGATCGGTGATGAAGGTCGGCTCGATCAGATGCGGTTCCACGACCTTCTCGAAGATCTTATCCAAGGCATGGCCCGGCGTGGGCGAAGGGGGCAGTCCCAATTCCCGCAGGACGGCGGCGACTCCATCTGCATCCAGCAACTGCTCTCGGCTCAAGCCTCCAAACTGCTGCATCGCATCCAAATAGCGCAGACGTGCGAAGGGCCGCCGGAAAGAAATCCTGCGTTCACCCACGGGCAGCTCATCCTGGCCGCCGGTGACGAACGAAACCAGATGCGCGACCAGCGCTTGGTCGAATTCCAGCATATCGTCGAGCGACCAGTAAGCGCAGTAGAGTTCCAGCATCGTGAACTCGGGGTTGTGTTTGGTGTCGATGCCTTCGTTACGGAAGATGCGCCCGATCTCGTAGACGCGTTCCAGCCCGCCGACGATCAAGCGCTTGAGATTTAACTCGGTCGCGATGCGCAGCTGCATCGTCTGATCGAGCGCGTTACAGTAGGTCTGGAAAGGCCGCGCGGCCGCGCCTCCGGCGATGTGCAAGAGCGTCGGCGTTTCCAATTCGAAAAAACCATGGTCGTCGATGAAGCGGCGCATTTGCGCAATGATGCGGCTGCGCAGGATGAAGACGTCGCGTACGTGCGGATTGACGATCAGATCGACGTAGCGCTGGCGGTAGCGTTTCTCGACGTCGGTCAGCCCATGCCATTTGTCAGGCAGCGGCGCGACCGCCTTGGCGAGCACCGCAAAACTGCTCACGCGCAGCGTCGGCTCGCCCATCTTGCTGCGGAACATCGAGCCTTCTACGCCGATCAGATCGCCGCGATCCAGGTCTTCCCAGTCGCAAAAGAGATCGGGGCCGAGTTCGTCTTTGCGAACGTAGACCTGCAGCCGCCCCGTGCGATCCTGCAAGTCGACGAACAGGGTCTTGCCCGTACCGCGCTTGCCCATGACGCGCCCCGCTAACCGGTAGGTAGCCTCCGAGTCCCATTGCTCGTGCAGCTGCGCGGCTGCCGCCGTGACGTCGTATCGCGTTTGCGCAAACGGATCGCGGCCGCGCGAACGCAAAGCGGCCAGATTTGTCCGTCTGGCCGCTACGAGCGCTGCTAAAGTTTTGCCGGGCGGTTGGATGTTATGACGCTTTCTTGGCGGCCTTTTTCGGAACGTGCGCGCGGATCGTTTCGATCTTGTATTGCGCCACGCCGCGCGGCGTGTTGACGTCGATCGTCTCGCCCTTCTTGCGGCCCAGCAGCGCGCGTCCAAGCGGCGACTCGTTCGAAAGCCGGCGATTGGGCGGATCGGACTCCGCCGAGCCCACGATCGTGAACTCGTGGGCATCGCCGCGAGCGACGTCCTTGACCTTCACGGTCGAACCAAGGTGCACTTCGCTCGAGGGGTACTCCGACTCGTCGATGATGTGGGCGTTACGGATCATCTGCTCGAGTTTCATGATGCGGCCCTCGACGAACGCCTGCTCCTGCTTGGCGTTTTCGTATTCCGCGTTTTCGCTGATGTCGCCGAACTCTTTGGCTTGGCGGATCCGGTCGTTGACCTCGCGGCGATGGACAGACTTCAAATCGTCGAGCTCGCGCTCGAGTTTGGCCAAGCCGTCGGCGGTCAGGACGATCTCTTTCCCGTTCAAATAGACCTCGTAAAGCTACAAGCAATGGCGCCCCTAAGGCGCCAAAGGCGGATGGTTCCGTATACCCGGGATGGGCGCCTGCCGCCCTTTTAACCCGCCACGTTGGTCACCCTGAGCTTGTCAAAGGGCGAGTGCCGGCCGCCGGCCGCACAGGCGCACGAGCGCCGCAAACGGGATACCCAGGAGTATGCCGGCGATCGCGTACGCGCGCAGGACCGGGTCTTCAAAACGGATCGTTGCGCCCAAGATTGCGACGAGCGCCGCCAACCCAACCGCTGGCACGATCACGCCTCGGACACGCTCGAGCGGCTGATCCCAAAATATACGGATGCTCGCTGCGGCGCTGCCGGCAAAGAGCAGGCCCAAGAACACCGACGAGCCGTTTAAGACGAGGATGAGCGCGCGATTGGCGGTGGGCGAGAACCCGACCAGCAGCTCAGCGGCGGTGACCAGCAGCGCGATCCCAAGCAGCGACCACAGGGGCTCGTTGCGCCGGTCCAATCGTCCGAAGAACGCGGGCAAGACGCCTGTGCGTCCCATCGCGTAGACGCTGCGCGAAAGGTAGAGCAGCGTCGTCCAAAGAGCAGTGCACGTCGACACCAACACGGTCACGATGATCGCGATTTGCCAGAGCCTGCCGCCCAACAGCGTCGCCAGGTAAGCCATTGCATCATCAGCATGGTCGCCAAAGCCGCTCGCGCCGCCAAGATGCAGGTACGCCGCCATGCACGCGATCAGAAGGGCGCTCGTCAGCAGCAACCCGGTGATCCCTCCGCGCCCCGATTGGGCTTGATTGCCGCGGACCTCTTCCGAAGTCGAGGCTGAAACCTCCCAACCGTCACTCATCCAAATCCCCAGCGTCATCGCGTTGATGAAGCCGAACGCACTGAGTGCGAGCGGCGCGCCGGAGATCGTGGAGGCCCGAGCGGCGTGTACTGGAGCGTGAAAACCTGCCGCGAGCGCGCTGGCCGCCAGCACGACCAACTCGAAGAGCAGCAGCCCAGCCGTAACGAGCGCGGTCGGGCGCACGCCGGCGTAGAGCAACGCGGCGCTGCCCAAAATCCATACGCCGCCCACGGCTGCGTCCCAAAGCGGATTCTGCGCACGGCCGGGGTTCAGGAGGTCGAGCGTGTAGATGCCGGCTGGAATTGCGGTCGCCATCGTGGCGAAGAAATTCGAGAGCAGTAAGAGCCACGCGCCGTACGCACCGGCGTCGATGCCGAATGCCATTTCGATCCAGGCGTACGAGGAGCCGGCGTTAGGCGCGCGTTGCGATAGGCGTGAGAATGCAACGGCGATGCAGAGCATGATCGCCGTGAGCGCAAGGAGTGCCGAGGGCGCCGCGGCTCCCGCCGCCGCGACCATCGGCCCCATCGTCGAGGCTAAACTGTACGCCGGCCCCATCGAGGCCGACGAGAGCACCGAGATGTCCAGAAACGACAGCACCCGCGGCAGACGCGGCGCCCGCGCGCTTGAGGCTTTAAGCAGCAAGCTCGACGACGCGAGGGTGCAGGCGCAGCTCGCGCAAGAGCCGCTCATAGTCGTCCGGCGTCACCTCGTCCCATCGCTTCCCAAGCAAAGCCAGCAGCGCGGCCTCGAGCACATTCGTTCCGAACGACCGCCCTTGGAAGTCCGGCGTCGTCGTGATAAGCGTCCGGACGCCGCGCTTGCGGAGTTCATCCACATCGCCGGCAGTAACGGTATTTGTCAGCACGAGTTTGCCGTCCAAGCGCTCGGGCATGAACTGCCGCATGAAGTGGAAATCGCCCGCGATGATTTCGGCCTCTTCATAATATTGTGGATACTTGGGTTGCGGCGGACGATCTTGCTTCGGCCCGGTCGGGTAAAAAAACTGAAACGGCAGCTTGCATGCGTCGGGCAGATATTTCTCAGCCAAGGCCTCGAATTCTGCAAGCCCGCGGACCGGCTTGTCGAGGTCAAGCGCAAAGATGAAGTCGCCGAACAGCACGTCGGCGCCGGCATCGACGAGGGCTTGTGCCATCCCAAAGCGATCGAGGGCGCTGACCATCAGCACTTTTCGCCCGCGCAGATCGATTGCAAGCTCGTCGCGCAAGAACGCCACGGCTTCGCGTTCGAGCGTGTTCTTTAGACCGCTGCCGTCGACGACCGGCGTTTTTTTGACCGAATTGAGCAGCCGCAACCCGTCGCGCAATGCGTACCGCTTGGTGCCTGCATACAAATAGACGTCGATGCCGCCTAAGCCTATCGCATCTACCGTGCCGTCGAGCTCGTGCAGCCGCTGCATCGCAACCTCAATCTTGCCGTCGGTTCCGATCCGCGAGATATCAAAGTCTTCGCCCAGCAGTTTGACCTGGGCGCGGTGATCGCGCGACGAAGACCCGAGTGAGACGGACACGACGCGCTTGGTTGTCACGCGGGAACCCTTGCTCGGCGCTCGGCGGCGGCGCGGCGCGTTGCTTCAATCATTGGCTGCGTGATCGCTGCGTCGAACGCGCGCATGTCTGCCAGCTTGAACCCACAGCGCGCCGCAAGCCGCTCGATTTCGATCACCCGCTGCACGTCGATGCCGCGCCCGAGGGTATAGGGCTCGCAGCGGTTTTCGAGCGCCAGCACCATCGTTTCGGACATGCACGCAAGCGCCGTGCGCGGCGGCAGATTCAAATCGAACTCGGTGCCGGGTTCGCGCACGCGTTCAAGACGCGGGTTGCCCGGAACGAGCATGTTGCCGCCTTCGGTTACCAAAACGTCGGGCCGTTCAAGCGCGACGCGCCGGCTGACGTCGTGCGGCAGCGACAACTCGCAGACGACCGCTCCGGTTTGCAAATCCTCCGGCTCGATCACGTCTTGGGTTGAGCTCGTCGCCGTCAGGATCAGTTGCGCTTGACGAACCGCCGCCGAGATATCGAGCGTGGCGGACGATGCGCACGGCAACTCCTCCTTGACGGACTCGTGAAACTTGCGCAGGCGCGTGGCGTTCCGAGCGACGAGGATCACGTGCTTGACGTGAGGCGCGACCAAATGCACGCCCGCCGCGCCGATCGAGCCGGTCGCTCCAACGACGACCGCGGTCGCTTGCGGGGCATCGATTCCCATCTCTTGCGCTCCGCGGAAAAGACTCTGAACGCCCGCGGCGATCGTCAGCGAGTTTCCGGTGGTGACCGGAATCGGCGACCGCTCGTTGATCGTGATGCCCGCGTCTCCGACGACGCCAGTGAAAGCGCCCAACCCCGCGACGTTGGCGCCGAGTTCCGCGCCGATCTTGATCGCGTGCAAGATCCGGTCGTATACCTCTTCTCGCGGAAAGGCGATGATCTGTTCAGGCATCAGCGGCGCCGCCACGAACCAGCCTTCGGTTTCGCGACCGTCGGGAGTCCGCACGCCGGTAACGTGCACCGCCGCGTAAGCCGGCATCCACTCCAGAATCTTGCGGATGATCGGTTCGCCCTTGCCTTTGGCGCCCGGCTCATAACGCTCCACGTCTGCGAGCGAAAGCGGATGGATCACAAAGCAGAACTTACTGGTGTGCACGCTAGCAATTTCCTGGCGTTTGAAGGAGTCCCGTGTCACCCTGAGCTTGCCTGTGCCCGAATGGGTATCGAAGGGTGAACCGCTCGGCATGGTCATGCTTCGACAGGCTCAGCATGACACTGGGACTAGTCGCTGGCATCAGGTTGTTTCTCTGCCTCGCGTTTGAGCGCGCGCAGCATCATCTCGCTGTTCTCTTTGACCTTGCGCTGCAGCGTCGGGCCGATCAATTCGGCCAGCGTTGGAACGCCGAAATCGTAATCGACTCCCAGCACGACGTGCGTTGTTCCGTCGCGCTCGGCAAAGGTCCACGACCCTTCGAACTTGTCGAGATCGCCTTCGAGCAGCTTATAATCGATGCGCGGCGCTTCGTCATCGAAGCAGTCTTCTTCGGTCCATTCGATGGGCGCCTCTTCGACGAGCGCCTTCCAGCGCGCGATCACCCGGTCGGCGTGGCGTTCGATCACTGCGACTGACTCGACATCGGGCATGAATTCGGGAAAGCGCTCCTGGTCTTTGGCGAGCTCATAGACTTTCTTGGCCGGCGCCGCAACATCGATCGACGTCTCGACATATGGCATGCTGCGATTAGAGCGCGCCGAGCTTCTCGTGGGCGGTCGCCAGGCCCGCGCGCAACGCAGCGAGCGCGCGATCGACCTCCGCCGCGGTGACGATCAGCGGCGGCTCCAAACGGATCACGCGCTGCAGGTTGAGCGTCCAAGCGGCGGTAACCCCGGCTTTGAGCATCTCGGGAATGATCCAGCCGCCGTAACCTTCGTTCGTCAGTTCGACGCCCACGAGCAAGCCGAGCCCGCGGACGTCGGCCACGATCGTGGGATACTGCGCCGCCAGTTCCTGCGCGCCGGCGAGCAGTTGCGCTCCGCGTTCGCGCGCGTTTTCTACCAAGTGCTCTTCTTCGACCACTTCCATCGCCGCGATGGCCGCAGCGCACGCCAACTCGCTTCCGCCGAAAGTCGACGTGTGCATCAGCGGCGCTTTCGCGTAAGCCGCGTTCCACGCATCCGGCCGCGCAATGAAGGCGCCGACGGGCACGACTCCGCCCGAGAGCCCTTTGGCAAGCGTCATCACGTCGGGAACGACTCGCTCACGATCGCATCCGAACCACGTCCCTAGCCGGCCAAGTCCGGTCTGCACCTCGTCGGCGACAAAAAGCGCCCCGGCACGATCGCATGCGTCGCGCACCGCGCGCAGATATCCCGGTGGCGGCACGATGACGCCGCCCTCGCCTTGCACCGGTTCGACGATGAAGGCCGCCGCCTCGCGCAGCGCGTCGTCCAAAATCGCAGCATCGCCATAAGCGACATGTTCGAAATCAGCGAGCAGCGGTTGGTACGCGTCGCGAAAATACTCGCGACCGCTGGCGCTGAGCGCGCCGAAAGTCTTGCCGTGAAACGCGCCGTGCGTTGCAACGATCTTGCGCCGCTTGGTTGCGGCTCGGGCAAGTTTCAGAGCGCCCTCGACGGCTTCCGCGCCGCTATTGCAGAAAAACGAAATCTGCAAATCTCCCGGGGCACGTTCGGCCAATTTGCGCGCCGCCCGCCCAAGCACGGGGTTGAACATCGTCTTGCCTGAGAGCGCCATCGTCTCGAGCTGCGCTTTGACGGCATTGACGACTTTGGGATGGCAGTGACCGAGCGTGAAGACGCCATACCCGCCGGCAAAATCGAGATAGGCTTTCCCGTGGTGATCGTAGATCGTACTGCCGCGGGCACGCACTTCCACCGGGGATCCGGAGACTTTCATCACTCGGGCGAGTGGCGGGTTCACGAACAGCTTGTAGTCTTCGTAAACTTCAGCGTAAAGTTCGTCGGCTGACTGCGGGCCCGCGCCCGCCGTGCGAGGCGCGATCATGCCGCCATTCGTTCGCACTGCATCCGCGCGATCGTGCGTTCGAGCAGCCCGATCACCGCGTCCGCCGTGTCGATCCGCATGATCTGTTCGCGCAGGATCGCGGCATTGGACATGCCTCTCAAATACAAGGCCAGATGCTTGCGCATCTGAGGGACCGCGCGCGCTTCGCCCCATTCATCCACCATCGCGCGGTAGTGCACGATGGCAAACCGCAAGCGCTCGGCATCTGCGGGTAGCGCTGTTGGTTCGCGCCCTTCGAGCAAGTCGCGAATTTGCGAGATCAACCACGGATTTCCGAGCGTAGCCCGGCCGAGCATGATGCCATCGACACCGCTTTGCTGCATGCGCGTAACGGCTTCGTGCGCTTCATTCAGGTCCCCATTGCCGATGACGGGAATATCAACCGCGCGTTTGAGGCGCGCAATCGCTTCCCAATCAGCACTGCCCTTATAGAACTGGCGCGCCGTTCGCGCGTGCAGCGTCACGGCTTGCACGCCGGCCGCTTGCGCACGCTTGGCGGCTTCACAATATACGATCTGTTCCTCGCTCCACCCCAGGCGCATCTTCATCGTGACGGGGCAATCGACTGCCGCCACAACGGCCTTCATGATCGCTTCGCAGCGGTCGAGATCTTTGAGGCAGGCACTCCCGCCACGCGTTTTGGTCACCTTGGGCGCCGGACAGCCGAAATTGATGTCAACGATGTCTGCGCCGCATTCTCGCACGACCGCCGCCGCACGCGCCATCAGCCCAGGATCGTCACCCCAGAGCTGCGTGGAAACCGGCTTCTCGACGCCGTGCTGGTCGATCATTTCCATCGTGCGCCGGTTCCCGTACTGCAGAGCGCAGGATGAAACGAACTCGGTTACGGTCAGTCCAAGTCCAAAGGGCTTGTAGAGCGCGCGCATCGTGCGGTTGGTAACCCCCGACATCGGCGCCAAGATCAGCGGCGGCCAGATTTCGTGCGGCCCAATGCGCAGCGGCTCAGCTGTCTTAAGCATAACGCAAGACACTATACCTTTTCATCGTCCCTCGCCCCGTTCGTGAAAGAGCCGTAAACCCAGCAGGCTCAAGTGCGGATCGACTAGCTCGATCTTGTGCGTGTGCTTCGCGATCACATCGGCTCTTCCACCGGTAGCAATTACGCGCGGGCTACCTCCCATCTCCTCACCCATCCGATCGATCAGCGCTTCGACTTGGCCCACGAACCCGAAGACGATGCCGGATTGCAGCGAGGCCACGGTTTCGCGCCCGATTGCGCGCGGCGGAGCGTCCAAGGCAATCTGGGGCAGCTTGGCTGTGTGGCCGACGAGGGCGTCTACCGAGACCGTGATGCCGGGGGCAATTGCGGTACCAATGTATGCGCCGGCGGCGGAAACGGCGACGAAGGCCGTCGCGGTACCGAAGGCGATCACGATCAGCGGCATCCCGTATTGCTCGCGCGCGCCGATAGCGGCCGCAACAAGATCGGCTCCCACCTCCGCAGGACGCTCGGTTTGCACCTGCATCAACCGCTGCTGCTCCGGTTTCAAGAAGGTCGGCGTCGCGCCGAAAAACCGTTGGCAGGCTTCGGACATCGTTGGGTCCAGCTTTGGCACGACGCTTGCGATCACGACCGCATCGACATCTGCCGCGGTCAGCTTTTGCGTATCGAAGAGCTGCGTCAGGAAGACGCCAAACTCATCTGACGTGCGGCGCGCATCGGTCGTCACACGCCACATCTGCCGCAAGTTGCGCTCGCCGTCTTCGAAGAGACCCAGCTTGGTCTCGGTGTTGCCGGCATCAATTGCGAGCAGCATCGGCAACCTCGTGCAGCCGCGGCGTCAGCGCGTCGAGCAGTCGCGCTGCCAGCAAGGATTTCGAGCCCGCGCCGAGATCGATGCGCGTCCCATCGCGCAGCAAGAGCGTGAGCGCATTGGCGTCCAGCCCGAAGCCGCGTTCGCCGGCCACATCGTTCACGGCGATCGCGTCGAGGTTTTTGGCCCGCAGCTTTTCGCGCGCGTGAGCTTCGTGAGATTCTGTCTCAGCCGCGAAGCCAACCAAAAACGTGCGGCCCTTGCGTTCTCCCAGCGCTTGGAGGGTATCGGGATTGCGGACCATGCGCAGGGTGAGATCCTCGGTGGTTTTTTTGACTTTCTGCTCGAATCGCCGGGCTGGCCGCCAGTCCGAGACGGCCGCGACCGCGACGACGAGGTCGGTATCGAGCGCGTGCTCGAGAGCCGCTTCGTACATCCCTTGCGCATCCTTGACCGGGATCGTGCGCAGGCCCGGCGGCGACGGCAAAAAAGTCGGGCCCAAGATCAGCGTGACGTCGGCGCCTCGGCGCGAGGCTTCGTGGGCGACCGCAATCCCCATCGCGCCGGTCGACGGGTTGGAGATGTGACGCACGGGATCGATCGCTTCCACCGTCGGGCCGGCCGTTACGACTACGCGCTTTCCTTTTAGTTGCATGCGGCGCGCGAGCGCCAGATCGATCGCTTCCAAAAGGCGGCCTTCCGATGCCAAGCGGCCGGCGCCGTGCTCGCGTTCCGCCAAGAATCCGCTTTCGGGCTCAACGATTTCAACGTCCCGCGAACGCAGCGTCTCGAGGTTACGCCGCGTGGCATCGTGCTCAAACATTGCGGCGTTCATCGCCGGCGCCAAAATGATCGGAATGCGCGCCGCCAAAAGTGCGGTCGTCAGCAGATCGTCCGCGATGCCGCTCGCGACCTTGGCGATGAGGTTCGCCGTCGCGGGGGCGACGACCACCACCTCGGCTTCGCGCACCAGGCGAATGTGGGGAATATCTTCCGGAGCATCCCACAGCGACGAATAGGCCGGACGAGCCGTCAGCGATGAAAACGTCAGCGGTGCAATGAAACGCTCCGCTTCCGCAGTCAATATCACGTCGACTGTAGCCCCCGCTTGAACGAGGGTGCTGGTCAGAGCCGCCGCCTTATAGGCCGCGATCCCACCGCTGACCCCCAGCAAAATGCGCGCGCCGCTTATTCGATCCACAAGTTATCCAACAGCCGCGTATCGCCGAATCGCGCCGCTCCGATCACGAAGGCGCGCGGGCGCAACTGCTCGATCGGTTCGAAGTCTTCGCCATCGACGACGTCAAGGTAGTCGAGCCGCGCGCGCGGGCTGAGCACCGCTTTGGCCTGCAAGATGGCCGCCTCTTTGCTCACGCCGGCGTGCAAAAGGTCGCGCAGGCGCTCGAGCGCTTCATGCAGCGTCGGCGCAGCGACGCGGTCCTGCGCAGACAGGTAGATGTTTCGACTGGAAAGCGCCAGCCCGTCGGGCTCACGTACGGTCGGCTCGATCCGCAGTTCGAGCGGGAAATCCAAATCGCGGACCATCCGCCGCACGACCGCGGTCTGCTGCGCATCTTTTTGTCCTAGATAGAGCACGTCGGGCTGCATGATTCCGAGCAACTTCGCTACGACGGTGGCAACCCCGCGAAAATGCTCCGGCCGGCTGGCGCCTTCGTAGGTCGTCGCGATCTTGCCGACGTCGACGAACGTCGAGAATCCGGCCGGCCGCATCGTGCGCAATTCGGGGACGAAGAGCACGTCCACGCCGGCTGCCTCGAGCTGCGCGCGATCGCTTTTCTCGTCGCGGGGATAGCGCTCGAAGTCCTCACCCGGCCCAAACTGCAGCGGGTTGACGTACACGGAAGCGACGACCGTCGCCGACCGGGCGCGGGCGGCCGCGATCAAGGAAAGATGCCCCACGTGAAGGGCGCCCATCGTCGGCACGAAGCCGTGTGGACGAGTTCGCGTGGCCAGAATGCTGCGCACCTCGGCAATACCGGTCGCGACGCGCATCGCGCCAGTCGTCCCTACCCCTGGGTCACGCGCAGCACCGTGCGGCCCACAACAAAGGGGTCGCCGACATCGAGCCGCACGTCGCCACGAACGGCTCGGCCGCCGACCTTGGTACCGTTGCGGCTGTGCAGGTCGGTCAAGACGAGGCGCCCTGACTGGGCCCGCACCTGCGCGTGCTTGCGAGAAATGTACCGGTCGATCGTGATGCAGGCGTCGGCAACGGAATCGTCGCGGCCGATCGTAATCTCACGTTCGAAGGGCCACGTCTTTCCGTCCAGGGGGCCGCTGAGAACCTCCAACAAGTACACCGGCGTCGGCGTTTCTACCGCAAGCCAAGCAGGCCCCTTTTAAGAGCAACGCACTGCGCGCCCCCCCGCAGACCCCAACACTAATAATTCGGGGGCGCTCGGACGATGTATTAAAGGTGACGCAAACACCAGAGAGGCTGCCGGAGCTCCTGCGCCTCGTGGATGTCGACGTGGACGCGCTCCGAAAGGCCGAGTTTGCACAGGCGCAAGCGGTGCTCAAGACGATCGTCGGCAAGACGGTTGCGGCCGCCGACATCGACGAGTGGCGGATCACGATCATCGCCGGCGATGGCAGCCGTTATTTCTTTTACGGCTTCTTGGGAAACGAAGCGGCCCCTTAAGCCAGCGCCTGCGCCGCTAGGAGCGCGCCGACGATCGTGTGTTCGGTCAGCAATCCGCCCTGGAGGTAGACTTCAAACGGCTCGCGCAGCGGCGCGTCGCACGATAGTTCGATCGTTGCGCCGCTGATAAACGCACCGCTCGACATCAGCACCGGCTCCGCGTACCCCGGCACGGCCCCCGGTTCGGGACGAAAGCGCGCATTGACCGGCATCGCGCGCTGCAGCCCATCCGCAAATGACTGAACGCGCTGCGCGCTGCCGAGCCGGATTGATTGGACCGTATCCGTGCGGTAGGCCCCGCACTGCGGATCGACGGTGTAACCCAGTTCTGAGAAGAGCGCAGCCGCAAAATCGAGACCCCGCAGCGTTTGCTCGACGATCAGCGGAGCGACGAAGAGCCCCTGCAGCAAGGCGCGTCCGACGCCCAACGTCGGCCCGAGCGCTCTGCGCAAGCCCGGCGCGTAATGGTGCGCCGCAACCCTCTCGATCAATTCCAAGCGGCCCGCAAGGTAGGCCCCCGCGGGAGCGATCCCGCCGCCGAGGTTCTTGATCAGCGATCCGATTGCCAGATCCGCGCCGACATGCGTCGGTTCCCGCGTTTCCACGAGCTCGCCATAACAGTTGTCGACCAAGATCGCGATGTCGGGGCGCACGGAGCGAATTTGGGCGAACAGCGCTTCGCACGGCTCGATGTCGAGCGATGGCCTCGGCGCGTAACCGCGCGAGCGCTGCACGAAGATCGCCGCGACGTCCGGATCCACCAATTGTTCCAGAATCGCAGCGGTGTCAAAGGCGCCGCCGCGCAGCGCGATCTGTTCGTATTTTAGGCCCGACCTCACTAGCGCGTCCGGCGCATCCAAGATCGCGTTTCGCAGCGTGTCGTACGGCGCACCGGTCACGCACAGCAGCGTTTTGCCAGATGCTACCACGGCGCGAATCGCCGCGACGATCGCGTGGGTGCCGCTCACGAGCGAAAGCCGCGCGAGCGCAGCCTGCGCGCCGAAGAGGTCTGCGAGCAGCGCTTCGTAGTGCTCGCGCGCCGCGTCGTCGTAGCCATACCCGACCGAACCCGCCAAATCGCTCTCGTTTATGCCTTGCGCCATAAACGCTTCGACCACGCGCAGCCGGTTGAAGGCTTGAGCCTCGTAGCGAAGGCTTGCGGCGCGCTCGAACGCGCGCGCGCCCGCACGCGCGATTGGTGCGGCGATGCCCAACCGGCCGCACAAGCCGTTTAACAAGCGCCCTGCGCGCCGGACGCAGCGGCCAACTCGTGACGATCGTACGCGCGCACGAATGGAAAGTAGATCGCGCCGGCTATTGTGATGTTCGCGAGCACCAAAACGACGGCACGCCAATCTAGTGTTGCGAGGTACGTCGAGGCGAGCGTCGGCACGGAGGACGGCAAATAGAAGATTGGGGCGTGGACCCAGCCGGCGTGGAGTGCGAGGTACGTGATCGTCGCGAGCACCGCCGGGGCAAGCACGAACGGAACGCATAAGAACGGATTGAAGACCAGCGGCAACCCGAAGAGCAGCGGTTCGTTCAGATTGAAAACCGACGGCAGGAGCGTGAGTTGAGCGACCTTTCGCAAACGCGCCGCCCGGCTGAACAGAAGCAAGAGCACGAGCGGCAGCGTCGCGCCGGCGCCGCCCGGGAAAACGAAGAGAAACGTCGACACGACGACCAGGTGAGGTAGCGCGGCATGGTGCGAAAAAGCCGCCGTGTTTTGAAGTTGCAACGTCAAGTACACCGGCGTAACGATCGCCGCCAACGTGGCGGGCCCGTGCACTCCCGCAATCCAAAGCGCAGTTTCGACGACCGTGATCGCGAGGAGCGCCGCGTAAGTATCACCCAACGAGGTTAGCGGATGCAGCGCAACGAGCACCCCTTGCGCCGGTGAAATGTGTCCGAAGAACAACGCCGCGGCAACCCCGACGATCAGCAATGTCACCAGGCCGCTGGCGATCCCGGCAAGGGACTTGCGAGCCACTCGTTTGGCAGCCCAAAATGCGGCCGCGGCGAGCAGCGCGACGGCGATCGCGAGGAAGAGCCCGACCATCCCCAGTGCGCGAAGATAACCGACCGCGCCCTGATGCACGCCGGGCGGCGGTGAAAGAAAGAATGCGGCCGGGGCGCCGATCAGCATCCCGGGGCGGGAAATCGCGAGCTGCGTAGACAGCTCGTTCGATAAGAGAAACACCAAGCCAATCGCCATCACGCCGAACGCGGGCAAGAGCGCAAACGCGATGTGCTGCTCGAAGCGGATGCCGAAGCCGCCGCTCCCCTGCGGCGCCAAAAAGAAAAAGAGTGGCAGCCCAACGGCCAAGCCGATCAGACTCCAGGG
>Ga0073928_10007690_pt1 | contig 13844 bp, 10 predicted proteins | sample PaiPotPPA55metaG_FD_76969 | JGI IMG/M metagenome (GOLD analysis project Ga0073928, IMG submission 76969) | Iron sulfur acid spring bacterial and archeal communities from Banff, Canada, to study Microbial Dark Matter (Phase II) - Paint Pots PPA... ... | reverse complement strand
GGCGCCGGGCCGCGCGGCGCTGCCCCGGCCGGCGGCTTGTGCGCCGTCAGCACCACCGTCGCGTTGCTCACGCCGGGCTGGCGCGCGAGCAGCGCCTCGGCGGCCAGCCGCACCGGCTCCATCGCTTCGGCGCGGTCCCGCGCGGTGAGGAGCGAGACCTGAACCAGCCCGCCCCGCACCTGCACGCCTTCGACAAGCCCGGCCGAAACGATGTCGTCCCCGCTCACCGGGTCGGCTATCCCGCGCAGCACCTCGCGCACTGCCTCCGCCGTCGGTTCGCTCATGCGCTTGCAAACCTTTCCTTCCCGGTCATTTAATCCGCCGCCGCGTTGCGAACGCGGGCGTCCGGTCCGAGCCCGGCTCGGCCACGTGGATACGAGCCATCAACGCCCGGCCGCAATGGTACCGAGCGGGCGATGCCGCCGGTTGGGACAGGAGCCGCCCTGAATGCCTCGGACTTGGCCGCGATGACTGCGAACGAAGACGGGCCCTGGGGCCCACCCGGCAAACCTCCGGACCGCAAGCCGAAGGGCCCCCCGCGCGGCCGCCCGCCCGGGCCGTGGGGGCCGGCGGCTCCCCCGGAGCTCGAAGCGCTGATCGGGCGTTTCCGGACGCAGCTGGGCCAACGCTTCCAGGGTGGGCCCGGGATCGGGCCATGGAGCGGCCGCCTCATCCTGTTGCTGCCGCTGGCGATCGGCGCGATCTGGCTCGCCAGCGGCTTTTACCGAGTGCAGCCCGACCAGCAGGGCGTGGTGCTCCGCTTCGGCAAATATGTGCCGCCTCCCCGCCCTGCCGGCCTGAACTATCACCTGCCCTGGCCGATCGAGGAGGTGGAAACCCCAGCGGTTACGCGCATCAACCGCATGGAGATCGGCTATCGTACCTCGCAGCCCGGGGGCGGCGCCGAGGGCGCGCCGGCGCTCCGCGACGTGCCGGAAGAAAGCCTGATGCTGACCGGCGATGAGAACATCATCGACATCGATTTCGCGGTGTTCTGGCGCATCCGCGATGCTCCCGCCTACCTGTTCAACGTTCGCAATCCCGAGGCCACCGTGAAATCGGCCGCCGAGAGCGCCATGCGCGAGGTGATCGGGCGCACTCCGATCGGTCCGGCGCTGACCGGGGCGCGGGCCGAGATCGAGACGGCGGTGCTGCGTGGCACGCAGGCGATTCTCGACCAGTACGGCGCCGGCGTGGAGATCGCCCAGGTCCAGTTGCAGAAGGTCGACCCCCCGGCCGCGGTAATCGACAGCTTCCGCGACGTGCAGCGCGCCACCGCCGATGCCGACCGCGCGCGCAACGAGGCCGAGGGCTATCGCAACGACATCGTGCCACGCGCCCGCGGCGACGCGGCGCGGATCGTGGCAGAGGCGGAGGGCGCACGGCAGGCCGGCATCGTCGAGGCGACCGGCGAGGCGCAGCGCTTCGAGAGCGTGCTCGCGGCCTATCTGGCGGCCAAGGACATCACGCTCCGCCGCCTCTACATCGAAACGATGCAGCAGGTTCTCGCGCATACGCCAACCACCGTCGTCGATGAGCGGCTCCGGAGCGTGCTGCCGCTGTTGCCGCTCAACGAGCCTCCCCGCGCTCCGGCCGCTGCCGCCGTGTCGCCGCCGGCAAGCGAGCACGCCAAGCCACCGACGCCATAAGCCGCTCGTCGCGCCGTGCCAGGCCGCGCCACTTCGGCCGGGCGCGTATTGCCTGCCCGCTCGTTCCGCTCTTAAATGGACTTGCCCCCGGCTATTTCGGCCGGGCAGTCCTGGGGGAACAATCATGCGCTTCGCGCTTGCCGCAGCCCTGTTGCTGGGGGACCTGGTCGCTTGCAGCCAAGGCTCCTCGGAAAATGCGCCGCCACCCGCTGCCGCCGCGGCCATGCCGGAGCAGCCGATGCCGGCCATGGCCCCGTCGGGCGGCCCGGCAATGCCAATGGCAATGGGCCAGATCGACGGCCACTACGTCGGCCAAGGAATGGCCGCGGGAGGCCCCGGGTGCGCGCGGGAGATGAATTTCGACTTCACCGTCGCGAACGGGCAGGTTACCGGCACGGCCACGGTTCCGGCGGGAAGAGGTCAGCGTGGTCGCGGGAGCAGTTCCGCTGGCGCCGTCTCCGATCTCACCGGGCAGGTGGATGCGAGCGGCAAGGCCGTGCTGGAGATGGCGGCCCACGGGCAGATGCGCGCGCACGGCAAGCTGACCGGCACGTTTGCCAACGGCCAGTTCACGGGCCACCGGGGCCCGCCCTGCGAACGCCAGGTTACCGCGGCACGACAATAGCTCGGTTGTGCTTGCTCCGGGTTGGCCGTTGGCTGCCCGGAGCAAGTGGTTCGGTTTCGGCGCTCAATGTGCCTCGGCCCAGGTGCGGCCGATGCCGGTCTCGACCACCACCGGCACCACCAGGCGCACTGCCGATTCCATGACCTCGCGGGCGACGCGCGCCGTGTCCATTGCTTCGTCTTCCGGCGCCTCGAACAAGAGTTCGTCGTGCACCTGGAGCAGGAGGCGCGCGCGCAGCCCGGCGGCGTCCAATGCGCCGGGCAGCCGCACCATGGCGCGCTTGATGATGTCGGCAGCGCCCCCCTGCAACGGCGCGTTGATCGCCTGCCGCTCGGCATAGCCGCGCTTCGCCGGATTGCGGTCGGCGATCCCCGGGATCCAGCAGCGCCGGCCGAACGGCGTCAGCGCGTAGCCGGCGATGCGCGCCTCCTCCTTGGTGCGCTCCATATAGGCGCGGATCCCCGGGTAGCGGGCGAAATAGGCGTCGATGTAGAGGCGCGCCTCGCCCGGCGCGATGCCGAGCTGGCGCCCCAGCCCGAAGGCGCTGATGCCGTAGATGATGCCGAAGTTGATCGCCTTGGCGCGCCGGCGCGTCAATGCGTCCATCGCCGCCATCGGCACGCCGAAGACCTCGCTCGCGGTGCGCGCGTGGATGTCCTCGCCCCGGATGAAGCTCTCGCGCAGTGCGGGAATGTCGGCGACGTGCGCGAGCAGGCGCAGCTCGATCTGCGAGTAATCGGCGCTCACCAGCACATGACTCGGCTCGGTGATGAAGGCGCGGCGGATGCGGCTGCCTTCCTCAGTGCGGATCGGGATGTTCTGCAGGTTCGGATCGTTCGAGGAAAGCCGCCCGGTGCTCGCCACCGCCATCGCGAACGAAGTGTGCACGCGGCCCGTCTCGGGGTCGATCTCCTCGACGAGGGTGTCCGCGTAGGTGGATTTCAGCTTGGCAAGCTGCCGCCAGTCGAGCACGCGAGCGGGCAGTTCGTGGCCCTCGTCGGCAAGCTGCTGCAGCACCACGGCATCCGTGACGTGCGCGCCGGTCTTCGTGCGCCGCGCCGCGCCCCCCAGCTTCAGTTCATCAAACAGGATCTCGCCGAGCTGCTTGGGGCTGCCGAGATTGAACTCCTTGCCGGCAAGCCGATGAATGTCCTGCTCCATCATCGCCATGCGGGTGGCGAAATCCGCTGACATGCGGCGGAGATCGGCGGCGTCAACCTTCACGCCGACGCGCTCCATGTCCATGAGCACGCGGATCAGCCGACGGTCGATCTGCTCGTAATGCGCGAGCGACCTGGTCGTGCGCAGCCGCGGCCGTAGCGCCCGCCAGAGGCGGAGCGCGATGTCGACGGCCTCGGCGGCATGGGCGGTTGCGCGATCCAGCGGCACGTCGGCGAACGCGACGCGCGCCCGCCCGGTGCCGGTGGTCTCGCCAAGGCCGACCGGCTGGTGGCCGAGATGCAGCGCCGACAGCTCCTCCAGCGCGTGCCCGTGCGCGCCGGCCTCCTGGGCGTAGGAGATCAGCATGGTGTCGTCGATCGGCGCCACAACCGCGATGCCCGCACGGCCGAGCACCGGGATCGCGAACTTCGCGTCGTGGAACACCTTGAGCGTGCCCGGATCGCGAAGTAGCGGCGCCAGCGCCGACATGGCCTGCTCGGGCGGGATCTGCGCGCCGCCGCCGGCGTGGCTGAGCGGCACGTAGCAGGCGCGGCCGGGGGTGACGGCGAGCGACACCCCGATCAGGGTCGCGTGCCGCGAGGCGCCGTCGGTCATAATGCCGATGCCGACCACCCCAACGAGGGCCGCCTCGTCGATCCAGGCTTGCAGCGCCGGAAGCGTGGTGACGGTCTCGTAGGGGCCGAAGGAAATATCGCGGGCGGGCTTCGGCGGGGCAGGGGGCAGCGGAGCCGGCTCGGCCGCGGACGCCGCTTGCCCTTGCTCCAGCCCGAGCCGCAGCAGCACGCTGCGAAACCCCTGCCGGCGCAACCACTCGGCCAGCCGCGCGCGGTCCGGCTCGCAGCAGGCAAGCTCGGGAATGGGCACCGGCAGCGGCACGTCATCGCGCAGCAGCACGAGCTGACGGGAAAGCCGCGCGTTCGCCGCATGCGCGATCAGGTTGTCGCGGCGCTTCGATGGCTTCATGGCGGGGGCGGCGAGCAGCACCGCCTCGAGGTCGCCATGCTCCTGAATGAGCTGCGCGGCGTTCTTCGGCCCAATGCCCGGCACACCCGGCACGTTGTCGATGGAATCGCCCATCAGCGCCTGCACTTCGACCAGCTTCTCGGGCGGCACGCCGAATTTCTCGACCACTTCGGCCGGGCCGATAGGCTTTTGGCGGATCGGATCGAGCATTTCGATCCCCGGCCGGATGAGCTGCATCAGGTCCTTGTCGGAGGAGACGATCGTCACCCGCCCACCCTCATCCACCGCGGCGCGGCAGTAGGCGGCGATGAGATCGTCGGCCTCCCAGTCGGCCAGCTCGATCGCCGGCACGCCGAAGGCCTCGGTCGCCTCGCGCACGAGGCCGAATTGCGGAATGAGCTCGTCGGGCGGCTCGGGCCGGTGCGCCTTGTACTGGTCGTAGATGCGATTGCGGAACGTGACCCGGCCGGCGTCGAAAATCACCGCGATATGCGTCCCGACATGCTCGCGCAGCAGCTTGGCCAGCATGTTGGTGAAGCCGAACACGGCATTCACCGGCACGCCGTCCTGCCGCGTCATCGGCGGCAGCGCATGGAAGGCGCGGAACAGGAAGCCCGAGCCGTCAATCAGGACCAGGTGGGTGGACGCGGCGGTCGAACTCGCAGCCGGCGCGGCGGCGACCGGCTCGACGGCGGGCGCCGCGGCTTCAGTGATCGCTGGCGTGGCCTGCTCCCTCTTTCAGCAGATAGAGCCGGGAGCAATATGGGCACATCACCTGCCGGTCCTCGATGCGCAGATAGACCAGCGGGTGGCCGAGCGCGCCCTCGCCGCCATCGCAGGCGACCACGCGCTCGCTCACCTCGATGATTTCGAACGGCACGGACGGAGTGGGGCCTTCCGGCATCGTAATCCTCTATTCTCGGGAATGCGCCGGGATGATACGCATCGCCCCCATGCTTTCAACCTCGTTCCCTGATCCTTCCTGATGCGGCGGCGCGGCTTCGTGGTGGGCGCGGCCGCCCTCGGGCTGCAGGGCTGCGCGGCCGGATGGCCGCCGCCGGGGCAGGTGCGGGAAGCGGGGGGCCCCACCGACGGCGCCTTCGTCATGCGCGACGGCGCGCGCCTGCCCTACCGCGTCTGGATGCCGCCGACACCCGAGGGCGTGGCGCCGTGGGCCGTGGTGCTGGCGCTGCACGGCTTCAACGACAGCCGCGATGCCTGGGAGGTGCCCGCGCCCTCGTTCATGCGCGCCGGCATCGGCCTCTACGCCCCGGACCAGCGCGGTTTCGGCGAAGCGCCCCAGCGCGGCCGGTGGCCAGGCGCGCGGGTGCTGGTCGACGATGCCGCGCAGATGGTGCGGCTGCTGCGCGCCCGCTACCCGCAAAGCCGGCTCTTCCTCATCGGCGAGAGCATGGGCGGGGCCGTCCTGATGTGCCTGGCCACCCGGCGCGACGCCCCGCCGGTCGACGGCTACGTGATGTCCGCCCCGGCCGTCTGGGGGCGACCCGAGATGAACCTTTTTCTCCGCAGTTCGCTCTGGATCGCCATGCGCTTCATGCCGGGGGTCGCGCTGACGGGCGGCCCGGTCCATGTCCGGGCGAGCGACAACCACGCGGCGCTACTGCGGCTTTCGGACGATCCGCTGACCATCCACGCCACCCGGGTGGACACGCTCAAGGGCCTGATCGATCTGATGGACGAGGCGTTGGCCTCGGCGCGGCATTTCGCCGGCCCGGCGCTGTTTCTCTACGGCGGCAAGGACGAGCTGGTGCCCGATCATGCGACCCGCGTCGCCTGGCGGGCGCTCGGGGCGGCACGCGATCCGCGAGTCCGCATCGCCTATTACGCGCACGGCTACCACCTGCTCTTGCGGGATCTCGGCCGGGCGGCGCCGATCGGGGACACGATCGCCTGGCTCCGCGATTCCGCCGCACCGCTGCCCTCGCACGCGGATCGGGCGGCGCAGGCCTGGCTGGCGCGACACGCGACGTGAGGGGCCGGGCTTTCAGGCGGGCGGTTTTCGCGCTATGGGAGGGCCGGCCGGACCCGTAGCTCAGTTGGATAGAGCGTCGCCCTCCGAAGGCGAAGGTCGCACGTTCGAATCGTGTCGGGTCCGCCAATCATTTCAATATTTTAGTCAACCTTCCTTACACCTAAAGGCGGAGTGTAGCGCGCAAATAGCGCGCTAAAGCTGGCGGACGGGCGCTCTGAGGGACCGGCCAGACCATCCCCGCGCAGGCGGGGGAGCCTTATGCGGCCAATGCCGCATGAAAAGGATTTCGGGACCATCCCCGCGCAGGCGGGGGAGCCGGCAGGAAACTAAGCCGCCTTGCGGCCCGCGTGGGACCATCCCCGCGCAGGCGGGGGAGCCTTGACCGTGCTCGGGTTGAGCACGAGCTGCATGGGACCATCCCCGCGCAGGCGGGGGAGCCGGCTTGCGCCGGGGCAAGTCATGCCCCTTCCGGGGACCATCCCCGCGCAGGCGGGGGAGCCTGGGACGGCATAGCCGGGGTTTTGCACTACCCAGGACCATCCCCGCCCAGGCGGGGGAGCCCTGCAATCCGCGAACCTTGTCAACCTGTTCAAGGGACCATCCCCGCGCAGGCGGGGGAGCCTAGATCGGGCTTTCGTCGCGGATCACGCGCACGGGACCATCCCCGCGCAGGCGGGGGAGCCTCTGACCTATAAGACCTTGATCCTATTTACTTGTCAAAGAGCCGCTCGCGCTTCACTCACGGCGAACCAATAGAACTCCGTCCAGATTCGCCAGTGACCGGGGCGGCAGGCCCAACGTCCGCAGGCCAAGGCGGCCCGGAGCGGCTTCGTCCTTCCACACCATCGTCACCGACCCACCAGGCATGCCATCCCACCAGCCTTCCAGCACCTCCCACACCCGCTCCCGTACGCCGCGCGAGAGCTCGGGCGAGACGAATATGCCGGGTCCGATCTCCGGCATTATCGAAGCTAGGAAGCCGCGATAGCGGTCGGCCACGTCGCGCGTCACCACCACTGTCATCGACATCAGTTCGCCGCCTCCTGGGCGAACAGCGCCTTGATCCGGTCGATCATTGCCGGAATTACCTGCTCGCGCCGCCGCCGCTCGCCCACAATGCGGCGGGTCAGGCGCTCGATGGACTCGCTTGGGCGCTTCTGTACCGCCAGTGCCGCCTTGAAAGCGCATGGCACCGTCAGTGCGTCGCGGAACAAGTCGGCAATATCCAGGATGAAGCTTTGGCCGGAATCCTCGTGGATGATGCCGAGTTGCGGAATAGCTGCTGTGGCTGCCACAGCGATGGCCGCGGCCGCCTCCACCGCGCTCGCGGCATGGTTCAGTGCCTGGTTCGGCGGGTCAGCCGCCAACGGGTCGTGACGGTCGTAGCGGCGGCCATTCCAACGGATGCCTATTCGCTCGGCGCTCAGGCGATACATCTCCTTCACCCGCGCGCCCTCTATGCCACGCAGCACCGCGATGTCACGGTGCGGTAAGACTTCGCCCAGCCGCCACGCATACATCCGACGGGCCACCGACGTGCGCGCGCCTGCAGCATCTGCCCAGGCCCGCACCTGCGATCGGGCTAGCGTCGAGCTGTCCGGCATCAGCGGCTGCGCGGTGTACAGCCGTACGCCATCCTCGCCGATCGCCGACAGACCGGTGCCGTGCCGCGCCAGCAGGCGTAACGCGTCGTGGCTGACATTTGAGCCGGGACCAAGCAGCAGGAACGACAGCGACTGGTGCGGAATGCGATAGTCGCCCGCCACAACCAGTTCGCTGCCGGCGGCGATGAAGCGCAGGCAGCCATCCTCGACCGACAGCGCGCCACGTTCCAGATAGAGCAGCCCATGCCGGTCGGCGTGCGGCAGGCGTGCGGCAGGCGTGCGTGTTCCAGACCCAGTCGGCCCTTTAGCATGGCACTATACCGGCTTCAGCAGCAGCATGCCGAAACCGAACAGGCAGTGCCGGCCGACTCCGCGAGCCAGCAGGGCAGCGAAGCGATCCGGGTCGGTCACGCTCAGCACGCCGCTGAAACTGGCCTCCGGGCCGACAAAGGAATGTAGCTTGCGTGCACGGTCGCGCCGCAGCGTCGTCGTCAGCCGAAAGCTCTCCAACACTAGATGGTCCGGCTTGGCGCCACCATCCGCAAGACGCTGCGCCAGCCAGGTCTGGTAGACCTCGCCACGGCTCGGCCCCGCATTCGGCTCAGTTCCAGCGATCGCGGCGAGGAAGGCATCGCGTTCCCGCGTGCGGGAACGGTCGCCATCCCTGTCGGTACGGACGGTCGGGCGGGCGCGCAGCTTGAAGCCCAGCCGGCGGCCGGCAATGAAGCGGTCGGGCATCTGCTTTACGGCCATTTCCGCCAGTCCAATCGCCGCCGTCACCTCAGGCTTGGCGAACGAAATGGCGCGGTCGCGCAGTGCCGCGGCCGTATGCGCGGAATAGGCCAATAGCTTGGCCGGGAGGGCGGGGTGCCGGACCATGGCAAAGGGGGCGGGCGCCAGTGCATCGAAGACGGCACACAGCAATGCATGCAAGGCGTAGCCGAGGTCATCTTCTTGCCGGCGGTGCAGCAAGCGCTGCGCTTCCGCCCAGCGGATCACTTTCGGCAGATCCGGAGCGAACTGCAGCATGTGCAGGGTCACAGCGTCGTTCCGTGCTGTGACCGCACCGTCCGTATCAGGACCGCGCGGGTTCCGCCATGCACCCCGGATCGCCAGTCGCGCCGGTCGCTCCACGGTCGCGCCTCGTCACTAGGCTGGCGAGGTTCGCTGTCCGGCAGCAGCACGCGAAGCCTCCCATCGGTGGGGGGCGGAAGGGTCTCCAGAGCGGCCAGCCAGCCATCGGCGTCCACGATCCCGGCGCACAGCCGCCCCGCTGGCAGGCAGGGCTTGCGGCCAAGGAACAGCGGCCGGGCCGGCTCGTCCAGCGCCGCGGCAAGGCCGGCGAGCGTTGGTGCGTCCTCTGCGGGATCGAGGCGGAGCACTACCACCACGCGCTTGTCGGCGTCGTACTCGCGGTAGCGAATATGCGGGGCGTTGTAGGTAGCAGGGCCGCCGGCACGGCCCTCCGGAGCGCTGCGCGTGGTCCAGCCTTTGTCGTCCCTGGCGAGTTGCGCGGTTTGAAAATCGGTCAGGCGCGCTCCGTCGCGATCGATCCGCGCGGCATAGCGCAGGCGCGTCTGCAGGTTCGCCAAAGCATCGCGGTCGCTCCGCCGCCAGCCCAACGCATTGGCCAGCAGGCCAGTCAGCATTGACGCGGCGGGGAAGTCGGCAATCACACCGCGGGCATCGACGGTCTCTCCGCCAAAGGCCAGCAAGGGGCCTTCCAGCAGCAGTCGGAGGTGCTCTGCCATATCAGGCGGCCGCCGCCCCGCACGGCGCCGGCGGCCCAGGCGGCGATGTCGTCCAGGCCGCGGCGCTTGGCCACACCGGGAAGCGCGAGATCCGTCGTGCAAAGCGCTGCCCGCTCTTCGCGCGTGCCATACATCGCGTCCAAGGTTCTGCAGATGGCTGCCCAGCGCCGTCACGGCTGTAGCCAGCACGTCCTGCGTCTTTAGCGGCACCGGCGTACGGAACGCGCCGGCTAGCGAGCGCGGCTGGCGGCGTCCGGTCTCCACCAGCAACAGCTCGGCATAGGCGTAGGGCGCGGTGCCGCCCTTCTTGGCGCCGGGCGAGACGGTGGGGATCAGATGCAACAGGTGCTCCACCACCCGTGCAGCGAGCGTTCGGTCGCCGCCGAGATTGTCCACAAGCGTCGGCACGTCCACCACGACGTAGCCGTAGAACAGGCCGGAGGTGAGTTCGGTCTCGAATATGCCGGCCGTGCCCGCCTCGCCCTCATCCAGGCGACGCAGGTCATCGACCACGGTGAAGTAGTCGCTCTCGCTCTCCTCGGCATGCACTGTAAAGGCGTGCGCGACATGAATGGCGGCGTCGGTGTTGGCTTCGGGATCGGAGGTCACCATGCGGCCGAACATCGCGGATTCCAGACCGGCTGCCAGGTTTCCGGCGACCTCGCGCATGGCGGCGAGGTTCTTCTTGCCGTCGGCCTTCCCCAGCGCCGAATCGATTGTGGCTTCGGCTTGCGTCACGCTACCGGTTGCCGCGGCCTCGCGCGCGAGTCGGGCCAGGTAGTCGATTTCCGGCCGGCCGAGCAGCAGCGCTTGCCGCTTCTTCACGTCCACGTTGTCCTTGCCGAACAGCAGTTTTGCCAGCGCGACGCGGATGGCCTCGGCAAGGTCCGGTGCCGCCTGCAGCTCTTTCATGATTTCACGCTCGATCACCTCGCGCGAGCGCAGGGCCATTGGAGCGCCGATCTCTTTAAGCGCCCAATCGTCCTCTACCGTCCGCCAATGCCGCTTGAGGCACTGCGACGAGACGCGGATGCGCGAGGCGCCGCCATAGGGCAGCCGCTTGGCCAGCCCGGCATCGTCGCGGTTGAGCAGGACGGCGGGATAAGAGGCGAACCCGGTTGGGCGTACGCGGTCGTGGTGGCGATGCAAGCGGCCGATGCGCTGCAGTAGCACGTCGACTGGGCAGAGATCGGTGATCAGCAGGTCGGCATCGAGGTCAAGCGACTGTTCCAGCGTCTGCGTGCCCACAACCACTGCCGCTGAGGCGGGGCTGCGCTTGCCGAGCGCCGCCTCCACCGCCAAGTCGAGAAGCTGCCGGTCGGTGGGGGCAAAGCAGCCGTGATGCAGGGTGGCCACCCCTGCCACCCGGAACAGCGCCGGATGCGAAGTGCCTGCTGCGGCTTCCAGTGCCTGAGCGGTAGCGATGACAGCGCTGACGGTGTTGCGGATCACTAGCACCTTCGCCCCGTCGTCGGCCGCGCGCAGCGCAATTGCGGCAATGGCGGCGGGAACGTCGATCAGCGGCGACGCTGCCACCCGCACCGCTTTCGCGGTTCCGGATGACGCGACCGCACGGACGCAGGCGCGCTCGCCCTCTGCCCAGCTCAGCGCCGGGTAGGGCACAGCTTCCGCCGCAGCCGGATCGAGGCACGGCGTGCCCAGCAGCCGCGCATGCATCCCCGCGCCGAGCGTCGCCGACAGCAGCAGCGCGTGTCCGCCGGCCTGCATATGCCCACGCAGCAGGTTGCCCAGCAGGGTCTCCATGTAACGATCGGAGGCGTGCACCTCGTCCACCACCAACAGATGCCGCAGCAGCGCGGTGCCGCGGAGATGCGCGTGCCTCGTGGCGATGGCGGCCAGCAGCACTTGGTCCACCGTGCCCACGGCGATCTGCGCGGCCAAGAAGCGCTTGGGATGCTCGGCCGCCCAGCGCGTCTGGCGCGCTGCCTCATCCGGCCGGTCGGTCCACTCGAAACCAAAGTCGGGCAGGCTATGGCCCTTGGCGTCATCGGCGCCGACCTGGCCGGGCACCGCCAGCACGAGGGCGGGCCGGTCCGCCAGAGGAAACAGCGCATTACGGAACTGCTTCACCCGCGCGAACATCTGTGTGGCTGCGACGCGAGTCGGCAGGGCGAAATACAGCCCATCGACTGCGCCTGCCGCGAACAGGTGGCGGAAGCGCCAGAGTGCCGCCTCCGTCTTGCCGGAGCCGGTCTCCGCCTCCAAGACAACGCAGGGCGCGGCGGGAAGGGTGGCGTCCTGTTGAATCGGATGCGGGGACGCCACGTCGAACAGGGCCGGAAAACCGGGTGCCCGCGCCTGTATCCCGGTGCGCCGGCTTTCCCACCGCCAAGCCCACGGCGTGCAACGCCGTGCGGGCGCCAATGCGGGCATCCGTCATCCGGGCGGCGGCGGCGCCGTGCGCGAACGGGAAGAACTGCGTGTCGGAGCCGAGCCAGTCGGCTAGCATCAGCAGCCCCGCGAAGGCGTGGTGGAAAGCCGGTTCCGCCGGCAGCGGCGGGCCGAGCGTGAAGACGGCAGCAAACCAGCCATAGAGTGCTGCGCGCATCTGCACCAGCTCGGCAATGGGGTCGCTACCATCAGCGCCCTGCTTCCAATAGGCTTCGGCATCGCAAGGGTCGGAGGACCAGGGCCGGCCGTGATGGGCAAAAATCGTGTCCCACAATTCGAAGGCGTCGTCGGCTGCAAACCAGCCTTCCATCCGCTCCAGCCCGAGCACTGTATTCAGCTTCTCGGCATAGGGTCGGCCCCATGTAGTTTTGAAAATCCAGGCGAGCTGGTCGATGTGCCCGACCGGTGGCGCGTGCGGATCGATGCGCCGGCGGAACCCGCGATTGGCCTTGCCGATGTCATGGAGGAAGGCGAGGGCAACCAGCCGAGCGCTGGTGACGGGATCGAGCGCAACCTGCCCTGCCGCCTGCGCGAGGCGTTGCCTGATGGTGGGCTGGTCGAGCAGTGCCTCGACAACGGCGGCGACATCGGCGGAATGATCGACCAAGCTGTGCCAGCCTATGACCTGCTGATCGGCATTACGATCGAGTTTGGCCCACAGCGATACAGCGGTTGCAACGATCGGGAGCTGCTCGAGCGGGCAGGGTATGATTCCCATTGGTAAATCATACCAATCGGCGGAGCGGAGGCAACTAATACCAGATCACAATGAGATCGATTCTCCTTCCTCCTTTCCGGCGAAAGCCGCGATCCACGCGTCCACAGTCTGCGCGGCACCGTGGACCCCGGCTTTCACGGGGGACAGACAAGCTCGAACACGTGACTGTCAGCGGGTTGGTATAAACCCCCTTTATGAACGTGCTCGGCCGTGTGGCGCGTGAGCAAGGCTGCTGGGAGGTAAGTGCGGCAGTTCAGCGAGACGAGCCCTCGATCCATTGTCATTTGAAAGGTGATCGAGCATCCATGCCGAGTATGAAGAGATCGGCCAAGGTGGCACAACATTCATCAGGCGGAATTCGCGCATGTTGAGGCACTTGGCCGCCCGATCCTGGCCGGTGAACCCGGTTCACCATTCCGGGCGCCCAACCTACTAACCTTTGCACTGTGATTACGAGTCGCGCGCGCGATTGATAACAGCAATACGGGCAGATATAATCGAGAGATATTCTACCAAGCTGGTAGTTTCGGAATTGCCGGTAGCCAAATTTAATTAACGACCAATCATACATTAATAAATTGCCAAAGTTCAGATCTATATTTACAATTCCCTTTCACCAACAAATATTTCCACTCTCAGGAGGATCACTTGGATTTCGACGCGAATACAAACCAGCACCACAAGTCGCATGATCTGCGCTTCCTGGACGGGTCCCAATCGTCCAGCAGCTACGCCGTCGTCGCCCGCCGCGAAAACATCTTCCTCGGCATCAAGCTTTCCGGCCTGATAGACGGCTTGATACTCGGATTGCCGGGGAAAACGTACCTGTCTGCGCGAGTCTGCAGCGCCCGCAACCAGGAACTCGCCGAGCAGCTCGACGCACAAAACAGCGCGATAAACGTGGTCGGATTGTTCCAGCAGCTGCTGGCGCTGGACGGCGCTTGGCC
>Ga0073928_10007688_pt1 | contig 13845 bp, 12 predicted proteins | sample PaiPotPPA55metaG_FD_76969 | JGI IMG/M metagenome (GOLD analysis project Ga0073928, IMG submission 76969) | Iron sulfur acid spring bacterial and archeal communities from Banff, Canada, to study Microbial Dark Matter (Phase II) - Paint Pots PPA... ... | reverse complement strand
GATCCGCATCGATCGCTTGCTCGCGCTCGCGGTACTCGAAGCGCTCGGCGCGCGAGCCCCTCGGGACAAGCGCGAACGCGGCATCCGCCGCACGCTCGAACAGTTCGCCGCCGGGTCGTTCGTGGTCGACATCGACGGCCGCATCTACGATCGGCCCGATGCCGTCGTGGTCTGCACCGGCTTCGCGAGCCTGCGCTTCTTCTCCGCGACCAGGGAACACGCAACCGCCCTGTAAGGTAACGCGCACATCGCTCCCAAGCCGTTGGAGTTTCGCGCGCGTATGATGTTTGGGAAAAGCCTGGCCGTCACGGTCGCCACGCTGCTGCTCGCCGGCGCATTCGCTGCGCCCGCCGGCGCCGACGACCCGCTCGCCGCGCTCAAGGCGCGCGGCACGATGACCGTCGGCGTGAAGGCCGACTACCCGCCGTTCGGCTACCTCGACGGCGACAAGAACGTCGGCCTCGAGATCGATCTGTTGCACGACATCGCGCGCGACCTATTCGGCAAGCCCGACGCGATCTCGTTCGTGCCGGTCGTTGCATCCAACCGGTTCGAGTTCCTGAACACGCAAAAGGTCGACTTCCTGTTTTCGACGGTGACGGTTACCGAGCAGCGCAAGACGATCGTCGATTTTTCCGATCCGTACATGAAGTCGGGCTGGCAGGTACTCGTGAAGCGTAGCAACACGACGATCAACGATGCGACCGCTCTCGCGGGCAAAACGGTCGTCGTGGTTCCGGGCTCGACGGGCGAGGCCGGCATCACGAAGCTCGTGCCGAGTGCGAACCTCTTGAAGCTCACGCAGACGAGCGAAGCGCTCGACGCGGTCGATCAGGGCCGGGCCGACGGCTTCATCCAAGATTCGGCCCTGCTGTTCGGCATCACCCAAAAGAACTCGCAGTACAAGGTCGTCGGACAGACCCGCGACGACATGCCGATCGCCGCCGCCTGCCGCAAGGACGACGCGGCGCCGTGCGACTACATCTCCAAGGAGATCGCGAAGTTCAAGAGCGACGGCACGCTCGCCCGCGAGTACAAGAAGTGGCTCGACGGCGCGGCGACGCGCTTCATGCCGTGACGGCCGCGACGCAACCGTAGGAGAAACGGCCGTCCTGCTCGCGGCGCTGGATTTCGGCGTCGTTCGCGAGGCCGCACCGCAGCTCGCGCGCGGCTTCGCGCTCACGCTCGAGATCGCGGCGATGGGTGTCGTCGGCGCGCTCGCCGTCGGGACCGTGGGCGCCGCCGCGCGCGTCTCGGCATCGGCACCGGCGCGCGCGGCGGCGACCGCGTTCACCGAGTTCTTTCGCAACACGCCGCCGCTCGTACAAATCTATTTCCTCGCGTTCGCGCTGCCGAAGCTGCCGGGCATCGGCCCGCACCTCGTCCTGCCCGCGGTCGTTGCCGCGACGCTCGGCCTCGTGCTGCACCAGGGCGCGATCAACATCGAGATCCTGCGCGCGGGCTTGCTCGCGGTCCCGGACGGCCAATCCGAAGCGGCCGCGGCGCTCGGCCTGTCGCGCATCGATCAGCTCCGCTATGTATTGGTCCCGCAGGCGGTGCGCATTTCGCTCCCCGCGCTCGGCAACAACGTGATCTCGCTGTTCAAGAACACGACGCTCGTCGCGTCGATCGGCGTGCTCGACCTCTTCGGCGAAGCGAACGACGTGATCGCGCAGATCCTCGTTTCCGCCGAACTCTTCCTTACGGTCGGGGTCGTCTACGTCGTCTGCGTCGCGCTGTTGGGCGCGTCGTTTCGCGCACTCGAACGCCGGCTGTCGCTCGCCGCATGAGCAGTTATCTGGTGGCGCTCCCCGCGCTCGCCCGCGGCCTCGGCACAACGTTCGTCATTGCGCTCGTCTCGATGGCGCTCGCGCTCACCTTCGGCTTCGTAGCCGGCATCTTGCGCGCGACGCTGCCTCGGGCCCTCGACCTGCCGCTGCTCGGCGCGATCGAATTCCTGCGCGGCATTCCGCTGCTGGTGCTGATGTATTTCCTGTTCTTCGGCCTACCTCAGTTCGGCATCCACACCGGCAACAACGAGGCCGCGATCGCCGCGCTCGCCCTCTACGCTGGTGCGCTTGCGAGCGAGATCGTCCGGGGCGCGATCGTCTCGATTCCGGCCGGTCAAACCGAGGCCGCCGCCGCGCTCGGCCTCAGCCGCTTTGCGATCCTGCGGCTCGTCGTCATTCCGCAAGCCGTACGCCGTATGCTGCCGCCGTTCGTCGCGCTGTTCGCGCTGATCGTCGAATCGAGTTCGCTCGCCGCGCTCATCGATGTAACCGACCTCCTCCAGGCCGCGCGCCAAAACGTCGAGCGCGACCCCAACATTGCGCTTTCCGTCTACACGACCGTCCTCATCGCGTACTTCCTCGTCAACTACCCGATCTCGATCGCCTCGCGCCGCCTCGAAAAGCGGCTCGCGTAGTGGCGATGCTCGAGCTTGCGAACGTTCGCAAATCGTTCGGGACGAACGAAGTCCTCAAGGACATCAGCCTAACCGTCGAGCGCGGCGACGTCTGCTGCATCATCGGCCCCTCCGGCAGCGGAAAGTCCACGATCCTGCGCTGCATCAACCGCCTCGTGACGATCGACGGCGGCAGCATCGTGATCGACGGCGTCTCCGTCACCGATCCGGCCGTCCGCGACGCCGACCTGCGCCGTCGCGTCGGCATGGTCTTCCAGCAGTTCAACCTCTTCCCGCACATGACCGCGCTCGAAAACGTCACGCTCGGCCCCCGCAAGGTCCTCGGCCTCTCAGACGCCGACGCAACCGAACGCGCGATGCGCCTGCTCGCGAAAGTCGGCCTCGAACACCGCGCCTCCGCCCGCCCCGCCCAACTCTCGGGCGGTCAGCAGCAGCGCGTCGCGATCGCCCGTGCGCTCGCGATGGAACCACGCGTCATGCTGTTCGACGAAGCCACCTCCGCCCTCGACCCAGAAATCACGGGCGAAGTCCTCGCCGTGATGAAAGCGCTCGCCACCGAACACATGACCATGGTCGTCGTCACCCACGAAATGGGCTTCGCCCGCGAAGTCGCCAGCAACGTCGTCTTCATGGACGACGGCCTAATCATCGAAAGCGCCGCCCCAGCCGAGTTTTTCGGCGCCCCCAAGATGGAACGCACAAAGTCGTTTCTCTCAAAAGTCCTATAGCAATCACGCCCTAGCCGGGCCGGTCGGTGCGAGCCGTCGCGGGGCGTTCGAGCTTTTGCGGAGCCCTGGAGGGGCGGCGCCGATGCGGCCGCCATCCATGGCTGCATCGGCAGGCTCGCCTCCAGCTCGCACAGCAAAAGTCGACCGAGTAGCGATTTCCCATGGATGGGAAATCGCGCGCGTCCCCGAGGCGGCTTGCACCGACCGGCACGGCGTGGCAGCGATATTGCTAGTTAGTGCCCGAGCTGTCGCTGCTGCTGAATCAGTTCGCCATACAGCGCGTTCGGCCACGCGAAGTCGTCCCGCGTGAACGCTTCCGGCCAATCGGCGTTGAACGATTCGTGGAGGCGGTGGTCGCCGACGTCGGAGGCGCCGATGTAACCCATCACGCGCGTGATCTCCTCGGGGTCGGACGACGTGAGCGCCTGCATCACGAGCGACAGCGGCCACACGTAGCCGTGCGGCGTGTGCGGGCTGCCGACGCCGGTCGCATACTTGCCGCGGTAGTAGTACGGGTTCGCGGGCGAAAGCACCCAGCGGCGCGTGTTCTGGTAGATGCTGTCCTGTGACGGCAGATAGTTGAAGTACGGAATCGACAACAGCGACGGGATGTTCGCGTCGTCCATCAGGTTGACGTGGCCGTAGCCGTCGACTTCGTACGCGTAGATCTTCCCGTAGCCGCGCACGTACACTTTGCCGTACTGCTCGATGCCGGCTTGCGTTTCGAGCGCGAGGCCCCAAGCGTTCGAGGCATCCTTGTCGTTGTGGTAGACGCGGCGCTCGATCTCTGCAAGCCGTTCCAGAACGACGACCGCGAACATGTTGTCGGGAATGTTGTATTGATAGCGCGCCGGATCGTCGGACGGCCGGAAGCCGGTCCAGATCATGCCCGTGTAGCGAACCCAACTGCCCTTGCCGCCGTTCGCGAGATCCGGATGGCGGTAATGCGAGCGGCGGTCGTGATGCTGTTCGTCGCGCAGTGTCCGCAGGGCGGTTTCGAACGCCCGGTTGACTTCGGGCGTGAAGATCGTCGCGTCGCCGGTTTCGCGCCAGTACTTGTCCGCGAACCAGATCGGATAGAGCAGCGAATCGACCTCGAACTTGCGCTCCACGACCTTATAGTCGGTGGAAAACGCGTTCGCGTAGGAATCCTTGAGGATGTAGCGCGCTTCGCGGGCGACGACGCCGCGCAGCGATTCACGCACGCGCTGGTCCTCGGCCGCTTCGCCGATGTACGGCTCCATCACGGCGCTCGCGTCGCGCAGCCACTCAGCCTCGATGTCGCCGGTGGAAACGTACGTGGTTCCGTCGCGCTGGCGGATCGCGTGGCGGTTGAGCGCCTCGTCGAACGCCGTCAGATAGATCTTCTCGAGCTTGGTCGAGAGCGCCGGGGTCTCGTTTGCTTGCGCGGCAACGAAGCCGCCGCTTGTAAGCGCCGCTACGGTGGAAACGAAGGCAAGGACGAGGGTACGGACGGGGGTCATGGGCCGTAAGGTACATCGGCAACGCCGGAAATAAACCCTTGCACCTACTTGCGAGCTTTGCGGAATCTTTCCAAAAGTGTCGAACGTTTCAGCTGTATGAACCCCATGCCGGTCGTTTGTGCGCTCGCGATACTGGCGTGCTCCTGGGAAACCGGGCCGGCGGGCGCCGAGCAGACCTATACGGTCGCCGGTCGGGACAGCTTCTCGATCGGGGCGGGCGTCATTCAGAGCGAGGTGACCTACGACGGCACCGAGACGCTGACGATCAAGCAGCGCGGCAAGGCTGCGCGCATGCGCGCTCACGTGAGCTACAAGCGCAGCGACGGCGCCGCCTCGACCGACGCGACGGGCGACTTCGTGGCCGACGTCTTGCCGTCGGGCGAGACGCTCGAGTCGGCGGACCGCGATCCGGACTATCTCACCGTGCTGAACCAGCCGTTTGCCGCTCGGCTCGACGGGCAGACGCTGAGCGACCTGCAGCATCTGCAGGGCGCGCTGCCGTTCGACTTTCCCTCGCCGATCACCGGATCTTCGCTGCACGGCTACCTCCAGCACCTGGCCGGCGGCATGGTTGGGACGCGGCGGTCGACGGGCGTGAGGTTCGAGGCCGCGGGTCCGATGAAGGGTGAGCTTCCCGACCGGCCGGGTCTGACGCTGATCGGCACGATCGCGATGCGCGGTACGGCCTACTATGATATCGACACGGCGACGTTACTCGAACTAGAAACGACGGTCACAATCACCGGCAACGTCTCCAACCGCAGCGGCAAGGATCCGGTTACGATCGTGTATGCCCGTACGATCCGAGCGCGGCCGGCGCTCGCGACCGAGCGGACCGCGCGCTCGCCCGTGCCGACGCCGGGGATATCGCCCTGAGCGCGCACGCCGCAACGGGACGCGGGTTTTTCACCCGGCTACTAGAAGCGCGCCCCTCTCACTCCTAGGGAGCATCGGGTGGTCCCACAAGCGACGGCCGCACAGCGCAAGCCGGGCAACTCGGCTGCGATTCGGCGGACCGGGGAAGCGGCGCCGTCGGTCGAGCACTTCGAGCGGATCGTCGATGAGTTTCAGCGCCGCCTCTACGGCTTCGCGCTGCGCATGACGGGTAACCGCGAGGATGCCGAGGAGATCGTCCAGGACGCGTTCGTCCGGGCCTTCCGTGCGCTGGGAAAGATGTCGCCCGAGCAGCGCGCCGAGCTTCGGCTGCAACCCTGGCTCTATACGATTACGTTAAACGTCACGAGGAACCGGTTACGCTCCAAACGCCCCACGAACGTAGCGCTCGACGCGCTCGCCGACCCCGATGCGCTGCTCAACAACACGCAAGAGGGACCCGAGCAACCCGAGCAGATCGTTGAGCGAGGAACGGATCTGGCGCTGGTCGAGCAGGCGCTCTTGCAGCTACCGATGCATTTGCGCGCGGCAGCCACGCTCCGGTTCATCGAGGGCCGCAGTCATCCCGAGATTGCGGAAATCCTCGGCCAGCCGATCGGGACCGTCAAATCGCACGTCCATCGTGCCGTGCGCATCCTTCGGCGAATTCTTGGTCCACAGGTCGGCCGGATCGCAGCACCCGAGGAGCCAGCCAATGCGTTGTAGCGATGTAGAAGCGCTCTGGGACGAGATGCGGGACGGAGTCGAGCCTGGCCGCGAACGGGCGCTCGCGCACCTCAGCCGCTGTCGAGACTGCCAGTGCGCTTACGAGGAGTTCGAAGGCGTCGCGTACTGTCTGCACTGCCTGCCGGTCGTGGAACCCCCGCCGAGCCTCGTGCCGCGAATCCTCGACCACATCAAATTCTTGCGCCAGCGCTTTCGCTCGGCTCACCCCGACGGCTTCGGCCGGATCGAGTCGCCGCTCGGCACGCTGCTGCTGGCTTGGCGCGACACCGGCATCAGCTTCGTCGGCATCGACCGCGGCGAGGCCGACGACACGGCGCGCGCGTTCATCGAGCGCCGGCTGCGCCGGCCGGTGCGCAGCGCTCCCCTCCCGCAGTGGGTCGCCGACGCCGTCAACCACTTCTTCTCGACGTGGCAGGTCGACGAGTCGAGGCTCGACATCTCAGAATTGAGCCCGTTCGAGCGCGCTGCCCTCCACAAAGCCGCGCAGATCCCACCGGGTGAGGTTCGTTCGTACGGCTGGATCGCCCGCGAGATCGGCCACCCGCAGGCCGCGCGCGCCGTCGGGCAGGTGATGGCCCGCAACCCGGTCGCGCTGTTCTTCCCCTGCCACCGCGTCGTCGACGCCTCGGGCGCGCTGCACAACTACGGCTACGGCATCGAGATGAAAGCACGCATCTTGAAGATGGAAGGTTACAAGGGAAATCGCCGCGGCGCGACCGAATCTACCGCCTCGTAAGACGTCCGCGGCTCCTTCATAGATAGATCAACGAAGGTTAACAGACGGACAAAGGGAGGTGATCATCGTTAGTTTAGAATGCAATTTACGACTCGATAACACGATGATTGGAGGTGCGCAGACCTAGTCTGCGCCTGTTCTTCACCCTAAGTCCGCCGGCCGCGAGCCGGCTTTTTTTTGGGGTTTATAACCGGGGGCCCACGCGCAGGGGCGCGTGGGGCGCGCAGCGCAGTTTTGCGAGCTCCGCTCGCAAAGCGAAGCGCAGCGCCGGGCTCAGCGCAACGTGCTGAGCCTCTTAAACGGGACCTGCGCGCTTGGACACCTAAGAGACCACCAAATGTCAGCCGGAGTACCGCACACTCGCACTTCCGATGGAGAGACGGAAGCGGAGGACCCTCGCCTCGCGGCGATTCCGGATAGCCACGGGCACGCGAAGGGCGAACACAAGCCGTTCGCCGAGGAGCGGCCGATCCCGTATACCGCGCGGATGCTGTTCTTGTGGTTCTATCACGCGTGCCGCCGAGGGTCGCCCCGGTTCATGATGGTGGCCGACCACATGAACTACTTGACGTTCGAAGATCCGGCGGCCGTCAACCTCGTGCGCCGCGCGCTCAAGCTCGCGGCGGCCGGCGATCTCTACGGCGCGGCCGAGACGGCGGGCGTCGAACTCAACCACGCCGCCGTCGTCTCCGAAGGTCTGCGGAAGGGCATGCGCTACTCGATCGGCGCCGAGGTCGACAACGACCCGCGCTCGAGACCCGACGCGCAGAACATCGTCGACGCGATGCGGCCCGACGGCATGGTGCGTTCGGTACATTTCCTCGCGATCACGCACCCGCAGCACGGCGAGAACTGGATGTGGGCGTTCGACAACGCCGAGTTCAAAGATCTCTACGACACGATCGGCACCCAGACGGTCTGGGAGATCTATATGAAGACGCTGCTCGAGGCAATCGAAAAGCTGCCCGGGCATATCATCGGCCACTTTTACGTCCCGGCGGTCTTCGGACATTGGCCAGAAGACGCGGTGCTGCAGAAATACGAGGATCAACTGATCGCGGCGTGCGCCGAACGCGGCATGGCGATCGAAATCAACTCGCGCTACCTCTACAAGCACTACCTCGGCGACGACGCGCAGCTGAAGAAGTTCCGCACGGTCCATCTTCGTTTGATGCGCAAAGCCAAAGCCAAGAACGTCGCGATTGCGGTCGGCTCGGACGCGCACAGCCCCAAAGATCAAGGCGCCGCATTCGAACGCATCCTCGCCCTGCTCGATGAGGCCGACGTCAACGAGATCGCCTTTCCGATCAACGGCCGCCTCGCCCGCGTCGCGCTGCGCGCAACTGAGGAACTGATGCGCCAGCAGGCGCCGCCGCCGCCCGCTCCATTTCCGGTTCGCGCCGAAGCGCCGGTGGCCGACGGCAAGATCGGCACCCAAGTGAAAGCGGCCGCAAAGACGGTCGCCAAAGCCGTGGCGGGTGCCGTCGCCAAAGCGACGGGCAAGCCGCCGCCGAAATCGGCCGCGAAGGCCGAGGCGCCCAAGGCGGCGGCAAAAGCCGACGCCAAGCCCGTTAAAGCCGCGAAAATCGAGAAGCCCGCTCCGAAGGCGAGCGTGAAGGCTGCGGCGCGACCGTCCGCGACGAGTTCGAAGAAGCCGGCCCCGCGCCCGGCCGCCGCCAAGAGCGGCGCGAAGCGCACCGAAACCAAACGCGCCGGCGCGAAGAAGACGGTGAAACCCACCGCGCGTAAGGCCGCCACGCGCCCGAAGCCGGCCGCGAAGAAAGCGCCGAAGCGCGCCGCGGCAGCGCGAAAAACGGCGAAGCGTCCCGTTCCGAAGCGCGCGGCGGCCAAACGCCCGGCGGCGAAACGACCGGCGGCAAAGCGCGCCGGCACGAAACGCCCCGCCCCGAAACGCGCCGCGCCGAAGCGTTCGGCTGCGAAAAAATCCGCGCCCAAGAAGACCGCTCACAAGAAGAGCCGCGGAGGCGCGCGCCGCTAAGGTTTTTCCGCCAAGCGCAGAACCCCGCGAAACCACGCTCGTGAATTAGGCTCGTGCTCGGGAGGCCGCCCATGGGAGACATCGCCCGCCGCCGCAACGTCGCCGTCGTCGGCCCGCATCACGCGGGCAAGACGACGCTGGTCGAAGCGCTCCTCGCCGGCTGCGGCGCGATACCGCGGCGTGGATCGGTCGCCGACGGCACGGCGACGACCGACCACGAGCCCGAATGCATCGACCGGGGACAATCGACGTGCGTCGGGTTCGCCTATGCCTCGACCCCGACGATCGATCTCAATCTGATCGACTGCCCCGGCTTCATCGATTTCTTCGAAGAGGTGAAGCTCGCGCTGATCGCCGCCGACGCGGCCGTCATCGTCATCGACGCCGACCCCGCGCGCGTCCGCCAGACGCGCCGGCTCGTCGAGTTCCTCGACGAGCGCCACATGCCGCACTGCTTCTTCATCAACAAGCTCGACAAGCCCGGCAGCAACTTCCGCGCGACGCTGCAGGCGCTCGTGGACACCTACGGCAAGCGCGTCGTGGCCGAGCATCTGCCGATCGGCGACGCCGAAGCGTTTCGCGGCTACATCGATCTCGCCGGGCGCCATGCGTACGTCGCCGAAAACGGCGCGCCGCGCGAGATTCCCATCGAGAGCGAGATGGCCGCGCCGGTTGCCGAAGCGCGGCAGACGCTGCTCGAAACGCTCGGCGATTTCGACGACCACCTCTTCGAGGAATTGCTCGAAGGCATCGAACCGCCGATCGAGGAGGTCGTTCGCGACCTGCACGACGAGACGTGCGCCGACCAAATCGTCCCGGTGCTCGTCGGTGCCGGGCTCACCGACATCGGCGTCGCCGCCACGGCGCTCCTCGAAGTGATCGAGCACCAGTTCCCATCCCCGACCGGCGACCCGAGCGCACCGCTCGTCGCCCAAGTCGCCAAGACGATCGTCCACCCGCAATCCGGCAAACTCTCGCTCGTGCGGATTTGGGATGGAACGCTCTCGGCCGACGCGACGCTCATCGACGTTTCTGCCGGCGGCGTGAAAGTTCGCGCGTCGGGGCTCTACCGGCTGCAGGGTAAGAAGCAAGAACCGCTCACCTCCGCGTCGGCCGGCGACGTGGTCGCGATCGCCCGGCTCGAAGGCGTGCGCACGGGCGACACACTCGTCGGCTCGGCGGCGAGCGCGGCAAAACCCGTGCCGGCGCTGGCGGAGCCGCTGTTCGCGGTTGCGATCAAGCCCAAGGAGCGGCTTGACGAAGCGAAGGTCTCGCAGATGCTCGCACGGATCGTCGAGGAGGACCCGACGCTGCGCATCGAGCGCGCCGAGTTCACCGGCGAATTGCAACTGCTCGGTCTGGGTGAAGTGCACGTCGCAACCGCGATGTCGCGACTCGCGCGCAAGTACCACCTCGCGCTCGAGACGCACACTCCAACGATCGCCTATCGCGAAACGATTTCGGAACCGACGCAGGTGCACGCGCGCTACAAGCACCAGACCGGCGGCCACGGTCAATTCGCCGACGTCGTGATCAAGATCGAGCCGCGCGAGCGCGGGCACGGCATGACCTTCTCGGAGGAAATCGTCGGCGGTGTCGTTCCGCGCCAATTCTTCCCGGCCGTCGAAAAAGGCGTTCGCGAAGCGCTGGCTCGCGGGCCGATCGCCGGCTTCCCGGTCGTCGATCTGCACGTGACGCTCGTCGACGGCACGTTCCACGCCGTCGATTCGAGCGAGCAGTCATTCAAAACCGCGGCCGGCATGGCGATTCGTGACGGACTCCCCAAGTGCAAGCCCGTTCTGCTCGAACCGATCGCCTACGTGGAAGCGCTGGTCCCCGACGACAGCGCCTCCGCGATCCTCGGCGGATTAACCGCCAAGCGCGGCCAGGTGCTCTCGTACGAGCCGGCCGAGAAGCGCGGTTTCGCGAAGGTTCTCGCCTACGCGCCGCAAGCCGAACTCGGCAACTACATCACCGAGCTGCGCACCGCGACGCAGGGTCTGGGCACTTACACGTGGCGCCACGATCGCTTCGATCCGGCGCCGCCGAAAATATCTCAATCGCTCAAGGAAGCCGTCTCCGCATAGTGAGGGCGCCGGCGGCGAGGTGCGTGCGAATGAGAGTCGCCGGCATCCTCGCGTGCGCGCTGCTTGCCGGCTGCACGAAGATCGGCACGACCGGCAGCAGCCAAACGGGAGGCGGCCGCCATCCATGGACGCGCCCGCACGTCTTGCGGATCGGCTTTCAAGTGCAGCCGAACACGCTCAATCCGCTGCTCTCGGCCAATACGAGCGAAGACAACATCGACCATTTCCTCTTCGACAACCTCGTATCGATCGACGAAAAGGGCAACGAGGTCCCGATGCTCGCGGCGGTCGTACCAACGCTCGAGAACGGCGGAATCAGCAAAGACGGGCTCACGATCACGTATCACCTGCGCAAGGGGCTCGTGTGGAGCGACGGTTATCCGTTGACGAGCAAAGATGTCAAGTACAGCTGGAGCGCGATCCTCAACCCGAACAACAACGTGATCACGCAAACCGGTTACTCGCTCGTGTCGTCGGTCGACACGCCCGACGACACGACCGTCATCTTCCACATGAAGCAGAAGTTTTCGCCCGCGATCAACACGATTTTCGGCGAGAGCGACAGCCCGTACGAGATCGTTCCCGAACACGTGCTCGGCAAGCTGCACGACATCAACAACGTGCCGTTCAACTCGCAGCCGGTTACCTCGGGCCCATTCGTGCTCAAGGAGTGGGTGCGCGGCGACCATATCACGTTGGTCCCGAACGACCGCTATTTCCTCGGCAAACCGAAACTCGACGAGATCGTCGCCAAATTCATTCCCGACGAAAACACCGAACTCAACCAGCTTCGCACGCACGATATCGACTGGCAATTCGAGGCATCGCCCGAGGAATACAAGGAACTCAAAACGGTTCCCGATCTCGACGTCATCCTACAGGATCGCAACGAAATCGAGAACGTGCAGATGAACGTCAAGCATCCGCCGCTCGACGACGCCCGCGTCCGGCAAGCGATCGCGTATGCCGTCGATACTCCAAAGCTCGTGAACGATCTCACCGGCGGTTCAGGCGAAGTTGCCGATCAGGGCCTGCCGCCGTTCATGTGGGCGCATGCGAACGACGTTACGCGATACGGCTTCGACCTCGCCAAGGCGCGCGCGCTCTTGCACGAGGCGGGCTGGATCGCCGGCCCCGATGGGACGCTCGCGAAGAACGGCCAGCGTCTGATGTTGACGATCGTCTACAACGTTTCCAACGCGACCCGCCGCGCCGCGGTCGTGCAGGTGCAAGCGATGCTCAAGCTCGTCGGTATCGACGTCTTCGTGAAGGCGTACCAAGGCGGGTTGCTGTTCGCGACGATGGGGCAGGGCGGGATCCTGCAGAACGGGCGCTTCGACCTCGCATGGACCGGATGGGTGGCGGGCGTCGACCCGGATCAGTCCTCGCTCTACATGTGCAACGCCCAACCGCCCCACGGCAACAACACCGACTTCTATTGCAATCCCGCGCTCGACGCCGCCGAGAACGCGGCCCTGACGAATTTCGACATCCCGGCGCGCAAGAAGGCCTACGCGCAGGTCGAGGCGATCCTGTCCCGCGACGTCCCTACAATCGCCGTCTGGTGGCCGCGTCAGATCCAGCCGGTCAATCCCGATTTCAAGGGTTTCACGCCGAACTCCGTAACGGAGACCTGGAACGCGTACACATGGGACATTTAGAGCCGGAAGGCTCGCGGCTCGGCCGCATTCCGGAGCTCAAGTGGCTCGAGAAGATCATTATCGACCGCGCTTTGACGCGGGGCGAGGTCCTCTTGGCCGGCGGCGTCCGCAGCGACTACTACATCGACAAGTTCAAGCTGTTCTCGGACCCGGCGGTCCTGCGCCGCATCGCGCGGCTCTTCGCGCCGATCGTTGCCGACGTGAGCCCCGATCTCATCGCGGGAACCGAACTCGGCGGGGTGATTCTGGCGACCGCGGTCTCGCAGATGGCCAACATCCCGATGATCGTCGTGCGCAAGCAGCCCAAGGCCTACGGTGCGTTCGCGCAAGAGTACGTCGAAGGCCCCTACCAGCCCGGGCAAACCGTGCTGCTGCTCGAGGACGTGGTGAGCAACGGCCGCGAGGTGATGGCCGCCAAGGCGCGCCTCGAGGAACTCAACCTCAAGGTGACGGTCCACGCGGTCATCAGCCGCGGGCTCGCGCCGGTGAAATCGCTCGTTCAATTCTCCCTGCCACGCGGAAGAACGAAGACCGAGAACTAGTACGCCGTCACACTGAGCGGAGCGCCCAAGGGCGCGCAGTCGAAGTGCCGCCGTTGCTTGGAGATTCGTCCGTCCTTCGACGACGAACCTTCGGTACTTCGCTCAGGATGACGGGCATCGGTCACAGGGCGTAGCTGAAACCGTCGTCCACGACGCTCATCGACCCCGTGAAGATTTCGCGCGCATCGGCGGCCATCGCGGCCGCGTCGAGCGTCGCCGGATAGTGGGTGAGCAGCAGGCGCTCGACGCCCGCATCCGAGGCCATGCGCGCCGCTTGCCGCGCCGACGAGTGGCCGCGCGGGAGCTGCGCTTCGCCCTCGTGCGAAAGCGTCGCTTCGCAGACGAAGATACTCGTCCCGCGCGCGAGCGCGGCAACCCGATCGTCGGGCGCGGTATCGGCGCTGTAGGTGATGCTGCGGTCACCCAGTTCGAACCGCATTGCGAACGTCGGAATGTAGTGTGAGGTCGGGGCGAACCGCACCGAAAGGTCTCCGATCGCGAGCACACCCGCCGGATCGTAGGTGCGCACGTCGAAAACTTCGCCGATGAAATCGCCCGGCGAT
>Ga0073928_10007686_pt1 | contig 13847 bp, 17 predicted proteins | sample PaiPotPPA55metaG_FD_76969 | JGI IMG/M metagenome (GOLD analysis project Ga0073928, IMG submission 76969) | Iron sulfur acid spring bacterial and archeal communities from Banff, Canada, to study Microbial Dark Matter (Phase II) - Paint Pots PPA... ... | reverse complement strand
TTCCCGCACCCGAGGTCTCGGCGGCGGCCCGGGCCGCGACTCCCGTCCGGGCTGTTCGCCGGCCCTCGGGCGATGCGCGGAAACGCCCGCTGCTAGCCGGCTGGGCGCATTCTCCTGTACGCGCCCGCCACGACGTAGATCGCTGCCGCGATCGCGATGATCGCGCTGCTCGGCGGCAGCGACCCGATCGCATAGCTGAGGACCAGGCCGCCCCACATTGCGAGCACTGCAAACAGCCCCGAGAGGGCCACTCCGCGGTGCGGGCTGCTCGCCAGGCTGTGCGCTGCTCCGGCGGGGGCAGCGATCAGTCCGAGCAGCAGCAGCGCACCGACGGCCTGGGTGCTCTCAGCCGTCACCACCGCGAGCAGACACAGCAGCGCGATGCCAAGCGCACGCGCGGGAATGCCCCGCACGACCGCCAGCTCCGGGTCGAGCGTCGCCGATAGCAGCGGCCGAAACACCAGCAGGAGTGCACCGGTCACCGCCAGCGCGAGGGCGGCCGCCAGGCGTGAGGCGCTTGCGCTGAGCGAATAAATCGATCCGAACAAGGTGTTGGCCGTCGTGATCCCGTTGCCACCTGCCGAGCTGGTGGCGAGGACCGTGATCAGAAGGATCCCGATCCCCAGGATCCATGCGAACGAGATCCCAATTGCCGCATCGTCTGCGCGGCCGCGACGGCCGAGCGACGACAACCCTGCCGCGCCCGCCAGCGTCAGGGCAAACAGTCCGAGGCGCTCGTCCAGTCCGACCACCGCCGCTGCGATCGCGCCAACAAACGCGACGTGACTCAGCGCGTCGGCGGCGAACACCTCGGCCCGCAGCACCACGAACCAGCCGATCGTGCCACAGGCCAGCGCGATAAACGTGCCCGCGAGATAGGCGTTGCGGACGAATTCGTGGGCGAACACCTACGCCAGCCTTCGGGCCAGCCGCGCCAGCACGTAGAGCGCTGTTGCGACTGTCGTCGTATAGAAGCCGACGGGATAGATCGAGAAGTACGCGATTCCGAGGCCCAGCCACACGACCACCAGCGCGAACGCGACGCTGAGGCACAGGCCCAGGAGCGGTCGCATCGTGAGCTGCTGGGCGGCGGCCGGGGGCGCGACGAGGAGCGCGAACACGAGCAGCGCCCCCGTGATCTGGCTCGCCGCGGCGATCGCTAGCCCAAGGAGGAGCAGAAACAGCACGTCCAGCGCCGTGACCGGGACGCCTCGTGCGCGCGCCACCTCGGGGTCGACACTCGCGAACAGAAGCGGCCTGCTGATCACGCCGAGCAGAGCGAGCACCGCGAGCGCCACGACGAGCAGCGTGATTACCTCGCCGCCGGTGATCCCCAGGAACGTGCCGAACAGCAGCGTTTCGGGTCCGCCGAGCACGGCGTGGTTCAGCGACAGGAACAAAAAACCCGCCGCGAGTCCCACCGTCTGGACGGTGCCGATCGACGCCGTCTCGTTGCTGTAGCCGGCGGCCGTCCTGGGACGGCTCGTGGCGGCAGTGCGCCCCATCGCGACCGCCGCCGCACTGCACGCGACGTAGTAACCGAGCGCGGTCGGCAGTCCTGCCAGTGCCGCTCCCGTCGCTCCCGGGAAGGCCATCACCGACAGCGTGTGCCCGGCGAACGCCTGACGGCGCAGGACCATGTACCAGCCCGCGACCGCGGCGAGGACGGCGACAATCGTGCCCGCCTCCAGCGCGGAGCGCATGAACTGGAAGGTCAGCAACTGGTTGACGTCCGATATGGGGTTCAGCGAGAAGGTGGACGTCATGGATGCTCGTGACGATCGCCGTGATGGTGTGGCGCCTCCGGTGTTCCGACGACCACGAGCCGCCCGTCGGCAGTTCGGAGCACCTCGATCGGCGCGCCATATAGGCGACTCAGCTTCGTCGCGGTGATCACCTCATCGACCGGTCCGCTCAACGCCCGCCCACCCGCCAAGTAGATGACGCGGTCGATGTAGCCGAGCAGCGGGTTGACGTCGTGGGCGACGAGCAGCACGGTCACGCCGCTGCTCGTGCAAATGCGGCTGATCAGCCCAGCCACCGCCGCCTGATTGGGCAGGTCAAGGCTGTCAAGTGGCTCGTCGAGGATTAGCAGTTCTGGGTCTCGCACGAGCGCCTGTGCGATCAGCAGTCGCTGCTGCTCACCTCCGGACAGCTGGCCGATCGGACGCTGCGCGTAGGCACCGGCGCCGACCAGCTCGATCATTTCCCGTACCTTCGTGCGCTCGGCGCGTCGCCGCGCCCGGGCTGACGCCGAGAGCCCGATCGGCAACCCCCACCGCGCGCCGTCGAGTCCCAGAGTGACGAGATCGACTCCGCGCACCCGCACAGACTGGTCGAAGCTGCGGCGCTGAGGTAGGTAGCCGATTGCCGAGCGCGCCTGCGCCGGCCGGGTCCCCAGCACCATCGCCTCGCCGGCCTGGAGCGGCACCAGCCCGAGGATCGCTCGCATCAACGTGCTCTTGCCGGCGCCGTTTGGGCCGAGCACGGCGACGAATTCCCCGCGGCCTACCTCGAGCGCAAGCCGTTCCAGGATCCGTCGCCCACCCAGAGCGATCGAAGCGTCGCTGAGCTTGAGCGCCGTGCTCAGTGGCCCGTGGCTTGGCGCAGCGCCTGCTCGATCCCCAAGAGCTGGGAGACCTGCCATTGCTCGAAGCTGTCGGTAGTGGGGGAGAGGGTCTCGGTGACGGTTGCGATCGGGATGTGAGCTGCCCGCGCCAGTTGGTTGAGACGGGCGATCTGCGGGGTGGCGTTCTGCGAGTTATAGATCCACACCTTGATCTGCTTGGCCGTGATCTGCCGCTGGGTGGTGATCGTGTTCTGCGCGCTGACGTCTGTCCCCTCGCTGATCGCCTTCATGAAGCTGTACGGAGTGATCAGCGTCAGCCCGAGCGCGGGTGACTGCAGCGCGAAGATGCTCTCCGAAGCGCCGACCGGAGTTCCCGCGTAGCGCTGTTTGATCTGCGTGATCAGCGCGTGGTAACGGGCGAGCCCGGCGGCGATGAAGCTGGACTGCTGTTGGCCGAAGTAGGCCGCGTCCGTCGGATCGAGCCGCTTGAGGTCGGCGGCGATCGCATCGGTCACCTGCGCGACATCGGCCGGCGAGTACCAGCGGTGCGGGTTGGCGCCCTCCGTGAGCCCGAAAAGATCGCCCACGTTGAGCGTGACTCGCCCGCTCACAGGGTTTGCCGCCAGCAGCTTCGACGCCCACGGGTCGTACCCGACCCCGTTGACGATCACAAGCTTCGCCGTGGCGAGCGTCCGCGCATCCGCCGCAGTCGGTTCATATGAATGGGGGTCCTGCGCGGGGTTGACGATGATGCTCTCGACGGTCGCCTTCGTGCCCGCCAGCTGCTTGGCGATACTGCCCCAGAAGTTCTCTGCGGCGACGATCCGGACGCCGTCGCCAGACCCGGCGCCGGCGGCGCCGCTGCCGCAACCAGCTACGAGAAGGCCGGCGATGACGGCCATGACGAGGGCGCCTGCAATCCGCCTCACGTTCATGAAGTGCACCGTACCACAGAATGAGATTGAGTCTTATTCTCGTTCGCTACGGTTGTACGTGATGTCATCGCAGGAGCAAAGCTCGTCGCCGTGGACCGACCACGTCCATGCGGTGCTTGCACGTGCGGGCCTGAAGCACGGCGGTGCGCGGGAGCGGGTGATCGAGCTGCTTGCCTCGGAGCCCTGTGCGCTCAGCGCAGTCGAGATCGAGGATCAGCTGCGGGCCCAGGGTCGCCCGACCGCTCGCGCCAGCATCTACCGCGTGCTCGATCTGCTCATCGATCACGGGCTCGTGGAGCGGCTCGCGGTCGGCGATGGGCAGACGCGCTTCGAGCGCCAGCATCCCAGCGGCGAGCACCACCACCACATGGTCTGCGAGCAGTGCGGTAGGTTGATCGCGTTTGACGATCCCGGACTGGAGCGGGCGATCGACCGCCTGTCCGATCGTCTCGGCGCCCGGATCGCCAGCCACGATGTCCTGCTGCGGGGAGCCTGCGCCCGCTGCGGTTAGCGCGCCTGCTAGCCCAGCCCGGCTGCGGCTAGGGCGTCGTCCAGGACACTCGCACGCGCGGATGCCCCGTCCACACGCCGGCGTCCGGCCAGCGTGAAGGACGTCGCGCCCGCGCTGCCTCGGCCTCGCGCTCGTCCTGCTCGAGCTGCTTGTTCTCGACCCGCCATTGATCGCGCTCGCGGCGCAGTTCCTGGACTCGGGCCGTAAGCCGGTCGCGGACCGCCTCCAGCTCGGCCGCGCTCAGCAGTCTCGGCGTGCCGGGTTCGCCTAATGGCTCGAGCGTGCCGAGGGGATCGAGCGCCGCGACCTCGCGCTCCAGCTCCACAATCTCCGCTCGTACCGCGTGCCGCCGTGCTCGTTGCTCGAGCGCGCCCGAACTGGGTTCAGGAGCGACTTTGGGAGCCACGTACATGGCGGCGGCCAGCGCCCGCGGATCGATGCCCGCTTGCACGGCCTGCGCAATCGCAGCATCGGTCACCTCCTTCAAGATCGCGGCGCCCCGAACTTCTGCCGCCACGAACGTCCCGCGTCCGTGCTCCGAGCTGAGCAGGCCCTGCTCCTCGAGCCGCGCGAACACGCTGCGGACCGTATTGACGTTGACGCCCGCCGACTCAGCAACCTCGCGGATGCCCGGGATCCGGTCGCCTGGCGACAGGCGCCCCGTGGCGATCAGCGTCCGCAGCTTCCAGATCAGCTGCGTTCCGAGCGGCACCTCGCTCGTGCGATCGACCGCGAGATCCAGTGGGAGCATGTGTGCCATCACCCTAGCACGCAGGTAGGCGATATCGGGACGCTGAACTGTGCTAGTGTACTAGCACCCTACTTGCATCCTACTAGGAGAGTCTGTGGTCAGAGCCTTCGCTGACCGGGCGTTTCTGCCGACCAAGAGCGTGCTGGAGGAGGTCGGGAACATGATGATCCTGACCGGCAAGACGGTCATCTCCGCGGTGCGGCCGCCGTATTCGTACGGGAGCGAGTTCGTCGGCCAGTTCATGTTCGCGTTGAAGTTGTGCTGGTTTCCGCTGTTGATCTCGACGATCGCGTTCGGGTATGAGGCACCGGGGCTTCAGGCGGCGAACTTCTTGGTGTTGTTCGGCGCGCTGGATCGCCTCGGCGGGTTCTTCGTGTTGGCGTCGATCAGGGAATTTGCGCCGTTCGTCACGGCGATCGTGCTGGCGGGGGTGGCGGGAACCGCGATCACGGCGGACCTGGGTGCCCGGAAGATCCGCGAGGAGCTCGACGCGCTGCAGGTGCTTGGGGTCGACCCCGTGAAGAGCCTGGTCGTACCCCGGTTCCTCGCGTTGATGCTCGTCACCGGGCTGCTCGACATCTATGCGCTGCTGTTCGGGATCTTCGGCGGGATCCTGGCGACGTTGGTCAATAACGCGCCGCTGGGGCCGTTCTGGGCGACGTTCTTCAACAACGCCTCCACGACGGATCTGTGGGGGTCGGTTCTGAAGACGACCTCGTTCGGGGCGATCATCGCGGTGGTCTGCTGTTACAAGGGAATGACCGCCTCAGGCGGCGCCGAGGGCGTGGGACGCGCCGTCAACCAGGCAGTCGTCACGGCGCTACTCGCGATCTTCGCGTTCAACTACGTCTTCACGCAGGTGCTGCTCGCCACGCACCCGGAGATCACCACGATCGTCAAGTGATGGACGCCCTCCTAGACACTCCGCGCGGCTGGATCGAGGCCTTTGGCGCGATCGTCAAATTCGCCTCCCGTGTGGTGGCGGAGGTGCTCACCGGCCGGCCGCTCCGCTTCTTCGGCGAAACGCTCCGGCAGGCCGGCATCCTGATCGTGTCTTCGACGCTCGTGATCTGGGGGCTGGTGTTCATCATCGGCCTCCAGTGCGGGATCGAGGGCGCCTACTTCACGCGCGCGCAGGGGACGCCGGCGTACGCGGGCGTGTTCTCCGCCTGGTGCGATCTGCGCGAGCTGGTGCCGCTCGTGTTCGGCTACATGATGGCCGCGAAGGTCGGGACCGGGATCGTCGCCGAGCTCGGCTCGATGCGCATTTCCGATGAGATCGACGCGCTCGAGGTGATGGGGATCAGCGGAATCACATTCCTCTGCGCGACTCGGCTGCTGGCGTCGTGCATCGTGCTGCCGTTCGTGTACCTGTGCTCGATCGGCGCTGGCTTCTTCGCCAGCTACCTGGCGGTCGTGCAGCAGATCGGCGATGTGTCGTCCGGGGGGTTCTTCCTCATCTTCTGGCAATTCCAGAACCCGCCCGACGTCCTCTACAGCCTGATCAAGGCGATGGCGATGGCAGTGCTGATCGTGCTAGTCGGCTGCTATTACGGGTACAACGCCAGCGGTGGACCGGTCGGCGTGGGCACGGCCACCGCGAAATCGATGGTCCTCAACATCGTGGGCGTGCACCTGATCGGAATGCTCGGAACCCAGCTGTTCTGGGGCGCCAACCCCAGGGCACCAATCGGAGGCTGAACGTGCTGGCCACCGGGGTCCGGGTAACCGAGGACGCAGCCGCACGGACGGCGATGCATGTACAGATTGCGCGCCTGGAGCGCGCGCTCGGATCACTCGCGTTCGAGCTGGGTGCGTCCGGCCGAGCGCTGCCGCTGCCCGACCCGGGCCTCAGCCCACCGGCCACCGGTCCGCGGCTGCTCACGCTCGCTGAGCTCGAGGCGATCCGCGACCACTTGGTTGTGCGCCTGCGCGCGGCCGAGCGTGCGCTGGCGCAGCGGCTCGAAACGGAGGCGGATGCGCGTCTGGCGCTTGAGGCGATGATCGCGGACTCGGCGCGCCACCGCTTTCACGTCGTCACGCGATCGGATCTCGGCGAGCCTGGCTGCGGGGCCTACGAGGTGCGGCCCCGGCTGGGCCTCCTCGGGATGCTTTTTGGATGGTGGTGCGTCAAGCTCTCCTCGGGCTGCCCGTAACGATGTCCCATTACTACTACCGCCGCCCACGTGACCGCCGCTCCCGTCACCCACGGCTGGAGCTGATCGCCAGCGTGCTCGTGCTCGTCGTGGTCGTCGTCCTCGTGGTCACGTTTCTAGTCGTCTACCACGACTTCCCGCTCCGCGTGAGCGGTCAGTAACGCGAACCCTTACCAGGCGTCGACATGGGGGCGTCGCTTGCCGGGGCGCTCCCACCAGCGACCAGTGTGCTCGTCGAACAGAGTCGCGATCCATCGGTGGCTGTCGACGGGGTCAATCACGTCGTCGATTTCGAAGTACGCCGCCATGTTGATTCCCTGGCCGCGGTCGTAGGCGGCCGTGACCGCTTCCTGAAAGGCCCGCTCGCGTCCGTCCGCATCCTCGATCGCCTCGAGCTCGCGGCGCATCCCCAGCCGCACCGCGCCTTCGAGCCCCATCGCGCCGAACTCGCTCGTTGGCCAGGCGACGGTGAATAGTGGTGCCTTGAAACCGCCGCCGGCCATCGCCTGCGCACCCAGTCCGTAGCCCTTGCGAAGCACGATCGTCCCGACGGGCACCCCCAGATTCGCGCCGGTCACGAACATGCGCGCGAAGTGGCGCACGGTCGCGGTGCGCTCCGCCTGAGGGCCCACCATGAAGCCCGGCGTGTCACAGAGAAACAGGAGCGGGAGCTCGAACGCGTCGCACAGCTGCATGAAGCGCGCCGCCTTGTCGGCACCGTGCGCGTCGATTGCGCCGCCGAGGTGCGATGGATCATTCGCGACCACGCCGAGCGGCCTGCCCTCAAAGCGCGCCAGGGCGGTCACGATTCCGAGTCCGAAGCCGCGGCGTAGCTCGAGCACGTCATCGAGCAGCGCCTCGATGACCCTGCGGACGTCATAGATGCGCTTGCGATTGGCGGGGATCAGGTCGCGCAGCTCGGTCCGATCTCGTGCGGCCACGTCGTTTGCCGCCGGAGCGCGGAAGTAGCTGAGGTACCTTTTTGCGGCGCTCACCGCCGCGGCGTCGTCCTCGACGCGCAGATCGACGACTCCATTCGCGTACTGGATCTCGATGGGCCCGACCTCCTCGGGCTTGTACACGCCGAGTCCGCCTCCCTCGATCATCGCCGGGCCGCCCATCCCGATGCTCGCGTCCTCGGTGGCGATCACGACGTCGCAACATCCGAGTAGCGCCGCGTTCCCCGCGAAGCAGTAGCCCGAGGCGATACCCACCAGCGGTACCAGGCCGCTGAGGCGAGCGAACAGGTGAAACGCCCTGCAGTCGAGGCCGGCCACGATCGGCCAGTCGACATCTCCCGGCCGGCCGCCGCCGCCTTCGGCGAACAGGACCACCGGCAGCCGCTTACGCTCTGCAATCTCGAACAGCCGGTCCTTCTTCAGGTGGTTGCGCATCCCCTGAGTACCGGCGAGCACGGTGTAGTCGTAGGACATCGTCACCGTCGGGGCGCCGTCGATCTTGCCGATCCCCGCCACCAGACCGTCGGCGGGGGTCCGCTCGATCAGCTCGTGCGTGTCTCGCCGACGCTCCTGTGCCGCGAACATGAGCGGCCCGTATTCGACGAAGGAGTCCTCATCGACCAGGTCGGCGACGTTCTCTCGCGCCGTCCGGCGTCCGCGCTCGTGACGGCTGGCCACGGCCTCGGAACGGGCGTCGTCGAGCGTCAACTCGTGCCGTTGCCTCACCGCCTGCAGATCTTCACGCGGCTCGGGGCGCTCCCGGACGGGCTCGCTCACCTGCTGGGGCGCCGATCCGGCCCCTGCGACGATCACCGCGAGCGCCTGGCCCTCCTCGACGGTCTCGCCGACCCCAACCTCGATCCGGGTCACGATGCCCGCCTGTTCGGCGATCACCTCGTGCTCCATCTTCATCGCCTCCAGGATGATCAGTGCCGCGCCCGCAGGCACATGGTCCTGAGGCGCACGGTCGATCGCGATCACGGTGCCCGCGAACGGCGCCTTAATGATTGATTCGCGCGCCATCCGGGGGATCTTGCCGTACCCATGGATAACGGGCGGCGCCGATCTCGGGCCCCTTGGCGATACCAGCCTCCCAGCGACCGTGGAATGCTGCGCCCATGGCCAGCACATCGAAGCTCACGCTCGAAGCCACCGGTCAGTACCTGTCGATGCCGCTCGTGGGGGCGCATGACAATGCTGCACCGGTCGGGCCGGCGCTCGACAAGTGCATCGCCCAGCTGGCGCGGGTCGCTGGGAAGTGACGCGCCGGTAGGGCGACGGTTCGGCCGGGCGGGTGCGCGGGGCGGGTCAGCCCGTCCCGCGCACCGCACGTGCGGCGTCTCGCACCGCGGCCAGGATCTCCTCTGGCGAGGCGTTGTCGCCCGCGTTATCCGCCATGTGGGACCACGCGACGGTTCCGTCCGGCGTGATCACCATCGCGCCGCCGAGCTGCGCCGGATGTCCAAGCGTGCGGCCCTGACGCAGCCCAGTTCGGGCGGCGAGAGCGGTCCCCTTAGCGACCACCTTTGGACCGAGCAGCTCGCTCATCGTCGCGATCTTCGCTCCCGCAGCCTTGTAGCTCTCACGCTTCTCGTCGGCGAGGACCGGCAGTTGAATGTCCTGGCGGCGCCGGAAGTGGGCCGCGTGGCGCGGAGTCAGCTGTCCGATCAGGACGCCGTTGGCGCCGGCCGCCTCAAACTCCTCGCGGGCGCGATCCAACTGGATCGCGTGGTGGCGACAGTAAATTCAGCCGTAGTGGCGCAGCCACACGAGCGCGGCGGGACCCTCACGGGATTGCCAAAAATCCCCAAGGCGGACCTCGTTCCCGTCGTGGTCGAGCAGCACGATCTCTGCGAGCGCGTCGGCGCGCGCCGGCGGATTTGTGTGCTGCCGCTTTGAGGCGGCGCCCAGCATCGGCGCAACCCTACTACGAGATACTCCCCGCTGTGTCAGCGCCCGAGATCCTGTGGACTCCTTCGCCAGAGCGCGTCGAGCGCGCGACGATCACCGACTACATCGAGTGGCTGCGCGAGAACGAAGACCTTCGCTTCAGCGACTACAACGGTCTCTGGCAGTGGTCCGTCGATGACCTGGATCGCTTCTGGTCGTCGATCGCCGAGTACTTCGACGTGCGCTTCGAAGTCGAGTCAGACCGCGTGCTCGGCGACCGTTCGATGCCTGGAGCGCAGTGGTTCCCCGGGTCACGGCTCAGCTACCCAGAGCACATCTTCCGCGGCAAGGACGCCGACGCGCTCGCGCTCCAGCATGCCTCGGAGCTCCGCGGGCTAGAGCGATGGACCTGGGGTGAGCTGCGCGGGCAGGTGGTGGCGATCGCCGCGGGCCTGCAAGCGCTGGGCGTCGAGCGGGGAGATCGCGTCGTTGCCTACATGCCGAACATCCCGGAGACCGTTGCGGCCTTCCTGGCGTGCGCGTCGCTCGGTGCGGTCTGGTCATCGGCGGCGCCTGAGTTCGGCGCCCGCAGCGTGATCGACCGCTTCGCCCAGATCGAGCCGAAGGTGATGCTCGCGATCGACGGATACCGCTATGGCGGCAAGGACTTCGACCGCTCGACCAACGTGCGCGAGATCGCCGAGGCGATCCCGTCGCTCGAACGCGTGGTCAACTTCGGCTATCTGGACGGCACGGGCTGGGAGCCGGGCTTCCTCGGCGACACGACCGACCTCGAGTTCGCTGCGGTCCCGTTCGACCACCCCTTGTGGGTGCTTTACAGCTCGGGCACGACGGGCCCGCCGAAGCCGATCGTCCATGGGCACGGCGGGATCCTGTTCGAGCAGCTGAAGAAGGGTCATCTGCACCTCGATGCCCACGCTGGCGACAGGGTCTTCTGGTTCTCGACGACCGGCTGGATGATGTGGAACTTCCTCGTCGGCGTGCTCCTGACCGACGCCTCGATCGTGCTCTACGACGGTAGTCCGGCCGGCGACGTGCTCTGGCGGCTCGCACGCGATGCGGAGATGACGACCTTCGGCACCGGCGCCGCCTACATCGCCGGCTGCATGAAGGCCGGGGTGTCGCCGGGTCCGCAGCCGTCGCTTCAGGCTGTCGGCTCCACCGGGTCGCCACTGTCGCCGGAGGGGTTCCGCTGGGTCTACGACCAGCTCGGATCCGATACGTGGCTGTTTTCAACCTCGGGCGGGACGGACATGTGCACCGCCTTCGTCGGTGGCGTTCCGACGCTGCCCGTGTACCTCGGCGAGCTTCAGGCGCGCTGCCTGGGCGCGTCCGTCGAGGCGTGGGATCCCGACGGGCGTCCGCTTGTCGACGAGGTCGGCGAGCTTGTGATCACGAAGCCGATGCCCTCGATGCCGATCTACTTCTGGGGCGACGAGGACGGCGAGCGCTACCACGATTCGTACTTTTCGATGTTCCCCGGCATCTGGCGCCACGGTGACTGGATCAAGGTCACCGCCCGCGGCACGGCGGTCATCTATGGGCGCTCCGACTCGACGATCAACCGCGGTGGGGTGCGGATGGGGACGAGCGAGATCTACCGGGCGGTGATGTCGCTGCCGGAGGTCGTTGATGCTCTGGTGGTCGACGTGCCAAAGGCAGGCACTGACGGGTGGATGCCTCTGTTTGTCGTCCTCCGTCCTGGCGCGGCATTGGACGACGAGCTCGTGGAGAGCATCCGCGCGCGAGTCCGTGAGGACTGCTCGCCACGACATATTCCCGACGAGATCCGGCAGATAGCCGAGGTGCCGCGGACGCTGTCGGGCAAGGTGCTGGAGGTGCCGGTCAAGCGGATCCTGACCGGAACGCCCGTCGAACAGGCGGCGAGCCGCGAGTCGCTCGCGAACCCAGCGGCGCTTGACTACTTCGTGGAGCTCGCCGGTGACTCCGGAGCGTGACGGGGGCGAGAGGGCGGCGCGGGCGGCGCAGGCGGTGCGGCGCGCCAACCGGCGTCCCGGCCTCGTCCGCGCGCTTCGCGCCGGACGTGAACTTCTGCCCGGCGACCACAACTTCGGCGACGAGCTCTCGACCGCCGACGACAAGCCCTCGGCGATCATCGCGCGCTACCTGAACGAGCATGCCGACGGGGCCGAGCCGAGCGCCTCCCGCGAGGCGGGGCTGGCCGCGCTCCAGGTGTGGCAGGCGCTCTCCCAACGCGTCGGTCGCGGCGCCGGGGCCGTGCGGGCGACAATCCTTTTTACCGACCTGGTCGGCTTCTCGTCGTGGGTGCTGGAGGCGGGCGACGAGCGCGCGCTGGAGCTGCTGCGCGCGGTCGCCGGCGTGGTCGAGCCGGCGATCGCCGCCCACCGCGGCCGTGTCGTCAAGCGCCTCGGCGACGGCCACATGGCCGTGTTCGGAGACCCGCGCGGCGGCGTCGACGCCGCGCTCGAGGTCCAGGAGGGCCTCGGCGCGGTCGAGGTCGAGGGCCACCGGCCGGCGCTGCGCGCCGGCCTCCATCTCGGACAGCCCCGCCAGCTGGGCGGCGATTACCTCGGCACCGACGTGAACATTGCCGCCCGGGTCGCCGAGGCCGCCGGCCCCGGCGAGGTCCTGATCTCTGACGCTCTGCTGGCGGCCCTCGGCGACCCTGACGACCTGAGCGCCAAGCGCCGGCGGTTCTTCCGAGCGAAGGGCGCCCCTCGGGATTTGGCGGTCTATTCCATCTCTGTGAAATAACTGCGACAAACGGCCGGATCGCGGCCGGGCTGGTGCATAGTCCGGAGGATGCCGATCGGTTCCGCCTCCCGAACGGTGGGAAATCTGCCGCCATATTTGGGGGTCGATGTCCCAGCCTGACCGTGATGTCCCAGCCTGACCGTCGTTGGCGGGCGATGGCCGGGATCGCGGGCAAGCAGGGTGGGCATGTGAGCCGCGCTCAGTTGCTCGCGATCGGGCTCTCCAGGAGAGCGATCGATTATCGAGTGAAGATTGGTCAGTTGATCCCGGTCTACCCGGGGATCTACGCCGTCGGCCATCGCCCCGCGCTTCCGGTCGACCGCGCGAAGGGCGCGCTCCTCGCGTGCGGCCCGGGATCCGCGCTCAGCCACACGTCGGCCGCGACGCTGTGGGGGTTCGAGAAGATGTGGCGCTTCCCGCTGGAGGTGGCCGTCCCGGAGGATCGCCGTCGCCGGGGGATCACTACCCATCGTCTGCGCCTCGACCGCAACGACCTCCGCATCCAGCTCGGCGTCCGCGTGACAAGCCCCGCTCGCACGATTCTCGACATCGCGCCAAACACGCCAACCAACCGCCTCACGAGAATCGTCAACGACGCCCGGCTAAAAAGGCAGCTGACGATCGATGACCTGAACGACGTCCTCAGACGACACCCGAAACACCCGGGTACACGCAAACTGAAACCGCTCGCTCAGGACACCGGAAACCCCACCCGTTCGCAGCTCGAAGGCGACTTCAAGGCGTTCTGCAAGAAATACAACCTCCCGACCCCACTCACCAACGTCATCGTCGCCGGCTACGAGGTCGACGCCCTCTTCCCCGAGCAAAAGCTGATCGTGGAGCTCGATGGGTACGAGACCCACAGAGACAAAAAAACCTTCGAACGCGATCGGCTCAAGGATGCCGACACGCTCCGGGCGGGCTTCAACACCGTCCGGCTCACGAGGCTCCGCATCAAGGACACCCCGCAAACCGAGGCCGACCGCATCCACGCCCTGCTTGCGAAACGTGCCGCCTGAACGTAAGGTGAGCCGCACCACAAAGAGGGAGAGAGATGAGCAGGCAGACGCGCGTAGCCGTGGTCGGAGGCGGCTCGTGGGGCACGACCGTCGCCTCGCTCGCTGCGCGCAACGCGCCGACGATCCTGTGGACGCGACGCCCCGAAGTCGCCGAAGAGATAAACGCTGACGGCACGAACTCGGCGTATCTCCCCGACGAATCGCTGGACGAAAACCTGCGGGCCACGTCCGACCTGGAGGAGGCCGCGACCGCAGCCGACGTGGTCGTGATGGCCGTCCCCAGCCACGGCTTCCGCAACG
>Ga0073928_10007685_pt1 | contig 13848 bp, 10 predicted proteins | sample PaiPotPPA55metaG_FD_76969 | JGI IMG/M metagenome (GOLD analysis project Ga0073928, IMG submission 76969) | Iron sulfur acid spring bacterial and archeal communities from Banff, Canada, to study Microbial Dark Matter (Phase II) - Paint Pots PPA... ... | reverse complement strand
GGCGTGGTTAGCAGAGCCAACGGCAAGATAGATATCGGGTTTCGGAATCTCCAGATCCTGAAAAAATACTTGAGACATCTCAAAGTCGTAATGCTGGCCCGTATGCACAAGTAACGAGTGAATTTCCGGAAATTTCCGCATCTCCGCCATCAGCGGCGCTACCTTCATGAAATTGGGCCGCGCACCCACCACACTAACGATTTTCATCTGGAGTTAGGCTCCATCATGAGTGTACTTTGCTATTGCCGTCTCTCCCTCTCACTTGCTCAAACTACTAATTGGTCAAAAACACGAAAAAACCGAAGCCAGGTTTAATTAGGGTAAGAAAATTTCGTACTCGTGGGCACTCGCGGAAAACAATCAGGCACTCTGAGGTGGTATTTAGCCACGCATTCATTGAGGATGACCTTAGCCCGAACGCATTAGGCCTAATTTGTTTGACGAATATTTTACATTTTAATTGACAAATTACTTAACGCCTTGCTATAGGACGCTCAGCTTTTCGCCATAAAACTAAAATTGGCGCTGGATGGAATCTTGTCCAGCACCATAACACTGTTTGTCCGAGGACGTTCCTATTTTTGGAATTTCCTCAGGAATTGAGGAGGAACTGTGCAACGCAATACTTCCCGTATGCTTCTGTATTTTTTTCTACCATGCCTGGCTCTTTGCCTGGCCCTCGTAGCGCACGCCCGGAACGACCACAATTTTGGCGGGGACTACAAAATCATCAAGGCGACTCCGCAGGGCGACAACATGGAAGTGCGGATGTCGCTGCGTGTGATCAACACCAGCGGTGCGGATGTGAAAGACATTACCGTCTCGCTCAGGAGTTCCCTGGTGAACCGCCCTCCGGGCCTTGAGCTCGAGTGGGAGAAAGCGCAAGCCCCGATCAAAGTGGCGGTCCTGCGCTTCAACGAGCACAAGATCGTGCCACCGATCGAGGCCACCTTCGTCATGCCTCTGCCGGAATACCAGCAGATGACGAAGAATGGTGGCCCGAATTTCGTCATTGACTACACGGATGCACCTGGAACGCAGCGGCATGACCGAGTTGACCTGGCACCTGCTCCATAGGGCGCGCGCGATCACATACCTATTGTCAGATTTGCAAGGCCGCCAGGCGAGCGCTTTCGAGGGTTAGAACATGCAGCTGAATTTCAACCGGCGCTGGAGCGCCAAAGTAGGAACGAAAAGAGAGGAAATCACGATGCGTCACGTCAAGTTCCAACTGGTTGTTTGCGCCGGAATTATGCTGCTCCTCTCGGGGACGGCCAAGGCTCAGCAGGACTACATCAATAACTTCGCCGGCGGCGGACCAAACGGCGTTCCGGCCACAGGCGCGCCCGCGTACCTTCCGTCGGGCATCGCGGTCGATAGCGCCGGGAATTTCTATTACAGCACACAGGGCGGCAGCACGGGGCACCGCGTCTTCAAGGTGACCAAATCAACGGGTATCTTGACAGTACTAGCCGGAAACAGCTTCGCTGGATATTCCGGAGACGGAGGCCCGGCCATCTACGCGCAACTGTACAACCCGTCGGGAATCGCGGTCGATCACGCGGGGAACGTATTCATTGCGGACGAGAGCAACTGCGCGGTCCGCGAAGTCAACGCTGGCACAGGGAATATCAGCACGGTCGCGGGGATACCACCAGGTTGCGGCTACAACGCGGATGGCGTGCCAGCGACCAGCGCTTACCTGTATGAACCCACCGGCGTCGCGATTGATAAGAATGGGAATCTTTTCATCGCTGACTATTATAACCAACGCATCCGCATGGTGTCCTGCGTCACAGTGACTAGCAGCGGCGGCACCTGCACCCCCAACTCAGGCCAGACCGCCGGCGACATTTACACCGTCGCAGGGTCAGGATCGGCCGTTTACAATGGTGACGGGATCGCGGCCACGACCGCCAACCTATACTACCCATATGGAGTGGCGGTGGATACCCAAGGGAACTTGTATATCGCGGACACGGATGACCAGTTGGTGCGCCGAGTGGCCTGCGGAACGGGCATCAGCGGATGTGTAGCCCCTTCGGGCGAAACCTCGGGCGACATTTACACCATAGCTGGCACAGGTGAAACTATAGGCAGCACCGGAACGGCCGGGTACAACGGTGACGGCATCGCGGCTACCACCGCCGAGTTGTACCAACCCGCTACCTTGACCGTGGATAATTCAGGCAATCTCTTTATCGGCGACCAGTATAACCAGAGAATACGGGAAGTATCTTGCGTGACGAAAACGAGCAGCGGGGGCACGTGCACTCCTTCGACGGGCCAAACCGCCGGGAACATTTATACCGCAGCAGGCACGGCTTCCGCCAGCTACAACGGTGATAGCCAAGCAGCCACCTCAGCCAACCTGTACTACCCTGTTGGCGTTGCGGTCGACAGTGCAGGCGATTTGTTTATCGCTGATTACGATGACTACCGTGTCCGCGAAGTGCCCTGCGACGTCAGCACACTGGCTTGCACGCCCCCATCAGGTGATACGGCGCAATTCATATACACTGTGGCGGGCAATGGAACAAATAACAGCTTCTATGGCGACGGTGTTCCAGCGACCGGCGCGGAGCTCTATTATCCCACCAGCGCAGCCTCGGATTCGGCGGGGAATATCTACATAGCCGACCGAAGCAATTGCGTCATTCGAAAGGTGGATGCAGGCACCGGAAACATCTCCACCTTTGCAGGTACTCCCGGCGTTTGTGGGTATGGCGGCGACGGCGGTCCGGCAACGAGCGCCAACCTCAACTCGCCTAACAAGGTCGCGGTGGACGGTTCGAACAACGTGTACATCGCGGACACGTACAACTGCCTCATCCGAGTTGTGAGTGGGGGAACGATCTCCACTTTTGCGGGTGTAAGCCCCTCGCTTGCATGCGGTTACACCGGCGACGGCGGATCAGCTACATCCGCCGAACTCTACTACCCAACTGGCATCGCGGTGGACGGTTCGGGGAATGTCTATATCACAGACCAGAGTAACGAGGCGGTCCGCAAGGTCAGCGGCGGGAAAATTTCCACGTTTGCCGGTCAACCCGCCGCGTCACCCAATTATGGATTCGCCGGCGACGGCGGCCCGGCCACAAGCGCGCTATTGTATAACCCGATAGACGTCGCAGTGGACAGCGCGGGAAATGTGTACATCTCAGACTATAACAACCTACGAATTCGAAAAGTGAATGGATTAGGAATTATCAGCACGTACGCCGGAAATGGTGCTGCGGGATTCACCGGCGACGGCGGCGCTGCCAACGAAACCTCGCTGTACTTTCCGCTAGGAGTCGCAACGGATACGGCTGGCGACCTTATCATCGGCGACCAAGATAACTACCGCGTGAGGCTAGTGGACGGCCAGGGGAACATTCACACGATAGCCGGAAATGGGACACCGGGCTTCTACGGCGAGAACGTTCTTGCCACAACCGCCCACCTTTATTACCCGTACGGCGTAGGCGTCGATCCTGCAGGCAACATCTACGAAGTCGATTACTACAATTTCCTCATCCGCAAGATTAACGCGCTTGCGGAACTCAATTCCTCGCCCTCAAGCGTCGTGTTCGACACGCAGCAGGTTGGCACAACCAGTCCAGCGGCAACCGTGACGCTTCTGTCGGCCGGCCCGCTCACCATCAGCAGCATCACGCCAAGCGCCAACTTCACCGAAGTGGACGATTGTCCCGGGAGCCTCTCCAACGGCGCGAACTGCACGGTTGACGTGTATTTTTCGCCCACGAGCGCCGGCATCATCAACGGCACGCTCACGATTGTGGACAATGCCTTCTTCAACAGTCCGCTGGTGATCAACCTTCAAGGCACGGCGACCGGCCTGACGATTGCGCCAAACCCGCTGAACTTTGGCACGCAGCCGGAGGGCACGCCTGTCGCGCAGAACGTGACCATAACGGGTTCCACCACCTATGCGGCCACGTCGGCCACGCTTTCAGGCGATACGACCGACTTCTCAATCACGAGCAACACTTGCACCGGAACTAAATCGTCGTGCGTGATTGGCATCACCTTCAACCCATCTTCAACTTCACCGGTCAAGGCCACGTTGGCGATCCATGACAGCGATCCTACCAGCGCGCAGTTGGTGACGATCACTGGCACGGGCTGTACCAGCTGCGCCGGGCCGCTCGAGACGTTTACGCCTAGCTCCGTAAACTTCCCGCCCCAGTCCATAAAAACGAGTTCTCCAGGTACCAAGGTCACTTTCACGAATAACACGACCGGTTCGCTGATGATCACCAAAATGGTGCCGAGCACGGGCTTTAAAGTCAGCGTGACGGGAATCACCGGCCTTGCTTGCAGCATAACAGCTTCAACCACGGTGCCTGCGGGCGGATCCTGTTCGTTCTACGTGATCTTTTCGCCCACTGTGTCAGGCAATCCAGTAACCGGGACAGTCAAAACGACGTTCCCGCCTGATGCGAAGGGGAACGCATCGCTGACTCTCCCAGTATCAGGAGAAGGTGAGCCGGTGTCATTCACTCCCAACCCGGTCATATTCAAGCCCGTCTTCCCAAACACGTCAGCTACTAACACGAAGGTGACGTTCAAAAATATTGGGACTGCGACATTGACGTTGACCAGCCTGACGCCATCGCCATCGTCGAACTACGCGATTAATTACACGGGACTCACTACCGGAAATTGCAGCGCTCAGCCGCTGGTGTTAGCGGCCAGCGCAACGTGCACGTTCAACGTGGCCTTCACTCCCGGATCAACGCTCGGCGTGATAAACGGGACGGTCACCGCGAACTTCACGGGCGATCCGCACGGAGTCGCGCAAATGGTTCTGAATGTGAGCGGAACGGTCACCGAAGTGAGCTTGTCTCCGGCAACGTTGGCCTTCGGCACAGTGGCAACCACGAAAACACTGTCGGTGACGGTCAAGAATGTGGGCACTACAACGCTAACCTTCAGCAGCGCGCCCACCGTAACCGGAACAGGGGCAGCTAACTTCGCCGTGCAGCCGTACAACGCTTCCCCAGCGACGAGCACATGCCTGAACCCGACGCCGGTGATGCTGACGCAAAACCAAACCTGTACGTACACAGTGACGTTCACCAACGCGGGCGGAACCACGTCATTTACTACTTACCTCAACATTTTCGATAACGGCGGAGGCAGTCCGCAGTTGGAGAAGATGACCGCGACCGATTAAGCAAAACCCGGTCAAAGTTCCAACGATCGCGGGGAGCTCCTGCCGAGCTTCCCGCGATTTAGATTCTAATGTCGTGATAGCGGATTTCCGGAAAAGTGACTGACCGCTTCATCGGCTAAACCGCACTAGTTTGTGACTCGTGCCGTGGTCTTAAAATGCCCAGAGTTCGAGGGCTGGATTCTAATAACCGGGCCGGGGAGGCCATATCATTCGATCTCGTGCTTGTACTCAATTGATCGCTGTGGCGGCGCTAGTCCTATGTACCGCCGCGCAATCGCCCTCTGAAAACTCTCCTGGTGTGCAGAGTGGAGTGCGCGTCGAAGCGGAGGTTCATCATGATACGTCAGTTCCCCTCTGGCAGATACCACCTGCCCCCCGTGCTACAGGAAAGCGAGTGCACCCTGTGCGCCCGATACCCCGGTCCAATGGTGGCAGCGTTGGGGCAGCCGAGCCAATTTCACAGCCACTTGTCCAGGCCTTCATGCCGGCGACATTCCTGAATTTTGGTGGAATCGGCAACGGTTTTACCGGTCCCTCAGGGACATTTACCGTAAATGCGGCGCCACCGGACACCAATGGCAGTGTGGGACCGAACCATTACGTTCAAATAGTGAACACCGATTTTGCGATCTTCAACAAGAGTGGCGTTCCGATATTCGGTCCGGTGCCGGTTAACACATTGTGGGGCGGATTTGGTGGCCTCTGCCAGACGGACAACGATGGTGACCCGGTCGTTGTCTATGACCGGATAGCTGACCGCTGGGTCATTTCCCAGTTTGCCGTGACCGGTGCAGACGGAGCAAGCGTGCCGTTTTTGCAGTGCGTGGCGGTATCGCAGACCCCAGATCCGACCGGTTCGTTTAACCGCTACTCCTTCGGTTACACCGCCTTCCCTGATTATCCGAAGATGGGCGTGTGGCCTGATGCCTACTACCAAACCTTCAACATGTTTGCCGGGGGTACTACTTTCTCGGGTGGCGAAGTCTGCGCCTACGATCGCACCAAGATGCTGGCCGGGCAGGCAGCCACTCAGCAGTGCTTCAACGTGGGAACGACGTTTGGGGGCCTCCTACCTGCGAGCGTGGATGGCTCGCTAGGGCCACCGTCATCCGCGCCTAACTACGTGTTGGCGCTGGGTCCAAATATAACGGACACGACGCTGGCGCTTTGGAAGTTTCATGTCGATTGGACCACACCAGCGAATACCACGTTGACTGGGCCGATGACCATCACGGTCCCCCAATATACGGAGGCTTGCAGCGGAGGCACGTGCATTCCGCAGCCGGGCACAACACAGCAACTCGATTCGCTCGCAGACCGCCTGATGTTCAGGCTCGCTTATCGCAACTTCGGCGACCATGAATCGTTGGTCGTCAATCACAGTATTATGACCGCTTCAAGCGTCGGTTTGCGATGGTACGAGATTCGCTCGCCGGGTGCGACACCCGTCGTCTTCCAGCAGGGAACCTACGCACCCGATTCTAATTTCCGCTGGATGGGTAGTATCGCTATGGATCAATCCGGCAACATGGCGCTGGGCTTCAGTTTGTCTGGCACGGCCGTCCACCCGAGTATCGCCTGGACCGGTCGGCTTGCGACTGACACTTTGGGGCAAATGCCGCAAGGCGAGAGCACGTTTCTCAGTGGCGCTGGGTCGCAGACTGGGGGCTTAAGTCGATGGGGCGACTACAGTGCGATGGCCATCGACCCAACTGACGATTGCACCTTCTGGTACACGAACCAATACCTCCAGGCCACCGGTTCGTTCAACTGGAGCACCGAAATCGCAGCGTTCAAGTTTCCCAGTTGTGGAGCCGCAACTTTGTCTGACTTCTCAATCTCCGCCACTCCTAACAGTTTGAACCTCGCTCAAGGCACCCACGGGAGCAGTACCATTTCGACGGCCGTAACCTCAGGGAGTGCCTCGACCGTAAGTCTGACCGTTTCCGGGGTTCCCACTGGTGCGACCGCCTCGTTTAGCCCCACATCTGTTAGCGCCGGAAATAGCTCGACGCTGACTGTTACCGCGGGTTCAGCGTCACCGGGCACTTATTCCCTCAGCGTCACCGGTACGAGCTCTTCTGCAACACATTCAACCCCTCTAACGCTGACGGTGACACAACCTCCCGCCTTTACTAGCGCAAATCAGGCGACGTTTACGGTAGGCCACTCAGGGTCTTTCACCGTGGCCACGACCGGCTCTCCGACTCCGAGCATTACCGAAAGCGGACTTTTGCCAAGTGGCGTGACATTTCACGACAATGGAAACGGCACTGGAACACTCGGCGGCACCCCGGCAGCCGGTACAGGTGCAACTTATCCGATCACCTTCACTGCGGCCAACGGGGTAAATTCAGGGACCTCACAGAGCTTTACGCTAATAGTCGCCTCGGTGACGATCAGCCCTACGACGCTCTCATTTAATCCACAAAGTGTAGGAACGACCAGCTTGCCTCAGAGTGTGACGTTCACTAACATCGCAAATAAATCAGTCACTATCAGCAAGCCAACAGTTTCGGGAGATTTCGTCCTCGATTCCACCACCACCTGCGGCAGCACTAGCACCCTCGCGGCGAACAAGAGTTGCAAAGCGGTGGTAAGATTTGCCCCTACCCAGGCGGGCACGCGAACTGGCAATCTAACGTTCACCGATTCCGACGCATCGAACCCACAAGTGGTGAAGCTGCAAGGAGCCGGCACAGAAGCAACAATTACTCCTACATCGACCACCTTTTCACCTCAACCAGTCGGCGTTGCCAGCGCCGCGAAAACTTTCACTTTGAAGAATCTTCTGTCTTCAGCGATAAACATCACCAACGCGTCGTTTACTGGAACAAATGCCTCTGATTTCTCGCGAACCGGAGGTACTTGTCCATACCCGTCTGGGGCGCTCGGCGCGAGTGCTACTTGCACTTATTTGATAGCGTTCAAACCTTCGAGTAACACCGCGGAAGGCCCTGCTACATTGACCATCACCACGGATGTTGCAGGTTCGCCTACAGCGACGCTGAAGGGGTCAGGCACGATCGTGAAGTTGTCCCCGACCAGTGAGAATTTCGGCAGCGTGACAGTGGGAACCACAAGCGCATCGAAAACTGTGACGATGACTAATTTGAGTGCGACTCAAGATCTAACCATTACCACCATCGGGGTGTCCGGACCGCAGGCGAGCGACTTCACGATTGATCCCTCCAGCACCTGCCCGAAAGGCGGTGGCACCCTGGTTCATAATTCAACCTGTACGGTTGTGCTGAAATCTTCGCCAAGCGCGCTTGGAACCAGGAAAGCAACCGTGATAATTACAGATGTCGATGGCGGTAGCCCCCAGAAGGTACACCTAACGACCACTGGTATTTGAGCATTTTTGGAGATCAACGGCGGAACTGCATTTGGACCCTCACGGCGAGCAAAATGCTGATGCCAACTTACGACTAGCGGGAGAACAACCTCACTCCATACGGACCGAGGGATTAGAAGCGAGCCGTGGCCGTTAGATGCTATTAAGACCTTCTTAGAGCCTCCACGAACTATCTAAGTGAAGTGCCTTGTGTTCCTAAGCTGGGGACGGCAGACCTGCTGATCGGAGGGATGACGTATCAGGCCCCCCCGGCGCCCACGGCGGAGCCCGCCTCGCTGCTGCGTTTAGGTACCGGAGTAGCGGTGCTAGTTGCAAAAAAGCGTTATTCCAATCTCACGGTCAGCGGATCCTACCTCCTACCCAAACATCGGTGTTTAACGGGAAACGACGACGGCCGTGAATGCGGCAAACGCTTGACTCCGTAAAGAATGTGGTGCTGGCGAGTGACAAATTTTTCACTATTACCGAGCTGAAAAATCTTAAGTTGCATTTCGAGTACTAAAACTCACAAACTTTGTTTGGGCGCGCAATTCGAAGCGATAATATTTGACAAGTAGGCCGGAGACTCACTATAAGAGTGACGCGTCTTGTCCCCCCGCAATAAGAACTCAATCGTTCTTATTAATCTGGATTTTGAAAATTTGGGACGTAATGCGAGGGCTGTTTTTGTGTGCCTTCTCTCCCAAAAACTGTGCTTCGGGCCCAGTCTTACAGCAGTCTTAACTTGCAATATTACAGGTTGCGCGAATACGGGAGACGGCTCAGGGCTCTCCCCAAAAGGAGGCTTTGCAGGGATATGAGAAACTTTAGAATCGCACTTCTAAGCTCGCTACTCGGGTCGGTGCTTGTGATGGCTATGGCACAATCAGTCTCGGCGAATTCTATTTTACTTGTAGGGACGCAGAACATAACGGGTGCTGGCTTCGGCCACTTACCACGCGCCCTCACGATCCAATCGAGTGGGGGGCCGCACAACACCAGCGAAAGCGGTTGTATCGCGCCGGGGCTGATCGCAGGCAAGACTGCATGCGCCAACACCTTGAAGGACGTGGGCGGGGACGAGCAAAATCCCATTAAGTTTCCCAAGCAGGCCGCTCCAACGGTGAGCTCGCTGGGCATAACGAGCGGCAATCAGATCGGTATTTTGTTCGATGCGATTCAGCCTCAGAACAAGAAAAGCCCTCCCGTTGGTAGCGTTACCATTAACGACCTTACCCTAAAGTTGTACAACGGTTCGTCGCTGATCTTTTCAGTATCCGGCACGTTTGGTCCTTTGGGCACTAATCCTGGAAACGGAACTACTGACTATCTGTTTGGACTTGATTCAGCAGCAGTAACAGCTTTCGATATAGCGTTGGGTAAGAATTTCTCCGACACCATTGCGCTAGATTCAACTATCAGCTTTCCTAGCCACAGTGCCGGGCCGGATAGCTACCTGCTGTTTAACAATGGGGCTACCCCTCCTCCTTCCCCAACGCCAGAGCCGACATCGTTCGTCCTCTTGGGCAGCTGTATCGTGGCACTGGTTGCGATGAAGGCTCTGTGGAAGGCTTAGTGAAACCATAGGTTCTTGGATCGAGGCGCGCCGGGGGCAGAATCTGAACCTGCGTGCTTTTTATTTGCTCCTTACAGAAACGGCGCAGCACCGTGATAAGTGAGAACTTTAACGACTGCGTGAACCGCGTCTTCAGCGCTCCTAAAACCCTCGGCAACCTCATAAAGCCATAGAAAGAACATCACGTCTGAGACTTGTCCGGCTGCAGATGCCCGTTCGAAATAAGTTATGACGCGGCTGTCGGATAAAAGCAGGTCAATAAGTGAAAGCGCCAGAAGTGAAAGTAATATGGAGGCCACAACGTCGATCGGATAGTGGCCGCCGACATAGACCCGCGGCAATGTAATGAACAGCAAGGTGTAAGGGACGAGGAGCAATCCTACCGCCTTGTTCAGTCTCAGCAATCCTATCGAGACTATGAGATAGGCCAAAGTAGAATGGCTGGGAAAACTGTTGGAAGTCCCGTAGCCCCAAAGGTAGGGCGGAAATAGGCTTTGGAAACCAGCGGTGCGCGCTGGAGCCGCCCAGTGGACTTTCAAATCCAAGAAGGCCGCCATTATCATCGCCAAAACAAATGCGGCAACGATACGTAGCAATTGAACCCGACGTTGCGAAGTGTGATCGTTTTGCCTTGACCAATAGACATAGGAGACGGCTCCGTATATCCAGGTGGCGATTAAATGATTTTCCTGCAAGAAGTCAGCCAGGTTAACTCCCCGCGAAGTATGAGGCAACAAGGTGAACAGCAATCGTAGGCAATCAAAGTTCCATGGAGCGAACCAGGGCTGCGTTTCAGCCACCATTAATTTACTAACCTCTTAACCGAAATATAAATCAGAAATTTGCAAACTGCTGATCTGTTTCATCTAATAAGACATCATAGCAAGCGTTAGCATGTTCGTATCAGATACAGGCAAGCTACTATCGTCATAGTAAGAAGTGGGGGCCTGATGGCAGATACCATCGCAGGGACGCTTTGCATACTCTTCAGAGATCAAGTCGTTTACAAAGCGGGTTGATCTGGAAGTGGATCGCGGCTGCAGGGGATGCGGCAGGCACGACGACAAGCGAAAAAATATGAGCTGAGCGTATGGGCTTACATCCTCCGTTTCAGCGATTCAGTCGTACGCGCCGTCGTCTTCGAAGATAGCGTTGCGCTCATCGGCGTTTTTGTGGCCGCAACCGGTCTTTTTCTCAACGAGATTTTAGGATCGAGCTGGATTCGCTTGCGTCGTTGCTAATCGTGCTACTGCTCGCCGTTACAGCGTTCGGGTTGGCCCGTTCGCTGATTTCCTGCTAGGGCACTCGGTCCCGTCGGTGGTGTTCGAAAAAAGTTGCATGCAATTCTCAAGGGGCACGAAGCAGTAGATAGTCAACGAATAGCTCCTCAGATCTGCCAAAAGGAGGCAAGTCGCAAGCACGCGAGCGCTACTTCTCCCCAAATGAACTAATCCAAGCGTAGTAAGTCATTATTTCGCTTTACTTTAACCAATTTCATAGTATTGTGTCCCGATTATGTCTATGGATCTCATAGACTTTATGGGGAATATTGCTGCTCATGAAAATCTCCCAGAAGGGCCTCTACGCACTGCAAGCCATGATGATGCTGGCGCGCCATTACCATCAGGGCGCCATCCGCATTCGTCAAATTGCCTATGAAGAAGGACTGCCAGAGAAATTCCTGGAGCTGATTCTTCTCGAACTAAAAAACGCTCGCATGGTCGAAAGTGTTCGCGGAGCCAAGGGTGGCTACCAGTTGCGGCGTCCTCCTTCGGAGATCTATCTGAGTGAAATCGTCCGACTCATCGATGGTGCCATCGCCCCCTTCGGTGACGCCGACCAGCTGCGCGGCCTTATTGCGCGCGATGCCGAACATCGCCGGCTTTACCAGGTCTTCTTGGATGTACGCGATGCTGCTGCCCGCATTCTGGAAAATACCAGTCTCGCCGACGTCCTGACTGACAAAGGATCAAAAGGCGGGAAACGTAATTTAAAGAAGAAGGAAACCGACGTGTCCGGCACATTGCCGATGATAGTCCCCGGAAACCTACAGAAAGGCGAAAAATGAAGCGGGTTGTCTGGATTGTGCTTGCTCTGCTTCTGGGTCTCGGCGCCGCGGGACTAGGGCAGGGTGCGAGCAACGTAACTTTGCTGAATGTCTCCTACGATCCGACGCGCGAGCTATATCACGACTTTAACGCCGCCTTTGTGAAGTACTGGAAAGCAAAAACGGGCCAGTCGGTCACCGTGGAGCAGTCCCATGGCGGATCAGGTAAGCAGTCGCGTGCCGTCATCGACGGTTTGCAGGCGGATGTTGTGACCCTGGCGCTGGCCTACGACATCGATGCGATCTCGGAGCATGCCGGGTTGCTGCCTGGGGACTGGCAGAAGCGCTTGCCGGAGAACAGCACTCCCTACACTTCGACCATTGTTTTCCTGGTGCGCAAGGGCAATCCGAAACACATCAAAGACTGGGACGATCTCGTCAAGCCCGGCATTTCAGTGATTACTCCGAATCCGAAAACTTCCGGCGGTGCGCGTTGGAACTTTCTTGCGGCGTGGGCCTATGCAGTCAGTCAGCCCGGCGGCAATGAAGAGAAAGCCAAAGAGTTCGTGAAACGCATATACAAGAACGTTCCGGTTCTTGACTCCGGAGCGCGCGGCTCGACCACCACGTTTGTGCAGCGCGAGATCGGAGATGTTCTGATCGCCTGGGAAAACGAGGCGTCTCTCTCGCTCAAAGAACTTGGCCCGGACAAGGTCGAAATTGTGGTTCCAACCGTGAGCATTCTGGCCGAACCGTCGTCACGTTGTTTACGTGCGTCCGCACTTGCTGGACATCGACCGCGTTCCGAACGGTGGCGATCATTTCGGAGCAAGGATCAAGCACATCAACTCCGCAGGACCGCTCGTGAAAGTGGAAGCAGTCACGGAATGGGGTGCGTTGGTCCATGTGGAGATGTCGCAGGAACGGTTCCGCTATCTCCAACTGTTGAAGAATGAGGCGGTATTCGTTATTCCGAAAGATGTGCAGGTGTTTCAAGCGCCGAATGGAGCAGCATTCAAGGCACGGGGCGGGGCTTCTTGAATCCGAACCCGAGACTAAGCCCGCTGTGGTCGTCTTCGACAGTTTCGTGAAGGTTTAGAAGCACAGTCTTTCTGTAGAAGGTGAGGCGTTTCATGATCACGACTTAGTTTATCTTGCAGGGGCGACATACGCCTTCGCGCCGGAACCCTTTTTCGGCGGCCGTCCGACGGTCGCTCGATCGCACATTTGATTGCGACTCTGGATAGAGTTGACCCCAAGGGTGATGTAGAAACAGAATTCCGGACAGGAGCAATACAGTGAGCAAAACGACCTTGTGGACTTTAATATCTCGAGTGAAACGAGTGAAACTTCGAGTTGCGATGTACGTTACGATTGCGCTGTGTGTATACGTATTTCCCGCCGCTGCCCAGGACGATATCACCATACATAACGCAGGGAGTGCTTATGGTGGTGGCTATATTACCGGTCCAGCTTCTAATCCATTAAGTTTCCTGAACGGTCCGGCATATCGAACAACCGCCTCGGCTGCGCCTTACGATTTTCCAGGTTTCCGGCCCGCGAGTCTGTTGGACGAGAAGTTACCACGCTGGATATTATTCGGATGGGAAGAACGATTTCGCGATGAGGGCTATAGCAACGGCGGTTTTAAGTTGGGCAACAACGATTCTTATATGCTCCTCCGTACGCGGTTCCAAATGACGATC
>Ga0073928_10007684_pt1 | contig 13849 bp, 9 predicted proteins | sample PaiPotPPA55metaG_FD_76969 | JGI IMG/M metagenome (GOLD analysis project Ga0073928, IMG submission 76969) | Iron sulfur acid spring bacterial and archeal communities from Banff, Canada, to study Microbial Dark Matter (Phase II) - Paint Pots PPA... ... | reverse complement strand
GCCGCAGTCCTTCGTTGAGAATCAGCAATTCATATATCCCCATGCGTCCCTGGTAGCCCAGATGCCGGCATTGCTCGCACCCGGTGCCATGCCAGAATTTGGCGGTGTCGATTTCGTCCGCCGGAAAACCGATGCGGCGGAGATAATCGGCCTGGACGGTTTGCTCCTTCTTGCAATGCGCGCAGATCGTCCGCACGAGGCGCTGGGCCATGACGGCTTCCACGGAGGAGGCCACGAGAAACGGCTCGATGCCCATGTCAATCAACCGCGTGAACGCGCTGGGCGCATCGTTGGTGTGCAGCGTGCTGAACACAAGATGGCCCGTCAGCGCGGCGCGAATGGCGATTTCCGCGGTCTCGAGGTCTCGAATTTCGCCGACCATGATGACGTTCGGGTCCTGGCGCAAGATGTGCCGCAAGCCCATCGCGAAGGTGAGTCCGATTTCGGGCCGCACCGCAATCTGGTTGATGCCTTTGAGTTCGTATTCGACGGGTTCCTCGATGGTGATGATTCGCTTGTGCACCGAGTTGATGCTGCTCAGAAACGCGTAGAGCGAGGTGGACTTTCCCGAACCGGTCGGGCCGGTAACCAGAAAAATGCCGTGCGGCTTGATGATGATCTCACGAATGGCGTGCTCCTCCAGCGGCGAGAAGCCGAGCTTGTCGAGGCTCAAAAAGATTTTGCCGCGTGTCAGCAGCCGCAACGAAACGCTTTCCCCATAAACCGTCGGCACCGTCGAAACGCGAATGTCGATTTCCTCGCCTTTGATGCGCACGTTGATGCGTCCGTCCTGCGGCAGGCGCTTTTCGGAGATGTTCATGCCCGACATGACTTTGATGCGGGAAATGAGCGCCGCCTGGAACCGCTTGAGCTGCGGCGGCATCGGCGTCTGGTGCAGGATGCCGTCGATGCGGTAGCGGATGCGCAGTTCGTCTTCCGCCGGTTCGAAATGGATGTCCGTTGCGCGGTCCTTATGAGCCTCCCAAATGACTTGGTTCACGAACTTGATGACACTGGCTTCCTGGTCGCTTTCGGTGATTTCCTTGTCGATTGGCAGATCCAGATCCAAGGCGTCATCCTGCTCCATCTGGCCCAGGGTCTCGGCGCCGACTCCGTAGAAATTCTTGAGGGCCTTCTCGATTTCGACCTTCGTCGCCAGGGCAAAGCGCACCGGACCTCGAGCGTCAAAGCGCACCGCGTTGAGCATGGCGGCATCGAATGGGTTGCTCACGGCCACCTGCAACGTCCCATCCTGGAGCTGCGTGGGCAGCACCGAATATTGAAAAGCGACTTTGGTCGAGATGCGTGTGCGGGCTTCGGCCGGCACCTTCAGTTTGGGCAAGTCCAGATACGCCCAATTGAGCGCATGGGCCAACTGCTGGAGAAAAACGTCTTCCGCCAGGCCGCGCTCCCGGCAAATAAAAGCCAGCAGCGACTCCTGGGAGCCGCTCTCCTGGGTAATGCGCCAGGCCTTGTTCCATTCGTCGAACTGGTCGCCCGTGGACAGGCCCATGCGCGACAAAAATTCTCTTAGCGATATGAACGCCATTGGCAATATGACTAATCGTTAGTCTGCTTATACACCGCAAATTAGGAAAAGTTCCGCCGCGGGTCAAAGCATTTAACCGGAAGCTTCGGCAAGGACGAAGAAGATTCGATGAATACTTTGATCGTTTGTATTCGGAAGCTGCACAACGCAACTTACGCGCACCATCGGGGTTTGTCTGACATGAGTTCGCAATCCGAGGCCCCGGCAGTCCCCTGCCCCGCGCCCGGTCGAAACCGCCGGGCCGTGCTCTGGCTTGCGTCGGTGACTCTTTTGTTGGTCGTCCTGGGCTGGTTCTTCGCGCTGCGTCCCTTTTCAGGCAACGGTCTCGTCTGGTTGACGCCCGCCCAATTTGCCAGGGCCACGCAGGCCGGTCCGCTGACGAAATTCAAGCTCAAGGTGGCCACGCTGGTCGGACCGCTTGGGCTCTTGAATTGGCGGTACCGACCGAACATCCTGACCCGATCGACTTTAATGACTCTCACCACCGACGCCGTCCAGCGAGCCGGCCTCCCCTCGGCTTCTTCAGCTACCAATGCCGACGGCACGCGCATATGGCTTCTTTCCGCAGCGGAACTGAAGATCCTGCAACAGCGGCTCAAGATCATTCCGAGCGCGTCGATTCTTAACTCTGCTTCCATCGTTATGCTCAGCGGCCAGCAAGGCCAGGTGTCATCTGGCCAATCGCTTCCTCCGGGTGCCACCTCAGATTTGGTTGGCTTAAGGATCGATTTGGCCCCGAAATTCGTCTCCGGCTCGATCAAGGTCATGCTCGGCGCCGCTTCCACTGAAAAGTGGCAGCCATTAGCGAGCAGCCCAGCGGTCGTCCGCACCAACCTTTCTGTGGCCTGCCGCGCCATCGTCCCCAACGCCGGCGCGTTGCTCGTGGATACAGGCGAGTCACCCGCTTCGAGCGGTACGAATTACTGGTTGATCGTTTCTCCCACCGCCGTGGATTCGCGCGGCAATCCACTTTGAATCATTTGGCCTCGGCCGTTCGGTTGGCTTTTTGGGCCGTCACCCACTCTTTCACCCTTTGGTCCAAAAGATTGAGCGGCAGCGGGCCGCTACCCAGCACCTCATCGTGGAATTTGCGAATGTCGAATTTGTCGCCAAGTTCCTGCGTCGCGTAGGCGCGAAGCTCGCTTAGCTTGAGCTGGCCGATTTTGTAAGCGAGCGCCTGGCTCGGCCAGACGATATATCGGTCCACTTCGACGGTGATGTCGTGGTCGCTCTTGCTCGAATTAGTCCGAAAATAATCGATGGCCTGTTGCCGCGTCCATCCCATGGAATGAATTCCCGTATCCAGGACCAGGCGGATCGCGCGCCACATTTCGTAGGTGAGCCGCCCATACTTCATGTAGGGGTCCTTGTAGAAACCCATCTCGGCGCCCAGGCCCTCCGAGTAAAGTCCCCAGCCTTCCACGAACGCCGTGTAGCCCAGGTGCTTGCGGAAATCCGGCACGCCTTCCATTTCCTGCGTCAGTGATATTTGCAAGTGATGCCCGGGCACCGCCTCGTGCAGCGTGAGCGCCTCCATCTCCCATTTGGGCCGCGTGTCCAGCGCATACGTGTTCGCGTAAAACCATCCTGGCCGGCCCGCCTGCGGCGATCCGGCCTGGTAATACGCCGTCGTCTGCGATTTCTCCGCCACCGCCGGGACCGCCCGCACTCCGTAGGGCAGCCGTGGCAGCTTGCCAAAAAAATGCGCCAATTCCGGGTCCGCGCGCTTCGCGATGTCGCGGTATCCGCGCAGCAAGCTGTCCGCGTCCGTGTAAAAGAATTTCGGATCGGTACGCAGATACTTCGAAAAATCCGCGAAGCTCCCCTTGAATCCAGTCTCAGCGATAACCGCGTCCATTTCCTGCCGAATTCGTTTCACCTCGGAAAGGCCCAATTCGTGAATCGCGCTCGGCGTCAGCGACGTCGTCGTGGTGATGCGGACATTGTAAGCGTACCACGCTTTGCCATCGGGCAAATCGCTCACCGCAATGCTTTCGCGCGTGCCCGGCAGATAGGTCTGCACAAAGAAGTCATAAAGCATCGCAAAAGCGGGAATGACCTTGTCCTTCAACGCGGCCGCGGCCTCTGCGCGCAATCGCTCGCGCTCAAGCTCGGGAATCGCTTTCGGAATCTCCGCGAACGGCTTGAGCAACGGGTTCTGCCCGGCATCCTGAACGAGCAGGCTCTTGATCTGCTGCGGCACGTCGCGCAGCGTTATCCGCGGCGGAGTGATGCCGGCGGCGATCCCTTTGTTCAGCAGGACGATGGTTTGGTCGACCAGCTTGGGCACGCCCTTCAACCGCGCGATGATGTCCTCATAATCCGCCGCCGTCGCGTGCGGTGACATTTCCAGGAGCTGCGGCACCGACTGCTGGAGGCCGTTCATTTGCGTGATCGGCATGAACTCCTCATGGAATCGCGCGCCTTCGATGGCGTCCTCCTCGTGCTTGCGGAACAGATCGTAGTTCAGTTGGTCGGCTGCGATCAGCCGCGCGCGATGGATCGACTCAATCACCTTGAGCAGCCCCGCCGATTCCCGTTTCCGGCGCTCGATGGCCTCAAGCGACTCGTCGGTCCAGCGGCCATTTTGGCCGGGATAACCTACGTCAGTAGCGAACTCCGGGTCATCGCGCATCGTATGGTCCCAATCGAGTTGGAACAATTCATGGAGGCGCTGACTGTCGTTCCCCTTCCGCGCAGCGAGCCGCGCGCAGTCCTGCTCGAACGGGGTTTGGGCGCGAGCGTAGGGACTTGACGCAAGGAAAACGCTGAGAAAAAGCGTTGCTAATGCTATCGCACCGCGCGATTTCATGGCATTCGGCCCCGGCTTCGTATTTGAATTACGTCCCCATTCATGGCAGCAATATCTCTTTGCTTTGGCGCTTTGCCCGATCATGGCCCTGCCGAAAGCACCACCCGAAAGCCCACGGTATTGAAACCGAACGCGGGTTCGGTAGCGTCGCGATCGGCCGAACGGCAATCGGCGCCGATGGAATTCAGAGCGCCGCCGCGCAAGACCCGCTCGGTGCCTGTGGCCGGACCCAGAGGATTAGTCACGGCGTTCGTCGGATAAGCGCCATACCAATCCTGGCACCATTCCGAAACGTTTCCCGCCATGTCATACAGACCCCACGCATTGGGTTGATAACTCCCCACGGAAGTCGTTCGGTCCAAAAATGTGCCGCTGGGATTGTTGGACGTTCCAAAGCCCCCGATGTATTGGTAATTGCCGTCGAAATTCGCCATCCCGGAGAACAAATTGCTGCCGTAATACAAAGGCGTAATCGTTCCCGCGCGGCAGGCATATTCCCATTCCGCCTCGCTCGGCAGGCGATACGACCAATTGGTAAATACCTGCCCCGCCGCCTGCGCCTGTTGCGTGAGTTTTTGGCAAAAGTTGCTGGCGTCGTACCAACTCACCTGCTCGACCGGGCGGGTCAGGTCCTGCGTGAAAAGATTGTTGGTATTGTAATAACTCGGATTGGTGTTCATCAGCGCGAGATACGCTCCTTGCGTGACCAAATATTTGGCGATGTAAAACCCGTTGGTTTGCGTCACCGAATGCTGGATTTCGTCCGCGCCCCGAGCGGCCTCGTTGGTGGGGCTGCCCATGACGAATGTGCCCGGTTCGACCCACGCCATATTCGTCGGCACAAGAATCGACACACGATAAAATCGGGCGCCAGTGGTTGCGCCGGCGGGATCGGCGATCTGTCCCGGGCTGCTGAACAATGTGTAATTGCTCAACGTCCCCCACGTGGCGCCTGGCGAGAGATTGGTGGCAAATTGAATCGTGCAGGCGCTGCCGGCGTCGCCGGTGACGCTCAAACGCGCGACGCCGTTGGTGAGTTGCAGAGCCAGCCCCGGAGCGGTCTGGCCGAGTGCGCTCGCTGTGATGCCCCAGGCGCCCGCAAGCGCCGCCGCCAGGCATAGTGTCGTTTTCACATGTGGTCGATGATGTTGTCTCCGAACTGAGAACATTTGATCTCGGTGGCGCCGTCCATCTGCCGGGCGAAATCGTACGTCACCCGCTTCGAGCCGATCGCCCCCCGCAGTCCTTTGAGGATCAACTCCGCGGCTTCCAGCCAGCCCAGGTATCGGAACATCATTTCGCCGCTCAACACCACGCTCCCCGGGTTCACGCGGTCCTGGTTCGCGTATTTCGGGGCGGTGCCGTGCGTCGCCTCGAAAATTGCGTGGCCGCTGACATAATTGATATTGCCGCCGGGCGCGATGCCGATGCCGCCCACCTGCGCCGCGAGGGCGTCGCTGAGGTAATCTCCATTCAAATTCAGCGTGGCAATCACTTCGAAGTCTTCCGGCCTCGTCAGCACTTGCTGAAGTGTTATGTCGGCGATGGCGTCTTTGATGGTGATGCCTTGCGGCGTGCGGCACCACGGACCACCGTCGATTTCCGCCGCGCCGAACTCGCGTTTGGCCAGTTCATAGCCCCAATCGCGGAAGGCGCCCTCCGTGTATTTCATGATATTCCCCTTGTGGACGAGCGTGACGCTCTTGCGTTTCTCGCGCACCGCGTACTGCATCGCCGCCCGCACCAGCCTTTCCGTGCCCGGCTGGCTCACCGGTTTGATGCCGATGCCGATCTGCTCCGGGGCTTCTTTCCCGAATCTGATTTTCTTGAGCGCCGCGGGCAATTCGCGCTCGATGAATTCGAGAATCTTTTTGGCTTCGGGACTTCCCGCCTGATAATCAATGCCCGCGTAAATGTCCTCGGTGTTCTCCCGGAAAATCACCATGTTCACCTTCTCCGGGCGCTTGACGGGCGAAGGCACGCCCTCGAAGTATTGCACCGGGCGCAGGCAAACGTAGAGATCAAGCATTTGCCGCAAGGCAACATTGAGCGAGCGGATGCCGCCGCCGATCGGTGTGGTCAGCGGGCCTTTGATGCCGACGAGATACTCTTTGAATGCCTCGATCGTGTCGTCGGGCAACCAATTGTCGAACTTGTTCTTGGCCGCTTCGCCGGCAAATACCTCGAACCAGGCGACTTTGCGTTTCGCGCCGTAGGCTTTTTTCACAGCGGCATCGAAGACGCGTTCGCTCGCCGCCCAAATGTCCGGGCCGGTGCCATCGCCACGAATGAATGGCAACACTGGCTTATCGGGGACCGAAAGCTTCCCGTTCTGAACGGTGATCTTGCCGCCTGCGGGCGGAGTAATATCTTTGTAGGCCATGGTGGTTAGCGGGTTCGTTTGCGGAATGGGGCGGCGGCTAATGCGTGCGGGCCGTCCACGAAGCCATCGTGCTCAACTGCGCGGTCGCGGGGGCGGCGCTGGCAAATTCGGCCCTCACTTTGGCGGCGGTCGCTTCGACCGTGAGGCCGTATTTGTTGCGCAAGTCGTCCACCGTGCTCGCGTGTTCGATGAATTGATCCGGCCAGCCCATGCAGATGACTGGCGTGGCGATGCGCTGCTCGTTGAACAACTCCAGCACGGCGCTGCCATAGCCGCCCAGAACGGTATGATCCTCGAATGTGACGACGACTTCGGCGATGCGGCCATAAAACTCCGTCACTCCCGCGTCCAACGGTTTGGTGAATCTCGGGTTCACGATGGACACATCGAACCCTTCCGTCCCAAGGCTGCCTGCGACTTTGCGCCCGAGAGCCATCATGTTGCCCAGCGGGAACAGCGCCACTTTCCGGCCGCCGTTGTTCGAAAAATTCTGGATCACTTCGGCTTTGCCAATCTCCAGGAGCCGCGGTTGCTCCTTGATCGGGACGCCTTCCGCCGGCCCGCGCGGATATCGGATGAAGACCGGATGCTTCTCGTGGGTGGCCGTGAACATCATGTCCGCCAATTCATCCTCGTCTTTCGGCGCCATGGCGATGCAGTTGGGCACCGAGCGGACATAAGCAATATCAAAGAGGCCATGATGTGTCGGCCCGTCCTGCGGCGACAATCCCGCGCGGTCCATGCAAAAGATGACCGGCAAATCCTGGAGCGCCGCATCGTGTACGATGCAATCATAAGCGCGCTGCAAAAAGGTAGAGTAAATGGCGCAAACCGGGTGAAAGCCCATCGTCGCCATTCCGCAGGCGAACAACACCGCGTGTTCTTCCGCGATGCCCACATCGTAGTACCGATGGGGCATGGCCTTTTCGAGAATTTTCAATCCCGTGCCGCTCGGCATCGCCGCCGTGATGCCGACGACCGAGTTGTCTTTCTGGCAAAGCTTGACCATAGTCTGGCCGAACACGTCCTGCCAGTTCGGCGGCGTTCCCGGCTTGACCGGCGCCGTCGCGCCGGTGGCAATATCGTAGGGCCCGAGGCCGTGAAATTTCTCCGGGTTCTTCAGCGCCGCTTCGTAGCCCTTGCCCTTCTGCGTCAACGCATGAATGACGATGGGATAATCGCACGTCTTCGCGAATTCCAACGTGCTGATCATCAAGGGCAGATTGTGTCCGTCGATCGGGCCCAAATAACGAATGCCCATCTCTTCGAATATCAAGCTGCTGCCATAGCCCCCGCGCCCGTCGGCGCCTTCCGCGGTCGTCGCCGGTTCGAGACCCACCTCAGTGAGCGCGCCCTTGAATCCTTCCTCGGCCTTGTGCGCCAGCTTCAACGCCAGTTCGCCCTTGGGCAAACGCCGCACGAACCGCTCGAAATCCTTCGTCAGCTTGTTGTAGGACGGATTCGTGATCAGTTTGTTGAGATAATTGGCGATGGCGCCAACGTTCTTGGCGATGCCCCATTCGTTGTCGTTCAGGACGGTGATGAAGCGCTTCGTCGTGTGCGCAATGTTGTTCATGGCCTCGAACGAAATCCCGTTCGTCAACGCGGCGTCGCCGATGATGGCCACCACGTTCTCGTCGCTGCCGCGCTGGTCCCGCGCGGCGCAGATCCCCAATGCCGCCGATAACGCCGTGCCCGCGTGGGCCGCCCCGTAGCAATCGTGCTCGCTCTCCGCGCGCAAGGCGAATCCGCTCAATCCGTCCGTGCTGCGGATCGTATTAAATCGATTCTTGCGGCCCGTCAGAAGCTTGTGGACATAAATCTGGTGGCTGACGTCCCAGACAAATTTATCCTTCGGCGTGTTGAAAACGTAATGCAGCGCGAGGGTCAACTCCACCACGCCGAGGTTCGGCCCGAGGTGGCCGCCATTCTTGGCCAGGCCGTGGATGAGCTCCTGGCGGATTTCGCCCGCCAACTGCTGCAACTGTTCCAGTGTCAGCTTTTTGACGTGTATCGGGCTGTCCACCATCTCAAGGTATTGGCTCATACTTCCGAAAAGCGACATCCAGGCTTACTCCTGGGGGGTGAATGGTTTTAATTTGAGTTCGCCGGCCGAATTCTTTTCCAACTGCTCGATCTTGATCTCGGCCTCGGCGAGTTTATCCTGGCACATTTTGGCCAGACGCGCGCCTTCCTCGTATTTGGTCAACAAGGTTTCCAAAGGCAATTCTTCCGATTCCATCGCTTCGACGATGGTTTCCAGTTTCTTCAAAGCCTCTTCAAAAGGCAGACTTCCGGCTTTGGCGGAAGCGCTCGTGTTCCTCGAAGCATTCGACACAGGTAAAGATTATTACCAACCACCGGCCCCGTCCAGCATAGAAATGCGGGCCGCGAAGGCGGCCTGCATCTTGGCCACAACCGTGCTGATCCAAACCAAAGGCAGCCGTTTAAACTCGTTGATCCATTCGAGCGAAGCGAGCCAATTCAGAGTCCCGGCAGGGACGAAAGATGGTAGCCCCGGGCAACCCCGAACGCTTTCGGGGCCGGGGTTTGCGGCTCCCACTTCTTTGCTCCCCCTCTCCACGCGAGGAACGAGCGGGGAGAGGGGGAAACAGGGGGAGAGGGGCTCGTTTGACCCAATTTTTGGACGCCAACGGCGTCCCTCATATCAGCCCAGGGCACAGCGAAGCGACGCCCTGGGTCCATCCCAACCAAAACTAGTTCGAGCGCTGAAAGCGCGATTCATCCTTCGGAACCCCTGATGGAAACCCCCGCTCGCCTCCTAACGGTGCAATGAAATGCGCCCGTGGATTCGCCCCGTCTGGCTTAATTTTCCTGCGCCATCTGCCACTTGCTTTGAGGCAACGCTGAATCGCCGCTACGATCCGAACCGACGCTGTCTGAATTCGGCTTTCGGAAGCCAATCACTGCCGCGCGAACATTTCCTCAGCGAGCTTTTGTTGGGAGATAGCCGGCATCAAAACGCGGTGTCCCTTCAGGGAGCGGACTTGGAGGGCTGCGCACAGGCCGGTATCTGTTTCGAAGGCGGGCAAGAGCCTGGCCACTGGCTTGCTGCCCTGTGTCAACAGCACCTCGTTTCCCGCCTGAACCTGCTTGATTAACTCGGCGAGCTGTCCAGCGCTTATCTCCGCAGTCAACGTCATGGCCTCATCATACGCGGTTCCTGCCTTGGAGTCGAGGAGTGTTTGGCGTGCATTTAGCCGCACCTTAAGGAACGCCTCGTCTGAAAGCATCCTGCTCGGTGGTCTAATTTTTTGGCCTGAGCCGATCCAAGCAATCCGGCTTAGTATCGTTCTGCTGATAATTGCCCGGCATCCTTTGGAACGAATTGAGAAGCGCACAGCTTGGCCTCTCATAGTTTGGGAGCTCAATCATCGTCCCTTCGAGTTTGGCCAGCAGCGCCGCGGCTCTGCGAACTGAATCAACCTCAAATAAATCGAATGATGCGTGAAAATCACGCAAAATGCGTGAAAATCACGCGTCGAAAAAGCTAATCAATTCATAATCCCCAATGAAATCGCGGCTTCGCGCGATGGCATCGCCGATGCTAGAGCATCAAACATAGCATATGAATTACATTAGAGCACTACTACTCGCTGCGGGTCTCGGGGCCGTAAATAACTGCGTCGTCGAGGCTCAATCATATTCGATATACAGTTTCACTACCATTGCAGGTGGCGGAAACAGTCATCCCGGCAGCGCCGACGGCACCAACACCGCCGCGCTCTTCAACGGTCCGAACGGCATCGCTATTGACGCTCGTGGCAATCTTTACATCGGGGATACTAACAACAACACGATTCGCATGCTCACGCCCGTGGGAACAAACTGGGTTTCCAGCACCCTCGCCGGACTTGCCGGCGCCCCTGGCAGCGCGGATGGCACCAACAGTGCCGCGCGCTTCGATCTGCCTTGTGGCGTCGCACTGGATAGCAGCAGCAATATTTATGTGGCGGATACTGCCTATGCGACGATTCGGAAGGTCACGCCGGTGGAGACCAACTGGGTCGTAAGCACGATCGCCGGCACGGCCGCAGAACGAGGTCGCGCCGATGGAACCAATGACAGCACCTTGTTCGAGTTCCCTGTTGCCATCACGGTGGATGCCAATACTAATGTGTACATTGCTGATATGTTCGGACAGGCGATCCGTAGAATTGTGCCTATAGGAACTAACTGGGTAGGGCGCTCCCCTCATTATTCGATCCGAAACCTGGATCCGGAAGGCGTCGCAGTGGACGGCGCCGGCAATGTTTATTGGGCTGATTTTTGGAGGATATTCCTGATGACGCCGGCGGGGACCAATTGGCCGATAAACGCGCTTTGCGGACAGGAAGGGAACCTCGGCAGCACTGACGGAACCAACTCGGACGCTCTATTCAACCAACCCCACGGCATCGTCGTAGATGGCAGCGGTAATCTTTTCATAGCCGACACCTTCAACGATACGATCCGCAAGGTCAGCCGAGCCGGAACGAATTGGGTGGTCACCACCATTGGCGGGCTGCCGGGAAAACGGGGCGGGGCCGACGGAATTAATAATGCAGCCCGGTTCGATCATCCTTATGGACTCGCCATGGACTCCGCGGGAAATTTGTATGTGGCGGACTCGTGGAATAATACCATTCGCCAGGGCATTCCCTTGGCAGCAGCATCATTGCTGCCGGTGTTCCAGAGCGTGACGCAGAGCAATGGGCTGGTCACCTTGATTTGGAGCGCGACGCCGGGCCTGTCCTATCAAGTCCAATACTCCACCGATCTGACCCAAACCAATTGGAGTACTCTTGGCGTTCCCATGCTCGCAACTAACAGTGCGTTGACCGCAATCGACGGTATTGGCGCCGACCCGCAAAGATTTTACCGAGTGGCATTGCTGCCGTAATGAAGTAAATCAGACCGTTTTTTGCCTGATGGCATCCAACCGTTCGCGTTTCCTTCGGGTTTCGGCCTTCCTTCGGGTTTCGGATTTCGGGTTTCGGATTTCAGCGCCTCTCCCCGCTCACTTCTCCGCGACACTCCGCACTTCCCCGGTCCTCAACCTCGTCTTGAGCCGCTGCCCGCCCTCGACCTGCTTCGCATCGCGCAAAACCGCGCCGGTCCGTTCGTCGGCGGTGATCGAGTAGCCGCGCGCGAGGACCTGCTCCGGGCCGAGCAGGTGCAGCCGGACGATCAATGTTCCCAGCCGGTTGCGGCACGTTTCCAATCCGTGGCGCACCTGCTCCTGCAGGCGCTGTTTCTCCTGGAAAAATACTTCGCGCCGCTGCTTCAACAAAACTGCCGGTCGCACCCGCAATAGACGGGCCGCCAGATTCTGCCACGCGAGACGATGTCCGCGTGCGCCTTGTTTCGCGCATCGTTGCATTCCCGCTTGCAGATCGTCCAGTCGTTGCAATCCCTCCTCCAGGCGACGGCGCGGATGAACCCTCGCCAGGCCATGCCTCGCTTGCGCCAGGAGATAACGTTTGTCCTCGATCTGTTGCTGCGCCAACTGCCGCATCCGCCCGCCCGCCTCGGACAAAAACTGGCAACTTGAGAACACTCCCTCCGTGATGATCTCGGCAGCAACGCTCGGCGTGGCGGCGCGGAAATCCGCCACGAAATCGCTGATCGTAAAATCGATTTCATGACCAACCGCTGAGACGATTGGCAGGGCGGATTCGAAGATGGCGCGGGCAACGGCTTCTTCGTTGAAGGCCCACAGATCCTCGAGGCTGCCGCCACCTCGCGTGAGGAGGATCAAGTCGAGGGGACGCGCCGCCGACTCCCTCTCCCCGCCTAAGCGGGGAGCCCGCTCAGCGGGCAGCTCTTGTGTTGTTCCATCTGAGGGCTGGGGTGAGGGGGATCGAGTTCGAGAATCATTGGCCTCCTCACCCCTGCCCTCAAACGGAACAACAAAAGTTTTGGTCGTTTGCGTCCTTTCCTCCTCACCTCTGCCCTCTCCTTCCTCTGATGAGGGGAGCGAGAAAACGGCGGCGGCGTGGAATTCGTTCAGGAGCCGGATTGCTGCGGCGATTTCCGCGGCGGCACCGTCGCCCTGGACGCGGCACGGAGCCAAAATGATTTCCAGGGCCGGATTGCGGCGTTCGATGACGTGCAGCACATCGCGGATGGCCGCGCCGGTGGGCGAAGTGACCAGCCCGATGCGTTGCGGGTAGCGGGGCAATGGCCGTTTGCGTTCCTGGGCGAACAGGCCCTCGGCATTGAGCCTCAACTTGAGTTTCTCGAAGGCCGCCTGGAGCGCGCCGATGCCCTGCAACTCGACGCCGGTGACGCGCAGTTGATACTGGCCTCGCGGTTCGTACACCGTGAGTTCGCCTTGCAGGTTCACTTTGCGGCCATCCTGCAAGAGGGAACGGTCCACACCCGTTTCGCCCCGGAACAGGACGCAGCCCAACTGCGCGCCGGCATCCTTGAGCGCAAAGTAGATATGGCCTGAACCCTGAAGCCGCAGGTTGCTGATCTCTCCCGTGACCCAAACCTGTCCCACCTGTTGTTCCAGCAAACGCTTGATTTGCCCGGTCAATTCCGTGACCGACAAAATCTTGCGCGCCGGAGCGAGCGCCTCGGGCGGAAACAGCTCCCCGAAATCCCATTGCGTTGTCACCGGTTTGGCCATCGCTACCCAGTTAATCACGGATCCCGCCCAAAGCAAACCGCTATTGCGAATGGATCAAGTTCGGGGGCGCATCTCGGCACCGCCCCCGGAGCGCGGCTGTGTCGCAGACCAGCCGAAGCCTGCCCGCTTGCCGGAGCGCGGCTGTGCCTCCGAGGCCAGCCGCAGCAGCTTCGCCAGGAAAAGCCTACGGAACCCAATGGCATAATGCTCCTTCGGGACGCTCTGCGGCTGGTCTTTCAGACACAGCCGCGCCCCCCGTCACCGGTCCGTTAATCTTCGCAGGGCAGGATCTGACGGTTCGGTGCCGATTCCTAACGCTTTCCTAACGGTTTGTTGTTGCTTGACGCAACGAAATTGCTAAGGATTTCGCATATTTTTCCGCCAAAAGGTCGATCTTTAACGATAAAATCAGGGGGTTAACGGTTTGAAAGTGCATTCGGACCAATGTTTATAGGGGTCCTAACGGGT
>Ga0073928_10007683_pt1 | contig 13850 bp, 13 predicted proteins | sample PaiPotPPA55metaG_FD_76969 | JGI IMG/M metagenome (GOLD analysis project Ga0073928, IMG submission 76969) | Iron sulfur acid spring bacterial and archeal communities from Banff, Canada, to study Microbial Dark Matter (Phase II) - Paint Pots PPA... ... | reverse complement strand
TCGACGTAGGCCTCGTACTCGAGCTCCGAGACCTCGCGTGTCACCCCCAGGAAGCTGACGATTGCCCCGGCGCGGGGATCGCGCACGCGCTCGAGCAGCGGATCGAGCGACAGTGCCTCATCGGTGACGCGAACATGGAGCGCGCCGACCGACCCGCCGGACACGGGCGGGATCAGCGCCAGCTCGTCCCCCGGGTGCAGCGGCGTGTTGGCGTCCGCGTACTCGTGGTTGATCGCCATCACCACCTGGACGCCGTCGACGAGGCCGCCGAGCCGTTCGAATGCGTCGCGTACGCGCGCGTCCTCCGGAAGTTCGAGCTCGACCACCTCGCGTCCGGCCCGCTCGCGCAGGCCCGCGAACAAACGCACGTTCACGCGCATGCCAAGAAGGCTAGTGGCCGGAACTCCGAGTTCCGGCCACTGACATTGCTAGTTAGTGCTCTGCTATGGACGGCGGGTAGACGTCCCTGACGTACTCGTCGACCTTGCTGTCGGGCAGGCGCATGAACACCGCCCAGTAGTAGACGATCAGGCTGAACGCGGCCGAGATGACGATCGACCAATAGACCGAGGCGTTGGCACCCATGTGCGTCGGATCGGTGCCGCCCAGGTCGAGGACGTGCTTGAAGATTCCGCCGCCACCGAGAATCCCGCCGGGTCCAAACGGGCTGATGTAGCAGATCACACCCATGCCGACGATCCAGCCGCCGATCCACCATGCGGCCTGCCAGTCCATCTTGGGAGCGCCCGGGTTGAGCTTGAACAGGTAGGAGAGCCAGATCAGCGCGTAGCCGAACAACAGGGCGATGACGAGCGTGCTGTAGGTCTGCCACCCCGAGAACAGGATCACCCAGCAGGCACCGACAAAGGCCGCCGGCGCGAGGAACCATGCCGTCGGCAACCGATAGGGTCGCGCCAGGTTCGGCTTTTGCTTGCGCATCGCCCCGAGCGAGACCGGCGCTCCCGCGTACATGAACACCGAGGCGCTGGTGACGATCCCGACGAGCTTGGCCCAGCTCGGGAACGGGAGCAGGAACAGGATTCCGACGAGCGTCGCGATGATCACGCCGAACACCGGGACCTTCGCGGCGGTCACCTCCTCGAACGCGGTGGGGACGAACCCGTTCTTCGAGAGGCCGAAGGACAGCCGGGCGGAGGCGGTCGTGTACATCAGCCCCGTGCCGCCCGGGGAGACGACCGCATCGATCCTCAGCAGGGTCGCTAGCCAGGAGATACCGGCGATGCTCACCAGGGTGAAGAACGGACCCTTTGCGAGATTGGTGGCGACCGCGCTCTTGCTCGTACCAAGGCCGAGCCACCCGCCGTTGGTGGCCAGCACGCTTGGCTTCATCGCACCGATGAACGCGACCTGGAGCAGGATGTAGATGGCCGCGCCGATCAGGATCGACAGGATCACCGCGCGTGGCAGGTCACGCCCCGGATTCCTCGACTCTCCGCCGAGCTGCACCGCCTGCTCGAAGCCGAGCAGCGAGAAGATGATCCCCGCCGGCAACGTGAGCAGGATGTTCTTGAACGCGTTCGTGCTCGTGAAGAAGCCGCCGCCGAGGTGGCCGAAGTTCTGGCTGTGGAAATGACCGATCAGCAGGATCAGGATCGTCACGACGGGGATCGCGACCTTCCAGGTGGTGATCGCGTTGTTGATCCTGGCGAACAGGCGGATCCCGATGATGTTGATGATCACGAACAGCAGCATCAGGATCCCCGCCGCCAGGTAGCCCCAGCCGTGCAGCGTTCCGCCGGCGCTGCCGGCAGATGCGCTGGCCACGAAGAAGTTCCGCGCCCAGTGTGCGGTCGAGAGGTACTGGACCGCGGCCAGCACCTCGATCGGCGCGACGCTTGCTGCCTGTAGGTATGAGGCCCACCCGAACGTTGCGCCGGCGAAGCTGCCGTACGCGTAGTGGGGGAAGCGGCTCGTGCCGCCGCTGACGGGGAACAGGCCCCCCAGTTCGGCGTGCACCAGCGCCAGGATCAGGATGATGACCGAGCCGAGGACCCAGCCGATGATCGCCGACGGGCCGGCCAGCACCGCCGCGCCGAGCGCGCCGAACAGCCAGCCGGACCCGATGATCGAGGTCTCCGAGGCCCACAGCAGTCCGAGAAAGCCGACCTCTCGGTCCAGTCCTTCGTCGAGCTGCGGCTGCTGCGGTGCAGTCTGCGGTGCGCTAACGACGTCCGACATCGACCCTCCTCCAAGATCGTTTGAGGAGGCGGATGCTAACCATCCCGGGGCGGCACCTCAAGCCCCGGGATGGGGGTTTCAGGCAGCCAGCCTGTCCGGCTGCTCGCGGTCGTCGTGCTCGAGCCCGTAGAGCGACTCGAGCTCGTCATCGCTCGTCGCCGGACGCGTGCGCTCCGAGCTGGTCACGGGAACTCCCGTACGGAGCTCGAACAGACGCCGCTGGGCGTAGTTCGCCTCGGAGACGACGGTCTTCACGCGCTCGATCGTCCGCTTCGTTGCAGTAGCCATTTGTGCCTCCTTGGAGGTGGAGATCAACATTGCTCGTCCACTTTGGGCTAAGCCCGCTGGGCGCACATCGGCAGATCGCAGACGACTTGGAAGCGGCTCCCCTTAGTTTCGTAAGACCGCCCCTTACCCCACCGAGATCAGCGCGATTCCGGCGACGACCACCACCGCGCCCGCGAGTCGCCTCTTCCCGACCCGCTCGCGGCCGGTGACCGCCAGCGCGGCGGTCGCGATCACGACGCTCGACTCCCGCACCGCGGCCACCGACGCGGCGGATGCCAGCCGCAGCGCAGCGAGCGTCAACACGTACGCCCCGAAGAAGCCGACGCCCGCGGCCAGCGACGAGCGGCTCACGGCGGCCCGAAGAGCCGCCGCCCCCTGCATCCGCAGCGCGACCAGCACGTACGCGAACGCGGTCACGGCGAACACGATCTCCAGATACGAGAACGGGTTCGCGTGAGCGATGCCGTGCTTGTCGATCAGCGTGTACCCGGCGATGGCGCCGCCGACCGAGAGCGCCATCACGAGGTTCCGCGGGCTGACCGCCATCCGGGATTCGCGCACGAGCAGGATCCCTCCGCCGACGAGCACGACGCCGAGCGCCGCGAGCGGCGACACCTGGGTTCCCAGCGCGATCGCGCCGATCAGGAGCACGAGCACCGGCGCCGAACCGCGCGCCACGGGGTAGACGAAGCTCATCGCGACGGCCGAATAGGCGCTCGCGAGCAGCACCAGATAGAGCACCTCGAACGCGCTCGATCCGGCCATGTACGGGATCGCGCTCGGCTCGAGACGCCAGGTGAGCGCCGCGACGGGCGCGAACACGATCGTGCTGAACGCGATCGCCACCGCGGTCGCGCTGCGGACGTCTTTGCTGGCGGAGAGCAGCAGGTTCCACGCAGCGTGGACGACGGCCGCGGCGAGCGTCAGCGCCAGGGCGGAAGCAGGCATTAGTGCGGGTAATCTCCTCGCATGGCCACCACCGGCGACCATCGCACAATCGCGCCGATCGTCGGGCCGGACGACCCGCGTCGGTTCACCGACTCGGGCATCGAGGTCAAGGACCTGTACGGCGAGGAGGATCTGCCCGAGCGGCTTCCGGAGCACCTCGGCGAGCCGGGTGAGTACCCGTACACGCGCGGCATCCACCGCGAGATGTACCGCAAGCAGCTGTGGACGATGCGCCAGTACGCCGGCTACGCCAGCGCGAAGGAGTCGAACGAGCGCTACCGGTACCTGTTGTCGAAGGGGTCGACCGGACTGTCGATGGCGTTTGACCTCCCCACTCAGCTCGGGCTCGACTCCGATGACCCGCGCTCGCTCGGCGAGGTCGGGCGGACCGGTGTCGCGATTGACTCGATCGATGACATGCGCGTCGCGTTCGACGGGATCCCGCTCGACCAGGTCTCGACCTCGATGACGATCAACGCCCCGGCGAGCGTGCTGCTGCTGCTCTACGAGCTGGTGGCGGAGGAGCAGGGGGTCCCGGCCGAGCAGCTGCGCGGCACGACCCAGAACGACATCCTCAAGGAGTACATCGCGCGCGGGAACTTCATCTACCCGCCCGCGGGCGCGATCCGCCTGACGACGGACCTGTTCGCGTACTGCAGGGAGCGGATCCCGAAGTGGAACACGATCTCGATCAGCGGGTACCACTTCCGCGAGAAGGGCTGCTCCGCGGTCCAGGAGGTCGCGTTCACGCTCGCAAACGGGATCGCGTACGTTCAGGCCGCGATCGACGCAGGTCTCGCGATCGACGAGTTCGGGCCGCGGCTGGCGTTCTTCTTCAACGGCCACAACAACGTGTTCCAGGAGGTGGCGAAGTTCCGCGCCGCTCGCCGGATGTGGGCGGAGATCATGCGCGAGCGCTTCGGCGCGGGCGACGAGCGCTCCTGGCGGCTGCGCTTCCACACGCAGACCGGCGGCGTGACGCTCACCGCCCAGCAGCCCGAGAACAACATCGTCCGGGTGGCCCTCCAGGGCTTTGCGGCGGTCTGCGGTGGCACCCAGTCGCTGCACACCAACGGGTTCGACGAGGCGCTCGCGCTGCCGACCGAGCGCGCCGCGAAGATCGCGCTGCGCACCCAGCAGATCATCGGATACGAGTCGGGCGCGGCGGACACCGTCGACCCGTTCGCCGGTTCGTATTTCGTCGAGGCGCTGACCGACGAGATCGAGGCGAGCGCGCAGGAGCTGATCGCGAAGGTCGACGAGCTCGGCGGATCGATCAACGCGGTCGACTTCATCAAGAACGAGATCGAGGAGTCGGCGTTCGGCTATCACGAGCGCTACCGGATCGGGCAGGACGTGGTGGTCGGGGTCAACAAGTTCGTCGAGGACGACCCCGAGGTGCCGGACATCCTGCGTGTTGATCCCGAGTCCGAGCGCCACCAGCTGGAGCGACTGAAGGCGTTCAAGGCGGAGCGCGACGCGCGCGTCGTCGAGCGGCGACTCGAGGAGATCCGGACGGGCGCCCGCGGCGACGGCAACCTGCTTCCGCTGCTTCGCGCCGCGCTCAAGGACCGCTGCACGCTGGGCGAGGTGTGCGGCGCGATGCGCGACGTCTTCGGCGAGTATCAGCCGACGTTCTGAGCCAGGGGGCACCCGGATGGGGCTGGACAAAGTTCCCCGCATCCGATAAAGTCAACTAATCGAGTAGAGATACTTGACTTTGCACCGGGGCGAGTCTGCTCCGCCGGGCAGCGAACGGGGGCCGGATGTCGATGGAACCTGGGGAGCGTCGGTCAGCGTGCGGTCAAGACGACATCGGAGGTTCTGCCGTGTTTCACCGAATTGCATCGAGCCCCATGCTGACGCCGACCGTGTTCGCGGCCGCGGCCGTGGTGTTCGCAGTGCTGCCCGCCGTCGCAGGTGCCGCATCGGCGCCCACCGCGCCCAAGCTGCCGACTCCCGCCTCGAGCACGACGTGCTGGGGGTTCCTGAAGCCGTCGCCGATCGCGTACGAGCCGAATCTGCTCGGCTACGACTTTCACTGCGACAACCCGATCACCGCCTACACGATCCTCGCCAATCGCAGGGCGTGGGACCTGCCGGTGATCGACGACTTCGACACCGCGCCGCTGACGACGCTGGGCGATGGCGTCACGCCCGACCCCAACACGAGCTGGACGTGCGAGGGCTCGATCCCGAGCGATGGCTTCAACTGCAATGCGGGCCTCAACAGCAAGGGCACGGCCTTGGGCTCGATGGCGGCCTGGAGCGTCGCGGAAGGCACGCTTGACACCAGCGACCCGTACTGCGGGACCCCCGCCGCCTCGGACGCGAAGAAGGCCAAGAAGGCGACCAAGCGCGTCAACCCGCTGAATCCCACGTATCCGCCAGGGCTTCCACGGGCGATCGTCCAGCTCGTCGTGACCGACTCGACGGGAGCGCAGGACGGACCGTTCGTCCTGTCCGACACGGCGTCCTGCTGGCCAAAGAAGTCGCACGACCATCACCACCACGCCGTGAGCGACAAGTAGCGCTCGCAAAACGACCGAGAGAAAGGAACTCCATGAAACGAGTTAGCAGGCTTGCGGCGACGGCCGTGACCATCGCCTCACTGGCGATCCCGGCGTCGGCCGGCGCGGTGACGCTGTTCGGATCGGGGTCGAGCGCCGCCTACCCGTACTTCCAGGAGCTGTTCCGCGTCTACCACCAGCTCCATCACAACGTCAAGTTCAAGTACATCCCGGACGGTGGCAACGCGGGCGTGCAGGACGTTCAGGCCGGCCGCAGCGAGTTCGCGATCCAGACGCGGCTGCCGCTTCCGAGTGACGCCGGGACGACCTGGGACAAGCTGTTCCTCGACGGGATGTGCATCGCCGTCAACCGGTCCAACAGCGCGAGCGACATATCGCTCTCGAACCTGGCGAACGTGTTCCTCGGCATCGACACCAGCTGGAGCCAGGTGCCGGGATCAAACCTCACGACGACGATCGACCCGGTGGGGCGCAACTCGTCCGCGGGGAGCTACACGTTCTTCCAGACGTCGGTGCTGAACGGTAAGACGCAGTCGTCGAACGTGTTCCAAGCGCAGTCCGACGGCCTCGTCGCGGTCGCGGTCAATCGCGACCCGAACGCGATCGGCTACGTCGGGCTGTCTCAGTCCGGCAGCGGCAGCGGCGTGAAGAAGCTTGACGTCAACGGGCTCGCATGCGACGCGGCGAACATCCGCAACGAGAGCTATCCGCTGTTCCGCTACATCTGGTCGGTCCTGCCCAACAACCACCCGAGCGTGGCTGTTGAGCGGTTCCTCGACTGGGTGCGGACGAGCAAGGTCGCCGGACGGGTGATCGGGCTCGCCGGGGCGGTCCCGGCGTTCAACAAGTAGGGGACCGAGGACGCCGTGGTCTCGCAGGACGACACCTTCGTCGAAGCCAGCCGGGGAATCGACGACGACAGGCGCGCCGAGCTCACGCTCGGCGCGCTCGTCTGTCTGGTCGTGCTCCTGCTGCTCGGAATGGTGGCGTTCGTCCTCCGTGAGGCGTGGCCGTCGTTCGCCCACAACGGTCTGGCCTGGTTTGGCCCGGGTGGCAGCGTCGATAACCAGATCCAGGCGATCTTCACCTCGGGCGATCTCCGGGAGGCCGCGCAATACACGTTCCACGCCTGGCCGATCGTTTGGAGCACGATCCTGACCACGACCGGCGCAGTCGTGATCGCTTTCGTATCGGCGCTGTTCGTCGCTGTGTTCATCGTCGAGTTCGCCCCGGATTGGCTGAAGCGGGTGCTCGAGCCGGTGGTGCGACTGCTCGCGAGCGTTCCCTCGGTCATCTACGGGCTGGTCGGGGTGCTCGTCGTCGTGCCGTTCATCGGCAACCACCTGGTCACCCAAGGCGAGAAGGCCTCCGTCACGCCGGTGATCCAGCTCAGCGGCTACAGCCTCCTGGCCGCGGTGCTGATCCTGACGGTGACGATCGCGCCGATCATGATCGCGATCTTCGCCGAGGGGTTGCGCTCCGTTCCACGCGGCTGGATCGAGGGCTCGCTGGCGCTCGGCGTCAACCGCTGGCGGACCTACTGGAAGATCGCGGTCCGCACGGCCCGGCCTGCCCTGGTCGCGGGGACGGTGCTTGCGGTTGCGCGGGCGCTGGGGGAGGCCGTGATGCTGAGCATGGTGTCGGGCTCCGTCGGGTTCGCCCCGAACCCGGCCGACGGGCTGATCTTCCTGTTCGAGCCGTCGCGAGGTCTGGCCGCGACGATCATCCGCAACACCGAGGAACTGAGCTCGCCGCCGATGAAGCACACGCTGTACGCGATTGCTGCGGTCCTCCTGTTCTCTTCGGCGATGCTGTCGCTGATCGGCTGGGCGGCGAAACGGCCGATGAAGCGCTACCTCGTCGCGGGGGGCTCCCCGTGAGCGCCGTCGGGGCACCGGCCTCGCCGGGAGCGGTCCGCCGGTCGGAGTCGAGCAGCTCGTGGCGTCTGTCCGACCGAATCGGTCTCGGGTTTGCGTGGCTCCTCGGACTGCTGTTCTGCGCGGTCGCCGTCTCGATCGTGATCTACCTGTTGATCCAGGGAGTCAGATACGTGCGCCCCAGCCTGCTCGTGACCTCGCCTTCGGCGGGATACACGCAGAGCGAGACGGGCGGCTTCCTCGACCCGATGATCGGCACGTTGATCGTCGCGCTGCTCGCGATGGCCATCGCGATGCCGGTCGGCATCGCCACGGCCGTGTGGCTGAGTGAGTTCGCGCGGCCGGCGGGGCTGGCCCGAGTCGCGGAGTCGACGGTCGAGATGCTCGCGGGCACTCCCTCGATCGTGCTGGCGCTGTTCGGGACGATCATCTTCGAGAGCCCCGCGCTTGGGTTCCTGAGCCAGACCTCCGGCGGAATCGTGTTCGGACGCTCGTTCTTCGCCGCCGGCGCGATGCTCTCACTGGTCGCGCTGCCGCTGGTCGTGTCGACCGTGCGGGAGGGTCTTCAGGCGATCCCAACCCACGTTCGCGAGGCCTCCTACGCCGTCGGAAAGTCGAAGATCGCCACCACCCGGCGCGTGCTGCTCCCCGCCGCTCGGCCCTCGGTGATCACGGGAGCAATGCTCGGGGTGGGTCGGGTGATCGGCGACACCGCGATCATCGTCGTGCTCCTCGGCGCGACGCTGAACCTCGAGGGGGTCGGCGGAGTGCCGCTGCTGGGGACGCTGCGAGGGACCGGCAGCACCCTGACCAGCTACATCTACGACAACGCGCCGACGGGCGACTACAACCAGCCCAACAAGGCGTACGCCGCGGCGTTCGTCCTGCTCGTGATCGTGCTCGCGCTCAACGCCGGGGTCGACGTGTTCGCACGACGCGCGAAGGAGCTTCGATGGGGTTGAGCAACCCGCCCCCGGTGCGTTGGTTGACCGGCAGCGCGGCTCCCGCCGCGACGCTGCGCGAGCCGCAGATCGCCGGCCAACACGGCAACGGGAACGGCAGGTCCCCCGCCCACGGGTTCGTCGCCACCCCGCGTCGCGTCGCGCCGGCCTCGTTTGCGATCGACCGGATGCAGGTCGAGGACCTCTCGGTCTCCTACGGCTCGAAGCTCGCCGTCGACTCGGTGTCGTTCCCGATCCGCCAGGGCGAGGTGCTCGCCCTGATCGGCCCGTCGGGATGCGGCAAGACGACGCTGCTGCGATCGCTCAACCGGCTCACCGAGCTCACGCGAACCGCTTCGCTGACCGGCCGGATCACGCTCGACGGAATCGACATCGCGGCGATGGAGCCGACCTCCCTCAGGCGCCGGGTGACGATGGTCTTTCAGCAGCCGAACCCGTTTCCGATGAGCGTGTTCGACAACGTCGCGTACGTGCTGCGCGAGCAGGCTCGACGGCGGCCGAAGCGCGCAGCACTACGGGCAGCGGTCCATGAGGCGCTGGCCCGCGCTGGTCTGCTCGACGAGGTGTCGGACAACCTCGACCACCCGGCGCTGAGGCTGTCGGGCGGACAGCAGCAGCGCCTGTGCATCGCGCGGGCGCTCGCGGCCGACCCGGAGGTTCTGCTGCTCGACGAGCCGTGCTCCGCCCTCGATCCGCAGTCGACGAAGGTGATCGAAGACCTGATCGTGAAGCTGCGCGAGGAGGTCGCCGTGGTGATCGTCACGCACAACCTCCAGCAGGCCTACCGGATCGCGGACCACGTCGCGTTCATGTACCTCGGCGAGCTCGTCGAGTACGGAGGCGTCAAGGGGATTTTCGGCGCCGCCCGCGAGGCGCGAACGAGGGAGTACGTCAGCGGTGCGTTCGGCTAGCCGGCTCTCCCCACTGCTGATCGCCGCCGCCGTGACCACGCTCGCGGGCTGCGCGACTACGCAGCAGACGGCGGCGCGGCTGCGGGTCAACGACGCTCGGATCCGCGCCAGCCAGCTGCCGACCGAGGTACTGAGGGACGACCGCAGCATCGAGGTGCTCGGCGTGAGCGTGGTCGGCGGGCCGTCGGGCTCGGCGATGGTCGTCACGCTGCGCAACCTCGCCGGGACGCCCGTCAGCGACCTGCCGATCTCGGTGGGCCTGATCGACGGCGGCCACAGGCGCTATCTCAACGGCGCTGCGGGCAGCGACTACTTCCAGACTCACCTCCCCGCGATCTCACGGCGCGGAACGCTGACATGGGTCTTCACGACTCCCCGCCGACTGCCCGGCCAGACCCGGCCGTTCGCCGTCGTCGGGGTTCCAGCCGCCCCCCCGCTCTCCCTTCCCCGGACGCTCCCAGACCTCGCGGCACGCCTCACGCGAGCGTCGGGAGCGCTCCGGGGGGGAGAGCTCCAGATATCGGTCCAGAACCGGTCATCGCTGCCCCAGTATCAGCTTCCGGTGTATGCCACGGCGAGTCGTGGCGGTCACTACGTCGCAGCGGGCCAGGCGACGATTGAGCAGCTCGACGGCGGTGCCAGCTCCCGTCTAGAGCTGCACCTGACCGGCGACACGAACGGGGCGAGCGTCGCGATCGAGGCACCCCCGACGATCTTCAGCTAGGGACGAGCGATGACTGTGAGCGAAACCGAGGTTCTGCCGAAAACGCCGGCGTCGGCTGTGGCCGGCGAGCAGTGCAACCAGTGCGGTGCGCCTGCCGAGAACGGTCAGCGGTACTGCGTGGTCTGCGGCGCCAAGCGGCGCCACGTCGACGATCCGGCGGCGAGCTACCTCGCGACGCGTACGAGCCGGAGCCGAGCCGCGGTCAGCCGGCGCGCTGCCCGCCCTCCCGGTTCGCGCGGGTCGTCCCTCGCGTTGGCGCTGGTGATCGCCGTGATCCCGCTCGCGGTCGGACTGGGTGTGCTCGTGGGGCGTGCCTCGATGGGCGGCGACGGCAGGCTGATCGCGGCATTGCGGGCCGAGAAGCCTGAGATCATCAACACGGGCGGCGGCAGCGGCAGCACAACGGCAGCGTCGAGGACCCAGCCCGTCGCTCTCTCGAGCAACTTCCCGCTCGCGCAGGGATACGCGGTTGAGCTCCGGACGCTGCCGGGCAGCGGAACCGATCAGGCGACTGTCAACTCGGCCGAGGCCGCGGCCAGGGCCAAGGGCGCGACCGGCGTCGGGCTGATCAGCCAGCAGAGCTTCAGCGTCACACCAAGGCCGCCCTCGGGGGCGTACGTGATCTATTCGGGGGCGTTCACGGCGAGATCCGCTGCGGAGAAGGCCCTAGCGAAACTCAGGAAGCGCTTTCCCACGGCGATCGTGATCCGGGTCGGGTCGCTGGGCGCGGTCAGCGGTGCCGGGCAGGTGCTGAGCAAGACGAGCTACGGGTCCGCGACCCAGATCGCCGGTCTCCACGTGACTAAGACTCAGCTCAGCTCCGGCAAGCAGGTCGTCCAACACATCCAGCAGACCGAGGGCAAGAGCTACGTCAACGCCCAGCGCGGACTGCCATCTCAGATCTCGATCCCATGACGGCGAACATCTTCAAGCGACGCCCTGTCGAGGAACCGTCTCCGCCCGCACCGGATCGCGAGCTGATCGCGCAGCGCGAGCGTTTGACCGAGCGCTTCGCCGTGATGCAGTCGGAGCTCGGCGGCCTCTTCTACGAAATGGCGATCCGCGACCACGTCCGCATGGACGTGCTGATGGGGCGCGCCGCCGAGCTTCAGCGCCTCGACGCCGAGCTGGGGCAGCTCGAGCATCTGCTCAATGACAACGGACCCGGCATCGGCGGGAACTGCCCGGCATGCGGCGCCATCTACGCCCGGGGTGCTGCCTATTGCGCTCAATGCGCGAATCCGCTGACCGCCGGGCGATGAGCAGGCTGCGTGAGATGAGCCGGCTGCGGAGATGAGCAGGCTGCGTGAGATCCACCTGACGCGAGTCCAGCTCGCCGCTCTTGCGGCCCTGTCGGCGGCCGCGACCGTGTTGATCGTCGCGGACGCCCTCGGGCGCACCGGCGCCCAGGCCGCCGCGCTGCAGGCGCTTCGACACCGGTCGGTGATCGTCGAGCAGCATCCATCGAAGGGAGTGGCTACGGCCTCGCCGCCGAACCCGACAAGCGACCCGCCACTGACTGATCCGGTCGCGTCGATCGCGCCCGGCGGTTCCTCGAGCAGCGCGCCCTCGGCCGCGTCGGCGGCCACGACCACGACTGGGACCGCGCCCTCGTCCTCCTCGTCCGGGTCCGGGTCCGGAAGTGCCGCTCCGGGGGCGTCCGCCGAGCCTGGGACGACGAGCGCGCCGAAGAGCAGGGTGAAGCACGTATTCGTGATCGCACTGTCGACTACGAGCTTCGATGCCGCGTTTGGGCGCGACTCGGTCGCGCCGTACCTGAACCGAACGCTCAGGCGCAGGGGCACGCTGCTTGCGGGCTACCAGACGCTTGGCCCGAGCGAGCTGCCGGATTACCTGGCGATGATCGCGGGCCAGGCGCCCAACCTCGACACCGAGGCGGAATGCACGACCTATTCCGAGTTCCCGACCGGCGCCGCGCCGAACGCAAACGGGATCGTTCCCGGGCTCGGCTGCGTGTACCCGAACACGGTGCTCACGATCGGCGATCAGGTCACAGCGTCGGGACACGGTTGGCGAGCCTACGTCCAGGACATGGGCTCTTCGACGTGCGTCCACCCGAACTCCGACGCCGTCGACGACGTTCCGCTGCCTGGTGCGGGCGACGACTACGACACTTCTCACAACCCCTTCATCTACTTCCACTCGCTGCTCGACCTGGGCGGTTGCGCCAGCAACGACGTCTCGCTGACGCAACTGCCGACGGATCTGCGCTCAGCCTCGACGGCGCCCGCGTACGCGTTCATCGCGCCGGAGGGGTGCCTCGATGCGTCGGCATCGAGCTGCCCGGATGGCGGCCTCGCCGGTTTGGCGGGCGAGGACGCGTTCCTCGAGCACGTCGTTCCTCGAATCCTTGGCTCCCCCGCGTACAAGCGGGGCGGGGTCCTGATCATCGCCTTCGCCCACTCCGCGTCCGGCAGTGAGGCTCCGCAGGGCACCCCGATCCGCACCGGGGCGCTGGTCCTGTCGCCGTACGCGGGCGCGGGCAAACGGGTCTCGACAACCTACGACCCGTACTCGCTGCTTCGCTCCGTGGAGAACCTGCTTGGCTATGCGCCGCTCGCATCGGCGAAGAGCGCGAGCTCGTTCATCGCGAAGGCGTTGCCGGGCCTCGGCTGAGCCCGGCGGCCGCGGGTGAGGTCGGCGGCTGCGGGTGAGGTCGGCGGCTGCGGGGTGAGCCGGGCGGCTGCGGGTGAGGTCGGCGGCTGCGGGTGAGGTCGCGGCTGCGGGGCTCCCCGACGCGAAGCGTTGGCGATTTGTTCCGGGGGGTGGAACCAGATCCCAACGCTTCTCGGCCAGCCTGCAATCCACCCGTCCGCGGCAGGAGTCGCCTGGCCCTCCGCGAACCACCGAGCCATGACGACAGACCACGTTGCGAGCCGAACCCTGGTCAAATCGCCACCGGAGCTGTGGGCTGAGTGCAGCGATGCCGGCTCGCTCGCCCGCCACATAGGCGAGTTCGGCGAGATCACGATCACGCGCCTGGAACCCGAGACGTCGGTCGCCTGGGAGGGCGAGCACGCGAGCGGAACGGTGCTGATCGAGCCGTCCGGCTGGGGAACCCGGGTGACGCTGACCGCCCAGACTGCGGTCGCAGACGAGCCGGTCGCGCAAGAAGACCATCCAATCGCGCGGGAAGACGAGCCGGTCGCACAGGAAGACCATCCAATCGCGCAGGAAGCCGAGCCGGTCGCGCAAGAAGACCATCCAATCACGCCAGAAAACAACCCAGTCGAGGAGGAGGAGGCCGATGAGACGGTGGAAGAGGCGGTTGCGGAGCCGGATCATGCCCTGGCGGAGGATCCCGGTCCTGTTCGCCGCCGCTGGCGGCGCCTGATCGGGCGGCTCAGATCGCGTGCCGACGATCCCGCGCCGGCCGCGGATGAGCTTGA
>Ga0073928_10007682_pt1 | contig 13851 bp, 17 predicted proteins | sample PaiPotPPA55metaG_FD_76969 | JGI IMG/M metagenome (GOLD analysis project Ga0073928, IMG submission 76969) | Iron sulfur acid spring bacterial and archeal communities from Banff, Canada, to study Microbial Dark Matter (Phase II) - Paint Pots PPA... ... | reverse complement strand
GGGGATCGTCTGGTGTCCTTCGCGAATCGCCTGCCCGTCCACGAACACGTAGGCTTGTGGCGGGGTGACCTTGATCTTGAGCTTGCCGTCTTGCGCGAAGCTGGCACCTGCGAACAGCGCTATGGCTAACGCAAGGGTGATGCAATTTCCCAATCGTCGCATCTGTATGTCTCCTGATTTGTGCTGTAGGCGGATTAAAGGTCGCTCTCCCGCGCCCAGTCGGGAAGGCGATGGCTAGGCAGTACTAAGTTAGCTTCGCAAGCCCCTTTCTGTCAATGACATTGAAACAAAAAGCGAAGGCTTTCGTCCGGTCGCATTAGATGCCTGCAACCTGCGCGATAACATTTTATACTGACCGCGATGTATAGCGACGCTGTGCTCGAACATTTCCGAAGTCCTCACAATGCCGGGGACCTTCCAAACGCCACGGCGGTCGTTGAGGTGACGAATCCCGTCTGCGGAGATGTATTGCGTCTTGCGGTGCGCGTTGAAGGGGCCCGCATTTTGGCGGCGCGATTTAAGGCGCAGGGCTGCGTGGCTTCGATTGCGTCCAGTTCGATGCTGACGGATCTGCTTGTTGGGAAGACGTTCGCGGAAGCGTCTTCCATCACGGCGCAGGGGATTGCGGGTTCGCTCGACGGGCTTCCGCCCGCTAGCTTTCATGCGGCGCAACTTTGCGCTGACGCTTTGGGCGCTCTCTTGCGCAAGCTGGCCTGATCCCCGGCCGCTTAAGTTTCGCCGTAGTCGCCGAGCGCTTGCTTCAACGTCTCCGGATCATTCAAGTTGAGCACTACTGCTTCCTCCTCGGTGGGCACTTCTAGAATTTCATTCGCATGCGCGCGAACTACTGCTCGAGCGCCAACTTCCGGCGGAGCCGCGAGAAGCTCAGCATAAAGCTGCTTCGCGAAAATCACAGGATGCCCCCGGCGACCGTGGAATGTAGGGACGGCGATAAGCCTTCCAGTGGAGAGAAAACCTTCGATTAGCACGTCGATTGTTGCGCGACTAACAAGAAAGTGGTCCACGGGCCAGACGAGGATACCGTCTTCGTGGTGTTCAATCTCGTCGAGACTGCGGAGCGCGATCTGGAGTGAAGAAAGCTGGCCTCGCTGCCAAGTTGGATTGAGTAGGAAATTCCGTGTGTCATCTCGAACTTGCTCGCGAATTTCGTCTGCATGCGATCCGAGGACAATCCGGCGAGACGCGATTCGCGGATCCTGGAGGTGATCGATTAGATGTTGAAGAGCCGGAACGCCGTGCTGGAGGATTAGCGCTTTCGGACGGCCCATGCGACGGGACTCGCCAGCGGCAAGAATCACCGCGGCAAGCCGGGCGCGACTAGCCATCGCGGAGAGCGGCGAGTTCGGAAAGCTTAACGGATTTGTGCGGTGCGTCTTCGGCGTTGCGGCGGACGGCAATCAGCTCGGCCACGATGCTCACGGCGATTTCCTCGGGAGTCAGCGCGCCAATTTCAAGTCCGACTGGCGCATGCACACGATCGAACTTTTCGGCGGGGAATCCTTCCTTCTCGAGCGCCTTATACACCGAAATTACTTTGCGCCTGCTGCCGATCATGCCGATGTACCGCGCTTCAGTGCCAGCCGCCCACGCCAGGACTCGCATGTCGTCTTTATGACCGCGCGTTACGATAACCAGGTAAGTCGACGAGTTTGGCGTGATCTTGGCGAACGCGTCTTCGTAGGTGGCGTGAATTTCCGACGCCATAGGAAAGCGTTCGGGATTCGCAAACGCCTCGCGGTCGTCGACGATTCCGATCCCGAAGCCCGTTTGATGCGCGATTCGCGCGACCGCCGTTGAAACGTGGCCTCCGCCGAATAGATACAGCATCGGGGCAGGCAAGATCGGTTCGACGAAAATTTCCAGGGTGCCACCGCAGATCAGGCCCGCGTCGTATGCAGCTTCATTATTCAGGTTGAAAACCATTTTTCGCGGCGTTTCGAGCTGGATTACTTCTTTTGCCGCGGCCCAGACTTCCGCTTCGACGCAGCCGCCGCCAACGGTGCCGGCGATCGAACCATCGTCGCGCACAAGCATCCGAGAGCTTTCAAAACTGGGAATCGATCCATTCGTGTGCACGATGGTTGCAAGGGCGCCGCGCTGGCCCGCCCGCCTCATACGCACGATTTCTTCGAATAAGTCCATTGGTTTGCCGTTGTTTTCAGAGTACGTCGCTGAATGGCACGTGTCAATCGAAGCGCTGGTCCTAGCGCGGCTGAATGCGCTTTGCCATCACCCGGCGGTCGAGGTGCTCGAAACCGCTGTTGCGATAGAGCTCGAATGCAGCGGAGTTCTTGCCGCCCACGTGCAGCGTGAGCGCATGGAGTTGGAGTTCCTCCGCCGCGTTCTCGACGAAGGAGAGCGCTTTGCGGCCCCACCCTCTCCGCCGGTGCGTGGAGCGCAGATAAAGCTCGTCAATGAACGCATCTCGGCCGCCGTATTCGAAGCTGTAGTCGAGCGTCAAACAGATATATCCAACCGGGGAAATGCCGTCGCAAATCAGCCATGTGCGGCCGAATGACGGGTTGCGCAAAAACTCCCCGACGGCGCGCCCAACGGCGCTGCGATCGTACGGGTGGCCATCGAACTCGTAGTATTCGCGGATCAGTTCACAGAGCGCCGCCACATCGTCCGGCGTCGCGACTCGGAAACTCGGATCGCCGTTGGCCGGAATGCTTGCTCCCATCTTGGACTCCCTATAGAGCACCATTGTATATTGAGTCCGTTTTGAGGGAGGCCTGTGATGAAGGCGATCGTCTATTCCCAGCATGGCGGTCCCGAAGTCTTGCACTATACGGACGCCGCGGAACCACAAATCGGCGCGAACGAGGTTCTCGTGCGCGTGCGCGCGTGCGCGCTGAACCATCTCGACCTCTGGTTGCGCGAAGGCATCCCCGGCATGCCGATTCCGCTGCCGCACATTCCTGGCAGCGACGTCGCGGGAGAAGTTGCGAAGATCGGCGACCAAGTAACTAACACGAAAGTCGGCGCGAAAATCATGCTACAGCCTGGAATTTCCGACGGCACTTGCGCGCAATGCCTCGCGGGACGCGACAATTATTGCCGTCAATATTCACTCATCGGGCAGATGGTGGACGGCGGTTGCGCCGAATACGTGAAAGCGCCGGCCGTGAATGTGGTGCCGATGCCCGGGAAGCTTTCGTTCGAGCAAGCGGCCGCTGTGCCACTCGTGTTCCTCACCGCATGGCACATGCTAATTGGCCGGGCGCACTTGCAAGCGGGTGAAACCGTCCTGGTTCTTGGCGCCGGAAGCGGAGTGGGAAGCGCCGCGATCCAGCTGGCTAAAAACGTCGGTGCGCGCGTGATCGCTACAGCCGGTTCGGAAGCGAAGCTTGTAAAGGCGAAAGAACTCGGAGCGGATGAAGTGATCGATCATTCGAAAAAGAAGATTGCCGCGGAAGTGAAGCGTCTCACGGACCGCCGAGGAGTGGATGTGGTCTTGGAACACGTAGGCGCAGCCACATGGGAAGACAGTATCTACAGCCTCGCCGCCGGCGGAAGGCTCGTTACCTGCGGGGCGACCACCGGTTACGACGGAAAAATCGATCTTCGATACCTCTTCACGCGGCAACTCTCGATTCTAGGTTCGTTCATGGGCAGCAAAGCGGAAATGTTTCCGGTGCTGGAGCTTTTCAATCGCGGATTGCTAAAGCCCGTGATCGACACCGTGATGCCGCTCGAACAATGCGCCGAAGCTCACAGGCGCCTCGAAAGCCGGGAACAGTTCGGGAAAATCGTTTTGCGCGTGGCGTAGGTTGCCGGGTTTTCAGTACGCGCGGCGGATTGAATGCAGCCAATTGCAAAGGCCTCCGCAAAGAGGCAAAATACGGTGGAAGGAACGCACAACTGAGTGTCCGTTAAACTAACAAAGGGCGTCACGCTCGAGCGGCCCGGCCAGGATGAAAACTTCCTGAAGGACGAGGGCATTCTTCTTACTACCCTCGACAAATTTGTCAACTGGGGGCGCCGCAGCTCGATCTGGCCGATGTCGTTTGGCCTCGCCTGCTGCGCGATCGAGATGATGTCCATGGCCGCTTCGCGCTACGACATCGCGCGCTTCGGCGCCGAAGTATTTCGCGGGTCGCCGCGCCAGTCGGACCTGATGATCATCGCGGGCCGCGTGTCGCAGAAAATGGCGCCGGTGATCAAGCAGCTTTACGAGCAAATGCCCGAACCCAAGTGGGTGATTTCGATGGGCGCGTGCGCAACTTCCGGTGGAGTTTTTAACAACTACGCCATCGTGCAGGGCGTGAATCAAGTGATTCCCGTCGACGTTTACGTCCCTGGGTGCCCGCCGCGGCCGGAAGCACTCCTCTACGCCATCATGCAGCTTCAGAAGAAAATCGATTCCACGCGGGGCAGTTTCATGGAATCGCTTAACCTCAGCAAAAGCTAGCCAGCCACCTCTGGATTGATTTGCTCTTCGCATTGCATGGGGAGGAACATTCCTATTGAGATTCGCGCGGCAGCATAGCGAGGGACTATTACGCCATTCGCGGGCCGCGCAGAACGCGCGCCGGAAACATTATGATTGCGCCCAGCAATTCGAACACTCCCGTGACCGCGATCCCCAAGATGCGGAACGGCAGCAGCAGGATCCAAATGAAGGGATATAACACGAGCGCAAGCAGAGCCAGCGGCCAGCACAAAATCAGAAGAATGCACCAGAGCAGAAATTTGAGCATTGTGTCCTCCCCGACTCTTTATCAGTAGATACGAGTTGTCGTAGGGTTTTGTTTCATGCGACGGTCGCTGTCGCCGGTTCGCCCTCTAATTGCAATACGCTTTCCGGATTGTTGTGTTCGCGCCGCACGTAACCCATACCAACGGCGGCGCGCGTGGCAGGTGAAAACGCCGCGCTGGTTACAGCCCCCACATCCGCACCGCCTGCGCGCAACTTAGTTCCAGGCGTCGGCGCAGTTGTTGATGAGAATCGCAAATTCACGCGCTTGCGGTTCACGTGGCCGCGAGAGCGCACGCGCTCGACTATTTCCTGCCCTGTATAGCAGCCTTTCGTGAAGCTGATGTGCGTTTCTTCGAGAGCGGCTTCGTGCGGGATCACAGTATCGTTGAAGTCGGCGGGGAACCACGGCACGCGAGCCTCGAGCCGGAGCGTATTGAGTGCGTTCATGCCAATCGGTTCACCGCCATGCGCGCGAACGCCCGACAGAATCTTCTGCCATAGCAGCGGCAGCCACTGGCGCCGCGCAATGAACTCGGCGCCCGGCTGGCCAAAGTGCGAGCGCGTCAGAAGTTGGCAGGGCATGCGCTCGATTGTGACTTCGCGAATCGCCATATTCGGCACATCCTCGAGCGCCACGCCGCAAACTTGCTGCACGATCACCGCTGCGCGCGGCCCCTCGATCGCGAAGCTGCCTACTTCGTCGGTCGTATCTTCCAGCTCCACGTCGTCCATGATGATGTATTTGTCGAGCGCCGCGACGGTTCGCTCGCGAACCGATGCGTGCGACAGCGTGAGCAGCTTTTCCCGGAGCGCGTAAACCTCAAGTTCCGCGAGAATGTGCCCTTGGGCATTCAGCAGAAGTGCGAGTGCGCCGCGGCCTTCGGTCAACGCCTGAATATTGTTCGTTAAGACCGCATTCAAATAGCGCGCGCGATCGGGGCCTGCCAGCGAAATTACGGCGTGCCAGCTCGTGTCGAATAAAGCGACGCTTTCGCGAGCTGCACGATATTCGCTGTCGAAGCCTGCGAATTCCGCGGGCAGTACGCAACCGCAATACTCGGAGAGTTTTGCGCCCGCTGCGCGATGTTCTTGAATGAGCGGTGTTTCCATAAGACTTGTCGCACGATTCGCACGACTCAGTTCATCTTATCAGATGCAACGGTGGCGTAACTCGGCGCACGAGCGAGGGAACGAGGCGCGGTACGCCCCGGCGGCGAGTTCCGGCGAACTTTGCGGTGCTGGTATACTTGGTCCGATGACGCAAAAACTGATTCACGAAGTCATTCCGGTCGGGATGCTGCAATGCAATTGCTCGATTCTGGGCGATCTCGTGACGCGTGAAGCAATCGTCGTGGACCCGGGCGATGAAGTCGAGCGTATCGAGGAAATTCTTCGGAAGCATGGCCTGAAGGTTCGCGCCATTATCAGCACCCATACTCATATCGATCATGTTGGTGGACTGGCCGAGCTTCACCGAGCAACCGGAGCACCGGTTCTGATCCACGAAAGCGATATGGAGCTGTACGGCCATCTCGACATGCAAGCGCAGTGGCTCGGTGTTCCGACGCCAGCGAAAACGAAGATCGAGGAGTTCGTAAAAGAAGGAGACACTTTACGCTGGGGCGGGTACGAAGCTCGGGTTCTCCACACTCCAGGACACACGCCGGGCAGCATTAGTCTTGTTGTAGGTCACGGAGTCGGCGCTGAGGATGGTGCGGCGCGGGTGCGGGCAAACGTGAAACCGAGCGGGCCTGAGCGCCTCATTGCAGGCGACACTCTGTTCCAGCGAAGCATTGGACGGACCGATCTTTGGGGCGGCTCTCATCCGCAGATCCTGCAGTCCATTCGAGAAAAACTGCTCGTCCTACCCGACGAAGTGATCGTGTACCCTGGACACGGAGAAACCACAACGATTGGAGTCGAGCGCGCGCTCAACCCATTTCTTCGCTGACGCTGCCCACGTCCTGCCGAGCAATAGGTTGTACCCTATCGCCGGGACGAAATATCTCACCATCAGTTCACGATTCAAACGCGAACTATGGTAAAAATTCTGCGCACTTATATCCCAACAGGTAAAGGAAGGCTGCTATGAATTCCACTCCATTCTCAGGACCATCGACGCGCCGCGAGATCCTCCGCACGGGAGCCGCATTTCTAGGGGCGGGTATTGTTGCAGGCGTGGCTCCGCATAATTTATTCGCCTGTCCACAGCCGCCGTCCGGGAACGCGCAGCAGGCGGGCGCTGCTGCCACTGATCCGTTGGCGCAGATGCGTGCGCAAATGGCGGCGATCCCGCTCGAGACGCTGAAGTTGCGCGACAATCTTTTCATGCTCTACGGCCCTGGCGGCAACATGGTGGTGCTGAATGGTGCGGACGGCAAAGTTCTGGTTGATTCGAGCTTTGCAAGCGTCGCTCCGAAATTGAAACAATCCATGGATGCGCTCGGGACTGCGCCGCTCAAAGTTCTGATCAACACGCACTGGCATTTCGATCACACCGACGGCAACCAGGCGATGCACGCAGCCGGCGCAACGATCCTCGCTCATGAAAACACGCGCAAGCGCATGTCAACTCCTCAGACCGTGGCCGTGCTCGGAATGCACTTCGATGCTTGTCCTGCCGCCGCTCTTCCGCAACAGACTTTTTCGGACGCGTTCAAGTTGTATTTCGACAACGAAGAACTGTCTCTGAGCTACACTCTACCCGCGCACACCGACACCGACATTTTCGTCCACTACCATCAGGGGAATGTGCTGCACATGGGCGATCTCTGGTTCAACGGCACCTACCCGTTCATTGACGCGAGCTCGGGCGGAAATATTAACGGAATGATCGCGGGCGCCACGCGAGGAATCAGTTTAGCCGATGGAGAAACTAAAATCGTACCGGGCCACGGCCCGCTGGGCGATAAAGCCGCGCTCACGAAGTATCGCGACATGCTAACCACCGTACGCGACCGCGTGCAGAAGTTAAAATCGAGCGGCAAGTCGCAGCAGGACGCGATCGCGGCGAAACCCACGGCCGACCTCGACGACCAATGGGGCAAGGGCTTCATGAAGCCGGACTTTTTTGTCACGATCGTTTACCAGACTTTGTAGCGGTAACCACTGTTTGGTCGCATCAATAAGAGATTCGTCCCACGGTTTCTCTTCGGTCAGCACTAGGGGAGAGAGCTAGATGCCCCTCTGCGAAGGGTGCGGAACACGGACGGACGACTTGCACATCAGCCGGCGCGCCGTGCGCCTCGAGCTGTCGAAGAGGTTTCGTCCGCTTCAAATCAAGGCGCTGTTTCTAGACAGCGCTCCGCCCAATCGCATCGAAGATTACTTCTACAATCCCTCCAGGGATCGCGCCGACCGTTCGATTGCATCACGCATGTTCTTCGACGAACTCGCCAAATGCGTAGGCTCCACGACCGGCGCGGAGATGCAGGAGGCAATGCTGCTTTCGACCTTTCAGTCGCGCGGCTACTTCCTGGCATATGCCGTGGAATGCGCCTTCGAAGATCAATCCGATCCCCAGAACGCGTTGCGCCGGGCGGCTCCCACGATATTGAAGCGCATCCAGGAAGTTTATAAGCCTGCGTATGTCGTCCCTCTTTCGCAGCCAACGCACGAATTGATACGCCTGTTCGGTTTGATCGGTTGGGGGGAACGCCTAGTCCTCGACAAAGGTGGCCCGTTTGTCGACCCGTACCTCGGGAACCCCAAGAGGCAGGCTGAAATGGGCACCGCCTTCGGCGAAAAGATCAAGAAGTCCCTCGCCGCCCTGTCTTAAGGCCTCCCAAACCAACCGATGGGCGTGATTTTCGCCGTAACCTTTTGCCGTCTCGGCGGTTTATCTTATTGAAGGCAGATAATGCGGAGATACCGTTGAAGGCTGTGAAAAGGGAAGCGGGCGAGCGGCTGCTAATCGAGGCTGCCCAAAAAGATCCCAGTCGCTTCGCCGAGCTTTACGAAGGCAATTTTGAGCGCGTCTATGCGTATGTCGCGCGGCGTGTTGGTAGTCGCGACGCGGCGCAGGATGTGACCGCCGAAGTGTTCCATGCGGCGCTCGCGAATCTGGGCAGCTACCAGTGGCGCGGGGTTCCTTTCGCGGCGTGGCTTTTTCGCATCGCTGCCAACGCGATTTCGGACCGTTGGCACAGCGCAGCCCGCGAGCAGGGAAAGAAGCTCGCGCCGGATGAACCAGCTCACGCGGAGGTGAGTATCGAAGAAGTCGAAGAGTGCGCCCGTCTTTTTCGCTTGGTTGAAAAGCTGCCGGTCGAACAGCGCCGCGTGGTTCAGATGCGTTTCGCCGAAGAAAAGAGCATTCGCGAAATTGCCGTAGCGCTGCGAAAGACCGAAGGCGCCATCAAGCAGCTTCAATTCCGCGCATTTGAGACTCTGCGCGCGCAGGTGAACAAGAAGACAGGTGAAGCACATGGCTAAGCAAAGCCTGAGCGTACAACTCGACCGTGCGATCGACGCGCTTCTCGCGCAGCGGAATTCCTCGGCACCCGTCGTGGATCGAAAACTCCGTCCGCTACTCCATCTCATTGCGGAGTTGCGCGGCTTGCCCGATCCCGCATTTAGAGTTAGTTTGAAATCCGATCTCCAAAGGAGAACAACAATGGCCAGTCAACCGGCCGCCTCACCAAAAGCAGGGAATTACATTCGCGAAGGTTTTCACACCGTGACTCCGTATCTGTTGGTCGCGCGAATCTCGGAGTTCATGGATTTTCTCAAGCAAGCGTTCGGCGCCACGGAACTATTGCGCGTGAAGGACCCAAAATCCGGCCTCGTCATGCACGCGGAAATGAAGGTCGGCGATTCCATTCTCGAAATGGCCCAGGGAAACGACCAATTCCCTCCAAGAAAAGGGGCGCTTCACATTTTTGTTCCGGACGTAGACGCCGCTTATCAGCGGGCGCTGAAAGCCGGCGCGATCTCCCTCCACGCGCCCATGGATCAGCCTTACGGCAGCCGCGATTCGGCCGTGGAGGACGGATTCGGCCACAACTGGTATATCGCGACGCAAACTGACGCCGGTCCGGGGAAATACATTCCGGAAGGACTCCACACAGTCACGCCTTATCTGACTCTCCATGGCGCCGGACAGTTGATTGAGTTCCTCACAGCGGCCTTCGGCGCGGAAGAGGTCGAGCGACACGAAGAACCCAAGGGAACCATTGCCCACTCCAAAGTGCGCATCGGCGATTCCATCATCGAAATGAGCGAAGCTCACGGACAATGGCAGCCGATGCCCATGTCCCTGCACCTCTACGTGCCGGATACCGACGCTCTCTACGAACGCGCAATCGCAGCGGGCGCAACATCGGTTCGCCCTCCAGCCGATCAACCGTATGGCGACCGCGCGGCTGGCGTCGCGGACGCCTTCGGAAACCAGTGGTTTATAGCGACGCACCTCCGCGACGTGCAATTCTAACGACGCGGCAACTGCCACTTCTCCGCGAGAAACGAGGGCGCGCCATCTCTACGCGCGCTCCTTTTTCAATTCTTCCATAACGCTCTGGATCAGCTCCTTAGCCTTCGCGATTTCCTTGGTCACGATGCGAATATCCATCGCCGGTGTGTCCGGATAGCGCTGGCTCTGGCAATAGACGCCATGCTGCCCCACAAGCACCAGCGCGTTCGTCAGCAGATCCAGCGTTACCGCCAGCCGCCCGCGCCGCGCGCCCATCATCGTCTCGTAGTGCTCGAGCTCATCGCGATGTTCATCGAATACGGTCATGAAGCCTTCCTATTTTCGGGTCTGCCTATGGCTAGTTCTAGAACCATCTATTGCGTGCTACGGAACACACTCACCCAGTTTCCTTTACTCTGGCGCACCAACGCACGATAATTTCGCCGGTCGCCAATTGTACGCAGCAACGTTACGCGGTTATGCTGCAGCGCAATGATACGGCAGAGAACCTGAATTTGCTTCCTGCCGCGATGCTTTTTGAGATTCCGTGTTAGGCCCGCTGAAACGCGACAGCGAAGTTATTTTCCTCCTGGACCGGGCGCGAACGACACGCTCCCCGGCTCACGAGACCCTTGGGTGAGGGAACTATGAGACGCTCCGACCTGGTGCGACATCCGACGAAAGGCAAGACCGTGCGGACTTCGCAAATTGTTTTTGGCGAACGGCAACACCTTCTCCGCGTCCTCGATTCCGTCGAGCGCAGCGCTCTGCCTGCCCCGCGCCTCGATCAGGAACGGCGCGTGATCGAACAATTGATTCATGCGCGCACGCAGGAGCTCAATCGCATCAACGCGGGTTGGGACGAAAAAGTCGGCACCGTTCTCAGCGCCGAAGTCCGTCCTGACACGCTAGACGCGCTGTCCCGGCAAGCTCCCAAGGAGGACTACTACATCCTGCGCCTGATCAGCGAGCACCCCAAAGTGAGTGCGAAGACGCTGGCCCGCCTTTCCCATCATCCCTACTCCGCGATTCGCGAGAACATCGCGCGCCATCCGAATAGCGACGCCGCTACTTTGACGCGACTCGCGCGCGACCGCACTCAACCGTTGTGGTACCTCGTGGCTTTCAACCCCAACGCCCCCTCGAACCTCCGGAAAAAACTTCAGGAGCGCATGCGCAGGCTGGGAGAAAAGTCCGCGACGCAGTAGAATCCCGGGATGGCTCCGCCGCCTCCGGCTTTCTTTAATATCTCCGACGAATTCGTCTCGCGGCCCGCGTCCGAGCATCCCGATCGTGTTGCCATTCTTGGTGTCGATCGCGAAGTCACCTACAGCGGACTGGAAAAGGAAGTAAATCGCGTCGCGCGGGCTCTCCGCGATTCCAATTGCCGGCCCGGCGATCGCGTCCTGATTATCCTTCCTGATTCGCTCGAGTTCATTGCTTCCTTCTTCGGCGCCGCGAAAATCGGCGCCATTGCCGTGCCGGTGAATTCAATGGCGCGCGCGGCTGACTATCGCCACTTCCTATCGGACTCCGGCGCCGCGATCGCTATCGTTCACTGGTCCGTTCTCGCCGAGGTGCTCACGGGCGCGGCAAGCATGCCGCTCACCAGGCTCGTGGTCGTAGGCGGAACGCGGCGCGCCGTCGAATACATGTCACGCTCCGTCGCGCATTGGTCGGACTGGCTTCCGGGTCAGGCCGCTGAAACTGCTTCCCATGAAACCGCGCTCACCGATCCTGCGTTCTTCCTCTACACCTCCGGCAGCGGAGGCCCGCCGAAAGCCGCCGTCCATCGTCATCAGGATATGCCCGCCTGCTCGGAGGGTTTCGCCAAAGGTGTACTCGGACTTCGCGCGGACGATCGCACATTCTCGGTCTCCAAATTGTTTTTCGCCTACGGACTCGGCAATGGCATGTATTTCCCATTTTTTGTCGGCGCTTCCACGATTCTCTATCCCGACCGGCCTCGCGCGGACCGCGTGATCGAGGTCGTCGAACGCTTCAAGCCCACCGTGTTTTTCTCCGTACCAACCTTTTATGCGTCGCTCCTTCGCGAAGAAGAGAAGGGAAGGCGCGCCGATTTTTCGTCCGTGCGCGTCGCGGTGTCCGCGGGAGAATCTCTCCCTGCTGAAATCTTCCTGCGCTTCCGCGAGCGTTTCGGCATCGAGATTCTCGACGGCATCGGCTCCACCGAAATGCTGCACATGTTCTTGTCAGCCCGCCCAGGCGAGGCGCGCCCGGGCAGTTGCGGCCGCGAGGTTCCCGGGTACGAAGCGCGCATTCTCGGCGACAAAGGAGACGAGCCGGTTGGCAACCGCGACATCGGCAGTCTCTGGGTAAAGGGCGGAAGCGCCTTCTCCGAGTATTGGAACCTTCCGGAACTCACGGCGTGCTCGCGGCAAGGCGATTGGGTGCTCACCGGCGATAAATTCACGCGCGACGCCGATGGCTTCTATCACTACTGCGGCCGCAGCGACGATATGATGAAGGTCGCTGGCATGTGGGTCTCGCCCAGCGAAGTAGAAAACGCGCTTCTTTCGCATCCAGCCGTCGCCGAAGCCGCCGTCGTCGCGCACGCCGATTCCGTAGGCATCACGCGCACCATCGGTTTCGTCGTTCTCAGTCCCGGGATCATCCAGCCAGCGGGCGGACTCGACAGCGAAATCCATGCCTGGGTCCACACCCGCCTCGTCGGCTACAAGTGTCCGCACGAAATTCGCTTCGTCTCGGAACTTCCAAAAACGGCCACCGGCAAGATTCAACGCTTCGTCTTGCGCCAGCCCGCCGCCCAGTCCTGAACTTGGTGGGAGCCCCGCATTTAGGGTGTGGAAGCTCTAGCATTCATGCCAGGGGAGGAGCGCTTTAGCGCTGGCATTTCGAAGTTCCGCCTCGCGTCGCAAGACAAAATGGCTCTTTACAGATACGAATAATGTTGTATATTGGCCTATAGGATAGAGCCAATGCTGCCACTCCATTTACAGTCCGAAAGCCACATTCCCCTGTACGTCCAATTGCGCGATCAGTTGCGCGCTCTGGTCCATTCCGGCGAACTCCGCACCGGCGACCGCATCCCTGCCAGCCGCGAACTTGCGGCGCAGCTTGGCGTCCACCGCACCACCGTCGCCAACGCCTACGCCGAGCTCGAATCCGAGGGCTTGATTCAAGGCCACGTCGGCCGCGGGACGTTCATCTGCGGTTCGCCTTTGAAACAATTCACCCCCGCCCCCCGCACCAATGGCAATGGCCACGGAGGCACGCGCTGGGAAGCGCTGTTCGCCGACGAGCGCGGCGATGAAGGGCTCAGCCGCTTGATGCCGAATGTACCGGAAGACGCGATCGCGTTCGTCAACGCCCGTCCGTCCGAAGAATTTTTCCCCGTCGAGGAATTCCGCCGCTGCTGCAACTCCGTGCTTCGCAATGAGGGCCGCCGAGTTCTGCAACTTGGTTCCACCGACGGCTACGAGCCGCTCAAGCGCGTCCTGATCGAAATGTTCCGCGGCGAAGGCATGGCCGTGCGTCCCGAGCAACTCCTGATCACTGACGGATGCCAGCAAGCTCTCGATCTGCTCTGCAAAGCGTTTCTGCGCCCGGGAGATTCCGTGGTCCTCGAGAACCCCGCATATCCGGGCGCTATCGCAATTTTTGCCAGCGCCCGCATTCGCACGCTTGCGGTGGGCGTCGAAACCGACCCGGCCCGCACCGGTTACGTGGGAATCGATAT
>Ga0073928_10007681_pt1 | contig 13855 bp, 17 predicted proteins | sample PaiPotPPA55metaG_FD_76969 | JGI IMG/M metagenome (GOLD analysis project Ga0073928, IMG submission 76969) | Iron sulfur acid spring bacterial and archeal communities from Banff, Canada, to study Microbial Dark Matter (Phase II) - Paint Pots PPA... ... | reverse complement strand
TCGAGATACGTTTGTTGCTGAATCATTACAGTTGCCAGTTGTTGGTTGCCAGTTGCCAGTTAGGAGCCCGTCGCCCACTGGCAACTGGCAACTGACAACTGGCAACTCGTCTTATCTCGCCTCAGGCGCCTTGCCCGTCATCACTTCCTCGGCCGAGACGGTGACGGCCTTCTCCGGCGCTCGCTCAACCACGCGGAGCAGTCGGTGGTGCTTGGTCTTGCTCAATGGCCGGCACTCGGTGATCTCGACCAGGTCTCCTTCCTTAGCATCGTTCTTGTCATCGTGCGCGTGCAGCACCGTCCGGCGCTTGAGGTACTTGCCGTACTTGGCGTGACGGGTCTGGTACGCGACCACGACCTTGATCGTCTTGTCGCCCTTGTCGCTGGCGACCACGCCGCGGATTATTCGCAGCAGGGGTCGCGGCGGGGCTGGTTGCGTTTGCTGGGCCATTGGTCCTCTTGGCTTACTTACTTGCCTGTGCCTTGCGTTGTTCCAGTTCCCGCTCCCGCAGCACTGTCTTGAGCCGGGCGATGTCTTTTCGGGTCTTTCCGAGCTGACTGGGGTCTTCCAGCTTCTCGGTGACGGCCTGGCTGCGCAGGTCGAACAGGTGCTTCTGCTTCTCAGCCAGCTCGTGCTTCACGTGCTCGGTTTCCTTCTCGCGGATCTCTTTGGTCTTCATGTCGGGGCCTTTTTCTGCGGGCCTCTGTCACGCCGCCGCATGACGGCGAGCGACGAAGCGGGTCTGGACCGGCATCTTGTGGGCCACGCGGGCCAGGGCGCGCTTGGCGGTCGGCTCGTCGACGCCGGTGATCTCGAACATCATAGTTCCCGGCTTGACGACCGCGACCCAGAACTCCGGCTCGCCCTTTCCTTTGCCCATGCGGGTCTCCAGCGGTTTTCCGGAGACGGGCTTGTGGGGAAAGATGCGGATGAAGACGCGGCCCTCGCGGCGGAGGAAGTGGCTGCACGCCACCCGCCCCGCCTCGATCTGCCGCGCCGTGACCCACGCCGATTCCAGCGACTGAAGACCGAAGTCCCCGAACGACACCGTGTTGCCGCGAGTGGCGTTCCCCTTCATTTTCCCGCGCTGGCTTTTGCGGAACTTCACCCGCTTGGGCATCATGGGCATAGAGCACAACCTTTCGCTTCCATCACGTTTTACGTTTTACGTTTCACTTGTATCGAGGCGCGTGGAACGTAAAACGCAAACCGTAATGTTTACCTTCGCCCGCGGCGCGGGGCTCCTCCGGGCCGCACATCCGTCTCCTGCACTTCCTCGCCATACATTCCGCGGTAGATCCAGACCTTGACGCCTATCGTGCCGTAGGTCGTGAAGGCGATGGCGTACCCGTAGTTGACGTCGGCCTGGAGCGTGGTGAGCGGGACCGAGCCGGTGACGGCCTTTTCCTGGCGGGCGATTTCCGCCCCGCCGAGGCGGCCGCTCACGCTGATCCGGATTCCCTTGGCCCCGGCCTGCATCGTCGATTCCATCCGCTGCTTGAGCACGCGGCGGAAGCTGGCTCGCTTCTTGAGCTGCTCGGCGACCGCCTCGGCCACGAGCTGCGCGTTCAGGTCCGGGTTCTTGATCTCGATCACCTTAATCGGGGCGACCTTCCGCTTGATCAGGTCTTCCAGTTCCTCGCGGAGCTTGTCGACCTCGGCCCCTTTGGGACCGATGACCAGCCCCGGGCGGGCGGTCTTGAGGGTGATGGTGACCTCCTCGCGCGTCCGCTCGATGAGGATGTCGCTGACCGCCGCGAAAGGCGGCCGGCGGTTCAGCTTGCCGTCGATCACCTTGCGGACCTTATAGTCCTCCACCAGGAAGTTCCCATACGCCGCCTTGGGCGCGTACCACCGCGACTTCCAGTCCTCGGTGATGCCGACGCGGAATCCGGTGGGGTTGACCTTCTGTCCCATATGTCGCTACCGCCTCAGTGCCGATTTCCGAATGCCGATTTCCGAATGCCGATTGGGGGAACGGTATTCATTCGGCAATCGGAAGTCGGCAATCACTATTCCTCTCTCTGATCCAGCGCCACGACCAAATGGCTGGTCCGCTTCTTGATCGGGTACGCCTTGCCGCGGTCCTTGGGTTGGAAACGCTTGATGATCGGTCCGGGATCGACCCACGCCCGGGCCACGAACAAGGTATTTCGCGGCGGGACGTCGCGCTCGTTGGCGTTGGCGACGGCGGAGCGCACCACTTTCTCGATCATGCCGCTGGCCCGCTGCTTCGAGAACTGGAGCAGGGTGATCGCGTCATCCACGTCGCGACCCCGGATCAAATCCATCAGCAGCCGGGCCTTGCGCGGGGAGATCCGCGCAAAGCGATGGCTGGCCTGGTACGTGTCGCGTTCTTCTTCGACTTCTGCCATAAGGCACCAAGTGCTGTGTGCTGAGTGCTGTGTGCTGAGTCGAGCGTTCACTCCGCACTCAGCACACAGAACTCAGCACTGACTTAAGCCGGTGCTCCCGGCGTCGCGGCCTTGCGGCCGCTGTGACCGCGGAAGGTCCGCGTGGGGGAGAACTCGCCGAGCTTGTGCCCGACCATGTCCTCCTGCACGAACACACGAAGGAACTTGTTCCCGTTGTGGACCTCGAACGTGTGACCCACGAACTCCGGGATGATCGTGCACGCGCGCGCCCAGGTCTTGATGGGCTGCTTCGCGCGGTTCTCGTTCAACTTGGACACCTTGCGGAAGAGCTTTTCGTCCACAAAGGGGCCTTTCTTTGCACTGCGGCTCATTGCGACTCCATTTGCGATTTGCGATTTGCAATTGGATTCAATCGCAAATTGCAAATCGAAAATCGAAAATCCTTACACGTTCACCGTCTGCGGCCTTTGCTGATGGGAGCCGAACTTGCGACGGCGGAGGATCAGTTTCTCGCTGTTCTTGCGAGGGCTGCGGGTAATGCCGCCCTTGGCGGGGACGCCGGTCTTGGAGACGGGGTGTCGTCCGCCGTTGGAGCGGCCCTCGCCGCCGCCGAGAGGGTGATCGATCGGGTTCATGGCTTTGGCCCGCGTATGGGGGCGAATGCCCATGTGCCGCGATCGGCCTGCCTTGCCGATGCTGACGTTGATCCAATCGACGTTGCCGAGTTGGCCGATGGTGGCCCGGCAGGCGCTGCGAACCCGTCGCATCTCGCCCGACGGCAGGATGATGACGGCCCACTCGCCTTCGCGGGCCCCCAGCCGGCCCACGCCACCCGCCGACCGCACCAGCTTGCCCCCCTGTCCGGGGTTCATCTCGATGTTGTGAATCTCCAGGCCGGTCGGGATGTTCGCCAGCGGCATGCAGTTGCCCAGGTCAGGCGGCGCACCGGGACCGTTCACCACGGTCTGCCCCACCCGCAGGCCGTTGGGATAGAGAATGTACGATTTCTCCCCGTCCTCGTACTGGATCAGGGCAATGAAGACCGAGCGGTTGGGGTCATACTCGACGGCCAGGACTTTGGCGGGCACGGCGTCCTTGCGGCGCTTGAAGTCAATCAGGCGATAGAGCTTCTTGTTTCCCCCGCCGCGGTGTTTGGCGGTGATCACGCCGTGGTGGTTGCGGCCGTTGGCGCGGATCCGCCCGACGACCAGCGACTTCTCCGGCTCGGACTTGGTGATCGTCGCCTTGTAGTCCACCACGCTGCCGGCCCGTCGGCCGGGAGAGGTCGGGTTGTAAAATCTGATCGGCATCGGTTTCATTGCCGATTGCCGAACGCCGATTGCCGAATGAAATCTTCAGTTCGGCAATCGGCAATCGGCAATCCGCAATCCTTAGAACAGTTCAATCCGCGAATTCTCGTCCAACACCACAATCGCCCGCTTGAAGCCGGCGGTGTGGGTGATCTTGAACCGCGAGCGTCGCGGCTTGCCTTTGCGGTTCATCGTCCTCACGTCCAGCACCTTCACGTTGTAGAGCTTCTCCACCGCCTGGCGGATCTGAGGCTTGTTCGCCCACCCCGCAACCTGGAAGGCGTAGGCATTGAGCGTCTGCTGCTGGTGCGTGCTCTTCTCGGTGACCAGCGGCTTGATGATGACGTTCGTGTGTCGGTCCATCTGATCCTCAGCACTGGCACTACGCCAGAATCTGCTGCAATCCCGTCCGCGTCACAAGCAGCGTGCGATTCCGCAGAATGTCCCAGGCGTTGAGCTGCTGGACGGTAGTCAGCGTCGTGCGATCGAGGTTCCTGGCGGAGCGCTCCAGCGACTCGTCGTGCCCGTCGATCGCGAACAGGCAGCTCCGGTCGATGCCCAGGGCCTTGAAGATCTGCGCCACGAGCTTGGTCTTAGGCTGCTCGAGGGTGATCTGGTCGACGACGCGGATGTCTTGGCTCTGGATCTTGGACAGGATCGCGCTGTTGCGGGCGAGGCGGCGGGCCTTCTTGGGCATGGACTGCCGCCAGTCCTTGGGCCGTTTCTGTTTGGCATGGCCCCCGCCCTTTTTGATCGGGTTGCGGATGCCGCCGGTGCGGGCGTTGCCGGTGCCCTTCTGGCGGAACATCTTGCGGGTGGACCCGGCGACCTCGCCGCGGGCTAGAGTGCGGACCGTGCCCTGCCGTTGATTAGCGTGATACATGACCGACGCTTGCTTGAGCAGGCTCTGCCGCACCGCGCCGCCGAGCTTCTGCTCGTCCACCTGCACGGTGTCGACCTTATGGCCAGCCTGGTTGAATACGGGCACGTCGATCATCGTTCGTGGTCCTTTGTCATTTGTCCTTTGTCCTTCGAAAGAGTTCGCCCTCACTGCCGTCTCTTACAAAGGACCAAGGACAAAGAACCAATCACTATTTCTCTTCCCTCACCCGTGCCGTGATGCTCTTGCGAATGAAAAGGAGCCCGCCGTTGGGTCCGGGGAGGGCTCCTTTGATGAGCAGGAGATTGTTGGCCGGGTCAATCTTGAGCAGGGGATGGTTTCGCGTGGTGACTCGGTCCATCCCCATGTGCCCGGCCATGCGGACGCCCTTTTTGGGCTTTCCGCTTTGTCCGCGCCACGTTGCGCGCGAGGCCAGAGACCCCGGCGAGCGGTGTTTGCGCTCGGTGCCGTGGGAGGCCGGCTGACCGCCAAAGTGGTGGCGTTTCATCACACCGGCCGTCCCCTTTCCCTTGCTGGTGCCGATCACGTCCACGAATCGCACGCCGTCAAAGATCGATACGTTCACCGAGTCGCCCGGCTTGCGGTCGGTGGCGTCCTTCAGCCGGATTTCCCTGAAATACTTGCGCGGGCCGACTCCGGCCTTGGCCGTGTGGCCGATCAGGGGAAAGTTGCTGAATTTCGCCTTGATCTCCCCGAACCCCAATTGGACGGCATGGTAGCCGTCGCTCTCGGGAGTCTTTACCTGCGTCACCGCGCAGGGCCCAGCCTGCACGACGGTCACAGGCATAACGGCGCCTTTCTCGTCGTAGATCCGGGTCGTACCGATTTTTTTACCAAGTAGAGCAGGAGTCATAGCACTGGTTGTTAGTTGCCAGTTGCTAGTTGCCAGTGGTCATGTCGGGTGGCCGCGACTGGCAACTGGCAACTACCAACTGGCAACTTTTTCACGACAGTACGTCCGCCTGGACGCGCGGCCCTTTGGGGGCAAACGGGTTCTTGGATGAACCCCACGGTCCGCAAAACACAAATGCCCCTTTGAGGCAGGGGCATATAAAGGCGGCAATTAAGCCTTGATCTTGACGAACACACCGGCCGGAACCACCAGGCGGTTAAGCGCCTCGACGGTCCGGGCGGTCGGCTCGAAGATGTCGATCACGCGCTTGTGGGTCCGCATCTCAAACTGCTCGCGACTCTTCTTGTCGATATGCGGGCTCCGCAAGACGGTGTATCGTTCGATGCGGGTCGGCATGGGGATGGGGCCGCACACACGGGCGTTGGTCCGCTTGGCATGGTCGACAATCTCCTTTGCCGACGCGTCCAGCGCCCGATGGTCGTAGGCTTCCATCCGAATGCGAATCCGATCGCCTTGCATAAACGCTTGTTACCTCTGCTTCCGCCGTCCGCGGGGCGCGCAGTAGCCACCCTCACGGGATGAAGAACAGTATCGGATTTTCTACGTCTGTCAAGCAGTAATGTTCGAGCTTCGAGCGCGACCCATCGGTGCGCGACAGTCTTCATGTGGCACAGCCGCCCTCGGCTGTGTTCCGCCTTCAGGCGGAAGGGAATTTCGGGCTGCGCCCAAACACAGCCAAGGGCGGCTGTGCCACATTTCAACTAGGTAGGCGACTATTGAGTGACCGGTTGGGGCTGGGGCTGCGGTTGTGGTGCCGGGCGAGGCGCCGTTGGCGCAGGCGCCGCGGCGGCAGGGCGCGGCGGAAGATTCAGGCTGCTGCCGGCCGACATCGCCCCGGCGGGGCGCGAACCTGTGGCGGCCGCCGCGGGCTTGGCCGTCGCCGGGTTCTTGTGGTCCGGCTGAAGCACCAGCGTCATCCGCCTGCCTTCCATCTTCGCGTCCCGCTCCACCTTCGAGACCAGGAACAGCTCCTGCTTCACCTTCGTGAGCAGGGCCCGGCCTAGATCCAGGTGGGCCATCTCGCGCCCTTTGAAGCGGAGGGTGAACTGCACCTTGTTCCCCTCCTTCAAAAAGTCGCGGGCATGATTGATCTTGATCTGAAGATCGTGGTCCCCGATGCGGATGGTGTCGATGTTGAGCTGCTTGAGCCGTCCCCCGCGCGCGTTGGCCCGCGACTTGTCTTCCTTTTTCTGCTGCTGGTAGCGCCATTTGCCGTAATCCATGATTCGGCAAACGGGCGGGCGGGCGGTAGGGGCAACCTCGACGAGATCGAGCCCGGCTTCGCGGGCCATCCGAAGGGCTTCGGCAGTGGAAACCACCCCGACCTGGTCGTCCTTGTCGTTGATGAGCCGAACCGGCGAAATCCGGATCTGCTCATTGTGGCGAAATTGGGTAGAAATGGCGAACGTCTCCTGTACACAAACTTCGCCCGGCAGGGCACGCGCCCGAACCCGGGCCTTTGATTATCGGACCTTTATCTTACGTCCCGCGGTACCCCGTTGAACAGTACAAAATGGATGAAGATCGCGTGAACGAGTTACTCCGGCTCGGCGGGCGCGGGAACCGCGTGGGTCGATCCGCGGGTGGCGATCTCCTGCCGGCATCGCTGGATAAACTCCGTGAGCGGCATGGTCCCTTGATCGCCCGTGCCCAATGCGCGGACACTCACCTGGCGCCCCTGCGCCTCTCTCTCGCCCAGTATCAGTTGATAGGGCACTTTTTGCAAGCTGGCGTCGCGGATTTTTGCCCCGATCTTGTCGGCGCTGAGATTGGCCTCGACTCGCAGCCCGTCCTCCTTGAGGGCCGCGATTACCTCGCCGGCGTAGTCGTTGAACCTTTCGCTGATCGGCAACACCGCGACTTGAACTGGAGCGAGCCAGAGGGGAAAGGTTCCGCCGAAGTGCTCTATCAGGATGCCCATGAACCGCTCCATCGATCCGAACGGGGCGCGGTGGATCATGACCGGCCGGTGCGGGCGATTATCGGACCCGGTGTACTCGATCTTGAACCGCTCGGGCAGGACGTAATCCAGCTGGACGGTCCCGAGTTGCCACTGGCGGCCGATCACGTCGCGGACGAGGAAGTCGACCTTGGGGCCGTAGAACGCCGCCTCGCCCGCCGCCTCGACGAAGTCCATCCTCATCTCGGTGAGGACCTCGCGGATTTCCTGCTCGGCTTGCAGCCACACGTCGCGGTTGCCGGCAAACTTGGGGCTGTTGGGGTCATGCTTGCTCAGGCGGATCTGCACATCGGTGAACCCGAGGGTCTTGAAGACGAACTGCACCAGCTCGACCGTCGCGCGGAACTCGCCCTTCACCTGTTGGTGGGTGCAGAAGATGTGGGCGTCGTCCTGGGTAAAGCCGCGGACGCGGGTCATGCCGGAGAGCTCGCCCGACTTCTCGAACCGATAGACGGTGCCGAACTCGGCGAGCCGAAGCGGCAGATCGCGGTAACTCCGCGGCTCGCTGGAGTAGATCATGATGTGGTGCGGACAGTTCATCGGCTTGAGCAGATAGTCCTCGCCGCTCAGGCTGAGCTGCCGGGCCACCGCATACCGGCGGCCCACGTTCTTCTCGTCCCACGGGTAATCCTGCGGCTTGATACCGCCCGTCGACACGAGCTCGCGCTCCCGCGCTTCGGTGATCGACTTGCCCTCGTCGCGCCACGCTTCCAAAGCATCGAGCAGCTCGTGGGCCTCGTCGCGGATGAACATGATGAGCGGGAACTGGCTCTCCCGGAAGTACGGGTAGTGCCCGCTGGTCTTGTACAGCTCCACCCTGCCGATGTGCGGCGTGTAGACGATCTGGTACCCGCGCCGGAACAGCTCATCCTGTATGAAATTCTGGAGAATCGTCCGGACCATCGCCCCTTTGGGCTTCCATAGAATCAGCCCCGGCCCGACCCGATCGTCGATCGTGAACAGCCCCAGCTTCTGTCCGATCACGCGATGATCACGCTGCCTGGCTTCCTCGATCTGCTTGAGGTAGTTGTCAAGCTCCTTCTTGTCGAAGAACGCGGTGCCATAGATGCGCGTGAGCTGCTGGCGCTTTTCGTCGCCTCGCCAATAGGCGCCGGCGACGTTCAGCAGCTTGAAAGCCTTGATCTTTCCCGTGTTGGGTACGTGCGGGCCGCGGCACAGGTCCAGGAAATCCCCCTGGCGATAGGTCGACACTATCTCTTCGCCCGCCGCGTCCAGCTCGTCGATGATTTCGTCCTTGAACCGCTGGTTCTCGCGGTGCAATAGCTCTTTGGCCTGCCGCGGCGGATGCTCGTCCCGGTTGAACTCGAGCCTCTGGTCGATGATCTTCTGCATCTCGGCTTCGACCTTCGGCAGGTCTTCCTGACTGAAGCCATCGGGGAATTCGAAATCGTAGAAGAAGCCGTTCTCGATGACCGGTCCGATGGTGTACTGCACGTCGCGGCCGTGCAGGTGGCGCAATGCCTGGGCCAAGACATGGGCGGTGCTGTGGCGCATGACGTACAGCCCCTCGGGGTCGCGGTCGGTGATGATCTGGACCTCGTGATGGCCATGCAGCGGGTGCGAGAGATCGACGAGCTTGCCATCGACCTTGCCGACGATGGCGGCCTGGGCGAGCCGCTTGCCGATCGACTCGGCAAGCTGCCCGACCGTGGTGCCGTCCGGCACTTGCCTGATGCTCCCGTCGGGGAGTTTCACTTCCGCCATGGGGGTGCCTCGTTCCGTGATTCGTTCATGGAATGACCTTGTTGAGCGGATAGGTGATGATGCCCGTGGCGCCGGCGCGCTTGAGCCGCGGGACCAGCTCGCGTTCCTGCTTTTCTTCCAGGATGACTTCGACGGCCACCCAGTCGGAATCGGCCAGCCGGCTGACCGTCGGGCTCTTTTCCGCCGGCAGGAACCCGACGACCTCGGCCAAACGGGCCTCGGGCACGTTCATCTTAAGCCCTACCTTGGCGCGGGCCTCGATGGCCCCTCGCAGCAGCATGGCGATGTTTTCCATCTTTTCCCGCTTCCAGGGCACGGCCCACGCCTGCTTGTTGGCGATCAGCCGAGGCGTGCTTTCCAGCAGCGTATCGAGCACGCGCAGATTGTTGGCGCGGATCGATGAGCCGGTCTCGGTCAGCTCGACGATGGCATCCAGCAGCCGGGCCTTGATCTCTGTCGTGCCCCAGGAAAACTCGACAGTGACGCTGACGCCCCTGGCAGCGAAGTACTTCCGCGTGACGTTGACCAGTTCCGTGGCGATGATCCCGCCGGCGAGGTCTTCGGGCTTCTGGGCCGCGCTCTCCTCGGGGACCGCCAGCACCCAGCGGGCAGGCTGGGCCGAGGCGCGGGAGTAAGTCAGCTCGCACACCTCGACCACGTCCTGCTCGTTGCCGTTTTCGACGACCCAGTCGTAGCCGGTCAGTCCGCAATCGATGATCCCATCGGCGACGTAGCGGCTGATCTCCTGGGCGCGAAAGAGGACGGCGGAGATCTTCTCGTCATCGACCCGCGGGAAGACGCTGCGATCCTGGAGCGTGACGCGGTATCCGGCGCGGCCGAACAGGTCGAGCGTCGAGCTCTGCAGGCTGCCGCTGGGCAGCCCGAGCCGCAAGGTGGATTCGGGGAGACGGTCGGTCATGTGTCAGGATTTCGCCTTCCTCTTTCCTCGAGCGCCCTCGTCCGAGACCGCCTTGCGCAGGGCGAAGTACAGGTCGTAGCACTCTTCGGCCTTGAGTTGGTGCTCGATGAACCGCTGTACGTCATCGAGGCTGGCCCCCTCGTCGACCACCTCCTCCTCCTTGAGGTAGGCGAGCATCTCGTCGTCCACGGGCATGGCGTGCCCGTCGAAGGCGACCAGCATGACATGAGCCTCGACGAACGGGTGCATCTCCGGAAGGTCGCGCAGGAACTGGCGGGCGTCGCGGCGGCTGATCGCCTTGAGCCGGTCGAGGCTCAGCGTGTGCTCCTTCTCGAAGATGGCGTTGAGCGCCTGGGTGATCATGGTCACCCGCCGCTCGATCGCCGGGTAGCGCGCGCCGAGCAGCTCCTGCACCTCCAATTCGGTCGCGACACGCAGCTCGTTGAGATCGACGAACTCGCGATCGATCAGCCGCATGGTCTCTTCCGCCTTGGCATCGGGGACGTCGAACGACATCGCCCCCCGGACCAGTGCCAGCAGCGGGTCCTTCGGCGGCTGCTTCGGCTCCGGCGGATACTGCTTCACCAGCCGCTTGTGCAGCGACCGCAATTCGTCGGCATATTTCGTCGCGTTTTTCAAACCTTTTCCTTGTCCTTGGTCCTCTGTCATTTGTCCTCAGTCCCGGGTCCTTGTGCGGGGAGCCACGAGCCCCGGCCGAACAAAGGACCAGGGACTAGGGACAAAGGACGATGGCGTCAAGTTTCGCTCGAAGGCGATGGTCCCGCCTCGGCCCGCCTTCGGTCGAGTTCGGCGTTCTCCCGGGCCACCTGGTCGAGCAGGTCCATCATCTCCAGTTCCTTGCGAAGCTGCTCGTCGGCGTGGAAGCGGAAGAAGGGGACTTGGCGGATCGCCAGCGCCTTGGTCAGCTTCGCCCGCATCATCCCCGCCGAGTGCCGCAGGGCGTTGAGGGCGGCGGTCTGCTGGCCGGCCGTGCCCATGCTGGTAATGTACACGTCAGCCACCGACAGGTCTTCGCTCACTCTTACCCGCGTGATGCTCGGCATCCCCGTCAACCGCGGGTCGTTCAGCTCGCGCATGATGATCTGCATCAGCTCCTGACGGATGGTGCTGCCGAGACGTTCGGTCCTGCGTGACATGGCTCGTAAAGCGTAAAACGTGAGGGTCGCCGGCGCTCTGCCCGAAGTCTCATAGCAATTCAATCTGATAATCGATCAGGCTCACCTGCGGGACCGCACGCACGAAGTCCACCAGTTTGCTCAGCGCGCCCTCGACATAGCGGCTGTCGTTCGACACCATCGCCATCCCGATAATCGACCGGCGATGCTCGTCCAGCGCCCCCACCTCGGCGATCGAGACGTTGTGGCCGTGGGCAATCCGGTCCTTCAAACTCTTGACCACCCGCCGCTTGTCTTTGAGAGACATCGCGTCGCCGATGGACAATTCCAGTTGGAGAACGCCGATAATCATGGATCGCACGTAAAACGTAAAGACGTAAAACGTAATTCGCGCCTGTTACGTTTTACGTCTTTACGTTTTACGCGTTCACTTTACAACGTCCTCTGAATCGTCTCCCGAACATACGCCTCCAACACGTCCCCGACCTTGATGTCGTCGTACCCGGCCAGCTTGAGGCCGCACTCGAGGCCGGCCTTGACTTCCTTGATGTCGTCTTTCATGCGACGGAGCGTCTCGATGGCCAGGTCCTCCGTGACGACGACGCCCCCACGGACGAGGCGGATGCGGCTGCCGCGCTGGATGTGCCCGTCGGTAACCAGGCACCCGGCGATGTTGCCGACCCGGCTGACCTTGAAGACCTGGCGGATCTCCGCGTGCCCGTGCAGCTTCTCGCGGATTTCCGGCGCCAGCAATCCGGACAGCGCCTTCTTCAGGTCGTCGAAAATCTCGTAGATGACGCGGTACGTGCGGATTTCGACCCGCCGCTGCTCCGCCATCGACCGGGCCGACTCGTCGGCCACCACGTTAAACCCGATGATGACCGCCTGAGAGGCGTCGGCCAACTCCACGTCGCTCTCGTTGATCGGGCCGACGGCGGCATGGATCACGCGGACCTTCACCTCGTCGGTGTTGGCGTCGGTCACCGTCTTGCCGAGTGTCTCGACGGAGCCTTGCACGTCACCCTTGATGATCAGGTTGATCGTCTTGACGTGTCCCGCCTGGATCTGCTCGTAAAGGTTGTGCAGCGTGGTTGCCTGGTTGCGCTGGGCGAGCTGTTGTTGGCGGATGTCGATGGACCGCTCCACGGCAATGGCGCGGGCGCGGTCGAAATCCTCGACGACGTAGAACTTGTCGCCGGCCAGAGGCGCCTCGCCGAGTCCGGCCACGACGACGGGGGTGGACGGGCCGGCTTCGGCGATCGATTCTCCCCGATCGTTGAGCAGCGTACGAATGCGACCGTACCCCGGACCGGCGAGCATCACGTCGCCCGGGCGGAGGGTCCCGTCCTGCACCAGGACGGTGGCAACTGGGCCGAGGCCCGGGTTGATGCTCGATTCGATGGTGGTGCCACGGGCCGCCACGGTGGGATCGGCCTTTAGCTCCAGCAGACCCGCCTGGTAGTCCAGGACGTCGATCAGTTCGGGGACCCCCTGCCCGGTGAGGGCGCTGGTGCGGACGACTTCAGTCTCGCCGCCCCAATCGGTCGGGTTGAGGCCCTGGGCGGCGAGCTGCCCGAGCACCATGTCGGGATTGGCGTCGGGGCGGTCGATCTTGTTCAAAGCCACCACGATCGGCACCTCGGCCGCCCGCGCGTGGTTGATCGATTCAACGGTCTGCGGCTGCACGCCTTCGGCGGCGGAGACGACCAGCACGACGATGTCGGTCATGTTCGCCCCGCGGGCGCGCATGGCGGTGAAGGCCTGGTGGCCGGGCGTGTCGATGAAAGTCACGCGCTTCGGACCGACCTGCACCATCCACGCCGCCGTGTGCTGCGTGATCCCGCCGGCTTCTCCCGCGGCAACGTTGGCGCTGCGGATCTTGTCGAGCAAACTCGTCTTCCCATGGTCGACGTGACCCAGGATCGTCACAACCGGGGCCCGCGGCTTGAGGTTCTCCGGGGTCTGCTCGCGGGCCTCAAACTCGCTGAGCAGCTCCTCTTCCAGGGTCTCCTGCTGGGCGACCTGCAACTCGACGCCGTATTCCAGCGCGATGGCCCCTGCCGTGTCCGCATCGAGCGCCTGGTTGATGGCGGCGAAGACGCCCTGCTTCAGCAGCTTCGACTGGATGTCGTTACTCTTGACACCCAGTGCCGCGGAGAGCGACTTGATGGTGATCGGCTCCTCGATCTGGACCGGCTCACCCAACTGGACCGCGGTTTTGGCCTGGAAGTGGTGGCCGCGCTCGGCCTTTTTCAGGTGGCTGTCGAAGGCCGCCCGATGGCCGGCGGCGCCGGCCAGTCGCAGGTGCCGCTCCTTCAGGTCCTGCTCGCTGAAATCGCGGAGCTTTTCCATGGCCTCGCCGCGCCGGCCGTCGAGGCCCCGGCGGCGGTTGGACAGGGTGCGCCCGCTCTTGGCCCCGGCGGCTTTCTTCTTCGCTTCCTCGCCTTCTTCCTCCTCAGCGACTTTGACGCCCCGGCCGGTCATCGGCCGGGCCTGTGTGAACGCCGGACCTTCGGTCGCGGTTGCGGCGCGGGTCCGCGGCCGAGGCGTCGGCAGGTTCTCGGGCGCCTCCTCGCGCACCACCCGCGGCCCGAGAATCTTTGCCGGCTCGGGAAC